>Ga0075421_100011679_pt1 | contig 10884 bp, 12 predicted proteins | sample SoiMetdeltSBSDD5_FD_75292 | JGI IMG/M metagenome (GOLD analysis project Ga0075421, IMG submission 75292) | Bulk soil microbial communities from a Populus tree surrounding site in Tennessee, USA - Soil MetaG P. deltoides SBSDD5 | ecosystem: Environmental > Terrestrial > Soil > Tree plantation...
TGGAAGGCGAGTCTGATGAACCACATCAGCGATGAGGCCATCAACATCATGATTGAGCACTTCTCGGCGGTCCCCTCGCCGCACACGCTCATGGGCTTTCAGCAGCTCGGCAACGCCGCGAACCGCGTCAGTGGAGACGCGACCGCCTTTAGCCACCGAGATGCACTCTACGACTTCTTAATGCTGTCCGCGTGGGAGGACTCAGCGGAAGCGGAGCGCAATGTGCAGTGGACGCGTGCACTCGATAACGCGATCCAGCCCTGCTTGCATGGCGGCATCTATGTCAACGCGTTTACCGAGGACTCCAAGCAAGGGCTCAGGGATGCGTACCGCCCGGAGACCTATGCCCGGCTGGTTGCCCTCAAGAACAAATATGACCCAACGAATTTTTTCCGTATCAACCCAAACATTCAACCGACAGTGTAGGGGAGCCACGACGTGGGTATGGTATCAAACCCGGCATCGCTGTCTCTTCCACGCCGAACCAGGCACTGGAGGGCGTTGGGCTTGAATTTGGCGGTCCAGGTTCCGGCGGTCTGTCAAACCGTGATAGGTAGACGACGATGGAACTAAAGTGCGTTTTCCGAAGGCCTCGCTTCCCAATCATATGCAACATTGACGGTGAACTCGTGGCAGGCGGAAATCTCCAGCAGTTCGAGCGCCGCCTGAACAAAATTAGCCTGCCAGACAACGGAGTATTCGCCATCGTCGATGCTACAGGAGAGGGATGGGCGCTACATCCCGATCTGAGCGCGATATCACCGCTCACTCTCGATAAGCGCTGGACGAAGGCCCGCGTCATCGATATGTTCAACAAGAGCCTGAACGCACAACGTATCGGCTGGCAATATCAGCAGCGATCGCTTGCCAATCGACGACTCGAGATGCTGATTCGAGATGTGGCAGAGCTTCTAAACCGGGCCGAGCAGAAGCTCGCAGCGGACGCGCGAAAAGAAGCGCGCCTGAAGGTTGGCGTTCCTAACCCTGTCAACATGCTTGGGCATTGACCTGTCAGGCATGGGCATCATTAACGTCGCGAAGGAGGCACACATGCCGCATAAACCTTGGAAACCGCTTTTATCCTGTTTGGGCACGACTCTCGCCCTGGCCAGCGTCACGTCATTCACTTTGGCGGCGGACAGCAACGCGCCGGCGACCCTCCTGCCGCATGCGACTCCCATCCTGCACTCGTTTCTCGACAGCGCGAATGTGTACCCGGAGAGCGTGACGGTGGATCAGTCGAGTGGTTCTTTCTTTGTGGGCTCCGTGAAGGAGGGCACGATCTACAAAGGCAAGGTCGCCACGCCCAGGCTTGAGGTGTTCTCCCCCGGCGGTGCGGATGGTCGCAGCATAGCGACGGGCATGTTTTTCGCCAACAACCGCCTGGTGGTAGTAGGGCGGCAAACCGGCTTGATCTTTGTCTACAACACCAAAGACGGTCGTCTCATTTCGAAGCTGGATAATGGTCTCCGCACAGGCCAGACCTTCCTGAACGACACCACCTTCGCGCCAGATGGCAGTGCCTATGTGACGGACTCCGTCAACCCTGTGCTTTATCGCCTCGCCCCCACCAGGACGGGACAGTATGAGCTCCAGGAGTTCTTGAAGTTCGAAGGCACGCCGCTGACGTATGTGAATGCTCCCGGCGCTGAGGGGATCAACGTCAACGGCATTGTTGCCACCTCGGATGGCCGCTATCTCATCATCGGCAAGCGCAACGAGAACACGCTCTTTCGGGTCGACCTCAAGTCCCGGGAGATCATCCCTGTGAACATGCCGGCCGGAATGTTGAATACGCCCGACGGCCTGTTCTTGCAAGGAAACACGCTCTACGTGGCGCAGAATCTGCCCAAGTCCATCGCGGTCGTAAAGCTCTCATCTGACTTCTCGCAGGCCGAGCTCGAGCGCGCCATCAACCACCCCACTTTCGCGTTCCCAACCTCGGTGGCGCGTTATAAAAATAGGCTATTAGTCGTAAGTTCTCAGTTTGACACTGCAGGAAGTCCGGCCGCCGTGTCGGGAACCCAGCCGCCGGTGGTGCCGTTTTGGGTGACCCAAATCAGCGAAAGGATCGTGACAACTATTCCCTTGGAGTTCATCTGGACAGATGAAGAACAGGTCGAGGCCTCCCGCGAAAGATATCTCACCCCGACCGACCTAACGGATATGCTGAAGATTCATCCTGTGGAATTCATCGTGGCCGACATAGGCGCTCCCTTGAAGCGAATTTCTGTCCACAAGTGCTATGAATTTTGGCAGAGCGAGGTAAAACGCCACTTGCTCAGCCCACACGAGAAAGTAGATCTGTCCACGTTTCCTGAGGAATATGGATACCTTGCTTCTGAATGGTCGGGGCATATTGAAGTTCCAATCGTGCTCCTTGAAAAAATACACTGATACACTGAAAGGCCTAACCCGCCCGGTTCAGCCGACCGCTGAGAAGCGCAGCGGCTGAACCGGAACCGTTGAGCGGCGCAGGAAGGAGGGAACGATCGTGCGGAGAGATGAGCCATACGCGGATCCTGTCGGGATCGACGAGGTCTCTGACCGAGTCATCGGCTACCTTTCGGGGACGACGATCTCCGCGATGATCTAAGTTTTGCACAGACAGCTAAATTTGAATTTGAGAACGGATCACGCAAGCTGGAGCGGATCCAGGAGAACCTCGAGGCTGCCGACGTCGACCTGACCCACGAGGAGTTCGCTCGGGATCGAAGCCGAGTTGGCGAAGATCGAGATTCACGGCAACCGGACCGACGAAGACATCGCCAAGCTAAGACGGCTCGACTGAGCGGTTTGCGCATAGGAGAGGGTTCGTGTGCGCCGCCCACATGGAAGCCAAGACCACATCATGACGCTTGAGTAGGTGGTTCAAAAAGGATGAAACAAGGAGGCCTATATGAAGCCCCTGGAAGCGCTGAATCGGCTGAACGAAATAGCGGCCAGCTTCATGGTCACGCAAACGTTCTCTGCTGCTTGTAACTTGGGCCTGTTCGAGGAGCTCAGCCGGCGGCCATCTACGGCCGAGGACTTAGCCGGAAAGCTAAACGTTCATCCCGACGGGTGCCGGCGACTCTTGGTGGCCTTGAAGCAACTGGGCTTGGTGGAGTGCGCGAACGATCGCTACCGGAACTCCGAACTGGGTGAGTTTCTCACCTCGAAGTCTCCAGTCTCACTGGAACCGCTCTCAATGTGGGGCAGCCCTTGGCCTCACATGTGGGAGTTTTTGCTCGATGCAATAAGGGAGTTCAGCCCGCGCTGGCAACAGGCTCTCGGCACTACCGCTGAGGAGAGCTTCGCCGCCTTGTACGAAGATCCGGTCCGCCTGCGCCGATTCTGCCAGCTCATGGATGCCTTCAGCCTTCCAATCGGGCAGGAAATTGCGGAGCGCTTCGATTTCACCCCCCACCGATGCGTGATGGATGTAGCGGGAGGCCCAGGCGGACTCGCGATTCAAATTGGGCGCAAGTACCTGCATCTGCGCGGGATCATCATGGATCTGCCTCCGGTGTGCAAGGTGGCTGAAGAGTGTATTGAAGCCAATGGCCTGTCGGGCCGCTTCACTACCCAAACAGCCGATCTCTTGACTGGGCCGTACCCGTCAGGCGCAGACGCTATCACGCTGAGTTGGATTCTTCACGACTGGGGCGATGAGAACTGCCGCAAGATCCTCCGGAATTGTTTTGAAGCGCTCCCCTCGAAGGGTGTCCTACTGATTAGCGAGACCGTCCTCAACAACGACCTCTCCGGAACACAATTCGGGGTGTTGCTGTCGTTGCATATGCTGGTTGTGTGTGAACCTGGGGCCAAGGAGAGAAGCGAAGCCGAGCATCAATCGCTACTGGAGGAAGCAGGGTTTCGAGACATGGAGGTCGTTCGACTCGACGCGCCACGCGATCTGATCATTGCCCGAAAGCCATGAGTCGCGTGGACTATAGTGAGACGCGCCTAACCCGGGCTCCAGCCGGCGCCAGCGTGAAAAGCGACGGCCGGCTGAACCCTGATTCCGGTTAGCTGGCTCGAATTGGTGGCCGTGCCAGACCAACGACTCGGAACTCATGAGTGAGAGCATTCTACTTAGCTGCAGTCTGATCCCGGCCATAACAGTGGCCCTCGCTTGCTGTCCTACTAAAGAAACTGTCAGTTGGGCTGGTTTCTCCCATGCCAAGCCATACAAGACCAAACGTGCGCATGCAGCGATGGCCGATGGGTTATTTGTGGCAATCGCGCTGTTTTTTATCGCAGTTGGCTGCTCTATCTATTCGCCGCAGCTGCCTACTTGCCCTTGTGTTAGGCGGCATCCAAGGAGACAAAATGTCCAGAGTGAGACTTTCGGCCGTTGGCATAGTGGCAGTCATCTGCTTTTTAGTAGGCGTCTCGGCATCGACAGCGTGAAGGGCGCCTCAGATTTGCTCTTCTGGTCCGGATCGGTTTTCTGGGTTCCTGCTCGTCGGCCCGGTAATTCACGAGAGCTATCCTGTGAACCTATTCGCCATCCATGCTGGCGATGCCCTGGTCAAAGCGATCACCAGTTGCATAATTCTTACGCTGCGGCACAAGCGCGCCGCCCAGGTAGAAACGAGGGCCTGACGATGCGCAGAGTTGAGGTCAAGAACGTGAACCATCCGGGGTCCGTCAAGCTGGTCGATGCCGACATGTACAAGGCGATGAAGCTGGCTTACCTCGCGGTACTCCCGGCATCACCGCCTGGACTGACCCTTGCGGAGATTCAAGAGCGTCTGACAGCACAGCTGCCGCAGGATCTTTATCCAGACGGCGCCAAAGCGGGTTGGTGGGCAAAGACCGTTCAGCTTGACTTGGAGGCAAGAGGAATCATCAAGCGGACAAAGGTCAGCCCTCTGCGTCTGCATAGGGCGTGAGTGCCGCCTATCTGCTCATCCCGCGCGCCGTAGGGCGGTCACTGATTCAGGATGAGCCGCAGGACACAAACGGGAGAAGCCGGCATGACGCGGGGCACACTTCCCAGGCAGGAACCGCGCGGGTCTGCGGACCGTACACCTCGTGATGGCCTCCATTACCTCTGTGTCGGTTTGATGGTCGTCTCGCTTGCGGGCTGCGCGGGCCGACCAGAAGGCCGGATGCACCAGCACACCGGCCACGTCTTGGGCACGGTTGACTTTCCCATCACCTGCTCTGAACAAGCCCAAGGGGAGTTCAATCAAGCGGTGGCCCTCCTGCACCACATGACGTATCCACAAGCGCGGGAAGCATTCCAGCGGGTCGCAGCGATCGACCCACGGTGCGCGATGGCGCATTGGGGCATCGCGATGACCCTGTTTCAGCCGCTGTGGCCGACACGACCGCAACCCGAGGCGCTCGATCGGGGGTGGGAGGCGGTACAGAAGGCCAAGGCCCTGCAGCCGCCCACCGAGCGAGAACGCCTTTTTGTGGCGGCGGCGGAGGCGTTCTTCCTGGAACCGGCGTCGTCGGATTATTGGCTGCGTATCCGCCGGTGGGAACAGGCCGCGGGAAAAATCTATGCGGCCTTCCCGGATGATCTCGAGGCGGCCGCATTCTACGCCCTGGCACACTTGGCTACGACCCCATCCAATACGATTTCCAGAACGCATTCCGATCGGGCCGCTGAAGTCCTTCTCCGCGTATATGGTCGGAATCCGGACCACCCGGGCGCTATGCATTATCTCGTCCACGCCAACGACGTGCCGGGGCGCGAGAAGGAATCGCTGGAGATCACGCGCAAGTACGAGGCGGTCGCCCCACGCAATCCACACGCTCTTCACATGCCGACGCATATCTATACCCGCCTCGGAGATTGGAGCGCTGTGATCCGAGGGAACTTGCGGGCGGCGGAGGCAGCGCTGGAGCATCCTGCGGGGTTGCACCGGGAACTTGTTTGGGATGAGTTCCCCCACGCGATCGAGTACCTTGTCTATGCCTATCTCCAGAAAGGCGCGGACGAGGAAGCCGCGGCGCAATTGAAGCGGCTGCGCGCAACGCCCCGATTGGAACCCAGCTTCAAAACGGCCTTTCACCTGGCCTCCACACAGGCCCGCTACGCGCTGGAGCGGCGCGCCTGGAACGAGGCTGCACTACTCGTTCCCCGCGAGCCTGCAATCCTCGACTGGGATCGTTTCACCTGGCCGGAAGCCATCGCGCGCTTCGCGCGCGGCCTGGGCGCGGCGCACCTCGGCAATGTCAGCGAGGCTAGAGCAGCTGGCGAGCGTCTCGAGGAACTCGAAGCTACAACCCGCAAGGCGGGTGAGGAGCTCTTTGCCCGGAACATCCGCGTGCTTCGCCTCGAGCTGAGTGCGTGGGTCGCCCATGTGGAACGGCAAGGGGAATCCAGCGTTGCGCTGATGCGAGAGGCTGCCGATCTTGAGGACTCGACGCCCAAGCACGCCGTGACGCCGGGCCCCTCTCTCCCCGCTCATGAGCTCTTGGGAGACCTGCTGATGGAGCAGAAGCAGCCGGTCGAAGCACTCGCGGCGTACACACGGTCATTGCAACTCTATCCGAGGCGTTTCAACGGCCTACTGGGCGCCGCTCGGGCGGCACGCGCGCTCGATGACAAATCTCTATCGAGCAGCTTCTACCAAGAGCTTCGCGAAGTTGCCGACGGTCGGACGCGATATCTCGCCCTAAAAGAGGCACAGGAGTATTTGGGTCAGCGGCGGTAATCAAAGCGCACTACCGCCTTCAGGGGCTTCTTCCGCCCCAACAACAGCATGCAGCCGACGCAAAAAAGCGGCGCGGCTGATGCTGGGTCGTTAGTGACTCAGGGACGCAATCGTGACTGAAATCATTGGACTCGATCATGTGCAACTGGCGATGCCAGCCGGCCAGGAGTCGGTTGCGCGCGAGTTCTATTCGGGCGTTCTTCGACTCGTCGAGGAGCCCAAACCAGCCAACCTAGCGAACCGCGGCGGAGTCTGGTTCAGGGGCGGTTCCCTTCGGCTTCATCTTGGTGTCGACGGCGACTTCCATCCAGCCAAGAAGGCTCACCCCGCCTTCCTGGTCAAGGGACTTGCCGCTCTCGCCGACCGTTGTCGATCAGCTGGGCACCCACCGATGGTCGATGAGCCTCTTGAAGGCTTCAATCGGATGTATGTGTTCGACCCGTTTGGAAACCGGATTGAGCTGATCGAGCCCGCATAGAGGGTAACAGAGTGTCCTCTGCAAAGGGTACTGCCCGATCGCAACCGTCATCCGAACCATCCGACACGGCCTCTAGGCCGCTGGCGCCGGCCGCAGGGACAGTGCCGACTCGAACCGACGAGGGCCAACATCTCAGACAGGACGCGCGGGCATAATGTCGAAATGAAGCCGGCGCGGCGCGACCCATGCCGCCGCGTGGCTCATTCGCAACGTTGGGCCCCATGGTCGGTTCACTGCCCTGTGAAGGAAGGAACGCATCAGCCGGACATACAGTGCTGGGCGTCGTGAATGTCCCCTGAACCCAGGCGTAGTCACCAGACGGGCATGTCGTGTGGCGGTGGGACCTTTTCCCGCAAGAGGTATTGTGAATGACTGGTGGTCCTTCGTTAGCAGTGACGGGTCCCGGAGCAACGCCTTACTGGAGGCACTCACATCGCGTCGGGCTTGCCCACGCGCTTGTTGTGCAGAGCGCTCCGCCACATAACAAAATCGCTGCACCCGACTGCTAAGGGCATGCCGTGGTGATGTGGCGAGATCGGCCTTAAGGGGTGTATGCTACAGCCAACCCAGTTCTGCAAGCCCCCTTAGAAGCGGGTGAGCTCAACCGATTAGGCGGCCAGGTGAGGATAGGTCATGCGGAAGCAGACTCAAAACATCGACTGGCTGTTCGTGCGCTCGCTCATGAAATGCGCGGACCCTTTAGCCGGTGGCTGCCCAGTGGTCGGAGCACCTCTGGTCTATCCGAGTTCCAGAAACAGAGGCCGATACCCTATGCTGTCGTGCAACCTTGAGAGCCGGAGCCCCGAGTGCCGTTCGACCCTCAACCCGTTCTGTCCGGTGATTTAGTCACTCTGCGGCCGCTGCGGGGCGAGGATTACGCCGCACTGTATGCCGTCGCTGCGGATCCGCTGATCTGGGTTCAGCACCCGGTCAGCAACCGCCACGAGGAGCCGGTGTTCGGGGAGTACTTCCGAGACGCACTCGGCTCGGGCGGCGCTCTCGTCGTGCTGGACCGCGCGGACGGGCGGATCATCGGCTCGTCGCGTTACCATGCCTACGACGCCGGCCGGAGTGAGGTCGAGATCGGCTGGACGTTCCTGGCCCGCTCGCACTGGGGCGGGCGGTACAACGGCGAGATGAAGCGGCTCATGCTGGCGCACGCCTTCTCGTATGTGGACCGGGTCGTCTTCCTCGTGGGCCCGCACAACGTGCACTCGCGGCGCGCGGTTGAGCGCACCGGGGGCGTGTGCGTTGGGACACGGCTGGACGGCGGCGGCCGGGAGAGCGTGCTCTATGAGATCACCGGGACCGCCTATACGGCGTCTGCGCGGAGGTGAGCACGCCCGCCCAACGAAGCGTGAAGCGCAGCGCACTCTCCACGGGAGAATCGGATTGCCTTCACCATCTGATCTAAGTGCGACCCTTCTTGCGGCATGGCGGACGAGCAACCGCGCCACGCTTTCCCTCGTCCGGACCTTGCCCCCTGGGCTTTGGGACATCGCTGTTCCTGGGGCGCCCCAGCGTACTATCCGGACGATCGCGGCCCATCTGCACAACGCCCGGTGCACGTGGATCAAGACGCTCGGGCGGGAGCACGGCATTACCGCTCCCCCTCGCGTCGATCATCGCCGTGTCGCGCCACGGCAACTGGTTGCTGCGCTGAAGCGGAGCAGCAGCGGAATCGAGGCGCTTCTCAAGCTGGGCCTTGCTTCGGAGGGTCAAGTGCCGCCGTCGAGGGGGTACGTTTGGCGCAATCTATCCCTCGACGTCGCCCATGTACTAACCTACTTCGTCGCACATGAAGCGCATCACCGTGGTCAGATCGTCATGGTGGCTCGCCAGACCGGCCACCGGCTGCCGAGGGCGACCACGAGTGGGCTATGGCAGTGGAAGACGGACGCAGCGAAGGTGCTTCGCTGACGTCTAGCCAACGCACATGAAGCTGATGACCCGTGGCGGCCGCTGGAGAGGGATCGGATCTGTCTTGATTGCGGCCGCCGCAGGACGCAGCTTATGCGCCATCCGTTAGGCCGCCGAAGAACGCTTCCAGCTCATCGCCGCTTTGTCATCATCCTGGAGGAATTCACGTGACTACCCGCCAACGCCTTGCTGCCATTCTTCTGTGGAGCACTCTTGTCCTTGTCGGCACAATGTTTGGCGCCTCGGTCTACCAGCGCATCTCTTTGATTCCCGAGTGGGGCGGCGCCCTCCCACAGTCCGTTGTTCTCTACTTCCGGGGTACCCACTCCGGCCAAGCCATCGATCGCTTTTGGACTACTGTTACTCCTCCGACAGCCGTCGCAATCATTCTGGCGCTCATTTTGAATTGGCCTCTCGTTGCCCGCCGGCGTTGGATTTCACGGGGGGCTATCCTGTTTTTCCTGATGTTAGCCTGGACGGCCGTGTACTTCGTACCAAAAGGCGTCATACCACTTATGAAGCGGGGCGGCGATGGTCTGACGCCGGAGGCAATAACTCAGATGGCACGAGCTTGGATCTTTTGGGATTGGTTTCGTATGGCCGGGACACTCGGGTCATACCTCTGCTTCGTCAAGGCAGCCACGCTTCAGCACGGCGAACGTAAACCAACCAGCCTCGGTAAAGCGGCCTAACCCGCATGCGGCCGACTAGCCGGAAATAGGAACGGCTGGCGGCTGAAGCGGGAAGGTTGGCTACCTAAGGGAGTATAGAAATGAACAAGCTGGAATATCTATACAAGCAGTATGATACATTCTTCGAATCGTATCAGAGTCAGAGGACAAGCGAAGTTCTTAGTCACTGTAAGCACGTTCATGGTCGGTGTGGTAAATGGGTAGCATTCGGGACTTCTAACAGCTCCACTGGTACATATTTTGGGGGCAGGTCATGGCCATGAAGGAACTCGGCTGGTCCTAACGTAAAATGTTGGACGCACGGTGTCACCTCGAAGGCGTCGGACATGCCGCCTGTTTGGGCACGGCGATCGGTATCGTTAGACCGAAATGCCGGCCAACCACGACATGCAACCGAGATCTCTGACGCTCAAGAAGGCGATGGTCGCGGTGCGGGGCATGAACGCACCGAATAAACAGGATCTTCAGGTCGACGACAAGTAGTCATCTCCTTGACCGCACAGTCCCAACAAATCCTGCACCTGACCGGGTCGCGTTACGGCTTCTATTGTTCAACGTCTCACCGGCGGCTCTGGCAGGTGAGCTCGATCGTTCGGCGGCACTGAAGCTCAAGGAGGCGCGATGCTAGACGAATCGAGTCGGACTGAAGTTGCCGCTGCGATCGAACGCATCAACCGGACGTGGCTGGATCGCCGCCCGGCTGACCTGGTACCCTTGTTTCACCCGGCCTTGACGATGGTGTTCCCCGGCTTCAGCGGTCGGGCAGAGGGCCGGGAGGCGAACCTTGCCGGATTCACGGACTTCTGTACCCACGCCACCGTTCACGAGTACAGAGAGCGGGACCAGCAGATCGACGTGATCGGCGACACAGCCATCGTCAGTTTCGGTTTCGAGACGGTCTACGAGCGCAGCGGCCAGCGGAGCCGCGCAACGGGGCGTGATCTATGGGTCTTCGCCCGGCAGGAGGGCGTTTGGTTGGCCGTCTGGCGGACCATGCTCGACCTTGCTGAGCAACCCGCCTAACCTTCGGCGGCTGGAGCTGACCCGGCTTACGCGTTCCCTTCGGGAACGGCAGCAGACTTTCCAAAGTCTCTCCGGCTCCACAGCAATGGGAGGCCGGGGAGCTCAATCGGGA
>Ga0075421_100011680_pt1 | contig 10883 bp, 10 predicted proteins | sample SoiMetdeltSBSDD5_FD_75292 | JGI IMG/M metagenome (GOLD analysis project Ga0075421, IMG submission 75292) | Bulk soil microbial communities from a Populus tree surrounding site in Tennessee, USA - Soil MetaG P. deltoides SBSDD5 | ecosystem: Environmental > Terrestrial > Soil > Tree plantation...
CCGCGCTTCGTGCGGCGTGCGAGGAGGCGGAGCACGAGATCGACGGGCTCGCGTCGAGACTGCGCGAGCCGATCGAGATGCCTGCCCTCGATGTCGAGTCGCCCCGCGAGGCCGTGGATGCGCGAAGCTCCATTCGCCAGTCTGATTTCGAGGCCGGCGTTCGCCGGATCAAGGAATACATCCACGCCGGCGACGCCTTCCAGGTGTTGCTGGCCAGGCGCCTGGAGATGCCGCTCGACTTCGACCCGGCCACGCTCTATCGCGCACTGCGCGCGTTGAATCCCTCACCGTACATGTACCACCTCGTGCTCGACGGCGTGGAGCTGGTCGGGTCGAGCCCGGAGCTCCTCGTGCGCGTCGTGGGGGATCGCATCACGGTGCGTCCCATCGCAGGAACGCGGGCGCGTGGCCTAACGCCTGACGAGGACACCGCCCTCGCCGCCGAGCTCCTTGCCGACGAGAAAGAGCGCGCCGAGCACGTGATGCTGGTGGACCTGGGGCGGAACGACGTCGGGCGCGTCGCGCGGTACGGGTCGGTCGAGGTGAGCGAGCTGTTCGGCATCGAGCGGTACAGTCACGTGCTTCACCTGGTGAGCCAGGTCGACGGCGCCCTGCGTCTGGAGCACGACGCGCTCGATGCATTGCGGGCGACGTTCCCGGCGGGAACGATGACCGGTGCGCCCAAGGTCCGGGCGATGGAGATCATCGACGAGCTCGAGCCGGAGCGGCGTGGCCCGTATGCGGGGGCGGTCGGGTACATCGCGGCTGGCGCGAGTCGGATGGATCTCGCGATCACGATCCGCACCTGTGTCATCGCCGGTGGCGTCGCATCGGTGTCGGCGGGCGCGGGGATCGTCGCGGACTCGGTACCCGAACGGGAGTGGGAGGAAACGGAGAACAAGGCACGTGCCCTCCTGCTCGCGATGGGCATGGCTCGGCATCCGCTAGAAGCCGGGGCCGGTGCACGCCATATTTGACGCCTCATGCGCCTGAAGCTGATGAGCACCGATGGCGCGCAGTCGTTCGAGCTGCGCGAGGGACCGCCACTCGTGGTGGGACGCGCGCCGAACAGCGACATCCCGATTTTCGACCCGACGATCTCGCGGCGTCACGCCGAATTCGAATGCGCGAACGGCGCGTGCGCCATTCGCGATCTTGGCTCGAGCAACGGCACGTACGTCAACGGGGATCGCGTCACGCAGAAGGGCATCACGGTCGGCGACGTCGTCACCTTCGGAAAGGTGTCGTTTCGCGTGACGGAAGCGCCCGACCTGCCCATAGCACCGCCACGCACGTCGCCCGTCCACGCCACGCCCGACACCGGAGGGCGAGCGGCCGGTGGGACGATTCGGCGTCAGCTTCCAGCGCTCGGCACCCGGGGTATGCTGTCGAGCCGATTGCGCGCGCCCGACATCACCGTCTCTCCGACCGGGGATGAAAGCCGTGACGAACGGCGCCTGGCGCTACTCGTCGAGGTCGCCAAGGGGCTTTCCGGCGCGGTGGACATCGATCGGCTGCTCGACAAGATCGCCACCTACGTCTTCCAGATCTTCGACGCCGATCGCGTCGCCATCAATCTCCTCGGTGATCAGGGAGAGGTCGTGCCGCGTATTTCCCGTGACCGCCGAGGCACGGAGGCGGGGCGCACCATTCCGCAATCGATCGCGCGCAAGGTGATTCAGGAAAAGGTGGCGGTGCTCACCGACAACGCGCCGCAGGATGAGCGGTTCGGCGGGCAGTCGATTCTCCTCCAGAGCGTGCGGTCCGCCATGTGCGCGCCGCTGTTAGGCAGCGACCATCAGGTGCAGGGCGTGCTCTACGTGGACAACCAGGCCGCGACGCATCAGTTCGGGGACGAGGACCTGGACTTCCTGGTGGCCTTCTCGGGAATCGGGGGAGTCGCCATCGAGAACAGCAAGTTCGCGGAACGGATTCGGAAGGAAGCGCTGGTGCGCAGCAACTTCGAGCGCTACTTCGCGCCGTCGCTCGCGGCGCGAATCGCCAGCTCGCCCGACGCCGTGCGGCTCGGCGGCGACAAACGCGCGATCGCGATCCTGTTCAGCGACATTCGCGGGTTCACGGCGCTCTCCGAGACGATGAATCCCGACGACATGGCCACGCTGCTCAGCGAGTACTTCACCGAGATGGTGGACTGCGTGTTTCGGCACGGTGGCACGCTCGACAAGTTCGTCGGCGATCGCGTCATGGCGCAGTGGGGCGCCCCGATCGCCGGCGATGATGATGCCGATCGCGCGGTGACCGCGGCGATGGACATGATGCGCGGGCTCGATGAGCTGAACAAGAAATGGCGCGTCGCGGGCAAACCCACCCTGCAGATCGGCATCGGCCTGAACTACGGCGAAGCGTTCGCCGGCAACATCGGATCGGAGAAGCGGCTCGAGTTCACCGTCATTGGCGATGCGGTCAACACCGCGAGCCGCCTCTGCGATGCGGCCGAGGGTGGTGAGATCCTGCTCACGGAAGAGATGCGCGCGGCGCTGCGCCACCCCCCGCGGCTGAAGGACCGCGATCCGATGGAGCTCAAGGGCAAGGCGCAGCCTGTCCCCGTGTACGCCATCGTCCGGGCGTGAACCCGCACCCACGGGATGGCGGAACACCGCCGGGTTACGAGCGGCTGCGCCGTCCCGGCCTGGAGGCTGTTGCCCGCACGCCCCTTGCCGGCGCGATCAACGAAGCCCTCGCGGCCGGCTCGCTCTACGACTACGCGGCGCATCATCCGCAGGCGCGGGCGCTGCGTGGACGCGGCATCGCCTATGCCGTTCCGCTTCCCGATGGCGCCACCAGAGTCGTCGTGAGGCGCTCGCGACACGGCGGCCTGCTCGCGGCACTCACGGGCGACATCTTCGTGAGTCCGACGCGTGCACCACGGGAGCTCGCGCTCTCGCTGGAGCTCGCGCGCGAAGGCATTCCCACACCGGAGGTGATCGCGTACGGCACCTACCAGGTCGCTCCCCTGCTCCGCCGGGCCGACGTCGTCACGCGGGAGGTGAGGGATGGCGTCGATCTGGCGACGGCGCTCGAGCGTGAGCGGGATCCCGGGACGGTGCGCGAGATGGTTCGCGTCGTCGCACGGCTCTTCGCTCGAATGGCGGCCGCCGGCGTGCGTCATCCGGATCTCAACGTCCGCAACGTGCTGATCGCCCGCGACGACAGCGGCAACAGAGAGGCGTGGCTGCTCGACATCGACCGCGCGTGGTTCGACACGCCCGGGCATCCGAGGGTGCGCGAGGCCAACCTCAGCCGCTTCGCCCGCTCGGCGCGGAAGCTGCGCGGGCAGGGGACGTTTCCGATCGGCGAGGGTGAGATGGCGCTTCTGGCGACCCTCGCGCGCGAGGAGGAGGAGGCCCTCCCCTGATCGGCACCCCGCTGAACCGCATCTGCATCGTGATGATGAGCGCGGTGGGGGATGCGGTGCACGTCCTTCCGCTCGTCACTGCGCTCAAGCGTCACCATCCCCGCGCCCACATCACCTGGATTCTCCAGCCAGGCCCGGCGTCGCTCGTGCGCGGTCACCCGGACGTCGATGAGATCATCCTCTTCGAGCGCCGAAAGGGGTGGCGCGCGTTCCTCGACATCAGGCGCGCGCTCCGCGACCGGTCGTTCGATGTCGTGCTCTCGCTGCAGGTGTACTTCAAGGCGGGCATCATCACCGCGTTCACTCGTGCGCCGGTGAAGCTCGGGTTCGACCGCGCCCGCGCTCGCGATCTCAACTGGATCTTCACCACGCACCGGATTCCGTCGCGCCCGAATCGGCACGTCCAGGACCAATACTTCGAGTTTCTCGATGCGCTCGGCGTGCCTTACGAGCCGGTGACGTGGAGCCTTGGCCCGTGGCCGCACGAAGCAGTCGCACGGCGAGCGTTCATCGAGACGCTTCCGCGCCCCGCGGTCACCCTCGTGCTCGCGACCAGCAATCCGCAGAAGGACTGGATCCCCGAGCGGTGGGCGGAGCTGGTCGACGTGCTCCACGACGACTTTGGACTCGAGCCAGTGCTGGCCGGCGGGCAAAGCGCCCGCGAGCGGGCGGTGGAGGCCACGATCATGCGCCTCGCGCGGCACACTCCCCACTCGACGTTAGGTGTTCCGCTTCGGGAGCTCGTCTGGCTGATCGACGCCTCCGAGCTCGTGATCTCGCCCGATACCGGCCCGTTGCACATGGCCGTCGCACTCGATACACCGGTCATCGGCCTCATGGGCTACAACAACCCCAAGCGTATCGGGCCGTACCGGAAATTCCTCGACTTGATGGTAGACGTGTACGGCGACCCCGGAGAGGACTACCCGATCTCGCCGGCGCACCGGGAGGATCGAATGCCCCGGATCCAGGTGTCGGATGTCATCGACCGGGTTCGCCGCTGGCGCGAGCGGTACCGATAGGCCTACCTCTCGAGGACGCTCGCATATACCGCGAGCGTTCCCTCGACCATCTTCTCCACGGAAAACAGCTTCACCCGCTCGGATGCCTGCGCTGTCAGGGTCGCCGCCAGCGCGCGGTCACCTAACAAGCGCACCACGTTGTCCGCCATCGCCTGAGGATCGCCTGGTGGCGACAGCAGTCCGGTCTCCCCGTCGATCACGACTTCCGGGATGCCTCCGGCCCGCGTCGCGGCCACCGGAATGCCGAAGGCCATGGCGTCGAGCAGCACGCTGCCCAGCCCCTCCTTCACCGAGCTGAGCGTCGCCACGGCCGCGGCCGCGAGCAGCTCATCGGCATCGTGGCGGAAGCCCGTCAGACGAACGATCCCGTCGAGCCCGAGGCGACTGGCTTCCGCCTGGACGTGCTCGCGAAGCGGGCCGTCCCCGACCATGAGCGCCCGGAGCATCGGTCGCTGCCGGCTGGCGAGGCGCATCGCGCGGAGGAACGACAGCGGGTCCTTGTGGATGACGAGCGCCGCAACCTGCACGACGAGCTCCGCGCCCTCGTCGATCCCCAACGACCGCAGCGTCTCGCGTGAGGCAGGAGCGACCCGTCGGGAGAGGTCGATGCCGTCGGGAACGATGTGCAGTCGGTGTGGGTCGATGCCGCCGGCCGTGACGACATCGGCCACATCGCGCGAAATGGCGATCACCGCGTCGGCCCGATCGTACTTGAGCCGTGTCCCGATGTTGCGTCGGAGGGGAAAATCGACTCGCCGGGCGACCACGACCTTCGCGCGCGTCCGCGTCCGGGCGAGGGCGGCGAGCGCCGCCGCGTGCGCGGTGTGCGCATGGACGATGTCCGCACCGAGTCGCACGATCTCGCGGCGCAGCGACCACGCGGACCAGACATCCAGCTCGCCGCGCGGCGTGCAAGGAACGACATCCACTCCGACGCTGACCGCCCGCCGGGCGAGCTCGTTACCGCGACGGGCGACGATGATCGCGCGATGCCCTGCCGCCTGCATGCCCGCCGCGAGCCAGAGCACCTGGCGCTGACCCCCGCGCCACCCTCGCTCCGTATCGACGTGCAGCACCGTCAACACCGGAGCGCCCTCCGGCTCACTTTGTCTGCCGGTACTGCGGATCGTTGTACATTTTGAACTGACGATAGACTTTCGGGACGACGCGACCGGCGGTGATGTCGACCAGGAGCTGCGTCAACTCGGCGGCGAGATCGTCGCGCTGCATGCGAAGCACCTCGAGCCGACCATGACACCGCTCTCGAAAATCGGCAGTGGCGTCCGCGCGATCGGCCTGCTCCTGCATGTGATAGATCTTCAGCTCGACGATGCTCAGCTTGTCGGCGAGCCAGCCGACGGTCTCAGCCACGGCGAGACCCCGCGTCGCGCTGTGCCTCGCGGGCCGCGCGCATCACCGCTTCATCGATGCGCTCGATGAGGTCGTTTCGACGCTGGTTCAGCTTGTCGATGTTGCGCTTGGCCGCCGCGACCTGGTGATCGTCCTCCACGCGCGCCTTGTCCTCCTCGTGCCACAGCTCGATGTTCGTCTGCGCGAGTCGCGCGATCAGCGTTCCGATCGTGTCATCCATTCACTCACCTCGTTGTTCCGGCGATGCGTCGCCCGGCGCGACGGCCGCGAGCAATCTACGCGAGGCGCCGTCGCTCCGCAGCGTCAGGACCGCGTGCGCGCGAGGAGGTCGCGCACCGCCGCGCGCACCCGCGCCGGCTCCACTTCGGCCATGAGCATGCTCGCTCGAGGATCGCTTTTCGGTACGATCCCGAGACCGCGCGCCGACTGCGCACGCAGCGCGATTACCGTTGGGTCATTCGCCGGCGCCCACGCGGCCGGCGGCTCCGGACCGAAGATCGTCACACGTGGCACACCGAGCGCCGTCGCGATGTGCGCCGGCCCCGTATCGGCCGAGATCAGCACGTCGCAGGCCGCGAGGCTCCCCATGAAGTCGCGCAGCGCGGGGACAGCGATGCGGACGATCGCCGGCGAGATCTCTTGTGCTCTCATCGCTTTTTCCGCGTCTCCTGGCATCTCGAACAGCACGGGCTGAACCCCGTCCGTGTGGAGCGCCCTGGCCAGCGCGGCGAAGCTCTCCACCGGCCATTCTTTCGCTGGCTCGCCGGCCGAGAGCACGAGCGCGGCCAAGGGGCGGTCGATGCCGGCACCATTCGCGAGGAGGCGCTCGCGTCCCGCCACACGCTCGCCGTCCGTCAGCACGAGGCGGCTCCGTGGTGGCCCGACGGGAACGCCCAGCATCTCGAGCAGGCGCTGGCGTTCACGGGCGACATACTCGAAAGCACGTCCCGCGCGCGGCAAGCGGTGCGTGTACACCCACCACCATCCGCGCACCCCGAACCCCGCTCGAACCGGGGCGCGCGATACGAGCGCGAGCGGCGCCGTCCGCGGAGACGACTGCGGATCAATGATCCAGTCGTAGCGCCGCGATCGTACGAGCCTCCAGGTTCGCGTCGGGTGTGCACGATCGTAGACGATGAGACCATCAATGAGCGGGTGATGCTCGAGCAGCGGCGCCGCTCGGTCGCCCACGAGAAAATCGACTGGTGTCCGCGGAAACGCGCGACGGAGGTCCTCCAGCAGCGCCGTCGTCAACGCGACATCGCCAAGTCGTCTCAGCTGCACGACCAGCACACGGCGCGGATGGACGACGGCCGGCGCCTTCACTCCGCCTTGCGCCAGAGCTTGGCGTACTGCACGAACGCGTAAAACGCCGCCATCGCCGCATGGATGATTCCGGCCCGTCCGTCGAGGATGCCGAGCCGCAGCACGAGGCGGGAGAACAACTCCCATGGAATGCGCATGACGTGCAGAACCGAGAATCGGCGACCGGCTTCCCCCTTTCGCCTCGCGGCCAGCTCCGTGTAGCGGTTGATCGTGTCGACGTGCTCGCGCAGCGCTCGGTACTTGAGGTGATCGAGCGCGCCTGCCAGCCGCTCGGTGCGACCGTCGACGATCAAATGCTCGTGAACGGGCAACGGTGCGAAGCGCGCGCGCTGGCGCCTGGCGAGACGGAGAATCCACTCGGAGCCGGCGCCTCCGAAGCGCAGTCGCTTGCCGAGGTAGACCATCGTCCTTCGCACCCAGTAGCCGTCCGCCGCATTGGGGTCGCGCACGACACGCGCGATCTCCCGCGCCAGCGGCGGCGTGACACGCTCGTCGGCATCGATCGAGAGAATCCACTCACCCGTCGCGAGCTCGAGCGCCGCCTGCTTCTGCCGCCCGAAATCATCGAACGCACGAGTCGAGATGCGGGCGCCGTGCTCTCTGGCGATGGCGACGGTGCCGTCGGTCGACCCGCTGTCGAGAATCACGATCTCATCCGCGATGCCTCGCACGCTCTCGAGGCATGCAGCGAGGTGCGCCTCCTCGTTGTTGACGATGAGCACGGCGCTCAGCAGGGGAGGCACGGCGGCGGGATCGGGGTTAAGATGGGACGGTTCCAGGCGCAACGCCTCCCAAGATAGACCGGCCAACCTTCCGAAACGAGCCGTCCGATCAGCGACCCCGCTCGCATTCTGCTCGTCAGCCTCGACAACATCGGCGACCTCGTCTTCGCATCGGCGCTCGCCGGTCCACTGCGCGCGCGATTCCCGTCCGCGCAGCTCGACGTCTGGTGCAAGGCGTACGCTGCCGATGTCGCGTCACTCATTCCAGGGATCTCCCGGGTCATCGCATCGGATCCGTTCTGGGATCGCGCTCCGGGCACGTCGAAGGGAAGGCTGTTCCCCTTCCTTCGCGCCGTTCGGGATATCCGACGAGCACGCTACGACCTGGCGGTTCTCGTTTCCTCGCCGTGGCGCATCGCCGCCGCGCTCGCGCTCGCGCGCGTTCCCACGCGCATCGGCCGGCAACGCCGCCGCAATCGACACTGGCTCACGACGGCGCTTCCGCCCGAGGACCGTTCACGCCCGGTCGTGAGCGAGTTGGCCGGCATCGCGCGCACACTCGGCGCGGAACCGCCCTCCGAGTATCGGCTCGATGCGGCGCCGCTCGCCTCACGCCGCGCATCGCTGCAGAGCGCACTCGGCACACGCCCGCCGGTCGCGCTGCACGCGTTCGCGGGAAGCCGTGCCCGGTGCGTCGCCGTGAGTGAGTGGCGGGTGCTCGCGGAATCACTCGTCAGGCGCGGGAGGGCGGTCCTCTGGATCGGCGCACGCCCCGAGCTCGACGAGATACGCGCGGGCGGCGTGTCCCCACACTGGTATTTCGCCGATGTGATCGGAGACGGGTCGCTCCGCGACGCCATCGCCCTGCTCACGCTGTGCACCGCCCTCGTCGGTCACGACTCGGGTCCGATGCACATCGCGTCGGCCCTCGGCGTTCCGGTGGTCGGGATATTCGCGCCCGGGGAGCCGCGGCGGACGTTCCCCCAGGGACCGGGGCCGGCTCGCGTGATCGCGCGTCCATCGCCCGTGGGCATTACCGCCGGGGTGATCCTCCGCGAGCTGGATGAGCTGCTGACTCAGCCATCACCGACAATAGCGCGTCGATGACCGGGTCGGCTGGGAGCGACTCGAGCGTCGGACCCGGGCTGTAGAGAAACCGCCCCGGCGTGTCGAACGGCTCGAAGATCCCCGATCCGCCGACCAACATCACGACCGACGGTTTGTTGAACGCCGACGCCGCGTGGGCGATGCTCGTGTCGGGGCTGAAGACGACATCCGCCGTGGCCACGAGAGCGAGCGCGTCTCGCAGTCCGGGAACGACCGCGACCGCACCGCTGTCGCGAGCGATTCGCTCGGCCTCCGAAAGCTCGGCGGGCGGCGCCATCACGAGCACCTCGCTCGTGGGGTTTGCCTTCCGTGCGGCACGAACCACCGCAATGACGCGATCCGCCGGCCAGCGGCGGCGCGGCTCTCCGGCCGCGATGTTCACGAGCAAACGGAGCCCGCCATCGGCGTTGCGCCATGTCTGCTCCGCTCGGGCACGCTCATCATCGCCGATGAACAACTCGGGGCGCCAGCTCGTCCCACTGACGTCCACCGCGAACGGGGCTGCCGTCGCGGCCGACTGCATGATCTGGTGGGCGTCGGGCGGCGCCGGCGCCACCGGCAGCGTGTAGATGAAGTCGTTGGCCCGACCACCGATGCCGATGCGGTACCGCGCGCCCGTGGCGAGCATCAGCAGCAGCATCGTCAGGGACGGCTGAAGCACCATCCCGTCGATGACCGCGTCGTATCGCGATCGGCGAAGCGCGCGCGCCGTTCGCACGAACGACGCGAATCGCTTGCGATCGAACGTGAGCACGCGCCGAACGTGCGGATTTCCGGCAAGGACGATCGCGTTGGGAGGGGACGCGAGCACATCGAGCTCGATCGTCCGATGCGACCGGGCAATCGCGCGAATGAGCGGCGTCGCCATGATCATGTCACCGATACGGTCGTAGCGCAGGTACAGCACGCGGTACCGGCGTGCGCTCCAGTCGGGGGAATGCGCCCGCTGCCCCGGCAGCAGAACACCGAGTGCACGAAACACCAACCGCTTCCAGCTGCGCTCGAGCTGCTTGAGCGTCCGTTTGACGCGGGACGTGGTCACCGAGTCGCGGGCACCGGCGAGAGCGGAGCAACGCGCGCCAGCATGTCGATCACCGCACGTTCCACGCGAGCCGCGGGTATCGACCGGATTCGTCCACCTTCCCCGAAGAGATGGATTCCGTCCACACCGGCGGGGACCAGCGGCTCGTGCCCCGTCGGCAGCATAACGACGACCGGCGTTCCCAACGCCGCCGCGGCGTGCCCCAGACTCGTGTCCGGCGTCAGGAGCAGGCTCGCTGCTCCAACGGTGGCGAATGCGACGCGGAGCGGCGGCACCATGGCGACTGCGCCGACGTCGCGCGCCAGGCGCGTGGCTCGCGCTTCGTCCCCCGGACCTCCGATGACGCCAATCCTGACATCGGGCCTCTGCCGCCGCACTGCCTGCAAAACGGCAGCGTACGCCGCGTCGTCCCACTGCCGGCACTCGTTGAGCGACGAGATGTTCACCAGCAGCCGCGGCGTGCCCTTCCCCCCCGGCCATGCCCGCTCCCCCTCCTCACGCTCGATGGTGTCGAGCACGATTGCCGGGCGCGGATCGATGGCCGCCGGATCCACGCCGAAAGGCAATCCGAGCGAGGCCGTATAGCGGCTGTGGTGTGCCTGCGCGTTGGAGGCGCGCACGGCGATCGTGTAGATGAAATCGTTCTCGCGCCCGGCCATCCCAATGCGATGGCGCGCACGCGAGGCGAGGAGCAGCAGCAGCATCGCGCCCTTCACGCGACCGCCAAACTCGCGTCCATCCACGAACCGCCGAACGCTCCCGTCGATGATGGCGTCATAGCGCTCTTCGCGAACGCGGCGGATGACGTGGCGCGGATAGGTGAGCCGTCGCCCCGGCTGGAACGCGTGCGTGGCGCGAATGAACGGCAGGTTCCGCAGCGCCTCCGCCGGGCCGGGAAAGGTGAGAACGTCGATGGA
>Ga0075421_100011681_pt1 | contig 10883 bp, 5 predicted proteins | sample SoiMetdeltSBSDD5_FD_75292 | JGI IMG/M metagenome (GOLD analysis project Ga0075421, IMG submission 75292) | Bulk soil microbial communities from a Populus tree surrounding site in Tennessee, USA - Soil MetaG P. deltoides SBSDD5 | ecosystem: Environmental > Terrestrial > Soil > Tree plantation...
GACTTCGACGGCCGCATCCGGATGGATCCCTCATCGCGCTATGCGATGCAGTCGCTGATCGAGCTCAAGGATCGATTCGACGTGGCGTTCGCGTGCGATGCCGACCACGATCGGCATGGCGTTGTGACGAAAGGGGCGGGCCTGCTGCCCCCAAACCACTATTTGGTGGCCTGCATCCAGTATCTCTTCGTACACCGGCTGCAGTGGCCGGCGCATGCAGGCGTGGGCAAGACCGCCGTGTCGAGCAGCATGATCGACCGAGTGACCACGGCCCTCGGCCGCCCGCTCTATGAGGTGCCCGTGGGTTTCAAGTGGTTCGTCGATGGTCTGCTGACCGGTGCGCTCGGCTTCGTCGGTGAGGAGAGCGCCGGTGCGACATTCCTCAGGCGCGATGGATCGGTGTGGACGACCGACAAGGACGGCATCGTGGCTGCGTTGCTCGCCGCAGAGATGATGGCGACCACCGGCCGCGATCCCGGAGAGATATATGCGGCGGTGACGCGGGACCACGGCGATCCGGTGTACGAGCGCCTCGATGCGCCTGCGAATCAGCAGGCGCGGGCGGCCCTTGCTCGAGCCTCGCGAGAAGACCTAAAGTCGGATCGGCTCGCCGGCGAATCGATCACGCAGGTCATGACGCTGGCCCCAGGCAACGGTGAGCCCCTGGGCGGAATCAAGGTCGTGGCGGAGAGCGGATGGTTTGCGGCACGGCCCTCGGGGACCGAGGAGTTGTACAAGGTGTACGCCGAGAGTTTTCGCGGCGTGGATCATCTACGACAGATCCAGGAAGACGCGCGCGGTCTGGTCGGCGAACTGATCGGCAGGCAAGGATCTACAGACAGCGTCGCTCAATAACCGAACGATGATCTTACGTTCGGATCTTGAACGCCCGCGCCCAGTACGCGCGAACCTGACCGATCAAAGACGATGGAAGCGGGACATATCCAAGCGGTTCGGCCACCGGTGATCCCCGCTCCAGCGACCACTTGAAGAAGTCCAGTGCGGCGGCCGTTCTGGTTCGCGGCGCCGACTTGTGCATCAGGATGAACACCGTGGCCGTGATCGGATAGGCGTCGTCAGCCGCAACATCGGTGAGCAGAACGTAGAAATCCTCTGTTGCATTCCAATTCGCACCAGCTGCGGCGGCCTGGAAGGTCGACGGCTGTGGGCGGACGAACCGGCCCGATCGATTCTGAATGACGGCATCGTTGAGAGCCAGTTGCGACGCCTGCGAGTAGTCGACGTACCCGATCGAGTTCTTCACACGCTGGATCTGACGCGCGACCCCTTCGTTCGCCTTCACTGCTGTTCCCGTCGGCCAGCTGACGAGCAAACCCGAACCGACCCGGGTCTTCCATTGAGGGCTCGCTTTGCTCAGATAGTCAGTAAAGTTGAAGGTCGTTCCGGATCCATCGGATCTGTGCACGACCGAAATGGGTGCGTCGGGGAGCGTCAGCCTCGGATTGAGCGCGCGAATGGCTTCGTTCGACCACTTGGTAATTGTCCCGAGGAAGATGTCGGCAACGATGGGACCGGTCAACCTCAACTCGCCGGGGCCTACGCCATCGATATTCGTGGTGACGACGACACCGCCAATCACGATGGGAAACTGGGCGAGGTTCGCAGACGCAAGTTCGTCCGGCTTCAGCGGCATGTCTGAGGCGCCGAAATCCACTCGGCGATCCTTGACCCGCAGCATGCCGGCCAGCGACCCGACGGGTTCATATTCCAGTGCCGTGCTCGCGGGCGGATCCTCCAGGCCCGAATTTGGGAGAGGGAAATCACCACCCCGCGCCGCGGCTGCCCGATAGTCGCGGGACCACCGCGACAGGATCGGATAGATGAACGTTGAGCCTGCGCCCGTGATGCCAGTGCCGCCAAGCACGTCCTGTGCGCGCGTCTGGCTGGTTGTCATGGAGACAGCCGCCACCATGAAGACGACGACGAGCTGGCGTTTCATGGGGACGGACATGTGGCCCTTCGTGGCGGATGCGAACAAGTCAGAATGCGCTGACGCGTTCAGCCTGAGACCGGAGCCAGGTTCGCACTGTCGAGCGACGGTGTCTTCAATTCGGTCGCGCTGGCCACTACGCGTGGCACCGACCGACGCTCGGTTCGGATGCGATCGATGAGGAAGAAGGCGCGCTCGGCGCTGCCCAGCAACTCGAGGAGCGCGCCGCGTTCTTCCCAGGACAGGTCAGTGCCGAGTGTCAGGCAGCGTTCGCGCGTAATGATGATGAACCGCTCGAGCTCGGCCGCTTCGGGAACGTCGCCTGCGGCGTCCGCGACGATGGCACGAACGGCGACGGAGATCTGATCGAGGATGTCGTCGACGATTCTGCGTCCCGCAGGTGAGAAGGGATGCCGCTCGACGCGTCGCGCGACCTGGTACAGTGTCTCCCCCAGGCTGCCGGTGAAGTCTCCTTCCTCGATCAGGCTGGCAAGGAGATCCGCGCGGTCGTAGGGCATGTCGGGCTGAAACATGGCCGCCGTGTAGCGGCGGATGTCGCGGCTGAGGATATCGACAGCAGCCTGGTGCTCCTTGGCACTTCCCGGTGCCGACTTGTCGTGGCGCGCGATGGCGAGAAAGAGCGTGCTCGCCTGGACGTAGCGGGCCATCTCCTGTTGCACGAGCGGCACGCCGGTCGCGAATTCCCGGCCTTTGGACGGGTCGAGGAACCGGGTGATCGAGTAGTCCTCGGCATCTTCCCCTGAAGTCCGGCCGACACGCGCCAAAACCCTCTCGAAGACGCCGACAAACGGGAAGAGGAGCGCCGTGTTGAAGACGTTGAAGGCCGTCGAATACACCCCGACGGCGACTGGAACGAGCGGGAACGTCACGTTGCCATCCCGGATCGTCGGCACGCCAGGGTCACCGCCAAACCAGCCCATCACCCAGGTCAGCAGGTCCATGGACGGGAAGAACAGCGGCAGCATGACCGTGACACCGATGATGTTGAAGGCGATGTGCGCGTAAGCCGCGCGCTTGGCGTTCTTCGAGAGGTTCAGCGAGGCAATCCAAGACGTGATCGTCGTTCCCAGATCGGCGCCGAGCGAGAAGGCGACGGCGGTTCTCCAGTCGAGCACGCCGGCAGCTCCCAGTCCCATCACAATGCCGATGGTTGCCGACGACGAGTGGATCATCGCGGTGATCAGCGCCGCGGTGAGGATGCAGTAGATCAATCCGAGAAACGAGTCGGCGCGAAGGCCCGAGATCGCCGACATGATCTCGGGCATGTTCCGAAGCGGGCGCAGACCGCCAGTGAGGAGGTTGAGACCGTAGAAGATCAGCGCGAATCCCATGCAGGCCAGAGCGATGTTGCGGACCCGCTCACCCTTGGCTAAGACATGAACCATGGCGAACAGGCCACCCAGGAGCAGGCCAAGTGGCCCCAGCGGCAGCGCGATGAGTCCGTTGCCGAGGGTCGTCCCGATGTTGGCGCCCATGATCACGCTGATCGCCGGACGCAACGCGAGCACACCGGAGTTGACGAGGCCCACGACCATGACGGTCATCGCCGTGCTCGACTGCAGCACGCCGGTGATCGCGGTCCCGGCGATCACGCCCTTGATGGGCGTGCCGGCAATTCTCGCCAGCAACGTCCGCATCCGGTTGATCGCGAGGCTCTGAATCCCGTTGGACATGAACTCGAGCCCGAGCATGAATATGCCGAGGCCGCCAACGACCGGAACGAGAAGATCCTTGAAGTAGTCGACCTGCATGGTTCCCGACATTGCTCGTAGCGGGCGAATGTGTGAGGCGACAACGCTACAAGAGCGGTGTGATCGCTGTGTGACTCGAGTGTGAAATTGCTGATCGCACGCCGCCGGATGAGGTCGCTTAAGTCTCACTGCTTCCTGCACACGGCAGACGTGCCTCACTCGCCGGGACTGGCGACGTTCTCATTCGTCGGTTTGCAGTTCCCGGATTCACGGATTGCATCCGTGCGCATCGTCACCGGGACGAGGTCATCAAGGAGCGCAAGCCCAGGCGGGACGTCGTCGTCATGGACGATTTCAGCTACCCAGAGCCCCGGATCACCCAGTAACGACGGGACATCACGAAAACTCGTTTCACCTCCCTCACTATTGACCCAGAGCCTCCTCGCGCTGCCAGTTGCCGGGCGGCGCAGGCGCGGGGCATTGTCGAGTCAGCGCGTGTGGCACATCGGCGATGGCGTCGAGATCACGATCAGTCGTGGCTTGTGCCGTCAGATTGAGCGGATCTTTGCACTCGCGCCCGCTGCACACTGACTCTGGACGGGTCGAACGCTTCCGACGAGGTCGGATCAGGAGTTGCACTTCGAGGTTCGGCCGGTCGTGGATCTGCGGCTGCGCCGTCCGCGCGTCAGCGCGGCGTCATTAGGCGGTGCGCCAGGCGAGGCGGAGCCTCGATGGTCTGAGGCGCAGCTTCACCAGGTCAGGAGGTTTCCGATGCAGGTTCTAGTCGACAGAACGAAGGACACCATCGTCGCAACGATCAAGGGCGCGGGCGAGATCGTCAACGCGGTCACCGACACGGTGAGCGAATCGCTCAGCACGGCGCTGAAAGGCACAGGGTCGGTCGGCAGGGCACTGACCGAGGCCGTCTCCGACGTGGCCTGTGGTGCGATCGAGGGCACGTCGCAGGTCGGCGGCGATCTCGGGAAGGCAGCGAAGGGGGCAGTCATCGGGGTTCTCCGAGGAACGAAGCAGGTCGGGGGCGAAGCACTTGACGCGGTGGGATCGACCGTCCAGAACCTCGTGAAAACCACTATGGATGTGGGCGGTGACGCTGGCTCGGCCGCTCGAAACGCCATGGAGGGTGTGATCGAGGGCGCGGCCAGCGTTGGGATCAAGGGAGTCGACGGCATCTCTGCGGCCGCGGCTGGAGCGATCCAGGGCCTCGGAGGCATCGGCAAGGCTGCCACCGTGACGACCTCCAACGTCGCCCGGGAACTGATTCGGGGAGCAGCAAACGTCGGAGGCGATCTTGGTTCGGCGGCCAAGGGCACCATGCTGGGCGTCCTGCGCGGGACTAAAACGCTGACCGCGGAAGCGGCCGACACGGTCGGTTCAACCGCAGGCAGCCTGGTCAAAGCGACCGCCGAGGTCGGCGGAGACGTGGCGGTCACCGCGAAAGCCGCAGTCGAGGGTGCGATCCAGGGTGCGAAAGAAGTCGGCGTCGATGTCGCGGCTGCGGCGTCAGCAGCAGCGAACGGTGCGCTCAAGGCGGCCGGTGATATCAGCACGACGGCGGTCGAACAGGTCGAGCGGGCAGCGACCGGTGTGATCGGCGGCGTCAAGGTCGTCGTCACGTCGCCATTCCGGAAGTAACGATCCATCAGTGAGAGGTGCCCTCCGGGGATGCTTCGCGCATCCGCGGAGGGGCAACTCAGCATCGATCGCTAACGGCGTGGGAACTGGTCGGGGTTGTCCGTGAAGAGCGCGTCGACGCCGTAGTCGTACAGGAATTTCGCCATTTCGTCGCGGACGGACGGATAGCGGCCATGACTCGCCGAGCGGAACGTCCAGGGCGTCACGGTCAAACCGGACGCGTGTGCCCACTCGACGAGCCGCGGCATCTTCTCGAGGATCGCCTTGTTCGGACCGAGGCCCGTGGCCCAGGTCGCGATCGCTTTGACCTTCTCGGTTGAGTCCACGCTGATCGCGTTGGCTGCCTCCACGAGGATGACGCGCTTGACCTGCGGCAGGTCCCTGGCCAGTTGCTTGACCGTGACTGGATCGAACGACTGGATGATCACAGGCGACCGTGCATCAGCAATCAATGAATTGCGTTGGAGCGCCTCGGCCAGCAGGGCTTCGGGGTGAATGCCGCGGTCCCGGTAGAACGCCGGATCCTTGAGCTCCGGATACAAGCCGGCCTTTCCCTTCACAAGGTCGATCGCCTCCTGAAACGTTGGAACGCGCGCGCCGGCAAACTTCGGATCGAACCAGGCGCCCGCATCCAGCAGCTTGATCTCGGCCAGCGTGAAGTCATTCACGAGCCATCGTCGCGCTGAGGTACCGCCGCGAGTGTCTTCGACGAAGCGATCTGGGAAGATCGCTTCGACGTTCGTCGTCCGCTCCATGGTCAGGTCGTGGATGCAGACGAGCACGCCGTCTTTCGTGACGGCGAGATCCTGTTCGACGAAGTCGGCCCCTTGATCGATCGCAAGGCTGTAAGCGGCGAGCGTATGTTCCGGGGCGTACGCAGAGGCGCCACGGTGGGCGACGACTTGCTTCCTCCCGGACGTCTGCGCCACCCCCTGTGTCAGGAATGCCGACACGAACAGTGCGCACAGGACAAGGTTCTGTCGCATCGATGTCTCGATTCGCATCAGAACATCAACTTGATGCCGAGCTGCAGCTGACGGGCATCGAACGTGCCTGTGATCGTGCCGTAGTCGGCGGCACTGCGATTGGCGTTCGGCGCGCGGAAGTTCACCTTGTTGAGCAGGTTGAACGCTTCGAGACGAACCTGAACTCGGGTCTGCGGTCCGACCGGCAGCGGGAAATCCTTCGCGGCGACGAGGTCCATCTGCCAGAACCAGGGGCCACGGACACTGTTTCGCTCCGCGTTCCCGAACGGCTGGCTCGGATCTGTCGGCGCGGTCACGGTGTCGCGGCTCAGATACGCTGTCACCGAGTCGCGGTCCCCATAGGGATCGCCGTTTTGGTTTGGACGATATGTGTTCGCGCCACGGAAATCCTGTTGAATCCCTGACACCTGGAAACTCGCGGCTGGGGAGTATCGCAACGTCGCCGGCTCTCCGGATGTCATCGTGTTGATGCCGCTGATCGTCCAGCCTCCGAGCAGTCCTTCGGTCAGCACGCCGGCATCCGACAGCCAACGTCTTCCGCGTCCGACGGGGACCGACCAGACGACGCTCATCGTGTTGTTGAGCGGTTGGTCGTAGGCAGAGGTGCCGTAGTCGGCATCGAGGTTGTAAAAGTCCTGCGGCGCCGGGTTGTTGCCAAATGGCCCTTCCAGCGATCCGGCGCCGTTGTCTTTTGCTTTCGACCAGGTGAACGAGTTGAGCATCATCAGGCCGTGCCGCATCCGGTATTCGTACTTCACCTGCAGCGCATCATAGCGCGACCTGCCGCCGTTGAACGCGTAGGTGATGTCAGCAAACTCCTGAATCGGACGCCGTTCCTGCAGCGACAACGTGCCCTGCGGATTGTTCGGCGCCGCCTGATTGAAGTTCGCAAACAGGAGCAGGTCGTCCGCGCGGTTGCCGACGTAGGCGACGTCCACAATCATGTTGCGCGCGATCTCGCGCTGAACCGAGATGAAGTAGCTCTGCGCGCGGCTGGAGTGATAGTCGTTCGGCATGTATGTGATGTTGGCCAGCAGGGGATTGAACCGCGTGGGGTCCGCGAACTGCTCCGGATATCCAGCCTGCGTGCTCCGGAACGCGGGCGTGGCCAACGTCTGATTGGCCACCGCGTTGACGACCTGCGGACCATTGATGGCGAGGATGTTTGCGGCGCCCGCGCGATGAAAGTGCACGTAGCTCATCCCGTAGCCGCCTCGAACCACCGTGATCGGCGTGATGGTCCAGGCAAAGCCAAGTCGGGGTGCGAAATTGTTCCGGTCCGGCGTGACCAGTGCTCGATCATCGAGCGATCCGTCCCGCGCGAAGAGCATCGTGCGTGACGCGGGATCGAAGTTCGACAGCAGATTGTCTTTCTCCCAGTGCGGCGTCGCGTATTCGTATCGCACGCCGAGATTCAGCGTGAGGGCATTGTTGACGCGGAAATCGTCCTGCACATATGCGAAGTGCATCTGCTGACGCAGGTTGGCGATCAGGATGTTGCTCAACGCGTACTGGCTACGCAGACCGAACATGAAATCAGCCAGGTTGTAGAGGCTGTTGGCCGTGGCGCCGGCCGGTCGCGAGAACTGACCGCTATAGGAATCGCGTCCGTACAGCGGGTTGACGTCCTGAACCTCGGTGGCGATGTGCTGGAACTCGTACCCGGACTTGAGGGAGTGCCGGCCGGTCACCCACGTGTAGTTGATCTTGGGATTCCAGACCTCCGGATATTGCCACTGCGGGTTCGTCGCCTGCCGGCCCAACTCCGAGAAGGGTGTGATGATCTGTGTCGGCAGGCCACCCGAAATCCGAGGGTCGGTCGGCAGGCCGGTGATGCCGTACTCATCGAAGGCGCTGGAGGTGCCCAGCGCGGCGGGATTCTTGCCGGCAACGGTGCGCGACCATCCGAACCGCGCTTCGAACAGCGACGATCCGGAGCGGGCCCAGGTGAAGCCAGTGGCGAACTGTTTGTTCGTGACGTAGGTCGTCGCGTTGCCGCCACCACCAGAGGGGAGAGGAATGGGTGGCTGGTCGAAGAGGTCGGCATCGCGGTACCCATATCTGCCGAAGGCCGTGAGCGAATCGGTGACCTGCATGTCCGCCTTGACGTTGCCTTTGTCAGTGGTATTCGTGAATTCCTGAAGGATCGAATAGTTGTTGGCGTCCTGAGCAGATGTCGGCGCGGGGAGCCCACTCAAGACAAGGTTCGCAAAGTCCGTCATCGGAATGCGGGTGCCGGCGGGATAAGCCTCGCCCGTCAGCGGGTTGGTCACCGCGAGCGGCAAGATGCCTTGGCGCTGGATTGCGTTTGGTATCGTCTGGAACGACACGCTCTTGCGCGTCTGTCGGAAGCCTTCGTAGTCCGAGAAAAAGAACGCGCGGTTTCGAACGATCGGGCCGCCGAAGGTGAACCCGAACTGATCGCGGCTGAGCGGCGGCTTTTCACCGGTGACCGGTTTGAAGAAGCCGGTCGCATTCAGCTTCGTATCGCGGAAGAATTCCCACGCGGCGCCGTTGAAGCGGTTGCTGCCGCTGCGGTAGGCCACGTTGATGACACCTCCCGCGCTGCGGCCGTATTCGGCGCTCATGTTGTTGGTGACGACCTTGAACTCGGCGACCGCGTCCGGCGAGGGCTGCATCACCTGGTTCGAGAAGCCCTGATTGCTCGTGCCGTACGCATTGTTGTCGACGCCGTCCAGCAGAAAGTTGTTGAATGTGCTGCGCAGGCCGTTGATGTTGAACGAGCCCTCGCGCACCGTCTGCGACGATCCCGTGTTCAGGGCGGAGAGCCGGACGCCAGGGCTGAGCAGAGTCAGCGCCGAGTACTCGCGACCGTTGAGCGGAAGCTGCACCGCCTGCTCGCTGGTAATGACTTGTCCGCGCTGGCTCGAGTCTGTTTCCAGGCGCGTCGCTGCCCCGACCACCTCAACCGTCTCCGTCAGGTTGCCTGGTCTGAGCTGCAGTTCGACCCGCTGCCTGGCGCCAACGGCGACCTGCACATCGTCGGCGGTCGCCGTGGAGAACCCCTGCAGTTCAGCAGCAATCTTGTAACGCCCGGCGCGGACGGTCACGAACTCATAGGTGCCGTTGGCGTCCGTGATGCGGGTGGTACCAATTCCGGTATCCAGGTTGGTCAGCGTAATCGTCGCGCCCGGCACGACGGCGTTGCTGTCATCCCGAACAGTCCCGACGACTGTCGCGGTGTCGAACTGTGCACCGGCAGCCGGTGCGACGAGTGGCGTCATCAGCAAAGCGAGCAGGAGCATCGATGTCTTCATGCGGCGCATCGTACGGTCCGCATTTCAAGACGACGTAAGCCTCCCGTCAAATTACTGTAACGGCAGGACTAACGAGCTGAGCCGTTTGCAATGTCACAGGAATGTTGCGTGCCGTTCATGGAAACATCCATTCGATTCCTTACGATCTGGGGTGTTTGACCTGACCCGGAGTCGATCCAATGCCTACTCGCAGAACGAGACCGTCGAAGCAGGAAACGCCAGACGACGTCGGAACCTTGTGGACGATGCGGCAACGGGGGAGCAGGGCGCGCTGCGCGTTGTTGGCGTGGGCCTCCGAATGGGAGCTCCGCGTGCTGATTGACGGCGAGACGCTTCTCTCGGAACGATGTGCAACCGCGGATGATGCGTTCGCGCTCGCGCAGACGTGGAAACAACGAATGCTCGAACACAACTGGCAGCAGGTTCTGCCACGCGCCACCGGCCCGCTCGATCATCCAGCGTAGGACACGGAGGGGACGGGGGACACGGAACGAGCTTCAAAAACGGAGACACGGAGACACGGAGTAGAAAACTGGTTGGAAGAAATGTGATTCAGAAATTGGCAATGCGGCGATCGGCAGCCTGGCGGAGCCAGGCTGGTAGGAGGACCGGCGATCGGGAATTCGAGCACCGATCACATTCGCCACGGTGCTCGAATTCCCGATCGCCGGTCCTCCCACCCGCGCGTTCCGCGCGGCCGATCGCGTACCAGCCATTCGAGTAGATCTCCGTGTCTCCGCGTCTCCGAGTTGATGATTGTTCCGTGCCCTCCGTCCCCTCCGTCCTTTCCACCCCCTGGACTCGTCGCCGTCACTTGTTACCCCGGCGACACCGGAAAGCCGCGTCATGGTCACATGACTGCTGCATGCTGTCGGCGTCCTCGCAACCGTCCCACCTTTGTTCGTCTGCCGCGCCCAGGCGGCGACACGATCGATCTCGGCTTGGAGAACGAACGTGAACGCTCAGGCTTCCCTGGAAGGGCGCGATGCCGCACCACGATCATCGTCGCCGAAGGTGACGGCAATCGTCTGCGCCTACAACGAAGAGAAGACGCTGCCACCAGCGCTGCATTCCCTCTTCGCGCAGACGCGACTCCCTGACGAAGTGATCGTGGTGAACAATGCCAGCACCGACGGAACGCGCGCGGTTGCCGAACGCATTCCAGGAGTCGTCGTCGTCGATGAACCCGAGAAGGGGCTGGTGCGCGCGCGGGCGAAAGGGCTGCAGGTCGCGCAAGGAGACATCCTGCTCTACATCGATGCCGACTGCCGTGCGCCGCTGCTGCTCGTCGAGCGGATGGAAC
>Ga0075421_100011683_pt1 | contig 10882 bp, 8 predicted proteins | sample SoiMetdeltSBSDD5_FD_75292 | JGI IMG/M metagenome (GOLD analysis project Ga0075421, IMG submission 75292) | Bulk soil microbial communities from a Populus tree surrounding site in Tennessee, USA - Soil MetaG P. deltoides SBSDD5 | ecosystem: Environmental > Terrestrial > Soil > Tree plantation...
CGTTGGACATCCCATCCAGCAAGGACAGATCGGCCCTGGTCACCAACCGAGTCGCCAGAGCATACTCGGCCAGTCGGGCACGCCGGTTGGCGGCGAGGTTTTCCGCGTCGCCGTGCAGCCCGCGCACGCCGAACGCGGCAAGTTTTTGGCAAAGGTTGTCAAGCTGCCGGTTGAATGCCACCAGGGTCCAACCCAGCCGCTCGGCGGCGAGCTTGGAGCTGGGGATGGAGGTCGCGCCACGGTCACCGCGGCGCAACGCCCGCTCGGTGAGCGACAGCAACAGCAGGCGCTGCTTGGTGGTCAACGTGACGCCGCTCACCGTCGCCACACCGGCCTGCGCACCTTCCTCCTGCGCGACCGGCGTCATCGTGAACGGTGGTTCGGCCAGCTCGATCTCCAGCTCGTAGGTGGTCGGCCCGGCCGTGAAGTAAACGATCGTGTGCTCGCTGACCAGGGGCACCTGTGCCCCAGGGCCGAGCCAGGCCTGGACCAGGCCGGAGACGTCGGAGACGGTCGCGGTCAGGTGCGTCCCCACATTGCGCAACACCCAAAGACCGTCCAAAGACGAGACCATGAGAAACCGCCGGTGCAGGAACTCATTGTCGTCGACGCTCACATCCGCTTCGCGGCCGATCGTCAATGCGGTTTCCTGCGCCACCTCATAACGCTCGCCGCAAAAGATCACCGCTGCTGTGCTCATTCAGCACAGTCCTCCCCTCCCCGTTCGGTGGTCCGCCGATCCGCTCGCACCACCGTCACCACAACGCACACGCGGTCACGCACACCGTCCAAGGTCCACTCCGGACCGGTCACGAAGACGGGCGGTGCGTTCGAGCCGTCCCGTCGCAGCACCCGGAAGGTGTCACCCTCCTGCGCATCCGGGTACGTCCAGGTGAACTTGACCGAATCGGCGTCGACTCGCTCCCCTTTGACGGTCGGTACCGGTACCGGTTTCCTGTCCGTGACAGCGGGATCCCCCGCCCCCTGCGAAGGCTTGCCCCCGTTGGCACCGGGCTGCCCGGCGGCGCCCGTAAGCACGTTAGCAAGCACGATACCGCCGACCGCGAGCGCCGCCACCGCCGTGCCCACCCACACCAGTGGTGGCACGCGCCGCCGCGGCTGCTCCAATGTGGCCGATTGCTTGTCCTCAGCCACTTCCCGCCTGCCCGTGGCCGCCTGAGCCGCCACATCGCCCGTGCGACCGGTCCACTGCGCCGGCCCGCTGTCGAAGCTGGCGGGCATGACCGGAGGTGGCGGCGGGACAAGCTGCTCGTTGACGCGGGGCGGCGGCAGGTCGAGACGCGGACCGGTGTGGTAGTCGGCCTCCTCGACCGGCAACCGGGTCTGCGGGTACTGCAGTTCCAGCTCGACATCCTGCAACCGCAGGGCGAAGTCCTTGGCGGTCGGGAAGGTCATGGCGCGCACCGAACGGTCGCGGTTCATCGCCGCGCGCAGCAGGTACTCCAGCGTCTCCGGGGCATTGGACCCGATCGACGGCACCGGGCTGGTCCTGATGCGATGCTCGATGGCGTCGGGCGAGTTGTCCCCGTCGGGATCGCGTACCCACGAGTGCCCGGCCAAGGCGTGGTAAAGCGTTGCCGCAAGGGCGAAAACGTCGGCGAGCTCGTCGGCCTCTCCCGACTCGAGCACCTCCGGTGCGCAGTAATCGCGCGACATCCAGGCCGAGCCGCGCGCCACCTCGTCGGCGGTGAGCGCGGCGATGCCGAAGTCGCCGAGCTTGGGGATGCCCTGGCCGCCGATCCTGGCGCCGATGAGAATGTTGCCCGGCTTGATGTCGCGGTGCACGATGCCCTGCCGGTGCGCCATGTGCAGGGCGCCGGCAATCTGTATTCCGACACTGAGCACTTTGGACGGATGGATGCGGCCCTTCTGGCCGATCTGCTGCGCCCAGCTGCCACCCGGGCAGTACTCCATCACCAGGTATGGCCGGCCCGTGCGGGTATAGCTGACCCGTTGCACCGCAACGATATTGGGGTGCGGGCCGTTGGCCGACAACCGGCCCAGCGCCTGCGCCTCCTGCATCAGCTGCGTGCCGCCCATGGCGAGCGAGCCCTCGCGCAGCACCTTGATGGCGAAGCGGGCCGAGGTGCTCACGTCCTCGTAGAGGAAGACCTCACCGAATCCGCCCGAGCCGAGGTAGCCCACGGGCCGGAACCCATCGAGAGGGGGCGGGACGGGTTGGTGGTCGCGCATCAGCTCACCTCGAACTGGAAGGTCACTTCATCGGCGAGTATGACCCGTCCGCCCAGCAGCAGGCGGGACGTGGTCCCGGGTACCAGCCGCTCCTTCTTGCCGCCCGGGTTCAGGACGAACGTGCCGTGCTCCGAGCGGTCGATGACCTCGACCCGCCAGCCGTCGAGCAGGATCTCGGCGTGCAGGTCCGACACGGCGGCGTTCGGGCCGTCGACCACAATGGACAGTTGATCCACGCGGCCCGGTGAGCTGACGCTGCGGCCGAGCAGGGTGCTCGGCCTGGAGATCGGCCAGCGCTGGTTGGTCTCGACCCGGCGCAGCCATCCCACGCTGGGCTGCGGGACCATCTCCGGCTTCCATCCCGGATCGATCGGCACCTGGCATTCCCGGCACGCCGGGATGGCGGGCGGGTTGAGGTGCAACTTGGGGCAGCGCACGGCCGGCACGAGGTGGCCGGCGGCCGCGTTGGGCCGGCGCCGCCTACCCATCTCCGTGTCGCCGTAGTGCGAGTCGAACCGGATCTCGCCGAGCACCGCGCCCATCGGCGCCCCCATCGAAGCCGACGCCGGCTTGGCGGCGTCGTCATCGGAGAAAAGGCGGTCAAGCATGCCGCCGCCCGGCGGCCCGGCAGATGGTGGAGCAGGTGGAGCAGCGGGCGGCGCACCGCTGTGCGTGCCGGGCTCCACCCAGTTCTTGGTGTGAGACTCCTCGGTCGCCCTGCGCGGAGCCGGCACCTGATGAGTTGCCATTTGATCCAGCGGTACCTGGTGAGGCTGCGCCTGTTGCCGTGGTTGTTGTGGTTGTTGTGGTTGTTGTGGTTGTTGTGGTTGTTGTGGTTGTTGTGGTTGTTGTGGTTGCCGTGGTTGCGGTTGTGCTGGTTCCCGGCGTCGGGGCTGCTCCACCTGCGTTGCCGTGGAAGTCACCTGCCGCTGCAGGGTCGCCGCCGGCACCACGCCGCCGATCAGGGGCAGGGAGGCGGCACCCCCTGTGGCCCGCCCGTCGGCGAGGACCACGCGATCGGCCCCGACGAACGACGACTCATGCCAAGTCGTCACCGTGTTGGCCATCATCGACTCCAGCAGCTGGTCGCCGCGGTAGGCGTCCACGCGGATCCGGCCGCGCATCAGCGCCAGCACCTCGCCGTCGCCGATCTGTGTGATCGCGAAAGCGGGCAGGTTGGACAATCCCCGCGAAGTCAAGACCATGATCAGTGCCGGGAGATCATTACGTAGCACCGGCGGCCACATCGCCGCGATCAGCTCGTCCTGGGGCGGGCAGGCAACGAGCACCACAATCCTGTTGCTGACGAGCCCGGTGCAGCCGCTGCCGGAATACGTCGTCAACATACCTATCAAACCTCAAACTGTTATATATGGCAGACAATCGACCCACACCTCGATGGCATCGTACTCTCGACCGACAACCATCGGGACCTGCCAATTGGCCAGGGATAGCCAACTGGAACGGGTAGTTCTCCCCATGCCCGAACATCGGGTGCGGTCCTTACATTGTCAGCAAAAGTTCTGTCGGCATCGGAGGCTACAGGCGATGGCCGGATATGTGGGGGCCGACCCCGATCGGCTCGACGCATTGGGGCAGCAACTGCTCGGCCATGCCCAACAGCTCGACGAGCTTCGGGTGCAACTGACGTCGCAACTTTTCGACGCGGGCTGGATCGGACAGGACGCCGACGACACCCGCGCCGAGTGGGAGTCCCAGCACGCCCCGATGATCGGGCGGTCCATGACCGTGCTGCACGACCTGAGCCAGAAACTGTTCGTCAACGCCGGGCAGCAGCGCTCGGCCAGCGCCGCCGACGACGTGACCCCACCCGGCTTCGTCCCGCGGGAGCAGGTCCTCGCCCACACCGGCGACCCGGCCGACACCCGGCGCTGGTGGGACTCGCTGTCCAAACAGCAACGGGAGTATCTGATCCTGCACCAGCCCCAGCTCGTCGGCTCGACCGACGGCATCCCGGCACGCAGCCGCGACGCGGCCAACCGCGTGCTGCTGGAGCAGGCACTGCGCCAAGAGCCGCACAACCGTGGTCTCGATACGATCAGGGATCGGCTCAACCGGGAAGACGCCCCTCGGGCGTACCTGATGCTGCTTGACACGAGCGGTGACGGCAAAGCGATCGTCGCCATCGGCAACCCGGACGAGGCGGCAAACATAGTCACCTTTGTACCGGGTACGGCAGCGGATCTGTCCAAGGTCGACCTCGAGCTGGCCAAGGCCGACGTCATGTACGACGACGCCAACGGCATGGACAAGACCAGGCCCACGAGCTCGGTGATGTGGCTGGGTTACGAATCCCCGCCCAGCATCCCCGATGCGATGCATGCCGGCTATGCGCTGGATGCCCGGGCGGGCCTCGACCGGTTCCAGGACGGTTTGCGCGTCACCCACGACGGCCCGCCCTCTCACAACACCGTGCTCGGGTACTCGTACGGATCGACCGTCGTCGGCCTGGCCGACCGCGACGTGGGCCTGGCCGTCGACGACCTGATCTTCGTCGGCAGCCCTGGGGTGGGTGTCGGCCACGCCGGCGACCTGCGGGTCGGCGCCGATCACATCTGGGCCACGACGGCCGCCAACGACCCCATCCAGTACGCGGTCCGTCCGAACCCGATCATCCCGCAGCTGACCATCCCCGGCATGATCCTGGACGAGATCCAGGGCGACCTGGCGCACGGCCACAACCCCACCCGGGAGAGCTTCGGCGCCAACGTGTTCCCCTCCAGCCCGGGTGACCCTCTGATCAAGACGGTGCCGGTGCCCATCACCATCCCGGCGCCGGGCGTGCCCTTCGGGCTGCCGAACGCTCCGGGTATCTACCTCGGCACAGTCGATGTGCCCGTGGGCTTCGACGGGCACGCGCACAGCCAGTACTGGGACCGCGGCAACCAGGCCCGCCCCCACATCGCGCGCATCGTGACCGGAAACCATTAGATAGACCGGTGCAGACGTTGAACCAACAACAGGCCGCAGAACGGGTCGACTCGCACATCACCGCCGCCGTCGACCAGCTACGGCCACGCCCGGGCCTGCACCCGGTCCGCAGGTTCGCCTTCGCCTGTGCCGACCCGACCGACCACGGCCCGCTCGGGCGCGTCGTCGTGGAACACCGCTACGAGCTTCCCGCCATCGATGCCGCCGACGGACCCTCGGTTTTGGACAGTCTCGCCGCATACTGGACCGCCAACGGGTACCGGATCCTGGGCGACGGTCGCGGCCGGCCGCTGGCCGAGATCGCGGCCGAGGCGCCCGACGGCTTCCGGGTCGTCATATGCACCGACACCCTGGGGAAACTGGCCATCATAGGTTCCTCCCCTTGTGTCTGGCCCTCCGGGTCGCCACCCACCGGCTCGACAGCCTGAGCGGCAACCCCACGGCAACCGCACGTCAACCGGCCGTCGCTGGGATAGGTGAGCCTCGATAATCGCGCGATTTGCAGGCTGTTCCACCGTCCCTATCCCATCTACAGACAAGGAAAACTATGCTGCTTCGACTATCCCGCAGGCTCGGCCTCGTGCTGGGTGCGGCGGTCATCACCGGCCTGGCCCTGCCCGGCGTGGCCTCGGCCGACATCCTGCAGCGCTTCTCGGCCAACTCCGGTGACCGCTGCGGGTACGGGTTCACGGTCGGCCACCTGACCTGGGTGTCGACGGCTCCGGTCGTCGGCGTGCAGGGCACAGTCGTGGACAACCCCGCCGACCGGACGTTCCCGTGCCGCGACGACGGCCGGATCACGGTCGCGCAGTTCGTCGCGTTCGGTCCCAACGGTGCGGTTGATCGCGCTGCCGCACGCGCCGACAACAGCGCGCAGGACTTCGCCTTCCGGCTGGGCACCAACACCGCTGCTCGCCGGATCTCCCATGTCACCGTGACGGTCTGCCGGTTCAGTACCAACGTCGTTCCCGACTACTGCGGCGAGACCCAGACCTACCGCAACCCTCTCTGAAACCCTTCTGACAACACGATCGTGGTGCCAGGCGACGCCTCGCCTGGCACCACCAAGTATTCCCATGGAACCATGTGGCGTATGGCTGAACGGATCATCGTTTCGTTCTCGGGTCTGAGCACCGGATCCGGCCCTCTCAGCTGGGGTCAGCAGCAACTATGGCGGGCCATGGTCGAGATGGACTCCTCATTGGGCATCGGCGGCGTGGTGCCGTTGCCACCCGGGGAGACCGCGCAGGACAAAGCCGAGGAGCTTAGGTTCTTTCTGCACCGGTATGAGGCGTTGCGCACCCACCTGTCCTTCGGGCCCGATGGCGAGGTCACCCAGGTGGTCGCCGGGTCGGGTGAGACCGGCGTCGATGTGCACGACGTAGATGGCGATCCGCAGGAGGCGGCGGAGGCCGTGTTCGCGCAATGGCGCGCGAACAAGTACGACTATGCCAACGAGTTCCCGATGCGCCTGGCGGTGGTGCGCAAGGACGGCGCCGCGACGCACGTCGTCGCCATGCTTTGCCACATCGCGGCCGACGCGGTCGGCGTCGGCACCATGCTGCGCGAGCTCAACGAGCGCGATCCGGTGACCCGTGAGCCCAAAGCCCCACACCAGGGCATGCAGCCGTTGGAGTTGGTGCACTGGCAGCAGAGCCCGGCCGCCAAGCGGCACACCGACTCGGCGATGCGCTTCTGGGAGTCCCACCTGCGCTCGATCCCGGCCGCCCGGTTCACCCCGGTCGCCACCGCACAGCCTCAGCAGGGCGGCAGGTACCGGCAGATCTGCTGGAAGTCACGGGCGATGCTGCTTGCGCTGCACGCGATTTCGTCGAGGGACCAGGTCGACACCGGGCCTGTGCTGCTCGCCACCGCGGCGGTAGGCCTAGCGCGGCTGACCGGGGCCAACCCCTATGTGGCGCAAACCATCGTCAACAACCGGTTCCGGCCGCGACTGTCCGATGTGGTCAGTCCCCTGAACCAGAACGGTCTGTGCGTCATCGACGTTGCCGACATCACCCTGTCGGAGGCGATCGACCGGGCCCGCAAAGCCTCGATAAACGCCGCCAAGTTCGCCTACTACGAGCCCCAGGCGCGCGAGGACCTCCTCAGCCGCGTCAACGCCGAGCGCGGCGAGCGGATCGACCTCGCCAACTTCGTCAACGACCGGCGGGGAATGGCTGCGAGCATGCCACCGGCGCAGCCCCCGGAAACGGCGGAGATCCTTGCCGCGCAAGCGGACACCGCCCTGCTGTGGGAGGGCGAGCTGCCGATGTTCAACGAGAAGCTGATGCTCAACTTCGACGAGATCGACGGCGCGATACAGATCACGGCCGAGACCGACACCCACTTCCTTCCCCTCGACGACCTCAAGGAACTGATGTCCAAAATGGAGACCGTGGCGATCGAGGCCGCCGCGGATCCGGAGGGGAAGGCTATCGCGTAAGTGTCGCCTCGGCGTGCAGCCGCGCCAGCTTGTGCGGGTTGACGATCGCGTAGATCCGGGTGATCCGGCCGTTCTCGACGGCGAGGCTCAGCGCCGCGGCGACCCTGCCGTCGACGTCTAGCCGCGCACCGGGCGCGCCGTTGAGCCACACCTGAGTACCCGACAGGACCACGGACAACCTGCGCAGCCCGGCGCCGAGGAAGGCGACCAGCTTGTTCGCGCCCACGATGGGCCTACGCGCGGCCGGCACCACACCACCGCTGTCGGAGACCAGCACGACATCGGGCGCCAGGACCTCGAGCAGCCCCTGCATATCGCCGGTGTTGATCGCGGCCAGGAACCTCTCGACGGCAAGACGCTGCTCGGTCCGGTCCACGCGCACCCGTGGCCGGCGGGCGGCCACATGGTCCCGTGCCCGATGCGCGATCTGGCGGACCGAGGCGGTGGTCTTGCCGACGGCCTCGGCGATCTCCTCGTACGGAAGATCAAAATCCTCCCGCAGCACGAAGACCGCACGTTCGGCGGGGCCGAGCGTCTCCAGCACGGTGAGCATGGCGATGGAGACGCTCTCGGCGAACACGACGTCGTCGGCGACGTCGGGGCTGGTCAACAACGGTTCGGGCAGCCAGTCCCCGACATACTCCTCGCGCCGCCGGGCCAGGGTGCGCAGCCGGTTGAGCGTCTGGCGGGTGACGATGCGCACCAGATAGGCCCGCGCGTCCTGTACCTCGGCCTGATCGACGCCGGCCCAGCGCAGCCAGGTCTCCTGCACCACGTCCTCGGCATCGACCGCCGAGCCGAGCATCTCGTAGGCGACGGTGAACAGCAGGCCGCGGTGCGCGACGAAAGGATCGCCGGTCATCTCATCGAAGGTACGGCCAGCGGCTTGAGGTCGCAGGCCGCCGAGAACCCCTGCGACTCGACACCGAGCGCGACGTTGGTGCGGCTAGCCATGTTGGCCAGCGCGATGAACGCGGTCAGCTCCACCAGCGCGGACGCGCCGAGCTGCTCGAGCAGCCGCGCGGACATCTCGTCGGTCACCGTGGGTGGGGTGTGTGTCATCGCCTCCGAATACTCCATGACGTCGCGCTCCAGCGGCGTGAAGACGGTCGAGGAGCGCCAGCGCGGCACCTCACGCGCCTTGGCCAGGTCGAGACCCTCGTTGTGCGCCATGAAGTAACCGTAGTCCAGGCAGAAGCTGCACCCCACGAGCGACACCGCCGCCATATGGGCGAACGACTTCAGGCTCTTGTCGCACCGGTCCCACTTGCGCGTCTTTCGGCTCAGTCCGAGGGAGGTGCCGAGCACCTTGCGGTTGTGCCACATCACCCCCAGCGGCTCGGGTACCTCGCCGATCATCTTGCGGGCCATCCGCTTGACCATCGCGCCGTAGACGCCGGTCAGCTCTGCCATCGGGATCCGGGTATTGCCGGCCATATCTCCTCCAGTGTCAAGCTGCCTTCAGCATTCAGACACCGGCCGGGAACCGGATGTGACACCGGTCGTGGTGGACATTTGACTTAGAGCGAGCGGATCGGCCTCCTACCTTCGCCGCAGGGCCGGGCTGACCCATCGGTCTATTGTGGACGATGAGCAGATGGACTGCCTGCGGGCGCACGACGACCTCAAGCTCGGCGACGAGCAACAGGCCCGGCTGGACGCGGCCGGCGCGTAGATGGACTGTCATTGGGCCAGGGTCTCGTGGACGGGACAGCCACAAGACCCTGGCCTATGAGGGTCGGCCCGCTGAGCAGCGCCCCCGTTCCCTTGCTATGCAACCACTCCAGGGCCTGGTGTTCATTATTCGACTTTGACGACTCTCGTTGGGGGATCCCGGACGAATCCGGATACCGGCGCTCCGCGGTCGCGCGGAACAGTTACGGTGACACCCATGCCACCCTCATCGGAGACGTTCACGCGACCACCCGATCCCGGGCAGGCCGTAACACTCGATGACCTGGTGTGTCAGTTGCGTCTGCTGAAAGTCTGGGCCGGCGACCCGTCCTACGGGCGCATCACCGACCGGATCAACGATGGGCGGCGGGCCGGCGAGGTGGCGCGAAAGAACACCGTCGCGGACTGTTTCAAGACCGGCCGGCGCCGGATCAACAATGACCTGCTGATCGCGGTGGTGCGGGCGCTGTACCCGGACGTGGGTTATGTGGCGCAATGGCGCCAGGCGGTGCGGGTCGTCGGCGGGGAGACCCGGGCCGCGTCGCAAGTCCGCGTCCAGGACACCCTGCCGCAGGACCTGCCCGAATTCATCGGCCGCTCCAACGAGTTGGACCGGTTGCTGCGCACCGCGAGGCGCAATGACAGGACGGCGGTGATCTCGGTCATCGAGGGCATGGCGGGGGTCGGCAAAACCCGGCTCGCCGTCCACGCCGGGCATCTGCTCACTCGCGAGAAGCGCATAAGCAGGGTCCTGTTCGTCAACCTCAGGGGGTTCCACCCCGACCCGGCCCAGCCACCCGCCGAACCGGCCGCCGTCCTGGACGGTTTCCTCCGGTTGCTGGGGGTACCGGGCCAGAACATCCCGCATGACCTTCACGCCCGCAGTGCGGCCTACCGAGATCGCCTTGCCGGTACCCACACGCTGGTGATATTGGACAATGCCGCGGACCCCGAGCAGGTCCGCCCGCTCCTGCCGGCCACCCCCGGAAGCCTGGCCCTGATCACCAGCCGGCGCAGCCTCGCCGGCCTGAACCCGGCGGCCCGAATCAGCGTGGACGTGTTCCCCTTGGCCGAGGCGGTCGCGTTCCTCACGCATGCCGTACCCGAGGTCCCCGCCGGTCCGGATCCGCAAGCCCCGGCCCGGATCGCCGAGCGCTGCGGTCACCTGCCGCTGGCCCTCGGCCTGAGCGCCGGGCACATCCGGGGCGCGCAGGGCTGGACGTTGACCGACCACGCCGACCGGCTCGACGAACGCCACCGCCGCCGGCACCTGGACAGCGGTGTCGAACTGGCCCTCAACCTGTCCTACCAACACCTTCCCGCCGAACTGCAACGACTCCTGCGGCTGGTGTCCCTGCACCCCGGCCAGGACGTCGACGCCCACGCCGCGGCCGCCCTGGGAGATTCGGATCCGGGTGGCGCCCAGGCCCTCCTGCACGACCTGTGCCGCGATCACCTGCTGCAGCAGGCCTCCCCGGGCCGGTACGGCTTGCACGATCTGGTCCGCGCCTACGCCGGCGGGCGGACCGGCGACGAGGACCCGCCGCCGCAACGCCGGGCAGCCCTGACCCGCCTGTTCGACTTCTACCTCGTCAC
>Ga0075421_100011684_pt1 | contig 10882 bp, 11 predicted proteins | sample SoiMetdeltSBSDD5_FD_75292 | JGI IMG/M metagenome (GOLD analysis project Ga0075421, IMG submission 75292) | Bulk soil microbial communities from a Populus tree surrounding site in Tennessee, USA - Soil MetaG P. deltoides SBSDD5 | ecosystem: Environmental > Terrestrial > Soil > Tree plantation...
CAGGACGTTGCCATCCTCGAGGCGGGGCTTCAAGACGCGTAGTGGACGACGGATGAGTGTTTACAGGCTGGGAATGTTGGCGAGGAAGACTTATGAAGGGGACGCGGTTATTCCGGGAATCGATCCTGGTCGTCGCGTTCGCCGCAGTCGCAACGCTGTTCGCTGCGCAAACGAGCGACGCTCTCAAGCCACAAGGCGATTTCAAGCACTGGTACCTTGTGCACTCCACACTCATCACAAAAGACGACAACAAGCTGGGTCTGATCGCCGGCGTTCATTTGATCTACGTGAACGCGGCCGGGTTGGATCGTCTGAAGCGCGGCGGGTCGACGCCTTACCCGGACGGCACCATGTTCAGTGACGATGTCCGGGACTACTCGGCGGCGGATGGTGTCTACGTGCAAGGCGCCACGCGCAAGGCCATCACGCTCATGGTGAAGGACTCCAAGAAATATGCATCAACCGGCGGATGGGGGTTCCAGGCGTGGGCTGGCGGCGATCCCACGAAGCCAATCGCCACCGACTCGGTGAAACAATGCTTCAACTGCCATGTGCCGCAGAAGGCGCAGGACTACACGTTCTCGAAGTATCTCGAGTAACACGCGCGCTGGCCGAGCCGGGTGCGACACGGTTGTTGTGCCCGCGCGAAGCGCAGAACCAATCAAGTGATTCGTGCCACGACTTGGCCCGAACGATGGTTGATAGGCGAGAACCGCGACATCCGCGATATGAGATTGAGCGCAGGTGTCGGCCCGCCTCAACAAGATCGCCGTAAGTGATCGAAGAAGATCAGAAGGTCTGACACAATTTCGGTGACGGAAGCTTCCGGCTTCGCTGCAAACCGCTGTATAGAGGGCGCATTTCGCCACCGCAAGATTGAAGGAGCTTTTTTGCGCTACACTGTTCCGGACCGCTCGCAAACCGTTGATTCTAAAACGGAGAGATGTCCGAGTGGTTGTCCGCCTACGCGGCGAAGCCGCTACGGCGAGACATCTCGCCGTAGCTCGCGCCCAAACTCCGACGCGAGCGGAGGCGGATGAAGGAGCACGCTTGGAAATAGATTCCGGCCGCGCCTGTTGACGCACACCGACACGCACCAACGCACTCCTCACCAACGATTTCCCGCAACACTGATGTGCATCAGAGTGTCGCCGCAAATCGCGATATGTGACCGGGGTTTCAGAGGCCATCTGACACAGTTCTGACACAACATGTCGTTCGAGTTACGGGCCGACGTCGTATCCGTCAGTGCTCGCATGCGAGACGCGTATGAGGTAGCAGTGCGGTGTTCGAGATTAATCGTCGGGTAAAGCTCAATCACTGTCGGCAGGTGGCGGCGGCAACATAGAGGTCCAGTCGTTCAAAGCATGTTTTTGGTGTGCAAGGGGACGCGCTGGAAGTGTCCGGGCGCGCGGACATGAAGTAGAGCGCACGGTTGTTCGAAGTGATGAACGGCGCCAGCGTCATGGCGCCTGCCGCGTTGATATTCGGGCCGAGGTTCCTGGGTAATCCCCACGCATCTGCTGCACTTTTGCGCATCGCGACCCAAATGTCGATCGAGCCGAGATTTCCGTCACGATCGCTCGCGAAATAGAGTGACAAACCATCTGAGGAAATCGATGGTGAAAACTCCGCCCGCGGCTCGTTCACCGGCATGACGAGCCGCAGGGGTGCAGCCCAGGGCGCCAGCGTGTCCGAACGGCTCGTCATCCAGATGTCCGAATCGTCGCTGTCGAACGTGGTCGAACGATTGAAGAACAACGTGTTGCCGTCAGCCGTCGGCGTTGGAAAGGCTTCGAAAGCAGCCGTATTGAGGACCGGACCGAGGTTGGTCGCGCGGCCCCACGCCTGATCCCGTGCCGCCCGGGTAGTAACGTAAAGATCACCTGCGCCGAAGCCGCCCGCGCGGTTGGAGGCGAAGTAGAGAGCCAGGCCATTCGTCGCAAGCCGCAGCGAGAAGTCATCGCCGAACGAGTCGTTGACCGAGTCGCCGAGATTGGCTGGATCGCCCCAAGGGGACTCTTTGCCCGGTCGCGTCGAAACAAAGAGGTCCTCCTGGCCGTTGCGGCCGGACGTGAAGAACAATTCCGTTTCGTCGGCGGACACCGTGGGGCTGCCCTCTTCCTTCGCGCTATTGATGATCGGTCCGAGACTCCTCGCTGAAGCGAACTCGCACGCTGCCGGCCGTTCACTTCGCTCGGTGGTGGACGTGCAGAACGAGGTGAGCAATGCACACGCAGATATTGCGACCAGGCGAATGCGTCTGCATTGGGGGCTTCTGCTCACAGCGCCCTCCTGCTCTACCGATAGCAGCGTAGCGCACACAACGGGATCGAGAGCGACGCGACCCGCCAAGAACCCTCGCATCGAACGTGAGCGGCACATTATCCTTCAACCTGCCGCGCATTTTCTGGTAGGGGTGAGTGCTACTTGTCCAGACGAGGTGGCGAATGAAATCAATCACGCGTGTCTTGATCGGTGCGGCGGCCCTCTTGGTCGGATCCGTCGCAGCGTCGGCTCAGGCCATCCTCGACGCTGAGAATAACTATTCGAATGTTGGCGCGCTCATGGTTTGGCGGCTCGATGATTCCGGAAAGCCCGTCCAGCTCTTGGCGTTTGCAAGCGGGACCTTGATTCGCCCCCGCGTCATGGTAGTGGCCGGTCACTCCACCGGTCCCACCAAGGCACTCGGTGGGATGCCACCGATGATTCGCATGTTTGCGAGCTTCAGTCCCACAGACGTTCGGGATCCCAGCACCTGGATTCCGGTGATCGCTCAAGCCACGCACCCGTCGATGCCCCATTGTCCCCCACCGAAAGGGTGCGATCCAACCGACGACGACGTCGTCGCTCCGCTCGAACCTGGCATTGCCGATGTCGGACTTCTCTTCCTTGAACGTGCGCCATCGAACATCAAGCCAGCGCTGCTCGCCACGCCGGGGACGCTCGATCGATCCGAAGGCGCTCGGACGATGATCGTGGGATACGGAACGACCTCACCCCCCGACCGAGAAACGCCCGTGGAGGCATGGCCATGGGATGGCAAGCGGCGCATCAGAGTTTCGGCTGTACGCAGAATCGTCGATGAAACGTGGGGACTGTGGTCGATCCCGAGCTATGTCTGTTTCGGGGACTCCGGAGGTGGCATTTTCCTGAGTGCCGGGTCCAGCCGCACAGCGGACCGACTGGTTGCCAATGTCAGCGATGGCGGCGGCGACTGCCGACGCCACAACAACAACAATCGACTGGACACGCGCGCGATTCAGAAGTGGATCGACGACACCATGAGAGCGCATGGAGAGAAGTAATTCGGCTGTGGCCTTCTCACCGTGTAGAGCGACAGTGATATTGACCCCCTCGCGACACTAATTCTGACCCCTCGGGAGGAGGGTCGAATGGAGTTTGAGAGGGACGTGCTGGTATCTCCTATGGGGGAGGTGCCGGTGATCGAAGGCGAGTTGGTGACCGCGATTCGGACGCTGGCGGATCGCGGTGTCGGCAAGAAGACGATTGCCCGCGAGGTCGGCGTCGCGGTGAATACGGTCCGGCGATATCTGCGGCAGCCGATCGAGGCGGGTGTCCAGGTTCGACCGGCCGCGCGGCGGCTGACGGACGAGTGGCGGCAGGAAGCGCGGTCGCTGTACACCGGGCCGGCGGCCGGCAATGCGGTCGTCGTCCAGCGGCTGCTGTCCGAGCGCGGACTCTCGATCAGCGTGCGGACGCTGGAGCGGGCGGTGGCCGACATCCGCCGGGAGCACCAAGTCGCGCAGCTGGCGACGGTCCGGGTCGAAACGGCGCCCGGCGACCAGCTGCAAATCGATTTTGGTCAGAAGCGACTGCAGATTGGCAGCGTTCGCGTGCGTATTTTCCTGCTGGTCGCCGTCCTCAGCTACTCGCGACGCCTGTTCGTCAAAGCCTTTCTCAATGAGCGGGGCGCCGATTGGCGCGAAGGGATCGCGGCCGCGCTGACGCATTTCCGCGGTGTCCCACGCACCCTCCTCGGGGACAATGCCCGGCCATTGGTCCGTGCGCGCGACCGCGCGACGGGCACGGTGATCTTCCATCCCGCCTACCTCGCGTTCTGTCGTGATTGGGACGTCCAGCCGCGCGCCTGCGCACCCTATCGCGCGCGGACGAAGGGCAAGACTGAAGCGGGCGTGAAATACGTCAAACGCAACGCGCTGGCCGACCAGGCGTTCGACTCCTTTGCCGCCCTCGAGCAGCATCTTGGCGAGTGGATGATGATCGCCGATCAGCGGCGCCACGGGACGACGCATGAAGCGCCGATGGTCCGCTTCGACCGCGACGAGCGCGCACGGCTGCGCCCGTTGCCCGCCCGCGCGCTGCCGCGGCGGGAGCAGCGGCTCCGGCGCCGTGTGGCGCTCGACGCCTTCATCGACGTCGACACGGTGCGTTACAGCGTGCCGCATCGCCTTGTGCGTGATCACGTGGACGTCGTGATCGCCGAGCAGATCCTCCAGGTGTTTCACGGATCGGTGCTCGTCGCGACGCACGCGCGATCGACCGAGCCCTTTGCCCAGGTCATCGACCCGAGACATTACGAGGGACTCTGGCGACGACCGATGGCGCCGACTGAAGACGCCGCGTCCTCGTCGCTCGCGGTGCTCGGCCGTGACCTCGCCGAGTATGGCGCCATCGTCGCCGGTGGTAGCCAGTGAGCGTCGTCGTCCACGCGCGCGTCGTCGAGCAGCTCACCCGCCTCCGTCTCCGCTACGTCGCCGAGCGCCTCGACGCGGTGCTCAACGACGCGGCCCGGACCGAGCCCACGTATCTCGACTTTCTCGATGGCGTGCTCCGCCAGGAGGTCGAGGCCAAACAGCGTACGCGCACCACCATGGGCTTGAAGATCGCGCACTTCCCAACGGTGAAAACGCTGGACGACTTCGATTTCAAATTCCAGCCATCCGTCGATCAGCGGCTCGTCCGCGAGCTGGCGACCAGCCGCTTTCTGGCGCAGGCGGAAAACGTCTTGATCTTTGGCGCGCCCGGCGTCGGGAAAACACATCTCGCGATCGCGCTCGGCCGCGCCGTCGTCGAAGCGGGCCACTCGGTCCTCTTCACGAGCGCCACCGCCCTCCTGGCGGCGCTCTCCAAAGCGGAAACGGACGGACAGCTGAGCGACCGCTTGATGTTTTACACGAAGCCGAAGCTCCTGATCATCGACGAGCTCGGCTACCTGCCGTTTGAACGCCGCAGCGCCCATCTCTTTTTCCAGCTGGTCGCCCGCCGGTACGAACGCGGCAGTCTGCTCATCACCACGAACCAGGTCGTCACCCAATGGGGCACCGTCTTCGGCGACGAGGTCCTCGCCGCGGCGATCCTCGACCGGCTGCTCCATCACAGTCACACGCTGATGATTCAGGGCGAGAGCTATCGCCTCCGACAGAAAAAGAAGGCGGGACTCCTTGGACGAACACCGCGGAACGACGGCTGATCCGCCTTGTTTCGCACCGTGCAGCTGCGGATCACTGTGGGCGCTCGCCGGCGCAGCCGGCTCGCGCTGACTTCAGAACACCAGATCAGGAGGGGGTCAGTTTTAATGTCGGAAGGGGGTCAGTTTCTCCTGTCGCTTGACACACCGCCACGCTAACTCCTAGAGCACATTCGCGCGACCGATTCGCCGTCGGCGGCTATACTGAAAGGACCATCACATCGATCGTCTGGCACGAGGAGCTCTGACACAATTCGGGTTTCCGGGCTCAGCCACTAGCCCGTAAACGATTGATTCTACAGACACGGAGAGATGTCCGAGTGGTTTAAGGAGCACGCTTGGAAAGCGTGTGTAGGGGAAACCCTACCGTGGGTTCGAATCCCACTCTCTCCGCCAATTTCCAGTTTCGTTGGCTTTCGCGAACAGGTCGAACGGCTTAGTGTAGGTCGGACAGAGGTTTCCGCGGTCGAAGGTGCAGTTCGAAAGTAGTGTTTCGAGCAATCGACGCTGTTCGGTCGGATCTTGCGATTTGTAAAGAAATACGGCCTGTTTTGCGAGTTCTAAAATTTTCTGGCCAGTCACCGCAATGTGGCCGTTTGAGCGGTCCAGGCGAGCCAGCTCCGTCTCCAGGGTCCGCCGTTCCTCCTCCCACTGTTCGGACTTCCGCGTCCAGAACTCCTCGTTGATTTTGCCGCTCACGTAATCATCGTAGGGGGCGGCCCAGTGTGAACGGTCATGTTCGCAACCCGGGTTTCGTGACAAAACCCTCGACTCGACGCGTGATACTGCTGCGCTAGACACTGCGGCGTTTAACGCTGCGCTTCAGCCGCGGCGCGCGCGGTCCTTAAGTTCTTTCGCACGATGATACGCGCGCCGCGGCTGCAAGCGGAGCTTGGGCGGGCACCGTTCGCGTGTCACTCCGTCCAAGACGCGGCGTCGATCGCGGCCCGACGTGCCCAGGGCCTCGACGGATGTGCCTCGCGCATTCGGCGCACCCCGTCGCGGGGCTTCCCGAGGTCCTGCACGTACCGGTCACGCGGGCCGTGCCGTATCGCGAAGCTCGAGCGTTGCCTCGTTCGGCAGCGGCGTCGCCGCAAGGCGCTTGTCCCGCGCGACGCTCGCGAGCGTCTGATTCTCAATGCGCGGTCAGTTGGGCGACGATGGCGCCGCTGTCAATCCACACCTGCTCGCGGCTGATGAGACCGCCGGCGAACTCGAACACGTGAAAGATGCCAAACGTGACCCGCCGGCCGTCGCCCGGGATGCCGAGCATCTGGCCGACCACCGTTCCGGTCATTCTCTGCTCGAGGAGCATCGTGTCGCCGGCGAACCAGCGGTGCAGCGGCTCCTCCTTTTCGGTGCGGAAATTCGCGGTGAGGAAGCCGTAGAACTCCCGGGCCGCCTGCTTGCCCGTGCGGGGCGATCCGGGGAATCCGACGGCGTCGTGGACGACATCTTCGGTGTACACGCCCACGGCGCCTTCGACGTCGCCAGTCCCCTCCGCCTTCAGGTGCCGCTCCACTAGAGCGACCATCTCATGCTGCTCCATCGATCGACCTCCCATACGGGCACCACCGCGATTGCGCATGTGCTATCATAATGATATGCCTGTCTCACATCAAGAACTATCTCTCACGAGTTCCGGACGGGCGAACCAGAAGGCTCGCACCCGAGCGGCGCTGCTGCAGGCGGCGACCGAGCTCGTGCGGGAGGGGCGACAGCCGTCGATACCAGAGGCCGCCGAACGAGCGATGATTTCGGTGGCGACCGCGTACCGCTACTTCGCCTCCGCGGAGGCTCTGTGGTGGGAGGCATCGACCACCGCCGTCGCCTTGGAGCCAGCACTCGCGAAGGCGGACACGTTGATCGAGGCCGCCGGCCGCGATCCGCAGGCCCGGCTCGAGGCGTGCGTCCGTGCCCTCGGGTTCCATATGCTCGACGACCAGCTGCCCTATCGCCGTCTGGCCAAGGCCGCCCTCGAGCAGTGGTTCAGCCAAGCCGACGCACCCGGCGCGGAGAAGGCGCCCGTCCGGGAGGGGCGCCGCGGCCGGTGCATCGCCATGGTCGTCGAGCCCCTCCGCGGGCTGATCCCGAAGAAGGACGTCGACCGCATCGCCCACGCCCTCGGTGTCGTCGTGGGCACCGACGCCATGCTCGCCCTCACCGACGGCGTGCGGCTCGACGTGCCCGAGGCGAAGAGGGCCCTGCTCGACGCTAGCCGCTGGCTCCTCGCCGGTGCCCTCGCCGAGCTCGGACACAAGAGGTCGTCGCGGTAGAAACGGAGCCCCGACGGTCTACTAACGATCGAGCGTGCTGTCGCACCGCTCGCTCTGTCTGAACGGCAAACGCAGCACCGGGCTGCCTTCGAGCGCGGCTACGCCGAGGGGTTTGCCGTCGCCGGAGCCGTTGACTGAATTCAGCGATCGGCGGATGATCGCCGCGGCGTGTCCATCACCGATGACGTGTCCCGAAGGTGGTTCATCAAGGCCGCGGTGGCCGGAACCGCGGGTTCGTTGTTGATGGAATCCCGGCCGGCCAGCCAGGGCCAGAGCGGCGCGCTCACCGAGCTGAGCCTCCGCGACGTCGGCGAGCTGGTACGTCGGAAGAAAATCTCGCCGGTCGAACTGACCAAAGCGTGCGTTGCCCGGATCGGACAACTCAATCCGACGCTGAACGCCTTCATCACGATCACCGCCGAATCTGCGTTGGCCGAGGCCCGAGCGGCCGAAGCCGAGGTTCAGCGCGGAAAGTGGCGCGGCCCGCTGCACGGCATTCCGATCGCTTTGAAGGATCTGTTCGATACGGCCGGCGTGAGGACCACGGCCGGGAGCGCCCTCTTCAAAGATCGTGTCCCCAAGGACGATGCCGAAGTGGTGCGGAGGCTGAAGGCGGCGGGCGCCGTGCTCGTGGGCAAGACCAACATGGACGAGTTTGCCTTCGGTAGCACCTCGGTCGTCTCTTACTTTGGCGCGGTGCACAACCCTTGGACACCTGACCATATCGCCGGCGGCTCGTCCGGAGGCTCTGCCGCCGCCGTGGCGGCCGAGCTTTGTTATGGAGCGCTCGGCTCGGACACCGCAGGCTCGGTCAGGCAGCCGTCGGCCTACTGCGGCATCGTCGGTCTGAAACCTACCTATGGATTGGTGAGCAACCGCGGCGTGATTCCTCTTTCCTGGTCCCTGGACCATGTCGGGCCCATGACCCGCACCGTGGCCGACAGCGCTCTCATGCTTCAGGCGATCGCCGGCTACGATCCGGACGAGACGACAAGCGTGCAGATGAACGTGCCGGATTATGCCGCCGCGCTGCGCACGCGGCCTTCGACCTTACGGATAGGAGTCGCGCGCGACTTTTTCTTCGCCGGCCTCGATCCGGAGATTGAGACCGCGGTGAGGAAGGCCTTGACCGTGTTGGAAGAACTGACGGGCGGACTCCACGACGTTGCGATATCGGCCAGCACCCAGGAGCGGCTGCGAGCGACAGTGAGAGCCGCCGAAACCTACGCTTACCACGCGGAATTCGTTGCAAAGAGTCCGGAGCTCTATCAGCCGGAGACGCTGACGAGAATCCGCACCGGCGCCGAGATCACGACGCCGGCCTACATTCAAGCACGCCGGGAGCTCGCCCAAACCCGTCGCACAATCGGGCAGGTTTTTCAGACGGTGGACGCGATTGTCACCCCAACGACTCCCGTCCCGCCGCTGGCCATCGCGGAATTCAGCACGGACGTGAGTACATCCATCGAGAAAGCGGCTCCCGCGATACGCAACACATCGCCGTTGGTCTCGATACGCAACACATCGCCGTTCAACGTCTATGGTTGGCCGACGATTTCGATTCCGTGTGGCTACACGGGATCAGGACTCCCGATCGGTCTGCAAATCAGTGGGCCTTTAGGAGGCGACGCGGTCGTCTTGCGGCTCGCGCATGCGTACGAGCAGGCCACTGATTGGCACGCGCGTCGTCCCTTGGCTGGCTAGGCGTCTCGTGGAACGAATTGATCCATTGAGGGATCGGCTCCGCCCACATGCGGGAATTTGGCGGGGAAGGGCCCGAGCAGCGGCACACCAGCAGCTTTCGCCACGAAATCGCGACTCCTTGGTACATCCCCCTGAACCGTTACGATTTTCGACTATCATCCTCAAATCACCGGGTTTGCTTGTCTGGTGTAAGTAGGCCGACCAGCATATCGCGGCCGAGCCTGCGAAACGCGTGGGATAACGCGAGACTCGCGGCAGGTCAGCATCTTCGAAGAACATTGAACGGATTCGGGTTCCGGACGGCCCAGGTCGCCGTTACGGAATTAGGCGAGTCGGCACAACGACGAAGTCTGACGCCACCCATCCCTGGCATCCGCGACCGTCACTCCTCACCCGGTTAGGGCCCACTGCTATCCGACCCGCCCTGATTGGTTAGTTTGAGTTGATCAGAACGGATCCGCTATTTCCTTAGGAAAATCAGATCGCACTGATCAGAAAGTTGCGAAACTCGTCCCAGACACCGCTTCAGGGAAGGTCGATCAACAGGTGCGATGTCTATCGCGAACTATTGAGGCAGCCCCGATGGCTGGTCTCAAGCTACCGCAGTTCCTTGTCGGTTAGGGATGGTACCCGTGCGATTAGCTCGTCCAACTTGGTTCGGTACTGCTCCAGAGATCTGAGGCAGTCAAAAAGCAACTTCAGTTCTACATCACTGAGCTTAGCGCTCCACTACGCGACCAGCTTCGACTTCTCGTTCTTGAAGTCGTACTGTGCCAGCGAAACGCTCTTTTCGGCAAAGGCGTAAGCCTCATTCGGGCCCATCGCCTTCTCAATGACTCCTTGGCATTCCGCCTTCCACCTGCCAAATTCCCGTCTGGCTTCGCCCGCTTCCTCCTCGGTCTTGACCAGGGTTAGCCGGCTCGAAGGTACAGCAATGTTGCGCCTGATCCGAATCAGCTCCTTGCTGAAGTTGTCCCTCTTTTTGATTAGCGACGCACTCTTTCCTCTCGTGATGACGTACGCAGCAAGACCAGCGCCTGCCACTCCGACCGCAACCGCTGCGCCTATGCCCGCAAGACCAAACGCGCTAACAACGGCTATCCCTGTTCCCAGGACGGCCGCCCCGTCCACCACCATTCTCGGAATTCCGGCAGACTCCTCATTTTGGTTCTCGGCCATATGTCGTCAATAAATACTCGATGCTGATTCGTCCGGCAACTTCCATATCGGTGTTTGAGGCGGGTGGGCGACCTTTGGACCCGCTGAAGCCTCTGAAAAGCATTGAAAGGACTCGTTTCGGACCAGCGAGCTGACTTTGCGGCGGCTAAGGAATCCTTCTCGCCTGAGCAGAGCTTTAATTAATGTCGCCGATCGTATTGCGCACGGTCCGATTCCAGTCGATGCGGCGCATCCGATTGCGACAGATTTGCGAGGCGCTCGAAGCGGCACA
>Ga0075421_100011686_pt1 | contig 10882 bp, 6 predicted proteins | sample SoiMetdeltSBSDD5_FD_75292 | JGI IMG/M metagenome (GOLD analysis project Ga0075421, IMG submission 75292) | Bulk soil microbial communities from a Populus tree surrounding site in Tennessee, USA - Soil MetaG P. deltoides SBSDD5 | ecosystem: Environmental > Terrestrial > Soil > Tree plantation...
TGGTTGCGCCGGCGCCCGCAGCCAGGTTGCCTTGCGCGGAAAGATTGCCGGGAACCGCGAGGTCCCCGGTGACGCCGCGGGCTTTGAACGCGTAGGGCGTGCTGAGAAACTGCTGACGCGGCAGGATGGGCGCCCCGTTGTTGACCTTGACCTCGAGATAGCGATTCTCCGCCTCGAAGGCGTCGCGAATCGAACGGGCCGCCGTGTCCGCAGGGCCCAGAATCACGTTGAACCGCCCGCCGATGACGTTCACCGCAGCCCCATGTCCGGCGCCCACCGCGCCGTCAAACAGGAACGGTCCCCAAACGCGATTAGTGGAGTCGGTGCCGACCGGATCGTTGTAAATGTTGAATTCCAGCGTGTAGGTGCCGGTCGCAAGCGGTTGCCCCGCGGCGTCGTTCAATCGGCCCTGGTAGTTCACGTAAGCGGGCTGGCCGAGCGTCACTACCGCCGGCGCGCACGCCAGCGCGATCACAGCGACAAGCCGCTTCAGGGATGAACTCGATTTCATAATGAACCTTTCTCTTTCAGTTGCAGACGGGGGTGACACGCGAGACGAACAGATGACGCACGTAAACTTCGAAATCGTCCACCAGCGAGAGGTTCACACTGGCGGCGGGGATGGTGAGCACCCAATCCGTGGCCGCAACGCTCCGCTCCTTGAGGAAACGGTTTTCCAGCGTTGATCCAATCACTCCCTGGTCCGGTTCGCCGGGAGTCTGGGAGAACACCAGCTTGACTGTGTCTTCCTGCGTCTTGCGCGTCTGCCAGGTGACGCCGTTGTCGAGCGTATAGAAGTAGAAGAACGGGAACACGCGATACTCGCCGGAAATCGCCGTGGAGTTGCTTAGATCGATGCAGGGCGGGACGCGGTTGCGAATGTAGCACGTGCCGCCGTAAGTAAGATTGCCATCCTTCACGGACGGGGGATGGCTGCCCAGCAGCTTGAATTTGATCCACTCAATTTTGTCGAGGTATTTGCCCGCGCTCAACACACTACCGTCGCTGTTGTAGCGTGGAGCGAGGAAGAAGAAGCCGTTGTCCTTCTTCAACGCGAAGGTGTTCAAATTGATCACGATGTTGCCGTTGCCATCGCGGTTGCGCGCGAGTTTTCTCCGGAACAACTCGGTGGCGGACACCATCTGCTTCGTCACCACATCGAAACGCCGTCCGTCATCGATGCCCGTGCCGGTGAACGGGGCCAACACGTCGTTCTTCAGCGAAATGACATCCACGAAGGGCTCGCGGTTGAACCCGACCAGGTTGATGCGATTGAACTCCTCCATCGCGCCGATGAGCTGCTCCAGTTCCGAAAAATTGCGGAGCTTGAACAAGGACGAGAGTTCCCAGTCTTTGCCGAGCCAGTTGATGACGAAATCCTTGTTCCATTTGAATTCCAGCGCGCGCGCGGTGAAGAAGACCCAACGCTGCGCCTCACGAAAGGCCTGATCGGCGAGGATCATGTTGTTCTGTGCCCGCAGGTGGTGAATGGGGTCGGCGTAGTAGCGATCGTGCAGACCGGACTGGCTCGACTCCATTCCCTGCTCGAGACGGTCCAGCTCCCGAAGCAAAGCCGCCCGCCGTGCGATTTCCTGCGTCTGCACGGCGAGGGCGTCGCCGCTTTCCAGCGCGACGCCGATTTGTTCCCGTTCGAGGCTATTCAGCTCCTGTTGAGCAGCCAGTTTCGCACTCTCGGCATCGAGTTTGGCCAGGTCCGCGTCGTAGGTCGCGCTGGCGTATTCCAATTCTTTTTCCCGATTCTTGGTCGCGATCGCCCCTATGGTCTGTGCCGCCGTATTTAACACTCCAGCCACGGCGACAACGGCCACTGTGCCCCCTGCGGTAAAGAGCGTGGAGGCGCCGTCGAGTCCGGCAATATCGGCGGCCGTATCGTAGGCTGCCTGCGCCCCCGCGGTGATCCCGGCCCACGCGGTGATTGCCGTCCATGCTTCCTGTGTGTCGTTCTTATACTTGTTCAAGGTGTCTGTAATCCCTTGCTCCTTGCCGTCGGCATCTTTGACCGCATCGTTCGCAATCGTCACGCCGTCGAGAACTTTCGTCGTCAACTGTCCCATTTTCGCCACGCGCGCATTGGCCAGCTCGATGTTCTGGTTCGCCTCCCACAACTCGCTTCCGGGTTTCGGCGCCACCAGATGATTGGTGGACGTGTCGCCCGGCGAGTAGCCCGTAATCTCGAAGTAGCGGTCTGCATGAGTGCCTTCGATGGCATCCAATTCATTGAACACCTGGTCGGCAAAACCCTTGTATTGGTTGTAAGTGGCGACGGCCTGATCAAAGGTGGATTGCGAATAATTGATCGGCGACGTGCTCGTGTTCCGGATCCACCGGACCATGGCGTCGTAGGAGTCAAACTGGTTGCCCTGCGTGGAATCGGGAAACTCCTGAATCAACACCAGGAAATCCGGAGAGAAACCGAGGGCGTTGCTCCGTCCGTCAAGGAAGGCGCGCACGTTGTTGAGGTCGGCGAGCGCGACTTCGATGCCGCGCAACGCCGCGGGCACACCTGAGGCGTCGCCCGTCGGCGGGTTGTAGTTTGGGAACATGCCGCGCAACAGCGTCGCGCTGAGCGCCACTTCCGTCTGCGCTTTGCGAATCAATGAGTAGGCCTTGAGCCGGTCGTCCTGCTGGGCGGTCTTGCGACCTCTCATGCCATGCAACCGCGCCAGCTCGGAAGCGTCGGACGCGTAACCGCGCAGGAGTCCGAGCACGGTCACGTAATCCTTGTAACCGGCGAAAAGCACCCGTTGCTGCGCCGGAGTTTGCGTCTGGCCTGTGACCGGGTCGTAGGTTGGAACAGTCTTGAGAATGCCGTCGTTGTCGAGGAACTGCGCGGCCATCTGGTTGCGCGCCGGCTGCTCGTTCTGGAAAAGATAGCTGCCAAGCGGAATGCCGGCCGCGGCGCCGACGCCGAGTGCATCGACGTTCACCCCCATCCGGTCCGTCAGGAGCTGGCTATACACCCGCATCGACTCCTCGTGTTTTCCGAGGAGCGATTCATAGATGCCGATCTCACGGTCGATGATAAACTCGTTCGCCGACGGTTGGAGGAACCCGAGTCGATATTCCGCGATCTTCGAGGTCTCGCCCTTCACCAGTTGCATCTCCGCCACGAAGCGGTCGTAGTAGGCATCGAGAAGAGCGATGTGGAGCTTGCGATCCAGCGGCGCATGCTTGAGCGCGTTCCGAATGTGTTGAATGGCACTCGTGAACTTTTGACGCTCGACCGCGCCGAACCATGCATCCATCGCGCTGAAGTCCAGGCTCACACCGCCGGCGCCGCGGCCATACATCAGCTCTTTGTAGCGAAAAACGGCATTGCCCGCCGCGACCTGCGCACGGGTTTGACCGGGCGCCGGATACAATGCGGCCTGTGCCAGCCGAATCGAATCATCGACAAAGGCCGGTTGAGGGACATCCGCCGCCAGCATTTGACCGAAGGACGATTCGGCAAGTTGCACGCCGCCACCACCTGCCGACGGCACAACCGGAGCGATCCCCGAGCCGGGCGGGCTGTAGGGCCCGACGTGCCCACCCTGAACGTAAGCCGAACTCGACCGATCCGTCGGCGGATTGGCCTGGGAATTGTTCAGGTCATTGACGAACTCCGGCCGGACAACAAATGCGGACGTCGCCGTCTGCGCCGGGAGAGTCGTCTCAACCAGCAGAGCCAGCCCGGAAATCCAGGCCGCCACAGTGAAACGGGATCGTCGCGTCACCTCGTTCATCGTCGCGCCTCCGTGGTCGGGAACGCCGCCAGAGGCGCGGCGGGCAGCGGCACTGACGGAATGTCCGGAAACGGCAAGACTCCGACGTCTTCCATCAGCACGAACAAACCGTCGGTTTCGCGCGCCAGATATTGCAGCGCCGCAGTCGCGGGACTGAGCCGGTCCGTATATGTGCCGATGATGAGGTTGGGTCGGAAAAGATAATTCGTAACGGCAGTCGGATTCGCATCAAAGGTCAGCGTGCGATTGAGCGTCGATTCGCCGAAGAGCGTCGAGGTTCCCATCGGGATTGGAACCGAGACAGCATTGAAAGTATTCGTCGTCAGCGTCGCCGCGGTCATCGGCCACACCCCCGGCGGAATCGATCCAACGCCTTGCATGGCCTCCGTGTTGTTCGTGTCGAAGTTGCTGATCAGCGCCGCTTCCACCGTGCTCCCCTGCCGCAGCATCCTCATGCGAAAGGCCTGCTCGGAATCGTCGCTTCGGAGCACGCCCGACCAGTGAGTGTCGTTATCGTGAAGCAGGATCGAGTGCCGCGATGCGCCGCCTGTGTGGTAGGCGAAGTCGGAGGGGTCCTCAAGATCGATGACCAGCAGCTTCACGTCTTCGATGGCGAGGTCATCCACAATCACAATTGGGATCGTGCCGTTGGTTCCGTTCACGTCGATCAGTCCCGTGAGAGTGGCGAAGTCTGTGCCAGTTGTGGCCGTGCTCATGGCCGCCACCGAGTAGCGAACTTGACCGGTAAAGTTGCGTGAAAGTGTAACTGGCACGAGCAACGTGCCATCGCCCTCCCGCGCCGAAGATTGCGGCGAGGCGAAATTGGCCTTGATCACATTGGGAACACTCGATGCCACGAGAGGATCGCTCCCGTTCACGATCTCGTTGGCGTCGCCGAATCCATCGCCATCGGTGTCAAAGGTGTTCGTGCTGGTGCCGACAAGGGTTTCCAACGCGTCGCTCAACCCATCGGCATCGACGTCCGGGGCGGAGAATCCGGCAATCTGGAAGAACGAGACAGGGCCTCCCGGATCCGGAACGATCGTCTCGAACACACCGGGGGTCAGTTCGGTAATGCGCCGCGACGGATCAAGGCGGCGCGTGGAACCGGCCGTCAGATTGGATCGAACCGAGGGAACATAATTCAAAAGGCCGAGGCCGGTGTCCTCGAATCTCAGTCGAAACCTGCCGTCAGACAGTGTCTCGATAGAGGTGACGTGGAGTTCCGCAGCGGTCACGTGGATGCCGAACAGGAATGCGATCAGCAATCCAAACACACCGCGCGCTTTCAGAGTTCCTTTCACATTCGGGTGAACGGCGCCAGTCTCTGCTATCGCCCGCGTCCCGGTCTATTACATGTTTGTGTAGGAGCGACCGATGCGAGTCCACGATCGGATCCGATGACCGGAATCCAGCTGGAAGAGCAAATCGAAAGGAACGCGGGGGAGAGAAGACTCGATTGCGGCTGCCCTGCCCGAACCGGGCCCCGCCCGGTGTCACTGCTGCAGGTATTTCACGACGGCCTCGGTGCGGGAATGGACGTGGAGCTTTTGGTAGATGCTTTGAAGGTGCTTGCGGACCGTGTCGATGCTGATGCCCAACCCGTCCGCGATCTCTTTGTAAAGCCGGCCCTGGGACAATTGCTCCAGGACCTCCTTCTCGCGGTCGGAAAGCGATTCGAGTGCCGAAGAGAGTTTGGGAATCTGATTGAAGAACTGGACGACCTTGCGCGCAATATGACTGGTCATCGGAGAACCTCCCGTGTGGGCCTCGCGAATCGACTCCAGAATCTTCGCGCCCGGCGTGCGTTTGAGCAGATAACCGCTGGCTCCGGCCCGCAACGACTGGAAGATCTGATCACTGTCCTCGTAAACGGTCAGCATGATGATCTGCACCTGGGGCAAAACACTCTTTAACCGGCGCGCACATTCAATCCCGCTGATGCCGGGCAGATTGATATCCATGAGCACGACCTCGGGAGCCAGGCGCAGAATCTGCGCGACGGCGTCCTCGCCGGATGAGTGCTCGCTCACCAACCGGAAGTCGGCCGCCCGCTTGATCAGGTGGGCGAGGTTCGAGCGGATGTCCTCGTCGTCCTCAACAATGGACACGCCGAGGGCGGGAGATTTGTCAGAACGCGCAGTCATGATCGCGCCCCTCATCGTGAGGCAGCCGACGGCATAGCTCAATGGCACAAAGATGTAATAGGTCGGCAGCAAGACGGAGCGCGCCCATCCTGGGTGCAGCGGTTCCAGGTCCCGGACGCTTGCGGTTTTTCGTGAGTCGATCCCATCGCGGGGCCGCTGCGGCCTGGAAGGCCGCGCTCCGGAGAATCCGCGGAGCTGCAAAGATGCTCACCGACAAAAGCGAGCAACGAATGAAGGCGAGCCGAGTCTTCACGTCAGATTCAGGTTGATGGTGATCCGCGTTCCCTGACCTGGTTGGCTGTAAACGTTCAAACGGGCGCGGATTTGTGCCGTCCGGGTTTGCAGATTAACCATCCCGTGCCCCTTGCGCCCGGGTTCGGGGTCTGACATTCCGCGGCCATTGTCTTCGACTTCGATGTCCAATGTTCCGTTTTTTGCGCTCAATCGAAGCCAGACATCGGCGGCTTCGGCGTGTTTGACCGCGTTGTTCAAGGCTTCTTTGACCACTAATAGAAGATTGTGCCTGACATCGGCGGAGAGGGAGTGATGCGGCAGGTTCGGTGGCACGTCCAGGTGCAGACGGGCGGATGTGACCTCAAAGTGCTCGCGCGCGAACTGGCAGAGATAGCTTGCAAGATTCTCCACTGTGTCATTCTTGGGATTCACCGCCCAGACGATTTCATCCATGTCACGCACAGCCTCGCGAGCGGTCCGCGTGATCTTTTGCAGGCGGGGACGCAGCGATTCCGAATCGTCCATCTGCCCTTCGGCAATTTCGCCGAGCAAGGAAATCTTCACGAGATCCGAACCGAGCCCATCGTGCATGTCGCGCGCGATGCGGGTGCGTTCGCGTTCGAGGGCGTGCTGCCGTTCGAGTTCAGCCATGCGGCGGCGATATCGACGAACGGTGATCAAACGGGCTGCGCCGCCGATCGAACCGGCAAAAGCAACAACAGCCAAAGCCACGAACCAGGCCGTCTGCCACCAGGCAGGAACTACGATGAAAGCCATGGTAATGCCCTTCTCACTCCACACCCCGTCGTTGTTGCAGGCGGTGACGGTGAATCGGTAATGGCCGGGTGACAGGTGGGTGTAGCGGGCAACGCGATCGGCGGTGGGTTCGCTCCACTCCGGGTCCAGACCGTCGAGCCGGTATCTGAATTTCACCAGCTCCGGTGCCACATAACTGAGTCCCGTGTATCGGATCTCCAGTCGATGGATGTTAGGTCCGAGCTTCGTCAGGTCCGATGCGACGACGGATGCACCGTTGGCGACGATTTCCTCAATGACCACGTGCGGCTGCCGCTCATTGCGGGGCAGACGCTGAGGGTCGATCACCGCGACGCCCTTTGCAGTTGGAAACCAGAGCCGCCCGTCCCTCGCTTTCCAACCGGCCGGCTGGATGGTGCCATTGCACTCCGTGCTGAGCAGACCGTCCGATTTCCCGAATACCGTGCAGTGGATCCGCGAAGTCCGTCCGTCGGCGAACGCATTCAGCTCCGCCTTGCTGACCTGATAGATTCCCCGATTGCAACTCAGCCAGAGGTGGCCGACGTCGTCTTCAAGAATCTGGTAAACGAGGTTGTCATGAAGGCCGAATTCCCTTGTGAAACTGGTGAACTTTCCGTCCCGAAACCGAAGGAGGCCTTGCGCCATTGTTCCAATCCAGAGATCACCTTCGCGATCCGCGTGCAACGCCAGGACCACATTGAGCGGCCGGTCAGGCCCCGAATTCACGTAACTGACGAATCGCCCGTCGTCCAAACGATTCAGGCCATGCGAAGTGCCTACCCAGAGCCGCCCGGCGGCGTCTTCCGCGATCACCCGCACGTCATTATGGGATAGACCCGAATTGTCGTGGTGCAGCGTCTGAAAGCCGTTCTCGCCGAGGCGGACCACACCCAAGACCGTCCCTGCCCAGACCGTGCCCGCCTTGTCCCGGTAGAGGCACCAGAAGACGTTGGAAGGCAGGCCGTCTCTCTGCGTGTAAGTGCGGAGCTTGCCGTTCACCAGATGATTCAAGCCGTTCACCGTCCCGATCCACATGCCACCCTTCGAATCTTCGCACACGGTAAAGACCTGATTGGCCGACAGGCCGTCCCGTTTCGTCCAGTGCGTCATCTGGCCTTGCGCATACCGATTGACTCCCATATGGGAACCGATCCACAACGCGCCCTCGCGATCCTCGCACACGCTGGTCGTGATCGGGTGGGACAAACCATGTTGAGTCGAAAGAAACGCGAACTTCGTAAACCGGATCTGATCGACGCCGGAAACATCACCGCCGATCCACAGGCTCCCTTCCCGGTCGCGGAACACGCAGGAGATCATATTGCCGGAAAGCCCCTGGTCCGTGGTCATCCGGAAGAATCGGCCGCGATCGAAACGGACCAGGCCGTTGACCGTTCCAATCCAGAGCCGTCCATCCGCCCCGAAGCGGAGCGCCTGAACGCGACGCACGGCCGCCTCAATTCCGAATTGCGTGAAACGCCCGCGCTCGAGTTTGAAGAGTCCTTCACTTCCGCCCACCCAAATTCCGCCTTCGGTGTCGGGCAGCAAAGCGACCGTGTCCCTTGGATTGGGTCCCGCCACCGCAACGTCGGTCTCCACCTGGCCATTCTTGATTCGACATAACCTCCCGTTGGAACCCACCCAAAGCGAACCGTCGCCAGCCGGAGCCAACGAGCGGATGAATTGGCTCGGCAGCGAAGCGTTGCCCGCAAACGCACTCACCCGGTCATTCTTGAATTCGAACAAGCCTCCTCCATCCGTCCCGATCCAAAGGCGGCCACCAGCATCTTCCGAGATGGCGCGAATCTGCTCATTGCTCAATCCTTCAGCCGGGCCATAGGCCTGAAATCGGCCGTCCGGAAATCGGCACACCAATCCGCCGCCACCCGTTCCGATCCATAGTCGGTCCTGCCGGTCTTCATGAAGCGCGAAGATCAGGTTGACCCGCAACTCGGGTGTGTTTCGTGAGTCGAACACCGTGCAGCGGGCGCCATCGAACCGCATCAGCCCTTCGTCCGCTCCAATCCACAGGTAACCATCACGCGATTGCAGCATCGTACTCACGAGTCCCGGCGCAAGCCCTTCGTCCGTCCCCCAATGGCGGATCGGGACCGGATCAGCGGGAAAGGGAGCGCAGAAACCCGACGGCACAAGCGGAGCGAAGAAACACCCGGCCAGGCACGGGACGATGAACAACCGTTTAGCGCGGTGTGTTGGCATCTCTCAATCGGACACGCAGTGAGCGCGGTAATGGGAACGCTCGCCACCTTAACCCAACTCGGGTCTCCGGATGAAGCGTCTTTTTCGAAGAATCAGAGAGCTGGATCACACGAGGATTCCATTGACCAAAGTCCGAAGCGGGACGAAGGGTTACACCGTGGACGCGCCGCCATTAATTCAACCTCCGAAACCTCCGCCGCTTCCCGAGCGGCCCGCCTCAAAGCCGCGTGACCGCAGCCGGAGCGGGCTGGGGAAGGCTATCGCTTCACTGGGCGTTGTCGGAATCCTGCTGTTGAAGTTCGGGGCCAAGGTGAAGTTTCTGATTCTGCCCGTCTTGAAATTCTTTCCTGTCATTCTCAAGACGGGCGGAACAATGTTCGCTTCCATCTGGCTCTATGCGCTGGCCTGGGGCTGGTGGTTCGCGCTTGGCTTTGTACTGCTGATCTTCGTTCACGAGTGCGGACACCTCCTCGCGGCTAAACGCGTCGGCCTCAAAGTCGGCGCGCCGGTCTTCATTCCATTCATGGGCGCGTTCATCGCCCTCAAGGAAGCGCCGCGCAATGCGTGGATCGAAGCGCAAGTCGGCATTGGCGGACCGCTGTTGGGGGCGGCCGGCGCGGCGGTTTGTGACGGCATCTATCTCGCCACTGGCAATCCGCTCTTTCGCGCCCTCGCCTACACGGGTTTCTTTCTCAACCTCTTCAACCTCGCACCCGTCGGGTTCCTCGACGGCGGTCGCATTGTGACGGCCTTGTCGCCGTGGCTCTGGATCGTCGGCATCGTGGTCGTGGCCGCCATGCTCGTCGCCCACCCGAATTTCATCCTCCTGCTGATCGTAGTTCTGTCCCTTCCGCGGCTCTTCTCGCTGTTTCGCCGGAAGACGGACGAGGAGAAGCGTTATTTTGAGGTGACGCCTGGGCAGCGAGCGACGATGGCGGTGCTTTACTTCGGACTCGTGGCACTGCTCGTCGCGGGAATGACCGCCACGCACATTCAGCCGGCAAGGTGATGCGTGTGCGTCGCAGCGAGAAGCAACCCGGCGTGCTGGACGAACTCGCGACGGAGCGAAAGAAGCTGCTCGAAAAGGAAAGCGCCGACCTGGAAAAGCAGGCCAGCCAGCTCGCCGAGGAAATCAAAGAGTTGTCCGGGCAGGCGTCTGATCGCATTAATTAGGGGACCGATTCGATTGGAACGGGGAGCGCAGGCGTCTCGCCCGTTGTTTTCGGCGTCCCGCCGAAAACATTCCTGCCGCGAGACGACGCCCTGTTTGGTGAGGCGCGCGGAGCCAGTCGGCGAGACGCCGACTGGAGCGACCGGGACGGTCGCGCTCCCCAATTTCAACTGCATCGTTACGAGTTAGCCCGGGGACCTTGCTTCCGCCTCTTCGGCTTGAACAGTTCCAACTGCGGTTCCTTGAAAAAGTCGTAGTTCTTCAGAATCCGGATGATCTGGAGCAGGTCGGATTTCTGGTAGTTCCGGTTCACTTCGATCTGGTCGATCAGGTCCGCCAGCATCGTGTGGAATGGAATCACCGCGTCGATGCCCTTGTTCCGCAGCAGTTCGATGCTTTCCCGCTTTGCGTCGTCGTTCTGCGGCAGGGCGGGAACGACCAGGATTTTCGTCGGCGCACTGTCGCTGCCAAAGGCTTTCGTGGCGCGCTGAAACACGGGGGGATCGACGAAGCGAAAAATCTCCGGCGCGTTCGCGAGCACGGCCGTGCTGAAACTCTCGGTGTGCCAACCTTTGACGGCCACGATG
>Ga0075421_100011689_pt1 | contig 10881 bp, 7 predicted proteins | sample SoiMetdeltSBSDD5_FD_75292 | JGI IMG/M metagenome (GOLD analysis project Ga0075421, IMG submission 75292) | Bulk soil microbial communities from a Populus tree surrounding site in Tennessee, USA - Soil MetaG P. deltoides SBSDD5 | ecosystem: Environmental > Terrestrial > Soil > Tree plantation...
GTCCGCACCACGTAGGATCCCGACCATGTCTGACGCCAGCCCGCTCGCGCCCGGCCTGTCCGCCGCTCACGAGGCCCCGGACCGCAACCTCGCCCTCGAGCTCGTCCGTGTCACGGAGGCCGCCGCGATGGCCGCCGGACGCTGGGTGGGCCGGGGAGACAAGAACGGCGCCGACGGCGTTGCGGTCAACGCCATGCGCGCCCTGATCTCCACCGTCGGCATGCGCGGCGTCGTGGTGATCGGCGAGGGCGAGAAGGACAACGCCCCGATGCTCTACAACGGCGAGGACGTCGGCAACGGAGACGGGCCCGAGTGCGACTTCGCCGTCGACCCGATCGACGGCACCACGTTGATGGCCAAGGGCCTGGCCAACGCAATCTCGGTGCTGGCGGTGTCCGAGCGCGGCACCATGTACGACCCGTCGGCGGTTTATTACATGGACAAGATCGCCGTCGGGCCCGACGCCGCCGACGTCATCGACATCACCGCGCCGATCGGTGAGAACATCCGCCGAGTAGCCAAGGCCAAAAACGTCTCAGTCTCCGACCTGACCGTATGCATCCTGGATCGGCCGCGACACGAACAGCTGATCGCCGACGTGCGCGACACCGGCGCGCGGTGCCGACTGATCTCCGACGGTGACGTGGCAGGCGCGATCTCGGCATGCCGGCCCAACACCAGCACCGACATGCTGGCCGGGATCGGTGGCACCCCGGAGGGCATCATCGCCGCTGCCGCCATCCGCTGCATGGGCGGCGCGATCCAGGCCAAGCTGTGGCCGAAAGACGACGAAGAGCGCCAGAAGGCAATCGACAGGGGCTACGACCTCGACCAGATCCTCACGACCGAGGAGTTGGTGTCCGGCGACAACGTGTTCTTCTCCGCTACCGGTGTGACTGACGGTGACCTGCTCAACGGTGTCCATTTCTACGGTGGCGGATGCACCACACAGTCGATCGTCATGCGCAGCAAGTCGGGCACCGTGCGCATGATCGAGGCATACCACCGGTTGTCCAAGCTCAACGAATACTCCGCCATCGATTTCACCGGCGACAGCAACGCCTACCAGCCGCTGCCCTGACCCAACCATTAGCGAGGATTTTTTCGTGAGCGTCGCCTCAAGCACTTCCCAAAACATCGAATACCGCATCGAGCACGACACCATGGGCGAGGTCCGGGTGCCCATCACCGCGCTGTGGCGCGCACAGACCCAGCGGGCGGTGGAGAACTTCCCAATCTCCGGGCGCGGTCTGGAACGCACACAGATCCGGGCGCTCGGGCTGCTCAAAGGCGCGTGCGCCCAAGTGAACAAGGATCTCGGGTTGCTCGCGCCGGAGAAAGCCGACGCGATCATCGCCGCGGCCGGTGAGATCGCCGACGGTCTTCACGACGATCAGTTCCCGATCGACGTGTTCCAGACCGGATCGGGCACCAGCTCGAACATGAACACCAACGAGGTGATCGCCGGCATCGCCGCGCAGAACGGCGTTACGGTGCATCCCAACGACGACGTCAACATGTCGCAGTCGTCCAACGACACCTTCCCGACCGCGACGCACATCGCCGCTACGGAAGCCGCTGTGCGGCACCTGATTCCAGCGCTGGAGGTGTTGCACGAGTCGCTGGCCGGCAAGGCGCGGCAATGGCGCACGGTGGTGAAGTCGGGGCGCACCCACCTGATGGACGCCGTGCCGGTGACGCTGGGCCAGGAGTTCTCCGGATATGCCCGTCAGGTCGAAGCCGGCATCGAGCGCGTGAAGGCCACACTGCCGCGGCTAGGTGAGCTCGCGATCGGCGGCACGGCCGTCGGCACCGGCCTGAACGCGCCCGATGATTTCGACGAGCGCGTGGTGGCGGTGTTGACCGAGCAGACCGGCATCGCCGAATTGCGGGTGGCGGCAAACCATTTCGAGGCTCAAGCGGCGCGCGACGGGCTGGTCGAGGCATCCGGTGCGCTGCGCACCATCGCCGTTTCGCTGACCAAGATCGCCAATGACATCCGGTGGATGGGCTCGGGTCCGCTGACCGGTCTCGGCGAGATTCAGCTGCCGGATCTGCAACCGGGCAGCTCGATCATGCCGGGCAAGGTCAATCCCGTTATCCCCGAGGCGGTTACGCAGGTGGCCGCGCAGGTTGTCGGTAACGACGCCGCGATCGCGTGGGGTGGTGGCAACGGCGCTTTCGAGCTCAACGTGTACATCCCGATGATGGCGCGCAACCTGCTGGAGTCGTTCAAGATTCTGACGAACGCCTCAAAGCTGTTCGCGGAGCGTTGCATCGACGGTCTGGTCGCCAACGAAGAGCGGCTGCGCGAGCTGGCCGAGTCGTCGCCGTCGATCGTAACCCCGCTGAACTCCGCGATCGGTTACGAGGAAGCCGCCGCGGTGGCCAAGCAGGCGCTGAAGGAAAAGAAGACCATCCGCCAGACCGTGATCGACCGCGGGCTGATCGGTGACAAGCTGTCGCTGGAGGAACTCGACAAGCGCCTCGACGTGCTGGCGATGGCCAAGGTCAAGGACGGCGACGCGTAGGCTTCCCGGGCATTCGCTGCTGACCAGGGTGAGCCGACGCAACAGCGCGGGACCGACATTGCCGCCAGCCCGGGTGAGGACCATCCACGCCGCCATGAACAGGCAATATCCACCACCAAGCGTCGGAACCTGCGGCATTCGCCCGACAAATACGTTGAAATTGGAACCAGTGTCCGCGGTAGCTGAGATTCTTCAGGGGTGACCGCTGGACTGGCTAGCCGCCCCTCCGAGGACGGGGCGTTAGAGGAGTTCCTGGACTCCGCGTGCAGCGCGCCGTCCGGGCTGCTGGTCGAGGGCGAGGCCGGGATCGGCAAGACCACCCTGTGGCTGGCCGGGCTGGAACGCGCACGCGATCGCGGGTTCCAGGTGCTTTCCGCCCGCGCTGCGGGCGCCGAATCCGTCCTGGCGTATACCGCCCTGGCCGACCTGCTGACCGGCATCGACCAGGACACCTGGGCCGACCTGCCTGACCCCCAGCGGATGGCGATAGATCGAGTGCACTCGCGCGACCAGAGCACCGACGTCGTCACCGACCAGCGCGCGGTGGCAGCTGCATTCCTTTCGGTCGTCGAGCGGCTCACCAACGATGGCCCTGCGCTGCTGACGATCGACGATCTGCAATGGCTCGACCCGTCCAGCGCGCACGTGATCGGGTTCGCTGCGCGGCGACTGTCGGGTCCGGTGGGCTTCCTGGCCACCGTTCGCACCGAGCCCAACAACAGCGACGCCATCTCGTGGCTGCAACTGCCCCGGCCCGATGCAATCCAACGAATCACGGTGCGTCCCTTGACCCAACCCGCGCTACACACCGTTGTCAAGGAGGCAGTGGGTCGTACCCTACCCCGCGCGGCCATGGCGCGAATTCACCAGATCTCGGCCGGAAACCCGTTCTATGCCATCGAATTGGCCCGCGCGGCGCTAACCGATAATGCTGGTGATGTACTGCCCGGCACGCTGACTGAGTTGGTTCGCGCCAGGGTCGGCAGCTTGGATCCAGCTGTCCAAGACTTACTTCTTGCTGCCGCCTGCGTAGCCACTCCCACCGTCGAGCTGGTCGCCGAAGCGGCGAACACCGACCATGACCGGATGATCGAGCTGCTCGATGCTGCCGAACGCCACGGCGTCATCTCCATCCAAGGCAACCGGATCCGGTTCACGCATCCGTTGTTGGCCGGCAGCGTGTACACCGGCGCGTCACCGACGCAACGCCGCCTGATGCACCGTCGCCTCGCAGGCGTCGTCGACGAAGTCGAGCTGCGCGCACGGCACCTCGCACTGGCGTCGACCACCGGTGACCCCGAGACTCTCGATGCGCTCGATGACGCGGCGGCTTCAGCGCACGCGCGCGGCGCACCGGCCGCAGCAGCGGAGCTTTTAGAGCTGGCGATCGCCCTGGGCGGCGACATCCCGCTGCGTCGAGTCCGGTTGGCGGGACATGTTTTTGACGGCGGTGATCTTGCGCGGGCGCGGACACTGTTGCAGCGTGCGATCGCGGAACTGCAACCAGGACCGGTCCGCGCGGAAGCGTTGCATTCGTTGGCGGTCGTGATATTCAACGATGACGGGTACCCCGAAGCGTCGCAGGTGCTGCAGCGCGCACTCGCCGAGGACCGGCCCGGTCAGGCCTTGCGCATTCGCATGCTGACGGCACTTGCGCATGCCCTGTACAACACCGGTGAGCCGGACACTGCGTGGCAGTGCGCCGAGCAGGCGGTGACATTGGCCGAGCAGCTGGGCGTTCCAGGCCTGTTGAGCCAGGCGCTCGGCGCGCGGTCGATGCTGTTGTTCCTGCGTGGCGACGGCGTTGACGAACCGAGGCTGCAACGCGCCCTCGAGCTGGAGGACCACGAGTCGTTTACTCCGACGGTGCTCAAGCCCAGTGTGGAACACGCGCTGCTGGTGGGCTGGACCGGCGACCTGGACACATCCCATCAACGGATGCAAGCAATCCAGCGCCGCTGCACCGAGCGGGGGGAAGAAGGCGACCTGATCTTCATTGACTTTCAGGTTGTGCTGAACCGGATTTGGCGTGGTGACTTCGCCGAAGCCTCGCGGGTGACGGAGGCCGCGACGGAACTGGCTAGCCAGCTCGGCGGAGACTTCCCCGCCATGTTGACCCTCGTCCTGCGCGCATGGCTCGCCGTCTTTTCCGGTCATGAGCACGACGCCCGGCCCGCCGTGGCGGACGCAATCGACGCCAGTAAGCGCAGCGGTACCGGATGGCACGACGAGTGGTCGCTCACGGCGCTGGGCTTCCTGGAGACGTCGCTTGGCAATTATGACGCGGCGCTGAGCGCGCTCGAACCACTGCTGTCGAGGTCCGGACTGTCGCCGAACCTCACCGAGATCGTCATGGCGTCGTTTATCCCCGACGCGGTGGAAGCGTTGACGGCAGTGGGCCGCGCGAATGAGGCCGTACCGCTCGTCGACGCGCTCGAGCGCAACGGCCGCAGACTCGACCGAGCGTGGATGCTTGCGGTCGGAGCACGCGGTCGCGCGATGGTGCAGGCCGCCCGCGGCGACGTGGAAGCGGCGGTGCAGAGCGCGCGGCGGGCGCTGACCGAGCACGACCGGCTGCCGATGCCGTTCGAGCGGGCACGGACTCAGTTACTGCTTGGGCAACTCATTCGTCGCGACCGGTCGGAGGCAACCGCCGTCCTGCGTGATGCCCTGGCCACCTTCGAGGAGCTCGGTACTCAGTTATGGGCCGACCGCGCCCGTGCCCAACTCGCGGGCACCCGCTCACGGGACCACACGGACGTCTCGCTCACGACCGCCGAACAGCGAGTGGCCGAACTCGCGGCGTCGGGTATGACGAACCGGGATGTAGCGGCCAAGCTCTTCATCAGCTCGAAGACCGTCGAGGCCACCCTCGCACGTGTCTACCGCAAGCTCGGTATCCACTCGCGGGCCCAGCTCGGGCGGTACATGAATACGATCCGCCGCTAGCGGGTAAGCAAGCTGTTCCGGATGTTGCCAGCGGCGGTGGTACTGCCTAGTTGGGCCAAAAAGTAGACCTGGCCGCCGTTCGCTGGAATTGTTTGTAGATGTGTCGGGAGTGGGGGTGCAGAGCCGTCAGACAGAGAGCCGCAGGATCGCTGGGTTTTTGGCTTCTGCGGCTACCGAGCCATCGGCCTTGCTGATTGAGGGTGAGCCGGGCATTGGCAAGACCACTCTCTGGTTAGAGGCGCTGGAGCTGGCACGAAACCAGGGGTTCGGTGTCTTGTCGGCGCGCGCGGCGGCGGCGGAATCCGTGCTGGCCTATACGGCCCTGGCCGATCTGCTCGATGGTGTGCCCGCATCCGCGTGGGCGGACTTGCCCGACCCCCAGCGCTTCGCGGTGGATCAGGTGCTGATGCGGGCCGACAACGGATCGGCCACAGATCAGCGCGCCGTGGCTGCGGCGTTCCTGTCGGTGGTCGAGTACCTCACCGACGAGGGGCCGCTTCTGGTGGCGATCGACGACCTGCAATGGATCGACCCGTCGAGCATGCATGTGGTCGCGTTCGCCGCACGGCGACTCACCGGGCACGTTGGCATTCTCGGCAGTGTGCGAACCGATGGCGACGGCATCGGCGGCGCTTGGGTGCAACTGCCGCGGCCCGATGCCGTGAGCCGGATCCGGTTGAACCCATTGGGTATTCATGATCTACATGCGGCAGTTTCGACACGACTGCGGCGACCGTTCTCCCGTCCGACGATGGGCCGGATACACGAGGTGTCCGGCGGAAACCCCTTCTATGCAATCGAATTGGCGCGCGCGATCGCCGAACGAGCTCCGGGCGTCGAGACGTCACTGCCCCGTACACTGGCCGACGTCGTGCGGACCAGGATCAACGGCCTCGATCCGGACGTCCATGATGCGCTGCTCGCCGCGTCGTGCATGGCGTCGCCAACGGTGGAGCTGGTGTCAAGTGCCACAGTCAGCGACGACGACCGATTGGTCGAGCTGCTCGAGAACGCGGAAAGCAAGGGCATAATCGCGATCGACGGCAACCGGATCTACTTCGCTCATCCCCTACTGGCCCGGGGTGTGTACACCGAATCCACGCCGGGCCATCGCCGGACGATGCATCGTCGCCTCGCCGACATCGTCGACGAGCCCGAGTTGCGCGCTCGGCATCTGGCCTTGGCTGCGACCAGTGGGGACGAAGTCACACTGCGGGCGCTCGACACGGCGGCGGAGTCCGCGCGCGTCCGGGGGGCACCCGCGGCGGCCGCTGAGCTGATGGATCTGGCGATCGGCCTCGGCGGTGATACCCCCCAGCGTCGACTCCGTTCTGCTCTACACCATTTCGATGCGGGCGACCAGGAGCGAGCCCGCGCCGTTCTCGAAGAGACCATCGAGCGACTGGCGCCGGGTGACCTGCGAGCCGAAGCGTTGAGCCGGCTCGCTATCGTGCGCCTGTACGGGGACGGGTTCTACGAAGGCGCCCGGTTGCTGCAGCAGGCCCTCAGTGAGGTGCACGCCGACAGCCCGCTGCGCGTGCAGACATTGATCACATTGGCGTATGCCCTGCTTCAGGCCAATCAGGCCCAAGCGAGCGTGACGATGGCCGACCAGGCCGTCGCCCAGGCGGAGCGCCTCGGCCGGCCCCACCTGCTGGGCCTGGCGCTCGGTATGCGTGTCATCCTGCGGTTCCTGTCGGGCAAGGGTTTCGCGGAGGCGGACCTGCGTCGCGCTATTGAGCTTGAAGACCCGAACATCTTCACCCCCTTGGTATTTCGGCCGTCCGTTCAGCGTGCCTTGCTGTTGGAGTGGACCGGCCGCCCTGACGAGGCCCATGGAGTGCTGGAAGGCGTCCGGCGCCGCTGCGCGGATACGGGCGAGGAAGGCGAACTCATCTTCATCGCCCAGCATGTGGTGCTGAGCAGCATTTGGCGGGGCGATTTCGTCGAGGCCGGATTGGTCGCCGAAGATGCGATGGAGCGAGCCCGCCAGCTCGGCGGCGACACGCCGCTGTTCATAGCGCACAGCCTGCGGGCGAAGTTGGCCATATACGCGGGCCGCGAAGCCGATGCCCGCGAAGCCGCCGAAGCGGCACTGGCGTTCGGCAGACGCACCGGGGCATTTCGCTTGATGGACCGGGTCATTGCGGCACTTGGATTCCTGGAGGTGTCACTGGGTCGTTACGAGGCCGCGGTCGCTACGCTGCAGCCGCTGGTGACCAAGTTCGATCCGGCATCCACGCCCACCGAGCTTCCCAGTGCCGCCTTCCTGACGGACGCCATCGAAGCCCTGATTCGGGTGGATCGGGGCGCCGAGGCGGAGCCCCTCATCGACGCGCTCGAGCGCAACGGCGAGCAGCAGAAGCGTGCGTGGATGATCGCGGTCGGGGCCCGCGGCAGGAGCATGCTGCTGGCCGCCCGGGGTGACCTCGACGCCGCCAGCGCAGCGGCCACGCGCGCGCTCGCTCAACACGATCGGCTGCCGATGCCGTTCGAACGTGCGCGAACGTTATTGCTGCTGGGCCAATTACAGCGGCGGCAGCGCAGGAAGGAGTCCGCGTCGGCGAGCCTGCAGGACGCGTTGGACATCTTCGAGCGGCTGCACGTGCGGCTGTGGGCCGACCGCGCCAGGGCCGAACTCGCCCGAGCTAATGTCGGCCCGCGGCAGAGCAGCCAGCTCACGCCGTCTGAGCAACGGGTCGCCGAGCTGGCCGCGTCGGGCATGAAGAACCGTGACGTCGCGACCACGCTGTTCATCAGCCCGAAGACCGTCGAGGCGAACCTGGCCCGGATCTATCGCAAGTTGGGCATCAAATCGCGTGCCGAACTCGGCCGACACATGGGCAAGACCTGAACCGGCTCAGGAATAGGGAAACACCCTATTTATCAACGCTCTTGAGCGAATTAGCGTCGACATCGGCTCTAGTTGGACATTTCATCTGCAGGAGGATCGGTGACCGTAACCCTCGACCCGGCCACCCGTAACCCAGCGACCCTGGTGACGACCGGGACCAGCCAGCCGGCTCTGCGCACCGGCTTTGCGCTGCTGGGCTTGGTCTCGCTGCTGGACCTGCCGAGGGCCGATCGGGCCGACCGGGTGGTGGCATTGAGCGGCGCCGCGGCCGCGGGGTGGTTCCTGGTTCGAGGAGGACGGCGCCCCTAGCCGTTCGCTTTCGTCGTCTTCTCCGGCGACGGGGCGGGCCACAGCCGAACTCCGAGCGGTGCGGTGAAGCTGTGCACCACGAGGCTGACCGTGACGGTGACGACGACCGCCTGCGTGATCACTGCGGACTGCTCGATCTCGCCTCGCTGGATCATCAACAACCCGAGGACCAGGGTGCCGATCCCGCGCGGCCCGAACCAGCCGATGAACAGCCTGCTGCGGGCGGGCAAGTCGGTGCCGAGGAGCGCTGTCGACACCGCGACGAGTCGCACCAGGATCAGCGCAACGACCGCGAAAAGCACCACCCGCCAGTCCGCATCGCGCCACCCCACGATCACGGCGTAGCTGCCGAACATCGCGAACACCATCAACTCCAACAGCTGACCGGCAGCGTCGGTGACCTGCGACGGCATCTGCGCGCCCGCCCGACGCACCATCATCGAGTACGCGAGACCGCCCGCGAAGGCAGTGACGAAACCGCTACCGTGCACCCGCTCGCCGAATTCGAAGCACACCAACGCCAACGCGACAGTGGCGAGTTGAGCCCAGGTGTCGCTCATCCAGCCGCGCTGCCGGGACCGCACGATCACCAGGCCACCGACCACGCCGATACCGAGCCCGACGGCGAGCGACACCACTTCGGTGCGCACGGCGAACCATCCCCAGCGAGCGGGGTCAGGGTCGTTCTGCTCAGAGGCCAGTGCGAGGGCGGCCAGCATCGCCGCCAAGGCGACCCCGTCGTAGCATCCGCTTTCGACCGACAGTGCGTGCCGGACGCGCTCCGGAATGCGGCGGTCCTCGAGCAGCGCGTCGATGAGCGCCACTTCCGTCGGCGCCACGATGGCGGCGACGCATACCGCTTCCCACAGCGGCATCTGCGGCAGCACCAAGAGCGCCACCACGGTGCCGAGGACGATGGCCAGCGGCATTCCGATCACGAGTAACCGGAAGGTGATGTGGCCGCGGCGCACGACGGACGGCAGATCGAGCATGGCGGCCTGGTTGAACAGGATCACGGTCAGTGCCAACTGGGCCAACACTGTGAAGCTCGCCGTGTCAGCCCCGGCTTCGATCACCCCGAATCCGAACGGGCCCAACGCCATTCCGAACCCGACGAAGATCAACGCGGGAGCGATGTACCACCGCTTCACCAGCCCGGAGACCACGGCGTAGCACAGCACCAAGACGGTGAGCACGAACGCCGTATCGGTGCGCATACCTTGCGCCGTGTGCTCGGCTAAGCCCCGTTGTTCGCGCCGCCGGAGTTGGCGCCCTCGATGTCGGTGATCGGGAAGTTCGGCATCGGCTTGGGTGACGGCGTGTTCGGCAGCGTCGGGATCTCAGCCGGCGGGATGTCGGTGATGTCGTTGACCGGCGGCCCGTTGTCCCGACTGCCGTAGCTGCTGCCCGGTTCGCGGGGACCGAGCAGCTGGCTGACGGTCACCAGGTGGTAGCCGTTCCTCTTGAGCACCGGGATGAACTGGTACACCACATCGACGGTGCTCGAGTAGGTGTCGTGGAACAGCACCACCGAGCCGGGTTTGATCTGCGTCTTGAGCATGTAGGTGGTGGCGGCGGTGTTGGAGTCGTTGATCCAGTCGAAAGGGATGACGTCCCAGTTGATGTCGGCCATGCCCTGCTGCTTGGCCGCCGCGAGCACGTTGTCGTTGATCAGCCCGCCCGCGGTGCGCAACAGATTAGGGCGCTGGCCGGTCGCCGCTTGAATAGCGGCGTTGGCCTTGGAAATCTGGCCAGCGATGTCCTCCGGCGGGATGGCCGTCATGTTGGGGTGTTCCCACGTGTGGTTGGCGACCTCCATGCCGGCATCGGCAATGCGCTTGGCACCAGCCGGGTTGGCCGCGACCTTGTTGCCGATCAAGAAGAACGTCGACTTCGCGTCGTTGTCCTTGAGGATCTGTAGCAGCCGGTCGGTGTAGGGGCTGGGCCCGTCGTCGAACGTCAGCGCCACGCACTTCACCTTCGAGCAGTCGACGTCCTCAGCGTTTGCCTTGCGGACGTGGCCGGTCAGCCCGCCGACCACCAGCACCGCGGCGGCCGCAAGCACGCCGAGGACGGTCCTCGCGTAGCGCCAGCGCTGGCTGTCGGGTCGTTTCGGCACCCAAGCAGCCTACCGATTGGTGATTTCGGTGCGCTTACACACGCTCAGCAACACGCTCAGCGACCGTTTGCGCACCGAAATCGCGAGGCCAAGGAGTTGCCAAGAATCATTTGAGAACC
>Ga0075421_100011692_pt1 | contig 10879 bp, 12 predicted proteins | sample SoiMetdeltSBSDD5_FD_75292 | JGI IMG/M metagenome (GOLD analysis project Ga0075421, IMG submission 75292) | Bulk soil microbial communities from a Populus tree surrounding site in Tennessee, USA - Soil MetaG P. deltoides SBSDD5 | ecosystem: Environmental > Terrestrial > Soil > Tree plantation...
TGACCAGGAACACCGAGCCCCACCAGAAGTGCTCCAGCAGCGCACCGCCCACGACGGGACCGATGGCGGCGCCGGCCGAGAAGCTTGCAACCCAGACTGCGATCGCCGTCGTTCGTTGGCCGGCGTCAACGAACATGTTTCGGATCAGCGAGAGCGTTGATGGCGCAAGAGTCGCGGCGGCCACGCCGAGCAGGCCACGCGCGGCGATGAGCATCTCGGCGCTCCGCGAGAACGCGGTGACGACCGACGCGAAGCCGAACGCGGCCGCGCCGATCAGAAGCAGCTTTCTTCGCCCGATTCGGTCGCCCAGCGTACCCATCGTGATCAGCGAGCCCGCGAGCAGGAACCCATAGATGTCCACAATCCAGAGGAGTTGCGCGCTGCTCGGCTGCAGATGCGCGCTGAGGTGCGGGACGGCCAAGTTCAGCACCGTCAGGTCCATGGAGTAGAGCACGCACGGAAGGGCGATCACCGCAAGCCCCATCCACTCACGACGCGTCGCTCTCGCTGTTCCGAGATCGCGACGGATGGCAGCCGCAGACACCGGTGCGTCCTCCATAGTTCTATGCCGGATTCAATGGATAGGAATGATGCTCGTGAGCGATCACCCAGCGGTCGTGTTCCTTCCGCAGGCCGACGGTGAGGCGCAGACGGGTTGTCGGATCCTTTCGCAGTTCCTGTTCGGTGCCGCACCGTAGCAATGCGGTCGCAAAGGCGACACGATCGCCCGCAGTGACATCAAGCCGCTCAATTGCGAACACACCGCCGTCCTTGAAATGGTCGAAGAACGGGGCCCAGCTATCCCGGTAAGCATCAATGCCTCTGAGTTCATTTGGAGGGGGCACATCGAACATCAGAAAGTTCGTCGCATGACGCGCGACGATTGTTTCAATGTCCTGGCGCTGGACGGCGTTCGCCCAACGTTCGATGAGCGCCCGGATATCTACCTCGGCGTCATGCTCGTTCGACACGGGGTTCTCCTTGTGCCAACCCTTCCATTGCTGATTCCACGAACTACGCGCGCCTGGGCGTCGACACCCCAAGCTCCGAGGCCTCGATGTGTCGCCTCAGCTCGCCGCGTCAGCCAGGTGCGTCTTGAGTTTGCGGAAGCATTCGTTCCAGCCTTCAACATGGCTATCGCGCTTGCGCGCCGTCTTGAAGCCTGTCTGGCTGAACGTCATCTCGGTCTTGCCGTTCGCATCGGCGAATCTCACCGTGACGTGAGTGAGCGGTCCTACGTTACCCTCGTGGTCTTCCTGGGTGAGGCTAAACATCAACCTCTCTGGCTCGACAACCTCGTGGAACACTCCATATTCGATGTACGCTCCTCGGAAGTCGCAACGATAGTCGACCCGCCACTTGCCTCCTGGCCGGGCGTCAATCTCGCAGAACGTGACGGTGCAGTCGTCGGGAGCGAACCAGGTGCTGACATCCGCAGGATCGATCCAGTTCCGAAAGACGAGCTCTCGGGGAGCATCAAAAAGGCAGACGATGGTGATTTCATAGAGACCATCCTCTCCTCCGTCATCCTTTGTTGCCACTCGCGCTCCCCTTCATCTGCAATTTGGTGAGCCGTTCGTCCAATCGCCGGAAGCGGCGGTGCCAGAGACGTCGATAGTTCTCGAGCCATGCATCAACTTCCGCCAGGGGCTCTGCCCGGATTCGGCTCGGCCGCCGTTGGGCATCGCGGCCCCGAGTCACGAGACCAGCCGTTTCGAGGACCCCGATATGCTTGGAAACGGCGCGCGTCGTCATCTGGAACGGCTCGGCGAGTTCAGCAACCGACGCGTCGCCTTTCATGAGCCGCTCGAGAATGGCGCGTCGCGTTGGATCGGCGAGCGCCGCGAACGTTGTGCTGAGCTGGTCGCGTGTCATTTGGGAACCGCGCTGTTCTGGAACCAATTAGTTCTATAATGCGCCTCGCCGACGTTGTCAAGAGAGTCGGGCCGAGTTCACTGAGCAGGGCGTCATTGCCCATGCGAATCGCCATTCGGCCAGGGCGTGACTGAGATTGAGTTTCCGTCCGTTGAAACAAATCCGCCCGCAGCTGGTGACGGTCATCGTCGTGTCGTGGAAGGATAGGTGAGGATTGGTGACCTTCAACGTGCCGAGGGTCTCCAGTTCGAGCTCTCTCTTAAAGCCGCGAGCTAAACGCCACGCCGAAAGTGTAGATTGAAACCCATGCGCGACTTGCCTATTGTCTGCACACTGCAACCCGGAGAAGTCAACGCGCGCGCCACCCAACTCCTGCCAGGTGTTGTCGCGGCTGCGAAGGCGCGATGCGCGATTGAGAACGGCTTCCGGTTCGAGTTTCAGCCGGACAGCGAAGTGCTCGCGTCGATCGTTCGGATGATCGACGCTGAGCGGCAATGCTGTCAGTTCCTCCGGTTTCAGCTCACGATCGAAGCGGCAGGTGGACCTGTCGTGCTCGAGGTGACGGGCCCACCAGGTTCACGGGAGTTCCTCGACGCGATGATCGAACCGGTCCACCGGGACGCGCAAGCCGGCGCTTGATGGAGTCAGACGATGGTTCCGGTCTTTGCGGCGTTCTTCCTGACTGAACACACCGGCGATTGCGTGACGATGTCTCCTGGTTAATGCGTGCAATACGCTTCGTAGCGATTCCTGCTCCGGTTGTAGCCGTAGCCGACGACGTGGACGCCATCGCCAGACACCGCGTTGGCGTACTGGAGGTAGGAGCCGCTGCCGACCGAGCCCGAATACAGGGTCGTCAGGTTTCGCATTCCAGTCGCCGCGGTCCAGCGGAAGGCCCGGCGCAGGCCGGTTGACGTGTTCGACTCGCCGACGACGACCGAACCGTTGTCCGATACGTCGAACGCCGCACTTCCCCAGCCGCCGAGCGTGCCGAGATCCTGCATGCCGCCGGCCGCCGTCCAGCGGAAGGCGCGTTCGTCCGTGCCGTTCGTGGACTTGCCGACGATCACCTGGCCGTCCGCCGAGATGCTGAACGCCTCGCCCGTTCCGCCGCCGAGATCGCCGAGGTGCACCATGCCCGTGGCCGCGGTCCAACGGAAGGCATGAAAGAATCCGCCGGTGTCGCTCGCGCGGCCCACCACGACCGAGCCGTCGGCGGACACGCCGAGCGCGCTGCTGTCCCAACCGCCGAACGTGCCGAGATCCTGCATCCCGGCGCCAGCAGTCCAGCGAAACGCGTGCGTGCCGCCCGCCGTCGTCCACGACTGGCCGACGACCACGAGGCCGTTGGCTGACACATCCGCCGCGACCGCGTACGGTCCCCCGAGCGTGCCGAGGTCCTGCAGGCCGCCGGCGGCCGTCCATCGAAAGGCACGCTGCTCGAAGGCGGCGTTCCACGCCTCTCCGACCACGACCGATCCATTCCCCGACACTCCATACGCGGCAGCGTAGGTGTAGCCGAAGTCGCCGAGGTCCTGCATGCCGCCGGACGTCCAGCGAAACGCTCGATAGTACCCGGCGAGATTGGAGGAATACCCGACGAGCACCGCGCCTGTCGTCGACACCTCATAGGCCTGGCTCGTGTTGCCGCCCAGTGTCCCGAGCCATCGCATGGTGCTGGTGCTAGTGCTCCCGCCGCCACTGCCGCTGCCACTCCCACTACCACTCTGCGCATCGAGCGGAGAGTGGGACGCGCCATCGGCGAGGGCGGCGGCGACGAGCGCGAGCAGCCAGACGCCGGTGAAGATGAAGAACCACGAACTGAAACGACGACGACGTAGAGCGAACCACATCGATGGTCACCTCCGCGGCGCCGGAGCGGTGCAGGAGCCGATCCATCGTCAGCACGCGATTGACGGGTTCACGTGAGAGATTTCTGGCGCAAGATTCAGTCGAGCCAGACTGTGCGTAAAGTTGGGCTGGTTACGAGCGCCGTAAGATGCGCCGGCGGGCGTAAGCGCAGGGGCTTACTCGGAACGATCTTCGGCGCGCCGTCCTCCTCGGCGGAGGGTGCGCCGATCCAGACCTGATCTGATCTCTGGGACAGGCAGCGCGTTGTGCCAGCTTGCCGATCGCTCCAGGGTTTCGAACGTGTCGAGAGGCCGAGCGAGTTGGAAGAGTTTTTCGCCCCGATAGAGACGGAGCTCGGATGCCTCGTTGTCCTGCCAGTACTCGCAGCGCCACTCGAGGTACTGCCACACCGTGATGGCGCGTGCCTCACTCGCGCGCGACGTTGTCGTGAGTTGGGGGCGGATAGAAACAGACAAGGGTTAACCCCAGATCACATCTTCCATTATTGACACTTGCATCAGACCGAAGTCGGCAGCACACGCCATGCCACGACCTAAACGTTGGAGTTTTCACACCTCCGACGTTCGCAATCTGGTCCGGTCCAGATAAAAGTCTGCCATGCACTCTGCCGGTAGGTCTTCACAACGCCAGTGTAGGTACTCACCTTCGGTTTTGAAGTCCACTTTCTTGACTTCACAGCCGCCCGTCCACCGTGGTGCCATGAAGCTGTCGGCGGGGACGACCCGGACGACCAACCAGTAGGAGGATCTCATGAGACGTCGTGAATTTGTTGCGACCATGCTCATTGGCAGCGTTTACGCGCGGGCGCTCGCGAAAGAAGGCTCGGTCGACTGGGCCATGAACGCGACGATCATCGATGGCTGCAGCTGTCAGCTGCTGTGTCCATGTATCTTCGGCTCGCCCGCGACAGTCGGCTCACACGCGACCCACCAGCATGAGGGGAGCAGGTCCTGTTTCTTCAACGCGGCGTTTCGCGTGAATAAGGGACATCACGGCAACGTGACGCTAGACGGGGTGAAGTTCTGGTTCGCGGGAGACAAGGGGGACGCCAAGACCGTCGAACTCACATTCGAGCCTTCCGCGACCACGGAGCAGCGGGCGGCGATCCGCGTGTTCCTGTCGCATTTCCTGCCGTTGAAGTGGACGTCTCTTACCGAAGGAGCAGATGCGAAGATTGACTGGAAAGCCGAGGCAGTGCGCGCCGAGGCCAGGCTCGATGGGGGAAAGGCGGCTGACGTGGTGTTGACTCGATATTCCGGCGCCACAGGTGAAGGGACGACCGTCATCAGGAATATGCGCTACTTCGCCGCCACCCGAAACGACGGGTTCAATATCCTGCCCGTCGAGCACATCGCCTATCGTCGCGGGCCCAAGCCAGCCGCGTTCGAGTTCAAGGGGACCTCGGGGTGGACCATCACCATCGACATGAACTCAAAGGACGTGACTGCTCCTGGGACCGATGGGCGGTGAAGAACGCTTACACAAATCCACCCCACTCCGGGGTCTATGGAAATGTGCCATGACCGAGCGGGCGGTTGAGCCGCACGACATTGTGGTCAGCCTGTATGACCGCTATGGAGCGTCGCTGTATCGGTACGCCCTCATGCTGCTGACCGATCATGCAGCGGCGGAGGATGCGGTTCACGAGGTGTTCACATCGATTCTCCGATCCGGCGTCACCGCCCGGCTCGAGGCCGACGAACGATACCTGCGGCGGGCGATCAGAAATGAATGCTTTTCCATGCTGAAGCAGAGGGCGAAACGCCGGCAGATGCAGGGCGACCCTGATGCAATACTCGAACGGATTGCATCGGCCGATTCGAGGCCGGACGAACGGCTGGGGCTCGAACGGGGCATTCGACTCCTGACCCCGGAACAGCGAGAGACGGTCCATCTGCACGTATTTGAAGGACTGACCTTCAACGAGATCGCGGCAATATCAGGCGCGTCACTCAATACCGTGGCGGCGCGGTACCGATATGCCCTGGCAAAGCTGCGAAACCTGTTTGAAGGCGTGAGAAGTGGCTATGCGCGACAGACTCGACGTTGAGAACGTGCTGCGGGAGTTCCGGCCTGTGGCGCCGCGGCCTGCATTACGCGCCCGCATCGCGTCAACGGCAACCAACCGGAATGTCACCGGGCACACAGACCAGGAGGGGAGTGTCATGAAGCATCACATGATCGCGGGCGGCGGCGGAACACAACTCCACGTCGTCGAGACCGGCAACCCGAGCGGCCGGCCGATCTTGTTCATCCACGGCATCTCGCAATGCTGGCTTACCTGGAGCCGCCAGCTGAACTCGGAGCTTCGCGATCGCTACCGGTTGGTCGCGATGGATATCAGAGGGCACGGACTGTCGGAGAAACCGCGCGACGCCTACGGTGACTCGAAGCTGTGGGCCGATGACATCGACGCCGTGGTTCACGCCCTGAACCTCGACCGTCCGGTCCTGTGTGGCTGGTCGTACGGTCCTCTCGTGATCCTCGATTACGTCCGGCATTACGGTGAGAACCACCTGGGCGGGATCGCGTTCGTCGATGGGATCACAAAGCTCGGCAGCGAAGAGGCCATCTCCGTCCTCACGCCGGAGTTTCTCAGTCTTGTGCCTGGATTGTTTTCCACGGACGTGGAGGAAAGTACACGCAGTCTTGGTTCTCTGTTGCGGCTGTGCGTCGTCCAGGAGCCGGCAGCGGAGGATCTGTACCTAATGTTGGGCTATAACCTCTCAGTCCCACCCGCTGTGCGAAAGGCGCTCCTCTCGCGCTCCTTCGACAATGATGATCTCCTGCCGACACTTCAGAAGCCTGTGCTGATCGTGCATGGCGAGCGCGACCCGGTTGTCAAATCCTCCGTCGTTGATCAGCACAAGGCGAGCCTGCCGCATGCTGAAGTCGCGATGATCCCCAACGCCGCGCACGCGCCGTTCTGGGATGATGCGCCCGGGTTCAACGCACGTCTGCGAACGTTTTGCGAACGGCTCGAACTGCAGGCTGTGTCGTAGAGCGCCATCCGTTCGCGCTGATCAGTGGGACGTTCAACCGGTTTTCAGATGCGGAGATACTCGCGCGCTATCCGACGCGACAGACGTACGTGCGTCGCGTCGCACTCGCGGCTCTTGCGCTCGCCAAGCAGCACTACATCACGGACGAGGACGCTGCGGCGTTTGTCGAGGCCGCTCAGAACGAGCAGTTGCCCGACGCACCGGACATGCGTGAGCGCTCCGGTCCGGCCGGAAGGGCTCCGTCGCGTGGGTATAGGCGAAGATAAAGCGAATATGATACGCTGACGGTCGTGGCGCACGAGTCGCGACTCGCGTCCGCGCTGTGGTGGGTCTGATGCGCGGTTCCACAGCCACCATTCTCCACGCGGACCTCGACGCCTTCTATGCTTCGGTCGAACAACTGCTTGACCCTCGGCTGCGTGGGAAGCCGATAGCGGTCGGCGGCGGCGTCGTACTCGCACCCTCCTACGAAGCGCGCGCCTTCGGTGTACGAAGCGGTATGCCTGGACGGCGCGCGCGGCAACTCTGTCCAGACCTCGTGTTTGTCGGCGGACACTTCGATGAATACCAGCGCCTCGGGGACGCCGCTATCGAAGTCCTGAGCGATTTCACGCCTTCCATCGAGCGCATTTCCATCGACGAGGCCTTCGCCGACGTTGCAGGGTGCACGCATCTTTTCGGTTCGCCGGCAGAGATCGCAAGGACGGTTCGGGCTCGCGTGCGCGCCGAGCTAGGGTTACCGATGTCAATCGGCGTGGCGCGTACCAAGCATCTGGCAAAGATTGCATCGCAGGTCGCGAAGCCGGATGGATTGGTCGTCGTCGATCCAGAAACTGAACTCGAGTTCCTTCACGCGCTGCCCGTCGGACTGATGTGGGGCGTGGGCCCCGCCACCCAGGCGCGGCTCGCCAAGATCGGCGTCGCCACTATCGGTCAATTGGCGGAGCGCTCTCCTCAATCCGTGGAGCGATTGCTTGGGCACGCGGCAGGAAGAAAGTTGACCGCACTCGCGTGGAACCGCGATCCGCGCCAAATCCAAACACGCCGGCGCGCGCACTCTGCCGGCGCACAATCGGCGCTCGGACGCCGGCCTGCGATCGAGCGCGTCTTCAAACCGACGCTCCATCATCTCGCCGACCGCATCGGCGCGCGGCTCCGCGCCAAGTCCCTGGCGGGCCGGACGATCACGGTCCGCGTGCGCTTCGCCGACTTGCGCTCGGTCACGCGCTCGCTCACGCTGTCAGCGCCGATTTCTACAACGAGGGCTCTCGCTGAGATCGCCGAGGACTTGGTGCGCGGCGTACTTGCGGATCACCTTGACGAGAAGACGATTTCGCTGCTGGCGATCTCCGTCTCACATCTCGAAGCGCATGCGATCCTGCAGCTGGAGCTGCCGCTTGGGCTGGGCGATGAAGGACGCCGTCCTGGCACACAAAAGGGCGTGGCGCGATCGCGCGCAGACCGGGCCGTTGATGCGATTCGCAAGCGCTTCGGAGGACAAGCCGTCGACTATGGCTCAGCGATGCAGGTCGTGCGCTCCGTCCCTGACGAGTTCCGACGCCTCGCTGAAAGAGAGCTGTGAATTTCGCCAGCGCCGCGACCCGTAGTTCGTGTTCTTTCGTGGCTTACGCAACACTCCGCTCCGGCACTTCGTGGCGCGTCTCGTCCAGAAACTCGCAAATGCGTGCGTCGACGGTGGGGATGTCGCGCTCCTCGTACGCAACGGGCCAGAGCTTCATCGCATTGTCATACGCGGCCGTGAACGCGGCTTCGCCTTCGGGAGTCTTGAATGCAGTTTGACGAGACCGCCAGATGGTCCGGTCCACCGGAGTCGAGCGGGCGCCCGACTCCGGCGCACGCGCGTACTTACTTCGCCGGATAGATACGATCCGCGATGGTGTCGCGGTGAGAAGCGGAGTGCTGGCGGATTTCTGCCCATCCGCCGGGTGTTGAGGAAGGCGCGGACGCGAGGGTTGCGCGTTCACTCCCGAGGTCCTGCCATGAGTTGTAGCGGGTGAGGGTCAGGAAGTTCCAGTCGCCCCCTTCGACATGCGAAAGAAGCAGGTTACCAGTCTCGATCTTGCTCGAACCGCCCGTCGGCGCGTTCAGCGCCGACACCAACTGCTCGCGATGGCCCGCGATGGCCCGGTGAACGCCAACCACGTAGACCGGGTTTCCGCTGCCAGCCATCTGCTTCGTGAACTCACCCCACCCCGGCCCGCTCGCGAACGTGTCGTTGTGCCAGGCGATCAGAGGCCGAGCGGCAACCGCCTGTGGCGACGGCGTTCCGACGACCTCCGCCTTGGGCCCGAGGTGCTGGACCACGACATAGTCCCAGTCATCGCCTTCCTGGTGCCGGAGCACCACGTAATGATCGGGCATCGGCGCTGTCTTGTCGGGAGTTATCAATGCCTTGGCCAGTTCCGAAGCGTGGCCGGGTGCGGCCTTGACGAACATCACGTGATACAGGTCTGTACCGACGGCCGGCGGCGCCGTTTGCGGTGACGCGAACGTGACGGCGACGAGCCCGATCATTGCGATGAGCAAGGTAAACACTGATTTCATCCATCCTCCAGTACTCGTGAGACCACACGGGTGCCCGACGCGTCGTCGTGACGTGTTTGGCGATTTACGAATCACGAGATGCGTAACCCTACCACACGCGGGAGAGTGATCCAGTCGGAACGCCTCTGCTTGCGGCCGTCAAACGGCTGATTTCACCAGGGAAAACGCACAATTTTGCCTTACTCAGGTATTAATGAAGGTGGGCGGTCGTTCTCTGTGTCGAACTCACCCACTTCCGTTCGAGACGTTTCGGAAATACCGTCGATTGTTCTTGATGCGAAGCCGCTCGCGTTGGGCGACTTCGACCAACTTGGATTGCCGACCGGTGGGGTGTTATCGGCACCGTCGACCGGACGCTGCAAAGAATTCAAGGCACCGTCGTGTTAGAAGTCATCGTCACACGCGACGGGTGCGCTGCGGACATCCGCGTGATTCGCTCGCTGGATCCCGGGCTCGATCGGGAAGCCGTGAACGCAACCGCGCAGTGGCGATTTGAGCCCGGTCGTCTTGCGGGTGTGCCGGTCGACGTGCTCGTCAACGTCATGCTCGACTTTACGATCCGGTGACCGCTCGATCGTACAAGCGCGCCAGATGCCGGGCGTCGACGATGTCCACGCGAGCACGGTGAAGACGGACGAGGCCGTTGTCTTCGAAGTGCTCGAGGATGCGGCTGACAACTTCGCGCGCGGTGCCGAGTTCGTCGGCGAGTCCTTGGTGCGTCGCGTGGATCACCGGGCCGCGCGAGACCAGCAGATCGGCCAGGCGCTCGTCCAATCGTGTCCTCGCCATCTCTTCGATCAGGGCCAGCAGGGAACAGAGACGCGAGGCGAACACGCCGAACACCTCGTTGCGGAACGCCGGATCTTCGTCAACCAGCATGCGAAAGAGTGGCTTGGGTAATGCGGCACCGATCACCGTGCCTGCAGCGCGCCCGGCCGCTGGATAAAGAACATCGCCGAGCAGACAGCTCACTGAGAGCACGCAAAATTCACCCGGGCCGAGCTTGTAGAGCGGCATGGTGCGGCCGGACGGCAGCGGCTTGAGGACGCGGACCGTGCCGGAAAGAAGAAGAGGCAAGGCCGGACAGCTGTCGCCGACGTTGAACAACTCACGCCCATCGTCAGCGCCAACGGGCTGGAGCTCCGCCTGAATGCGCGCGAGGAGGCGCGGCGACAGTCGTGTCAACGACGGATACGCCGCGAAGATCCGCGGATGCTCAACCAGCATGCCGCGGTCGTGGCAAACGTCGTACCGCTCGCATGTTCAATCGTGTCCATGTCTGCCCGACGACGCCGATTTCGGCATGCGTAAAGACTTACGTGGAAGCGAGAGAGCGTGCGGGGGAGTAATTATCGTCCCGTAACGGCGCTCGCCGTGTTCGAGTACGGAGACATGCCCGATTCGTTAGCGGCGCGCACACGATAGGTGTAAGACGTTCGCCGTGCGAGCGATCCGTCCGTGAATGTCGTCGCGGTTCCCGCGATCAACGTGACTTGGGTGAAGTTCGTGCAGCCCGAGCCGGTGCATCGCTCGATCTGCACGGCGGTTTGTGGAATTGCCCCGTT
>Ga0075421_100011694_pt1 | contig 10879 bp, 12 predicted proteins | sample SoiMetdeltSBSDD5_FD_75292 | JGI IMG/M metagenome (GOLD analysis project Ga0075421, IMG submission 75292) | Bulk soil microbial communities from a Populus tree surrounding site in Tennessee, USA - Soil MetaG P. deltoides SBSDD5 | ecosystem: Environmental > Terrestrial > Soil > Tree plantation...
GGACTGCCAAATTAGAAAATCTCGGAGTTAAATCCACTGCCGATATCCGCAATCTCACAGATGATACCTTACGCGATCTCGTCGGTAGTTATTACACCCGCCTGCGTATGATCGCCAACGGTGAACATTATGACCCAGTTAGCCCGGATAGAAGAGAAAAACCGGCCAAGTCTATGCAGCACGCCCACACACTCTCTACCGCAACTAATGACCCCACCGAGCTAAAAACTGTAATTCGCAAAATGTCCGAACGTCTTGCTATCCGTCTACGCAAGCATGGGCAGACTGCCCGTGTGATCTACCTCGGCCTCCGGCCGGAAAAGATGAAGACTTATGGCTGGGGCAGCTTACCTAGATTTAATGGCTTTGAGGATCTCGGTATTGGTACTACTAATGGAAAGAAAATCTATGATGCTGCCTGCAAGATTTTCGATAGTTTTGACTTTGGAGATACGAAGATCCGACTAGTTGCCGTCGGAGTGAATGCCCTCGAGTCGACAGAATCGATGATATTCGACATCTTCACTAATCCAGAACTAAACGACTTAGACCACGCTCTCGATGAGATTAATCGCGCCTACGGTGAATTTACCGTCCGTTCCGCCGACATCGTCTACCAATACGCCAAAGAATCCGAGCTGCACGTCGTGCGCGAAGATATGACCTTCCATCCAGCGGGAGGCTACGTTTAGCTAATTAATCTGATCACTAAATTCACCATTAATTCTTTGTCGTCCGGGTTACTCTGAGCAATTAATAACGCAATTGCTACTAAAGCGTTAGTTTCTAATAATCTAGTTCCATCCGACTTGTATAACAGGCCATTTACCTCCAAGAAGCGTAAAAACATAAAGGAACCGATACGCTTATTACCATCTACAAATGGATGGTTTTTAATTATCAAATATAATAAATTAGCAGCTTTAGATTCAATATTTGGATAAATCTCCTGGCCCGCAATAGACTGGAAAATGCTCAGTAAAGCTGACTCCAGACCTCTATCCATTTCTTGCCCAAATAATTCACTAGCTTGTAGCTCAACTCGTAGCCGGCTAACCTCAGTAATAGCGACATCATAAGCAATCGACTTGATATTCTGGTCGCGTTTTTGAATGACTTGAATATCTCCACGATCATACTCCTCCAAAACGTTTAGCCCTTGAGCATAGTCAGTAATCACCCTGATTAATCCCTTAGCTTCTTCCAAAGCTATTGTTTCGTTGTCTAAAACTTTACGTAAGTTTTGCATGTGAATTTGTAAATCTGTGTACTTCTGAGATTCTAGCAGTACTTGTTTGTTAAGTGTGTATCCTTGGATTAAATGCTGCTTTAAAAGATTGGTAGCCCAATTCTAAACTGAGTCCCTCGAAGTGATTTGACTCGATAGCCAACCGAGATAATCACATCTAAATTATAGTGACCTACTCGGCGTGTTACCTCGCGAATATCCTCTAGTCGAACTATCCGGAATTTCCGGATAGTTGCTATTTTTTGTAGCTCACCCTCTGCATATATACTCTGAATATGTTCATTTATAGTTCTTACATCTTTATCAAATAATGAACTCATCTGTTTTTGTGTAAGCCACACCGTTTCCCATTCTAGTTGCACTTCCAACTCAATATTATGACCTTCTGGCCTAAAAGTAATTCTGTCTTGTGAGTCTAAATTGTCCATAACTCAAGTTTATTGAATTCAAATTAAATAGTTCTAAAATATGGAATAGTTTTAGTTTGCTGAGCTCAGTTACCCGGAAATTCCGGACAACTGAGGTATAATTTAAGAACCATGCCACAAACATCAAACTCTGAAACTACAAAATCTTTCACTCACCAAATCCTCAGTTTCGCCTGGAAAGGCCGCGACTTAGACCCGCAGCCGTATCCAGTATTACAGATCCGCAGATTAGACAATGGGGAGCAGACAAAAATAAAGCTTGAACCAGGATTTGAATTTAATTGGAAGCTATCTAAGAAACGATATTGTCCAGGTTTCATTGATTTCACAAAAGGCAACCAGGAACTCTGTCCGTTTATGAACGAACTTGAAAGTGGCGACATGTGTGCCTATTGTACGAAACGTACCGGTTTTCACTCCGCCTTTTTCTACGGTGACGAACCAAATGCGCAAATGAAAGAATATTTAACTCAGCCGCACTATATTTATCTCGCATACTTCCAACCCAATATTATCAAAGTCGGCACAGCCGCTGACCGCAAACGTTATATTCGCCTAATCGAACAAGATGCACTCGTGGCTATGTATATCGCTACCGCCACCGGTTTTGAAATTCAAAATCTCGAGCATGCTATCTCCGGACAGCTTGGATTTACGGAAGTCGTGAAGAGTAAGCAAAAATATACATACTTTAACCAAAGACCAAATGTTGAAAACGCTGCTCAGCAATTACGCAGTGCTCATCAGCATATTTATAACCACTTCCAAGATACCGCTTTCGCAGATTGGCTATTGAAAAACACTGAAATCATCGATCAAACTCAGAATCCATATATTTATTACCCTGCGAGCGAACAAAAGCTGCATAGAATATATGAAGATAGACTTCTGACAGGGAAATTTTTAGGTTTGAGACACAAGTATCTGCTCTTAGCTCATAATGAACAGACTATCGTGTTGAACAAACGTTACTTAGAAGGACGCTATTTCATAGCAAGTGAAGAAGCTTTGACTTATGAACTGCCAAAGCCTACACAGCCAAGTCTATTTGATTAGAGTATATATCTACGCTATAATTCTATAGGTCATTCACAAGACGGAGGATTCTATGCCTATATCGCTTTCAGACCCTGAATTCTGGGATCAGTATCCAGAGTTACGCGATCTATTTATGCAAGTTTACGCCAAAATAGATGCACGCGGCCGACATCTTGTCGATTTTCTCGCGCAACTGGATTATGACAGTCTCCCCGAAGGCGATCTTGATCTCGATCAAATCGCCGCCTTAGTTAGGAACGCATTAAGCACTCACTCCGCAAAGGACATGGATAAGCTGAGAGAAGTAGCACCTAAACTGGCGGATAAGTATGACGTATCTTTTCATGCCTGTTTAGAACTAGCCAAAACAGGCGAGCTTCAGCCTCTACCATACGAAAATGGCTTTGCTGTTCTGGAATTAGTGGTTACTAAACTGGTTTTCTTTATTCGCGCTTATTGCCGTTATAAGAAAGAGGAACGGGACGAAGAAGGAGGAGATCAATTCACTAAGTTCAGGTATAATCCCGAATTACTGGCATATCTTCCCAAAGAAAAGACGTTCTTTGCTCACATCGAGGGCAGGCTTCCACAAGCAATACTGTGGAATATGTCCAGCGCAGAAATGCGCGTAGAAGATGTACTGGCAGCAATCCAAGCTGGGCGCAAATGTGATTTCTATCTAGCAGACACGGATGCAGTATCCAAATTGCTGCATGATGTCAGTTAGTCTCTAAAGCCCCTTACTTCGGTAGAGGGCTTTTATTTTAATCTTGTCAACACTTGTTCTTTGCCTAACAACTGTAAGCTCTCAAACAAAGGCGGCGAGAAAGGAGCTCCCACAATAGCCACCCGCAATACCATAAACACATCACCATGCTTTGCTCCGTGCTTGTCACCGATAGCGCGCATACCCATTTCCCAGTCCTCATGTTTCCAGTTTGCAGAATCTATATCTAATCCCGAAATCAATTCTTTAATTTCACCTACAATAGCCGGTACCAGATCTTTCACACGCTCTAACTGCGGAATGTTCCAATCAATATCTTGTGGAGTGACATAGAAGAACTTCAGACTCTCGGCTAATTCAGACAGAGTTTTTGAACGTTCTTTCACTAAAGCTAATTTTGCCGCCAAAGTCCCCATCTGTACATCAGTCTTAATATGTGGCGCCAGCAGCTTATCCTCAGCATAGGCATCAAACCAGCTGATCAGCTTTTCAGCCAGCTGGGATTCATTCATACCCGAAATATATTTTTGATTGAACCAGAGTAATTTCTCGCGATTAAACACCGGGTTACTCTTGTTCAGATCTTTTGGATCAAACAACTCTATAAAGTCGGCAAGAGAGTAGAGTTCACGTTCTTCCTGGCCATGTACACGCTCTTCCGGAGAAGACCAGCCCAGTAACATTAAGAAGTTGAGAATAGCTTCAGGCAAATATCCTTCCGTCAAAAACTCGCCGGCAGCCGTAGCGCCTTTACGTTTGGAAAGCTTTCCGCCCTCCGGGTCCATCAACACAGGCAAATGGAAAATCTGCGGCACCTCCCAGCCAAAAGCTTTGTACAGCAAGGCATTTTTAGGAGCACTGGAAACAAATTCTACACCGCGAAAGACATGCGTGATATCCATCAAATGATCGTCTATCACAACGGCGAAGTTGTACGTGGGGAAACCGTCTGATTTAATCATTACCCATTCTTCAATGTCGGAGGTATTAAATACAGTTTTATCACCCATACCATCGATAAATTCAACTTGCTCATTCTCAGGAAGCTTCTGGCGAATCGTAAATTTATCACCTGTGGCAGCACGCTGCTTGGCTTCTTCTAAAGCTAAATCGCGGTAAGGTGAGCGTAAGCCCTTATGCATATCGCGATATTTCAGCTGTGTGTCCTCAGTTTCGGCTTCGTTCATAAAACAGTAGTATGCTAAACCTTTCTCAACTAACTCTTCTGCATACTTACGATAAAGTTCTAATCTTTCAGACTGTACATATGGCTCATGCGGACCGCCCACACCTACACCTTCGTTAGGCTGCAAACCAAAGTTATTCAATAATTTGATGATGTAATCGACAGCTTCGGGTAAATAGCGGGTTTGATCAGTGTCTTCAATTCGCAGGATAAATTGGCCTCCATGCTTCATGGCTAAAGCATAATCATAGAGAGCCGTGCGCATATTACCGACATGAAAAAAGCCGGTAGGACTAGGAGCTATACGTGTACGGACTTTCATTTAGCATTGATAAACAGGGAATTGTAGCAGATAGGCCACTCTATGCTAACATCGCGCAACGCAAAGGGCCTCGAAAATCTCGAGACTCCTATTTTATGCAAAATTTAGGGCGAGCATTATATGCTCGCCCTGTGGCACTATTCGTCTGTGTCTTCTTCGTCTTCGCTGTCTTCATCCTCTATCGGAGTCACCTGAGCAGAAATGCCCTTGGTATTGATCTCGTCTTTCACAAGATCAAATAACTTGGCAATTTCATCCGGATCGCCCTCGACAAGGAAGCTGGAAAAAGCTGAACTGGACATACAGTCATCTCCTGTAATAGTAGCCTTACATTAAATTATACCATATATATCTATTATATTAAACTGTTTATCTGGTCAGATACAATCATTCTCTTTGCTTTCTCCAGCATATCAGGCATAATGTTGTCAGTTCGTAATTTCTATGACTGCCTTGTACCACTACATTATTCCGACAGCGAAAAATAATTATCGTGCTAAGTTATTAAGTACACCTTTCCTTGTACTCATAACCATCGCTGTTTTCATGTTCAATACGGTTGCTGGTGTAGTCCCCGCTACAAAAGTTTATGCCAGTATTTCATCCCCCGACTTGCTTACATTACATAACGCTGAACGCAAGAAAGCAGGTTTAGGAGAATTAAAGATAAATGCTGCACTTACCAATTCTGCTCAACATAAAGCCGAAGCCATGCTAGCTGCAGACTGCTGGTCTCATTATTGTCCGAATGGTGAATCACCTTGGAAATTCTTCACCGACGCTGGCTATGAATATATCTATGCTGGGGAAAATCTCGCGGAAGGCTTTTATAATAACGAGGACGTCATAGTTGCCTGGATGAATAGTCCAACCCACAGACAAAATATGCTGAAACCAGAATATACCGAGATTGGATTCGGTATTGTGACTGGGCACTTTCAAGGCAAAGACAACAATATCATAATTGTCGTGCACTTCGGTACACCGCAACAAAGATCAACCACTGCAGGCGTAGATTCAGAACACGCGTTGACTACACCCAAGATTACTTCACCCACCAATGGCAGTGTATTTAATACACGCAATGTGACAATTACAGGCGACGCTCCTGGAGCAACTTTAGTTGAACTATTAGATAATAACAACTCCTGGATCACAGCAGACGCATCACAAGGTATATTTACATATAATGCTAGTGGTCTGACTGAAGAAACTCACACGTTAACTGCCATAAGTAAAAATGGAGCACTCACAAGCGCCGCCTCCACAACTACTACCTTTAGTGTGGATTTGACACCAGATAGTGTTAGTACGGACCAGATTTTTGTCGTGCGGATAACCGAAGCTGACAAATTAGAATTACATATCACAGCAGCACCGCTAAGTAACCTTTTTCTTACTATAGACAATAAACAATTCAACTTTACACAAAGTAATGAAGCATTGTGGGTAACAGAAATTCCACGTGATGCCTTTGTGCATAATGCGCAATTTATGATCAATACTACAGATATGGCCAGCAACCAGTGGAGTGGCACACTAGAATCCAGTTTTATACTTGGTCAAACCCAAAATCTACCTGAAAAGCCTCAAGATGGACGAGTGATCTCTGCTACTGTTAAATCTCAAGTCAACATTGCCTTTCTAGTTTTAATCAGTGGATTATTTTTGCTCGATTTCTTAATCCTGAGCTATTCCGGAGTCACGCGTAAAGGGTTTAAATCACACTTACATTTTGCTGTATTTATCGTCATTAGCATCATATTAGTTACCGGTATTCTCAACGGACACGTCAGCAATGGCATACTCTCTTAAACTAACAACCCCATTATTCCGCCAAGCACTGTTTTATGCTGCGACTATCGTATTAGGACTAACCGTCGCTTTATCCGAACTCGATCAAGGACATTATGGAAACTTTCTCCGCTATGCCTGCATCGGACTCGCCGTGATGGTTATCGAACTTTATCTCGGCTGGAGCGAACATACTCGCCAGCAATATCAGACGCCGATTCCACATATTGACCAATTATCTAAGTATTCCAAATTTCTACATCATGGTGTGTTACCGTTGATCACATACCTGTCATTAGCTGGTTTCACATACTTTAATCGCCAAATACACTTGCGTGTGGTCATACTCAGTAGTGCTGTGCTTATTTTTACCCTGCTGTTTATCAATATCCGCGCATATTACACGCATACAGTTCAGATTATCGAAGCTACGCATTTCATTTACGATATTATAAAGTTGATCATCTTCTTCTGTGCTTGCGATGCTGTATTTAATATTGGTATTAGTTTTGAATTAGGTGCTTGGGGAGGAGTAGGAATAGCAACGATTAGCATTGGCTTAATGTTGCTTATGATCGTGCGCTACAACAAGTTAGAGCTATTGTCCCTTGTTCTCATAGTCATGCTAAGTATTGCCATCGGAGCTTTAGCATATTTTTTACTTAGTCAAAACAGATTCAACCCGACACAACTTTCGCTAGTCACTTTCTTGACGTTTTATATTAGCTCGGCAGCCTTGCATCATGAGATGGACCATAACCTAGATTGGAAAATCATCATTGAATATATTGCTATCCTAGCCCTAGCGATGACTTTACTTTACGGTATCACTGGATAGGTCAAATCAGCATAAGATGTTAAAATCAGTGACTTTACTTTGTTAGCTAAGCAAGATGCGTCTGTTTATTGCCCTATATCCTACAAAAGAATATCTGGATTATTTCCGGGATGTAATGCGCACCTTCGCAAAAGAAAAAAGAAATCTTAAGCCGATAAACCCCGAACAGATTCATCTGACCTTGCGTTTCGTCGGTGGTAGAGTGAGCCCTGGTAGCAAACAGGCATTGGCCAAGTCTTTGTTACAGCATGCACATCAATATCCAAAGCCTGTTATCCATATGGAGAGCCTTGACTTCGGATTTCGTCATCAAGATAACCCGCGCATATTACTCGCATCTATCAGTGCTAATCACGAGCTGGACAAGCTGGTACATATGCTGCACAAGCAAATCCGCGACCTGAAACGCGACGACACGATCCAATGGAAAGAGCGTATCGATGATAATCATCACATTTCAATTGCTAGATTAAAAGACGCTGCTACACGCAGCACCGGCAGAGATATAAAAGAAATCCTTCAGGGCGTGCATCATCCTTTGCCGCCAGATTTTATTGCTCATGAGATGTACCTTGTCGAAAGTAAATTAACTCGTACTGGCCCTATCTATCAGAAGCTTGAGAAAATTGAGCTTTAGTCTCCGCTAATGTAATCTATAGTGATTAAGTTCACTTATGTCCAAAGACGATCGTAACACCGCAATTATCGTAGCCGTCGTACTTGTGATCTGCACCATCAGTCTGATCGTAATCGGTGGCTATGTCTGGCGCTTGATTGCTCCCGGATTCAATGCCACGATCGGCTCAGTTAGCTTATTTGTACGTGTAAATAACACTAATTATAATTTCCCAGTGCCTAAGAAAACTGCGCTCAGTTCATCGGGTACTACATTTATCCTCCCTACAAATTACACTTACAATTTCTTCGTCCCGCCCGCAGCAGGAATAGCAGCAGGGACTACGGGTGTAGTCGATCAAGCGATTCTGAGTGATGCCCGGCTGCAAGGCTATGGCGATGCTTCAGTATTGACTCAAGCAGATGGTTTTCTCAGTATTCCGCTTCTGGATGTGGCTGCACCAATTTACCTCGGCAATATCGGTAATGAGTTGAATCTTGGCTTTTGGGAGTACCCGGTAGAAAATGGATTAATATTTTTATGCCAGCGACAATACTTTGCCCCGGGAAATCCCTATAGTTGCTGGGATTTAGATCAACTAAAGATAGGTAACGAAATCTTTCTCAATCGTGGTGGTGAAAACTTCCGCTATGTAGTCAAAGCCGTTACCTTTCTGACAAATGTCGAAGGTTTTATTTATGGTGAGACAGAAAATATTCATGAGCTACAAATAGTCACCAGCCACCCATTAGAATCCGGACAAGATAGATTGGTGATTACAGCTGTGCCAGAAAATCTAAACTAGTCTACCTTTTACTACGCCGGCTAATATTCAGCAGTAATCCCACCCCCACCATCGCCATCAACGTATTACTTCCACCATAGCTGATAAAAGGTAAAGGAATCCCCCCAAACGGAATCAAAGCCAGATTCGCACCAATATTCAAGAATGCTTGTAGAGCAATCCACGTGGTAATACCTAGAGCAAGCAGAGATGAAAATTTATCTGGTGCCTTCTGTGCGATCTCGACACCCAAGGCCATGAAGTAGATGAAAGCAATGATAATTAGCAGACTGCCAATCAAACCGAATTCCTCAGCAATTACTGAGAAGATTGAATCTGTAAACGCAGCATTTTGCAGATAAAATAGTTTTTGCCGCGAATTTCCGAACCCAATACCAAACAAGCCACCTGAACCCACAGCGATTAATCCATTCCAAACTTGAAAGCCTTTGTCGCGTGGGTCATCTATCACCCCAGTAAAAAGGAAATTTAAATATGTGCGAATCCGTCCCACGCGATAATCTGCGGTAAATGCAGCTATCACCCCGACGACCGCCGACGTAAATACGATCATAATTGAACCCAAAGTGTGCAAAGCATCTTTACCTGAGGCGTAGTACACAGCTAAAGCCGTCGCGGCAATAATTACTGCAGTATCCAAATCCGGTTCTAATACAATCAACACACAAATTACCCCAAGTAACAACATAAACGGCAATAGCTCATAATACAAATGTCGTTCAAATACTTCACGGAAAGTGCGGAAAGTAGGACGTTTACGGGATAACCACGCCGAGATATAGATGATGAAGCCTAATTTGGCAAACTCAGATGGCTGCAAGTCGAAAGGTCCTAAATCAATCCAACGCCTGGCCCCATTTAGGTTTTTCCCCACCACCAGGACAAGTAGCAACATAAAAATAGTTATTCCTAACGTCAGGGCGCTAGTGCGGGAAATGCTTTCGAGAGGAACACGGTAAGCGATAAAAGCTGCTACCAAACCAATGATGATCCAAGCTATTTGCAATAGGAAATAATGGAATGTGCTTTTCCCTTCACTATAAGCAAGTACCGCGCTCGCACTGTAGATCATGAGTAATCCAAATCCAAGAAGTATAGCTGAAAGGTATAATAAGCGTTTTTCCATAGTCCCCATATGCATAGCAGGACGTGCCAATGTCGGGCGCAACGCTTTATTTTTTTGTTTCTTAAACCTGTTTGTATACTTCTCTAAGAAGTCCAGCATGACAGTAATTAGTGCAGTGCCAATTAAGTTCTGTACCAGTATAATACATCCGACATGGTAAGATCAGTAAATGCAGAGTAAGAAACAGAAAAAACTTAAACAACCAGCAATTACAGCAGACATCAATATTGCTGAGCTAGCGGCGAAATATCCGCAGGTGATCGAAACTCTGATTGTGGAGTATGGTTTTCATTGCATTGGCTGCTTTGTATCTGAATTTGAAACGTTGGTCGAAGGCGCTAGAGTGCATGGCATAGAAGACGAAGACTTTAGCGAGCTTTTGGAAGGGCTAAATAAATTAATCTTAGATGAATCGACAAAGACTACCCCGACAGGGTAAAATAGCAGCGACTGAGCGACGGTAGTTCAGTTGGTAGAACGACTCGTTGCCAACGAGTAGGTCACGGGTTCGAGCCCCGTTCGTCGCTTATTAATTTTCTCCATTTTAGAATTCCTAAATCTTTCTTCGCTATAGTTGCTCCTATTATCTTTCTTGCGTGAAAGTGTATGCGTTTATCGATAGTCAGAATTTAAACTTGGGCGTCAGAAGTCTCGGATTTCAGAAGTACAGAATCTTAGTGGAGTCTGCAAAGCAGAAGATTAAAATGGAGGGCGTGGGATTATAGCACTTAGCTAAGTCTTCGATTTCCT
>Ga0075421_100011695_pt1 | contig 10878 bp, 9 predicted proteins | sample SoiMetdeltSBSDD5_FD_75292 | JGI IMG/M metagenome (GOLD analysis project Ga0075421, IMG submission 75292) | Bulk soil microbial communities from a Populus tree surrounding site in Tennessee, USA - Soil MetaG P. deltoides SBSDD5 | ecosystem: Environmental > Terrestrial > Soil > Tree plantation...
CCGGTTTTCAACCAGGACGACGGACAGAAGGTGAACGGTCTGGCGCTGGCGGTCACGGGCCGGATCACGACACGGCTCGACATCAACATGTCGCTGCAGTACCTCGACTCCGAGGCGGTCAGCCAGAGCCCGGCGACCAACGGCCGGCAGCTGCAGCTGACGCCCGAAGTGTCCGGCAATCTATGGGCGACATACCGGTTGCCACGTGACATCCGCATCGGCGGCGGCGTCCGCTACAACGACGACGTCTTCGTCAACGCCGCGAACACCATCGTCATTCCCAGTTACGCGCTGGCCGACGCACTGGTCGAGGCGCCGATCGGCGAGCACCTGATTCTCCGCTTCAACGTCTACAACGTGACCGACCGCACCTTTATCCGCAACATCAACAACAACGCCGGCCGCTACAACCCGGGGACGCCGCGGTCCTTTCTGCTCAGTTCCGCCTTCCGGTTCTAGCGAGGCTGCGCCTGAGCCTGGAGGCTCCGCCTCGCTAGACCGCATTGTTTGATAACGCCGCGCTGACGCGCGGGCGGCCTTGACCACGAGCGTGACTCAAGAACTCGGAATCGAGTCGGTCAAGGCCTCTAGCGCGCCATCACGTTCAACGGGGACCACGATGCTGCTTCACGTTCCGGATATCCTCACGCCCGATCAGGTCACGCACGGCCGTCGTCTGCTCGAAGAGGCCCAGTGGGTCGACGGCCGCGTCACCGCGGGCAGCCAGTCGTCGCGCGCCAAGCGCAACCTGCAGCTGCCTGAGGACTCGCCCGCCGCGCGCGAGCTCGGCGAGATCGTGCTCGGCGCGCTCCAGCGCAACGCCCTGTTCATGTCGGCCGCGCTGCCGCTCAAGGTCTTTCCGCCGCTGTTCAATCGCTACGGAGGGGGCCATGCATTCGGCAGCCACGTTGACAACGCCATCCGCCAGGTGCCGGGCACGCCTCACCGCGTGCGCACCGATCTCTCCGCGACCCTGTTCTTCGCCGCGCCCGAGGACTACGACGGCGGCGAGCTGGTCGTCGAGGATACCTACGGCGCGCACCGCGTCAAGCTGCCCGCCGGTCATCTCGTCCTGTATCCGTCGACCAGCCTGCACCACGTGACGCCGGTCACCCGCGGCGAGCGCCTGGCCGCGTTCTTCTGGATCCAGAGCCTGGTACGAGACGACGGACAGCGCACGCTGCTGTTCGACATGGACACGTCGATCCAGAAGCTCGCGCGTGACGTGCCCGATCATCCGTCGACCGTGCAGTTGACGGGCGTGTACCACAACCTGCTGCGACAGTGGGCCGAACTCTGAGAGCGAAACGAGTCAACGCCCAACGCCCAACGCCCAAAGAACTCTCTAGCGATCGGTCTGATCTCGTTGGAGTTGGCAGTTGGAAATTGGGAGTTATCTGAAAGGTCGAGCGATGAAGTTGCGCACGGTGCTGTTCTGGACCCATCTGGTCGCTGGTGTCGTTGCCGGATTGGTGATCCTCATCATGTCGGTGACTGGCACGCTGCTGGCGTTCCAGCAGTCGGTGCTTCGCTTCATCGAGCGGTCGGATCGTGTGGTCGCGGTGCCGCCGGACGGCACGCCAAGGCTTGATGTCGACACGCTCCTCGAACGCGTGCGAGGTGCGTCGCCCGACGCGCAGCCGACGGCCGTGACGCTCGACTCCGATCCGGCGGCGGCGGTGATGGTCGCGGTGGGGGCGCAGGGCAACGTGTTCGTCAATCCCTACACCGGCGAGGTGCTCGGCACCGGATCGCCCCGCGCGCGCGCGTTCTATCGTTCGGTCACGAACTGGCATCGGTGGCTCGCAGCCGAAGGCGAAGCCCGGGCGACTGCGCGCGCGATCACCGGCGCGTGCAACGCGGCGTTTCTCGTGCTGGCCGTCAGCGGCCTGTTTCTGTGGTGGCCGAAGCAGTGGTCGCTGCGCCACATTGGCGCGGTGATCTGGTTCCGGCGTGGCCTGCGCGGCAAGGCCCGCGATTTCAACTGGCACAACACGATTGGCTTCTGGTGCGCGCCGGTGCTCATCGTGCTCACCATCACGGGGATGGTCATTTCGTACACGTGGGCGAGCAATCTCGTCTACACGCTGACCGGCAGCCCGCGCCCACCGGCCGCTGGCGGTGCAGCCGGGGGACGCGGAGGTGCCGCATCACCAGCGGGTGCGCCACACCGAGACGTCAAACCCGCGCCGTCGCTGGAGTCGATCGTCGACCAGGCGGAGACCCGCGTGCCGACGTGGCGAACGATGATCCTCCGCTTGCCACCGCGGCCCGGTGGACCGGTGAGCGCGTCGATCTCCGATCGCGAGTACTGGAACAGCTTCGCGCGTTCCACGCTGACCGTCGACGGTACGTCAGGTGCGACCAGATGGGAACCGTACGCACGGACCACCCTCGGTCAGAAGGTGCGAGGCTGGATGCGCTTCGCCCACACCGGCGAGCTCGGAGGACTGCCCGGCGAAGCAGTCGCCGGCCTGGCGTCACTCGGCGGAGCCTTCCTGATGTGGACCGGCCTGGCGCTCGCCCTGCGCCGCCTGGCCGCTTCACGACGTCGGTTCAACACGAGGGTTCAAGCGGGGGTTCAACACGAGGGTTCAACACGGGGGTTCAACACGGGGGTTCAGGGCGGAGGTTCACGTCCGGCTAAACCCGGACAATTACGAACTCCAGGCTGACCCTCGTGGTGAACCACCGTGGTGAACCCTCGTGGTGAACCCTCGTGGTGAACCCTCGTGGTGAACCACCGTCGTGAACCCTCGTCCTGAACCCCCGTCCTGAACCCCCGTCCTGAACCCCCGTCCGAAACATATTGACGGGCTCGATAGCAATATGATATCACTTTGACATCACCTTGCGAGGAGGCCTGACCATGATTCGCGAACGTGAAATGACGGCGCTGCCCGGGCTCCCCATCGTCTCTCTCCTGCTGGTCGTGCTGTTCGTGCTCGTGTACCTGGTTATCGAGCGCGGCGACGCGCTGTCAGGGGCACAGATCGTCACCTTCGCACTCCTCATCATCCTCGACGCGTTCCTCGTGGTCGGGTTGTTCATCGTCAACCCGAACGAGGGGCGGGTGCTTCAGTTCTTCGGCGATTACGTGGGCACGGTGAAGCGGCCGGGGCTGCGCTGGGCGAACCCGTTCTATACCAAGAAGCGCATCTCGTTGCGCGTGCGCAACTTCGAGAGCGCGCGGCTGAAGGTCAACGACCACGAGGGCAACCCCATCGAGATCGCGAGCGTCGTCGTGTGGCGCGTCGTCGACACGGCCGAAGCAGTGTTCCAGGTGGACGACTATCAGAACTTCGTCAAGGTGCAGACGGAAGCGGCGGTGCGCAACCTGGCGACCCGCTACAAGTACGACGCCCACGAGGAAGGCGAGTTCTCCCTCCGCGGCAACACGAACGAGATCGCGGAGCACCTGAAGAAGGAAATCCAGGAACGACTCGAGCAGGCGGGCGTGCAGGTGATGGAAGCGCGCATCAGCCATCTGGCCTACGCGCCGGAAATCGCCCAGGCGATGCTGCAGCGGCAACAGGCCGGCGCGATCATCGCCGCGCGTCAGCGCATCGTCGAAGGCGCGGTCGGCATGGTCCAGATGGCGCTGGCCATGCTCTCGGAGCGCGACATCCTCGAGCTCGACAACGAACGCAAAGCGGCGATGGTCAGCAACCTGCTCGTGGTGCTGTGCGGCGAGAGAGCCACGCAGCCGGTCATCAACACGGGCTCAATCTATCAGTAACGAGCCGTGGCCGAGCGGAAGCCATTCCTGCTTCGGATCGATCGCGAGGTGCTCGACGCCGTTCAGCGTTGGGCAGATGATGACCTGCGCAGCATGAACGGTCAGATCGAGTTCCTCCTGAGACGGGTTCTCAAGGATAGCGGCCGGCTGAAATCACCGGGCGCTGACAAGAAGAGCGAGAGATGAAGCAGTCGTGAGCCGCGCGGCTTACGACTCTTCGTACTCTTCTTCGTTGGGAGGAAGCAGGCGCGTGGACGGACGCAGCGCCTCGCGGTAATCGAATAGCGGAAGATCGCGCACGTGCAGCATGAGCGGGCAGCCTGGCCCTTTCTGATCGACGACTACGGTAACCGGGCTGCCTTCCACGCCTTCGCGAAAGCCGATACGGCAACCGCAGGCAAGACGGGCGTGGGTGAATCCCTTCAGCATCGTGAAGCGATCATACTACAGGAGCGCCTTGATCTCCCGCTCGAAGTCCTCTTTGGTCGCCGGCCCCATGTGCTTGCCGCAGATCGATCCATCGCGTCCGATGAAGAACGTCGTCGGATATCCCCAGACGGGGCCCGCCGCTTCGAGCGCGTCTTCCTGTTCGCGCGCCGTGACGACCGTGTAACTCATCGGAAAGTTTTTCGAGAACTCCAGCAGCGTGGGCTCGTCGTCGTCGACGGAGATGCCGACGATCGCGAGACCCTGGTCCTTGTATTGCGCGTAGAGATCGTTGAGCGCCGGAATCTCCGCTTTGCAGGGACCACACCACGTCGCCCAGTAGTTCAGGAGAATCGGCTTGCCCTTGAAGTCGGCGAGCTTGACCGTTGCGCCGTGCATGTCTTTCAGCGTGAAATCGAGATTGGCCTTCTTCGCGCTGCACGCCGCACCCGATTCGCGACTGGCCAGCTGACCCGGCTCCGGGGTGCCAGCGCGATCGCCGAACAGCATTGGCCCCACGAGAACCCCAACCCCAATCGCAGCCGCTGCCGCAGCGAGCCAACGGATACTCATTCTTTATCTCCTACTGACGGGAAAACCCAGACGTTCGATCAATGCGCATGCACTTTCACATATTTGACGACGGGCTCGAGCTCGGACGGCCTGCCGCGGGCGACGACGGCGTAGGTGCGTCCGTCGTGCGACCAGATGACCGCTTCCTGACCGATCTTCTCGACGAAATGCTCGACGCCGCCCGCGCGCGTCGACGAGTTGTTCAGGACGTAGACCGACAGCGGCGCGCCACGCCACTTGTACATCATGTGCGCCGTGATGCCTTCCGTCGACCCGCACCGGCGGACGGCCAGCAGTTCGAGGTCGTTCGACGCGTCGCTCTCCGGAATCTTCACAGGCCATCCCCTCGTGCTCTGCCACTCTTTCGCCAGAAGGCCGGCGTCAACCGGTGAGGTCAGCGGCGCGGGGGCGAACTGAAAACATTTCACGTGATCGAGCGCGAGTTGCGCGGCCAACACCTCGACGTTCTGGTTGAAACCGAAGAAGAAGATGCTGCCGAGGCCGACCAGGATCGTGGCAGCAATTGAGAGCGGCAACCATCGTGGGCGCGAGACCGGTCTGGATGTCCCGGCGGTCGTGCCCGGGGGCGCAGTCAGATGCGCGCAGCGCCTTTTCAGATGCTCCGACGCGCACGCCTTGAGACCCTCGCGCCTGGCGACCAGCACTTCCCGGGCGGCCTGCTCGCCAGTCACCCGATCGCGACACGGCGGACACTGACTCAGGTGCACATCAACCGTCGCGCGCGCCTTCTGATCGGCGTCGCCATCGACGTACGGCGCAAGCATCGGCTCTAGATCACGACAGTCGGCCATGGTCGTTCAACTCATCCTCCAAAAGCACCCGCCTTCGCTAAAGCTACGGCGGAGCAAGCGTGGCACGTCATCCCGCAACTTTCGTCGCCGGGGCCACACGCGTTCCGGCGAGCTGGTCGTACAACATTTTCCGCCCTCGGGAGATGCGCGACATGACGGTCCCGATCGGAACGCTGAGCATGCTGGCGATCTCCGCGTACGTAAACTCTTCGACGTCACGAAGCCAGACAGCCTGGCGGAACGCCTCGGGCAGCGCGTCGAGCGCCTGCTTGAGATCGACGTCGAGTGTCGCGCGGGCGAGCAACTGTTCGGGCGTGCGATCGTCGCCCGCGACCTCGCCGGCCCGTTCGACCGTCTCGCTGTTCACATCCACCGGGTTCCGCCCATCGCTCCTGAGCCTGTTCCTGAACGTATTGTGGAGAATCGTGAACAGCCACGCCTTCAGATTCGTTCCGCGCTCGAACTGATCCGCGGCGCGGAACGCCTTCAGATACGTGTCCTGGACCAGATCCTCGGCGTCCTGGGGACGCCGCGTGAGCCGAAGCGCCGTGCCGTAGAGACTGTCGATATGCGACAGCGCTTCGGCAGAGAACGCCTCATCTACCAGCGGCCGGGCCGAACCCGGCTGCCCGGCACTACCCTCAGGATCAGGCCCGTCGGGCGCACGCTGGGGTCGTCGTCGAAAGACCATCAGGCCGTTGTTCCGATGACGCCCCCAGTGAGGGAAACACCGCCTGGCAGCGCCTTTATTCCAGACGATTGTACTAAATGGCCGAAAAGGGTGACGGAACCGTTCGCGCCAGAGGACAGGGCGGGCGCCACCACGACCGTTCGAGCCGCAAAATCAAGGGATTCGCGAGGCACACGGCTTGCTGGTCCCGCCACCGCTGAAGCATCCGGCGGACAGGCCGCCGGGCGCAAGAAGCTCGGTCGGACAACCGCGGCAGCCAATTACCTTGACATCCCAGTTAACACGTCGCGCCTCGCCAGAGCGTTTGGCGTAGCCCCGCCGAAGCCTTGGCGAAGGCTGGGACCGAAAGATTGCGGCAACCGTCTTAGCTACAGTAACATCGGCGACAGCAGCCGACGATGCCGTCGCCGCGTTCCCGCAGCCGGACTGCCCTCCAGCTGCCGCTTCCGAGGTGAACCATGCGCACGCGCAATCCGCGCGGGCCCGTCACGCAGGTGGGGACTGTTCTTCTCAGCCTCGCGCTCGTCGCGGGCTTGTCCTACGAAGCAGCCGCACAGACGGGGTATGTTCCGTACTACGGAAAAAACAAGATCCGATACGACAATTTCAAGTGGCACATCTACACGACCGACCACTTCGAGATTTTCTATTACCCCGAGATCGAGTCGCATCTCGAGCGGATCGCCAGCTACGCGGAAAGCGCGTATCAACAGGTCAGCTCCGATCTCAAGCACGACCTGGCCTTCAAGGTTCCTCTCGTCCTCTATAAGACACAGAGCGAATTCCAGCAGCAGAACATCGAACCCAGCGAGCTCCCCGAGGGCGTGCTTGCCTTCGCCGAGCCCTATCGCGATCGCATGGTGCTGCCGATCGACGAGCAGGCTGACGCGCTGTATCGGTTGATCACGCACGAGCTGACGCACATCTTCGAGTTCGACATCATCCCGCGCTCGCTTCTGCGCAGAGGCCTGCCCTTGTGGGTAGACGAGGGCCTGGCCGATCACCTCACCGGTTACTGGAATCCCTTCGACCTGATGACGGTCCGTGACGCGGCGATCGCGGACATCATCCCGGCGATGAGCGACTTCCAGGGTGCGGCGTTCATCGATGGCCGGCTCCCGTACAACCTCGGACACGCGGCATTCGAGTTCATCGAATCACGCTGGGGCAAAGAAGGGCTGCGGCAGTTCCTCTTCGCGCTGCGCAAGAACGTCATCGGCGGCGGCGAGAGCGCCTATGAAGAAGCGTTCCGGCTCAAGGCGGAGGAGTTCGACGAGCAGTTCGACAAGTACTTGAAGGACCGCTTCAAGCCCTTCCGCGACAAGGAACGTCCTGCGGACTACGGCCGCGATCTCGCGCCAAAGCGCGACAAGACGCCGTACGTCGCGGTCATCTCGATCGAGCCCTCCCCTTCGGGCGATTTGATGGCGGTCATGGCCGGGAACCGCAAGGATCAGGAGCTCGACATCATCCTGATGTCCACGAAGGACAGCAAGGTGATCCGCAACCTGACGAGCGGGTTCAACAAGGATCGCGGCTACGAGTACATCGCGTCCCCGGGCGGCTTCCGCAACAACGCGGTGCCGTGGATGTCCTGGGCGCCGGCCGGCGATCGCATCGCGTACTTCGCGCGCACCGAGAAACAGAAAACGCTCGTGCTGCAGAACGTCGTCACCGGCAAGATCGAAAAGCGCATCGAGTTGAAGAGCGTCGACATGCCGGAGTCCCCTGACATCAGTCCCGACGGCAAGCAGGTCGCTTTTGCCGCGCTGCAAGGCGCCACGGGAGACATCTTCGTCGTCGACATCGAGACTGGCGAGCTGAAGAACGTCACCAAAGACGCCCGCGGCGACTTCTCGCCGACCTGGTCTCCCGATGGCAAATCGATCGTCCATCTGGCGCGCGTCAGCCAGAACGACAAGCTGTTCCGCATCGACCTGGCGACGGGCGAACGCAAGCAGCTCACCTTTGGCACGCACGACGACGGCGGAGCGCAGTTCATGGATGCGGACACGCTGGTGTTCCCGTCGACCGCCATCGACCCGAATCAGAGCATTCCCGACGAGGTCCAGAAGAACGGCAACATCTACAACATCTGGACCCTCAATCTGAAGAACAACGAGCTGCGGCAATACACGGACACGCTCACCGGCAATACCTCGCCGGTCGTGCTTCGGGACCAGTCGCCTGCGCGCCTCGCGTTCATCACCTACTACAAGTCGGAGTGGGGCATTCACGTGCTCAGTCGTGAAGAGCCGCTGCACACCGTCGCGAGCGCCGACTACGGCGCCGGGGACCCGAACGCTCAGGATCTTCCGTTCGTGCCACCGCTCCAGCACCAGCTGGTGCAGTCGAACATCAAGAAGAAGGGGACGTTCGAGAAGATGTTCCTGGAAGGCCGTCCGCCAGTCGCCCTCGGCGTGACGAGCGGCGGCGATCTGTTCGGCGGCACGCAGGTCACGTTCACCGACGTGCTCGGCGACAAGCAGTTCAACGTGTTCGCCGCGTCGGTGTCGCAGTACCGCACGCTGTCGGCGTCGTACATCAACCTGTCGCGGCGACTGCAGTACGCCATTCAGGGGTACTCGCAGACGCAGTTCTTCTACGGCTACGATCCCGCCGTTTTCTACGGCCTCAACTACGGCTACCTCGACCGTGACCTCGCGATCGCGACGCAGACGTCACGCGGCGGCACGGCGATCGGCATCTATCCATTGAATCGCTACGCGCGCCTCGAGTTCTCGGCGGGCCTGCTGCAGTTCAGTCAGGAGTATGAGGAAGCCGAACTGCAGGAGATCGCAGACGAGTACCAGGAGACCGTGTATGGCCGCACGTTGTTCACCGATGGCACGTTCATGCCGTTCGGAATCAACTTCGTGCGCGAGACGACGGTGTTCCGTGAATACGGGCCGCTGGCAGGCGACACGATTCAGATCGGCTACGAGTATGCCCCGTCGATGGGCGATCTGCTCTCTCGTCAAACCGTCGAGGGCGACGCGCGCTACTACATGCGGCTCGGCACCAACGGCGTGCTCGCCTTGCGCGCACGCGGATACAAGAGCTGGGGCGAGTTCCCGGGCTACTTCTATTTCGGTGGCAACTCCGAGCTGCGCGGGTACGACTACCTGCAGTTCCTCGGCAACAAGGGCTTCTTCACCAACGCCGAGCTGCGGTTCCCGCTCATCGAAGCTGCCCTGACGCCAATCGGTGTCGTGGGCGGCCTGCGTGGCGTGTTCTTCTTCAACTTCGGCGCCGCCGGCTACGAAGGCCTGCAGATGAACGTGTGGACGAGTTCGGACACCGTCGCCACACCTATCGTTGACTACGTGTTCGACCCGACGTCACCAAGCGGCGCGCGACCGGTTTTCGGCGAGCCGCGGCCGATTACCGGCTTCCGGCTGGTCGACAGCCGCGCCTCCTACGGCGTCGGTCTGGAAACCTTCGCGCTCGGGTTCCCGATCCACTTCGACTGGTCGTGGCGTACGCTCTTCAACAAGGACTGGGAAGACGTCGTCTTCGCGTTGCAAGGCGGAAGCAGCTGGTTCCGCCGCGCCAAGTTCGACGTCTGGATTGGCTACGACTTTTAGACTGACGCGTCAACTCCAACTCCCAAACTCCCAACCTCCAACGACTCGGGAGTTGGGAGTTGGGACTTGGCGGTTGACGAGGCCCCTTGACCCATCCCCCTCACGATGGCCCCTGCGCCGACGTCATCCGGCTGCTCGCGGACTATCTCGAACATCAACTGCCGGCCGACGTGCACGCCGATCTTGAAGGCCACCTCGCCAAGTGTCCCCGATGCGTCACGCAGCTCAAGACCTACGAGTCCACGCTCTCGCTGCTGAAGTCCATTCGTGAAGACGACCTGCCGCCGGAGCTGCGCTGCACGCTGCGGTCGTTTCTGCATCGCAACTGTGGGAACTAGGGTTCATGACGGGGGTTCAGCACGAGGGTTCAAGGCGGGGAGACATGGAGTCCCGGCGCCGGTGGGTCGCGGGGTTGGGAGCGCGCGTGAACCGGGTCCAGTCTATTGGCGCGTTTCCCTTGCACGAATCGAGATATCGAAGGAGCCGCGTCGACGCTCTGATCGTCCGGCACCGTCAGCCGAATCAGCCTGGCCGCTTTGATCTGATCGAAGTAACCCTTCTTCCCTGGCGCCATCCTGCAGATGGCCTTTCGTTTCATGCAGCGACGCAATTGCTATCCGCAGGTGTCGCGTGAAGAGCTTTGGTTTGTAATAACCGAACCCCTCAGCAATGTTGCTCGGGGCGGAACTCGATGACGTACGGATCTGCTTGCGAAACGCGAAGTCCCGCGAAGCGCGTCCGTGCTCAGTCAACTCGAAGATGCTGTCGCGAAGTCAAGCCTGCCGTTTTCTCCGGGAGTTGAGAGCTATCATGGTGAGAATCTGCATCGGAGCTGTCACTCGCCGCGTGCAGAGTCTGCCACCTTGCCCCTGAACCTCAGTGCTGAACCGTCGTGAGAACCCGCGTCGTGAACCCCCGTCATGAACCTCCGTCGTGAACCCCCGTGTGAACCAACGTATGAACCTCCGTGTCCCCCTATAATCCCCCCGTGACCTCTCCGCCCAAACGCCCCTCAGAGTCCGCGACCGAAATGGTGCAGGTTGTTCTGCC
>Ga0075421_100011696_pt1 | contig 10878 bp, 9 predicted proteins | sample SoiMetdeltSBSDD5_FD_75292 | JGI IMG/M metagenome (GOLD analysis project Ga0075421, IMG submission 75292) | Bulk soil microbial communities from a Populus tree surrounding site in Tennessee, USA - Soil MetaG P. deltoides SBSDD5 | ecosystem: Environmental > Terrestrial > Soil > Tree plantation...
ACGATCGGCGGCGGCGCGTCCGAGATCCAGAAGAACATCATCGCGCGGCGGGGTCTGGGGCTGCCGCAGAGCTTCTGATCGGGTGACGCCGGTACCGCGAGCGCTGCGCGGCGGGCTGACGGCCGCCTTCCTGCTCTCGATCTATCTGGCACTCGGGATTGCGTACCAGCGCGCCGTGCCGCTCTTCGAAGCCCCGGACGAGCCGTCGCACATCCAGTACGTGGTGTTCCTGAACCGGGAGGGACGGCCGCCGGCGATGCTCGGGACGCCGGACGTGCCCGGCGAGGGCATGCAGCCTCCTCTCTACTACCTGCTGCTAGAGCCGCTCTTCGCGCTCGCCTCCCCCAGCTACGACCCCATGCTGCTGCCGGATCTCCACCAGGCGAACCGCTGGATCTATCGCTTTGCGGATCTGCGCGAGGTGCCGCCCGGCGTGCGCATCCGCATGCTCGGAACCACGCAGGGGAGGGGGCACATCTTCGCCGTCGACCCAGCGCTCGACTATCTGCGCGCGCTGCGCTGGGGGAGCCTCGCCTTCGGCGCACTCACGCTGCTCCTCACGTTCGACGCCGCCCGCCGCGTGTCGAAGAGCGTCCCCTTCGCCTTGCTGTGCGCTTCGCTGCTCGGTCTCTCTCCGCAGTTCCTCTTCGTCTCGAGCTACGTCAACAATGACGTCGCCTGCGCGGCGTTGGGAGCTTCGGCGTTCTGGCTGTTCGCGTTCGTCGTAGAGCGTGACCGCGTGGTGCGGGTCCATTACCTCGCGGCGGCTGCGCTGATGGCGATCGCGCTGGCGACGAAGCTCTCGGCGCTCCCCGTGCTGATGGTCTGCGCCGTCGCGCTCTTCGCGCTGGATCGGCGTCCGCTGCGCCTGCGCCTGCGCGATGTCGCGCTCGCCGCCGCGCTCGGCCTCGTCCTCGCGCTGCCTTCCCTGTGGATGAACCGGCTCCGCTTCGGGGGCATGCTCGGGGCTTCGGCGCTGATCGCTTCCTCCGACTCGCTAGGGGGCTTCGACACGTACGGAAGTCGTGGCGAGTATCTCTGGCAGATCTATCCCTACGTCGTCTTCCGGAGCTACTGGGCCACCTTCGGCTGGCTGCACATCGTCGCGGCGCCCTGGGTCTACCTGCTCCTCTTCGCCTTGTGCTGGACGGGTCTGCTGGGCCTGCTGCTCGGCTGGCGCGACGAGCGACGCCGAATGCCGGAGCCGACGTCGGATGCCGCGTTCGACGCGCTGCGACGCGGACGTGTCCTGCGGCGCTACGCGCTCGCGACCGTTCTCGCGACGCTCGCCGCGCATTTCTGGCTCAACCTGCACATCGTCGCGGTCCAGGGCCGGCACCTGTTCGGGGCCGCGCCGCAGGTCGCGGCACTGCTCGCGCTCGGAACGAGCCAGCTCGTCGGCAGCCGGCCATTCGGCATGGGCTGGCGCAGCGCGGGCGCGATCTCCGCCGGCATGCTCGGGCTGGCGCTCTACGGCCTCGCCCGGATGCTGCTGCCGCACTACCCCTGACATTTACAAGACGAAGCGTCTCGTATATGGTTGCCCGCGCGCCGCCCCTCCACGCGGCCGGGAGACGCCCCCCATGGACTTCGAGTTCAGCCCCGAAGAGCGCGCCTTCGCCGAGGAGGTCGAGCGCTTCCTCGACGAGCACCACGACCCCGAGGTCATGGACCCGACCAAGGAGAACTTCGCCCAGCTCGTCGACACGCCTGCGCGTCGCCGCTTCATGAAGAAGCTCTCCGAGCGCGGCTGGCTCGGCATGACCTGGCCGAAGGCGTACGGCGGCCGCGAGATGGAGGGCGTCTACGAGTACATCCTGAACGAGGCGCTCGCGCGGCGCGGCGCGCCGCAGATCGGCAAGGGCGTCGGCATCATCGGCAAGACCCTGATCCGGCACGGCAACGAGAAGCTGAAGCAGGAGTTCCTGCCGAAGATCATCCGCGCCGAGATCGAGTTCGCCGTCGGCTACAGCGAGCCGCAGGCCGGCTCCGACGCCGCGAACATGCAGCTGCGCGCCGAGAAGGTGCCGGGCGGCTGGAAGATGAACGGCCAGAAGATCTGGACCACGTCCGCGCACTTCGCGGACTGGTACTGGTTCGGCGCGCGCACCGATCCGGAGAAGTCGAAGCACGACGGCATCAGCGTGTTCCTGTTGCCGATGAACGCGCCCGGCCTCGAGATCCAGGGCATGCCGACCATCGGCAAGGACATCACCAACCAGGTCTTCTTCACCGACGTGTTCGTCGCCGACGACTACCTGGTCGGCCAGCGCGGGCGCGGCTTCCAGTACATCTCCGAGGCGCTCGACCTCGAGCGCTTCACGATGTTCACCTTCTCGCCGATCGCCGAGCGCGCGAAGCTGCTGGTGGACTGGGTGCGCGGCGCGCGCGTCGACGGCGAGCCGCTCCGCAAGGATCCCGTGGCGCGCCAGCAGATCGCGCGGCTGGCGACCGACATCGCGGTCGCGCGCGGGCTGTCGCTGCGGTTCGTGTGGGAGTCGATCAAGTCGGAGCAGCGCGGTAGCGCGGCTCCGACTTGTGAATCTTCGCAGTACAAGCTCTTCGCAACGCAGCTCTCGCAGCGCGGCTGCAACGTCGCGCTCGACCTCCAGGGCGCCGCCGGGCAGATGCGCGTGGACCAGCCGGCCGCGCCGCTCTCGGGCCGCTTCGAGGGCGCGTACCGCGCGACCGTCGTCGAGACGATCGGCGGCGGCTCATCGGAGATCCAGAAGAACATCCTCGCGCGCCGCAAGCTCGGGCTCCCGAAGAACTTCTGATGACGGCGGCGCTCGACGGCATCACGGTGCTCGACCTCTCGACGGTCGGCCCGGCGGCGCGCTGCACGCGCATCCTCGCCGATTACGGCGCGCGCGTGGTGAAGCTCGGCGCGCCGGCGAAGTCGGGCGTGAACACGGAGCCCCCGTTCTTCGCCTACTCGGCCGGGCGCGGCATGCAGCGCATGCGCCTCGACCTGAAGCAGCCGGAGGGCGTCGCGGTGTTCCTGCGCCTGGCGACGCGAGCCGACGTCGTGGTCGAGAGCTTCCGGCCGGGCGTGGTGACGCGCCTCGGCATCGGCTACGCCGACGTGCGTCGGCACAACCCGCGCATCGTCTACTGCTCGACCTCCGGCTACGGGCAGCAGGGCCCGCGCGCGCGCTGGGCGGGTCACGATCTCAACTACCTGGCCGTGTCGGGCTACCTCGATTGCTCCGGGCGCCGCGCCGACGGCGGGCCGCCGCTGCCGGGCGCCACCGTCGCCGACGGCGCCGCGGGTGGCATGCACGCGGCCATCGCGATCCTGGCGGCGCTGCTGCGCCGCGGGCAGTCGGGGGAGGGCGAGTACCTCGACGTCGCGGTCGCGGACGGCGCGCTCTCGCTGATGGCGCTCGCGGTGGACGAGCACCTCGCGACGGGCGAACCGTTCGGGCCGGGACACGACATCCTCACGGGTCGCTACGCCTGCTACGACACCTACGCCGCGCGCGACGGGCGCTGGCTGGCCGTCGCTGCCATCGAGCCCGCCTTCTGGGCGAACCTCTGCAAGGCGCTGGGCCTCGAGCGCTGGATCGCGCACCAGACGGACGACGCGCGCCAGGACGAGATCCGCGCGGATCTTCGCGCGGCCTTCCGCACGCGCGATCGCGACAGCTGGGTCGCCGAGCTCGCGCCGAACGACACCTGCGTCGCGCCGGTGCAGAGCGTGGCCGAGGCCGCGGGCGATCCGCAGTTCGGGGCGCGCGCGATGTTCTGCGACGCGCAGCACCCGCAGCGCGGTCGCCTGCGCCAGGTCGCGCCCGCGCTCGCGGGCATGGCGCGGCCGGAGCGCGCGCCCGTGCTGCCCGCACCCGGTGTCACCGAGACCGATTCCCTGCTCGCGGAGGCCGGCTACGCGCCGGCCGAGATCGCGAGCCTGCGCACGAGCGGCGCGGTCGCCTGACCGCGCGCGCCGAGGAGGAAAACCCCATGTCCGACGTCGCCGCCGACCTGCCGCGCGAGATCCAGTCGTGGATCGGGCAGAAGCGCTACGAGGTGGAAGGCGAGTTCGAGGTGGAGCGCGGCTACATCTTCACGAGCTGCGCCTCCGTCGAGAACGGCAACCCGCTCTACTGGGACGAGAAGGCGGCGCAGGAGCTGACGGGTGGCTTCATCGCGCCGCCGAGCATGATCTCCGTCTGGTTCCGCCCGCATCACTGGGCGCCGGGCCGCACGCAGCAGGCGCTGCCGCTCCAGGTCCACTTCGACCTGAAGGAGAAGCTCGGGCTCCCCGAGGCGGTGATGACGGACAACACCGTCATCTTCCGCGAGCCCGTGCGCCCCGGCGACCGGCTGCGCACGTGGCAGGTGCTGCGCTCCGTCTCGCAGGAGAAGCGCACCAAGCTCGGCCTCGGCCGCTTCTGGGTGATCGACGTGGAGTACGTGAACCAGCACGGTGAGAGCGTCGGCACGGAGTCCTACACGGGCTTCGGCTACCGGAGGGAAGCGTGATGCCGAAGGGGCTGCTCGCGGGTCAGGTGAAAGTGGGCGACGCGCTGCCGGAGCTCGGCTACGACGTCGGCGCCACGACGGTGATCCTCGGCGCCATCGCGACGCGCGACTGGCGGCCGATGCACCACGACAAGGACTTCGCGCAGAAGCGCAACGGCGTGCGCGACGTCTTCATGAACACGCCGAACCAGGCGGCCTGGTTCGAGCGCTACGTCACCGACTGGACGGGACCTACGGGGCGCCTCGGCCGCATGCGCTTCCGCATGCACGATTCGGTGTTCCCCGGCGACCACATGGTCATGCGAGGCCACGTCGCCGGCGTCGGCAGCGACGACACCGGCTGCGCGTGGGCCGAGCTCGACCTGAAGCTCGAGGTCGGCGGCAAGGCCATGACCACCTGCCAGGTGCGCGTGGCGCTGCCCGTGGACGGTCACGACAACCCCTGGGTGCGCCGCGGCGCACAATGGAAGCCCTGACGAAGAAGGGCGCAATGAGGAGGCAAGCGGCGAAGCCCATCGCAGACTGACCCGACTTGCACTACCACGCGAAGCCGCGCGCAGCGAGCCGCAGGCGAGCGGAGGACAATGGAAATGGATCTCGACTTCAGCGAAGAGCAGACGGTGCTGCGCGACATGGTGCGCGGCGTGCTGGCCGAGCACAGCCCCATCGAGGTCGTGCGCCGCACCGAGGACGATCCGATCGGCTACCCCGAGGCGCTGTGGAAGCAGCTCGCCGAGGTCGGCGTGACGGGCATCCTGATCCCCGAGTCGTTCGGCGGCGCGGGTCAGACCCTGCTCGAGGCGGTCATCGTGTACGAGGAGCTCGGCCGTGCGCTGGCGCCGACGCCGCACTTCCCGAGCGCCGTGCTCTCGGCGAGCGTGCTGATGGCGGCGGGCAGCGACGCGCAGCAGCGCGCCTGGCTGCCGCGCATCGCGACGGGCGAGGCGATCGTCACGCCGGCCTGGCTCGAGCCGGACGGCTCCTTCCGTCCGCGCGGCGTGCAGCTGCGCGCCACACCGGACGGCGACGGCTTCCGGCTCTCCGGCCGCAAGCGCCACGTCGCATTCGCGCGCGCCGCGGCCCAGCTGCTCGTGCTCGCGCGCACGGGCCCCGGCGACGCGGACATCGACCTCTTCCTCGTCGACCCGGCCGCGAAGGGCATCTCGCAGGAGCAGCAGCTCTCGCTCGCCTCCGATGCGCAGTACGAGCTCACGTTCGACGGCGTGCGCGTGCCGGCCAGCGCGCGCGTCGGCGGCGCGGGCACGGGCTGGAAGACCTTCGAGCGCGCCATGCAGGACGGCATCGTGCTGCTGGCGGCGCAGGCCATGGGCGGCGCCGAACGCGCGCTCGAGATCACCGTGGAGTACGCGAAGGAGCGCAAGCAGTTCGACAAGCCGCTCGGCGCCTTCCAGGCCATCTCGCACTACCTGGCCGACGCCTCCACGAAGATCGACGGCGGCAAGACGCTCGTCTACGAGGCGGCGTGGGGGCGCAGCGCGGGCCGGGACGCCAGTCCGCTCGCGGCCATGGCGAAGCTCTTTGCTTGTCAGACGTACCGCGACGTCACCGCCATGTGCCAGCAGGTCTGGGGCGGCGTCGGCTTCACGATCGAGTACGACATCCAGCTCTTCTTCCGACGCGCGAAGCAGCTCCAGCTCTCCTGGTGGGACACGCGCGAGCTCGAGGAGCGGATCGCCGCGGCGGTGCTCGACGGCCCGGCGGCATAGCCCGCGCCCGCCGCCCGCGGCAGCTGCCGCGGGTATAAGATGGGACGCCCTCGCGGCCGAGGCCCGATGCTGCGGCGTCTCACCCTCATGCTCCTCGCGCTCGTCCCCGGGCTCGTCGCCTGGTTCGGCCCACACGGCTTTGCGTCGCCGCGCGTGCTCGTCGTGGGCATCGACGGCGCGGACTGGGACGTGATGGACCCGCTGATCGACGCGGGCTACCTGCCGAACCTCGGCCGCATCGCGCGCGGCGGCGCGCGCGCGGGGCTCAGCTGCTACGAGTCGGTGCCCCTCCTCGCCTGCTTCTGCCCGCCGGTCTGGAACAGCATCGCGACGGGTCATTCCGCGCGCGAGCACCGCATGACCGGTTTGTTCACGCTCTCCACCGACCGCGGCGTGAAGGCGATCTGGGACGTGGTGCACGACTATGGTCGCACCAGCACCGCGCTGTCCATGCGCAACACCTGGCCGTCGGAGCCGGGGATCGACTTCAACTTCACCGAAGAGGGGCTCGATTTCGCCTCGACCGAGATCTACGAGCGCTGGGGGGACCCGATGGATCCGCGCGCCGAGGACCCGGCGTTCCACACGCAGCCGCCGCACCTCTTCGAGGCGCTGGGGCTCCTCCAGCACGTCGGATCGCCGACGCCGCTGTGGGCCATGTACGCGCGCGATCGCGTCGCGATGGAGGCGCTGCGCCGGCTCACGCGCTTCGCACGCACGGATTTCACGTTCGTCGTGCTGCACGGCGTGGACAAGGCGGAGCACCTGCTCTGGGCGTCGATCCAGCCGGTGCAGAACGGGCCGTTCGATCTCGAGGCGCTGCTCGGCTTCGCCGAGGCCTACGACGGCCCCGTCGAGGGACCGGCGCCGTGGTCGTTCGGCAGCGTGACCGCGCAGTACCAGGAGGCCGACGCCTGGCTCGGACGCCTGCTGCGCCGCGTCCACTACGACTACGTGATGTTGGTCAGCGACCACGGCATGGGCAGGAATCCGAACGCGGGCGGCCTGCACGGGCACCACTCCCTCGCGAACCCGGAGGCGCACATCGGCATCTTCGCCATGGCGGGCCCGGGCATCCGCCGCACCGATCTCGGCGTGGTGTCGGTGTTCGACGTGGCGCCGACCCTCGCCTACCTGATGCAGCTGCCGGTTGCCGACGATCTCCCCGGCGGCCTGCTCGAGGAGGCCTTCTGGCCCGCGTGGCTCGAGCGTCATCCCGTACGGCGCGTGTCGAGCTGGGAGCTTCCGCCGATCGAGCTGCCGAAGCCGCGGCCCTGGAGAGGCGCGGACGGCTGACGCAAGGAGGTCCGGTCTATTCCTCGCTGGGCATGTCGTGGCCGAACACCTCGGCCGGCAGGATTCCGGAGATCGGGCACAGGCCGTTGCGCGTGACCACCGCGAAGGCCGGCGTGCCAGCAATGCGGAATTCGACGGATGCGAACCCGTTGCGATCCGCTCCCGCGCACACCTCCGTGCGCGGCAGCAGCGCGATCGCCTGATCCGTGCCGGGACGCCAGCCGAGCAGGCCGATGATGCTGAAGCCGCCCTGCGCGTAGAGATACTCCTCGTCCCGGTACACGATCGTGTAGCGGGTGCGCGAGCTCTGGATGGGCCGGGTGCTGGTGGACGCGCGACCCCTCGCGTTGCGCCAGGCTTCGAGATCGCCGAGGCCGACCACCGGGCAGCGGCCCTCCGCATCCGTGAGCGGCCCGAAGGGCTCCGTGCGCGCCCACTGGATCGTCTTGCCTTCGACTAGCATGCGCGTGCAGTGCGCGTCGTCGGACGGCGCGAAGATGCGGCGCTGGATGTTTCCCGACGAGAGGATCGTGTCGAGGTAGCCGACGCGCAGCCGCACCGAGTCGACCTTGAAGGGAGCCGAGCTGCCCGGCAGGTTCGTCTGCCACGCCGTGCGCTGCGCCGTCTCGCAGCCGGCCATGACGAGGACCGCGCCGAGCACGAGCGCCGCGCTGCGCATCATGTGAGGACCCCCTGCGCGGTGAGCCGCGCGATCTCCGAGTCGTCCAGTCCGAGGACGTCGCGCAGGATGGCCTCGCTGTGCTCGCCGAGGCAAGGCCCTGCGCGCCGGTAGCCGCCCGGCGAGGCCGAGAGCCGGAAGCCGCTGCGCTCGAGCAGCAGGGTGCCGAGCTGGGGATGCGCGACCGGGACGAAATGCCCGCGGTGCGTGAGCTGCGGGTCGTCGAGGACGTCGCGCTCCTTCGCAACGATCCCCGCCTCGACGCCCGCCAGCTGGAGCTGCTGCGCGAGAGCCGGCGCATCGTGCTCGCGCGTCCAGGCGGCGAGCGCGGCGTCGAGCGCGTCGGCGTGCGCGAGCCGACCGGCGGCGGTGTCGAGCGCCGGGTCGCGCGCCCACACGGGATCGCCGAGCTCGGTACGCAGGCGCTGCCACGCCGTATCGTCCTGCGCGGCGATGGCGATCCAGCGGTCGTCGCCGCGGCACGGGTAGACGCCGTGGGGCGCCATGTGCTCGTCGCGGTTGCCGTGGCGGCAGAGCACCTCGCCCGACGCGCTGGCGCGCGCGATGCCCTCGGACTGCACGTACACGGCGGCCTCGATCTGCGAGAGGTCGAGGTAGCGGCCGCGTCCGCTGCGGCGCTTCTCGAGCAGCGCGGCCGCGATGCCGAGCGCAACGAAGCGCGGCGACAGCGAATCGGTGATGGTGTGCGCCGGGCCGTGCGCCTCGCGGTCCGGCCAGCCCGTCAGGTGGTTGAAGCCGGAGATCGCGGAGCCCTGGCCGCCGAAACCCGGGTAGTGGCGCTGCGGGCCCGTCTGACCAAAGAGGCACGCGCTCGTCATCACGAGGCCCTGACGCTCCGCGGAAAGGCTCGCGTGATCGAGCCCCCAGCGCTCGATCGGCCCCGGTGCGAAGTTCTCGCTCACGACGTCGGCCCACTCGAGCGCCAGCCGACGCACGAGCGCGACGCCTTCGGGCTTCGTCAGGTCGACGGCGAGGCTCTGCTTGTCGGGGTTGAGCAGCAGGAACATCGGAGAGCCGTCGACGCCGAGCTTGCTGTCGGGGGTGAGGAAGAGGACGCGCAGGAAGTCCGGCGCGCGCCGCGACTCGATGCGGATCACCTCGGCGCCGTGCTCGACGAAGTAGCGGGTCGCGACGGGGCCAGCGGCGCCCGAGCCGAGCTCCAGCACGCGCAGCCCCGCGAGCGCGCCGGGCCGCGCGCCTTCGCGCGCGTCGCGCGGGGTCGTCACGACGGGGTAGGGCGACGGCAGCGCCCACTCCTCGAGGACCTCGCGCTGGTGCTCGCCGAGCCGCGGCGCGCGCCGCCGGATGCGGATGGCGCCGTCGGCCGTCTTGGCGAAGAAGTCCGGCAGCTCGAACGAGGCGCCGAGCTCTGGGTGCGCGACCGCCGCAAAGAGCTCACGCGTGCGCAGCTGCTCGTGCGCGAGGATCTCCGCGGCGTCGTTGCAGGGCGCGAGCAGGATGCGTCGCGCGAGCGCGCCCGCGTAGAGCTCGCGCCGCGTGTGCTTCGCGAAGAATGCGCCGAACGCGTCCTCGAGCCGCGCGATCTCGGCATCCGACAGCGTGTTGTGGTTGTAGTGCTCCCAGTCGTATGCGACGAGCCAGTCGGGCGCTTCACCCGACTCGGCCATCCACTCGACGGTGGCGCGTAGGTTGCGCACGCGGGTCGGTCCGCCGCGCAGTCCGTACGAGATGTCGCCGTCGGCGGCGGGCCAGATCTCGCGCAGCCGGCCGAGGCGCCCGCCGCTGCGCGGGGTCGGGCGACCGTGCAGCGCGAACATGCCGGGGAACGAGAGCGACGTCTGGAGCTGCGTCTCGTGGAGCGAGACGTCCACCTCCTGTCCCTCCCCGGTGTCGTCGCGCTGGAGGAGAGCCAGGAGCACGGCGAGCGCCGCCTCCGGTCCGCCGTGGTAGTACGCGGTCGGCACGCTGCAGCGCACCGGCGGACGGTCGATCGGCCCGGTCAGGTTCACGTTGCCGCCGAGCCCGACGAGCACGAGATCGTGCGCGCGGAATTCCGCGTAGGGCCCCGTCTGCCCGAAGGGCGTGACCGACGCGTACACGAGGCGCGGATTCTCCGCGCGGAGCGCCAGCGGCCCCAGCCCGAGCGACGCCATGATGCCGGGGGCGCCGCTCTCGAGCAGCACGTCGGCGTTGCGCGCCAGCGCGTGGAACCGCTTGCGATCCGCCTCCGACGCGAGTTCGAGGACGATCCCGCGCTTGCTCGTGTTCAGCGCGAGCCAGGCGAAGCTGCGCTCGGGATCGGCGATGCCGCCGAGCCACGGTCCCTCCTGCCGGACGGCATCGCCACCGGGCGGCTCGACCTTCACGACGTCGGCGCCGAGGTCGCCGAGGATCTTGCCGGTCAGGTGTGCGCGCGCGTCCGTGAGGTCGAGAACCCGGAGTCCGTTCAGCATGGGAGGCGGAGCATCGGAGAGGGCTGCCCGAGCGTCAATTCGAAGGGCTACGTTGCCCGGGCCTGCAGAGGAGAGCGGATGCAGCTCGGGATCACCATCTTTGCGACCGACCTCTCGATGGATCCGGTGGCGCTCGCGATCGAGGCGGAGGCGCGCGGCTTCCACTCCCTGTACGTGCCGGAGCACACGCACATCCCGACGTCGCGCCGGACGCCGCCGCCGACGGGCGACGCCGTGCTGGCCGAGGAGTACAAGC
>Ga0075421_100011697_pt1 | contig 10877 bp, 8 predicted proteins | sample SoiMetdeltSBSDD5_FD_75292 | JGI IMG/M metagenome (GOLD analysis project Ga0075421, IMG submission 75292) | Bulk soil microbial communities from a Populus tree surrounding site in Tennessee, USA - Soil MetaG P. deltoides SBSDD5 | ecosystem: Environmental > Terrestrial > Soil > Tree plantation...
CGCTGGGCGGGACCTCGCTCCTCGGCATGCGCTACCTCGCGCGCATCAACGATGTTTGCAACGTGCGCCTGGGCGCGGCGGCGCTGCTGCGTGCCCCAACGGTCGCGGCGATGACGCAGCTCGTGGCCGATCAATTGGCCGATGGTCCGATGGCAGAGACGCGCGAGCGCGATGTCCCCCTTGCTGCGCCGATCGGCCAAAAGCGCTGGCGTCCGCTTGCGATGATGCGTGCCGAAGGATCGTTCGATACGATCGATGGCGCGGCCATCGCCTACCTGCCCGACGATCTCCTGGCGGCTGCTCGGCGCCTCGGCGCCGAAGAAGCCCTCCGTCGCCAGTTGCCGCGCGCCGACGATCCGCAGTGGGGTGCGGTGTGCCGCGTTGAGCTGGGTACGATCGCCCTCGTGGTGGTGCCGCGCTTCGGAATCGATCTGATCGCCGATACCGGGGCGGCGATACCCGCCGTCGACGCGGCGGCGGACTATGCGCGCAGGCTCGGTGCCAGGACCGCTGCGTTGACCGGGCTCATTCCCGCGATCACGGATTTCGGGCGCGCCCTGCGGCCGTGCCAAGGTCTGGCGATCACCACCGGCCACGCGACCACCGCAAGCGCCATCGTATTGACCGCGATCTCGGCCGCCCGGGCGGCGGCGCGGAAGTTGACGAATGAAACCGTCGCTTTCGTCGGACTTGGCGCGATCGGAATCGCGACGCTGCGATTGTTGTCGGACCTGCCAATCCATCCCCGCCGGCTGATCCTCTGCGACGTGCCGGCGAAAGCGCGCGAGCTCGAGCGGCTGGCCGACGAGCTCCGCACCGCCTTCGGCTATCGCGGCGATATCGAAATCGTCTCGGCGCACGGCGCGGTGCCTGCCGAGGTCTACCGATCGAAGTTCATCATCGGCGCCACCAATGTGCCCGGCGTCCTCGAGATCGACCGGCTGACGCCAGGGACTATCGTGGTCGACGACTCGTTCCCCCACTGCTTCGATCTCGAGGAGGCGATCGGCCGCATGTCGTCGCGCGGCGACGTCCTGCTCGTCGACGGTGGCTTGGTCTCGCCGCCCGGAACGATCGAGTGGAGCGTCAACCTGCCGGCGGGCATCGCCGCGGTTCTCGGCCATCATCATCCCGAGGCGAACCTGCTGCGGGGCTCCACGTCGATCACCGGCTGCATCCTGTCGTCTCTGCTGGTGCAAGACGACGCCGCCACGGCCGGCCCGGTCAGCGTGGCCACCTGCCGCGATCATTGGCGCACGCTGGAGCGGATGAAAATCGGCGCGGCGCCGTTGAGCTGCGGACGCTGGCCGGCGAGCGCTGCCTACCTCGACCAGTTCGGCGGCCGGTTCGGCCATTCCGGAGGCTGATGCGATGCAGGACTACGACCACCAACTCGCGGCCGGCCGATCGAGTTCAAGTGCCGCTCTCGCGCCGCCAAAAGGGGCACGCCCGATGACGACAGGCCTCTCCAGGGCAGCCTCGCCGACAGCTCGCGCGGTGATCGAGTGCTACGACTTTCTCGACCGATTCCTTCCCGAATGCGGAATCTGGGATCTCACCGATGGCCTCTACCATGGCGACCCGGGCACCCCGCACGAGCAGGCCCAGCAGGAGCAGGTAGAGTGGCTGCTCGACCAGGTCCATTGTCAGCGCGGCTCGCGCCTTCTGGAGATCGGCTGCGGCAACGGCAGGCTGCTGCGGGCGGCCGGCGCGCGCGGCGCCGATGCGATCGGCGTCAACGTTTCACGGCTGCAGGTCGAGCACTGCCGTGCGAACGGCCTGGATGCGCGGCTGATGAACTACCGGGAGATCAGCGAGTCGTGGAACGGACGCTTCGACGCCGTCATCCTCAACGGATGCATCGAGCATTTCGTGCAGGCCGAGGACGTGAAGGCCGGCCGCGGCGACGAGGTCTACCGGGAGCTATTCCGGATTTGCCATCGCGTCATCGATCCGGCATCGCCGTCCCGGCGGATGGCCACGACCACGATCCATCTGAACGAGCGCACCCCGAAGCTCGCGCCCGACGAGCTGACGAAAGGCCCGTTCGCGTTCCCTCCGTTCTCCGACAAGTTCCACTACGCTATGGTGACGCGATGCTTCGGCGGATCGTATCCCTATCCCGGCCAGTTCGAGCGCTGTGCGTCGCCGTATTTCCGGCTGCTTGATGAAGTGGACGGCACGTTGGACTATCACCTCACCAGCGAGGAGTGGTTGCGGCGCGGTCGACGCACGTTGTTGCTGCCCGGCCCGGCGGCGTTCCGCATCTGGCGGGGAGTGCTGTCGCTTCTGGTCCGTCAGCCGCGTCACGCGGCGACCATGTGGCTCTGCCTGTTCATCACCGATTCATGGCAGCGGCAGTTCCGCGGCGAGCATCCGCCCACGACGCTGCTGCGCAAGACGTGGGAATATGTACCGGCCTAGAGCATGATCCCGAAAAGTGGAGACCGGTTTTCGGAAAAGATCATGCTCCGAGAAGGGGCCTAGAGCGGGATGACGATTCGAAGAATGGTCATCCCACTCTAGGTGGCGACGATGTACTACGAGACGGCGCGGTTCCCATTCACGGCGACGCTGGAGCAGAACTGGCGCGTCATTCGAGCGGAGCTCGATGCGCTCGATCGCCACGAGTTCATCGACTGGCCCGAGCATTCGCTGTACGGCGATCGCGGATGGGAAACCTTCGGGCTCTACGCGTTCGGCCAGCGGCAGCCCGAGGGATGTGCACGCTGTCCGCAGACTGAAAACCTGGTGGGGCAGATTCCCGGCCTGATGATGGCGGGCTTTTCTCGGCTGGCACCGGGCGCGCACATCGTGCCGCATTGCGGATACGAGGGATATTCCGGCTACGTGCTACGCCTGCATCTGGGCCTGGACGTGCCCGCCGGCTGCGCCATCCGGGTCGGGACGGAGACGAGAAGCTGGCAGGAGGGCCAATGCCTCGTGTTCGACGACTCGTTCGAGCATGAAGCCTGGAACCGCGGCGACCGCACCCGCACCGTTCTATTGTGCGATTTCCTCAATCCACTGCGGCGACGGCCGCTGCTGCTCAATCCGAAGTTCACCCCCGAGCTGATCGGCTACATCGAGAGGGAGCACCTGCCGACGCGCGGGCTCGGCCAACGCCTGCTGTGGTATCTGTGGAAGATCGCCAATCCCGCTCTTGTTCGCCAGGCACGCGGCAACATCGCCCGCGATCGGTATTCGTAGGCTCGTCCGTGATGGATATGATCCTGCAACACTGGGGCCTGATCGATCATCACCTCGACGGCATCCTGCTGTCGGCCGGGCTGATCGCGCTGTTTACCGTTGCCGAGATCCGATGGCCGGCGTCGCGCAAAGGCGACGTCCGAAGCCGCATCGTCAACATCGTCATCGGCGTGATCGTTTCGGCCTTCGCCTTCCTCTGCACCGTCCTTATCGCCTGGTTCGCAGCGCTGGTTTGGCGCGATGGCCTGATCGGTCTGGTCGTGCCGGGATGGCGCGGCGGCGGTATCGCGGGGCTCGTCACATCGGTCGTCGCTTACGGGATGGTGTGGGATTTCTTCCAGTACTGGTTCCATCGCTGGCAGCACATGTCGCCTACGCTGTGGCCGTCGCACCGCGTCCATCACAGCGACGACAGCGTCAATACCACGACGGCGCTGCGCCGCAGCGTGCTCGAGCTTTTCCTCATTTTTGTTTTCATCCTCGTTCCGACCGTGATCGTGGCAGGCGTGGACGAGGTCGCCGCACCGATCGCATTCGCCATCTTCTACGGCTGGGGCTTCTTCAACCATGCCAATATCCGGCTGCCGCTCGGACCGTTGACTGTGATCTTCTCCGGGCCGCAGTGGCACCGGCTGCACCATGCGATCGATCCGGATTGCCGCGATCGGAATTTCGCCGCCTATTTCCCGGTCCTCGATATCGTGTTCGGCACCTACCGCCCTCCGCGCCAGGACGAGTATCCTGCGACCGGTGTGACCGACCCGGCCGTCACCGCGCACCCGTTCCGGGACTGCCTGCTGCCCCGCCGCGCCGAGGAGGATGCGACGTGAGCGCGCTTCCGTGGAGATATACGCTCACGAACGCGCTTATGGTCGCGTTCATCGCGGCGCTTGCGTACGGCGGCTGGCCGGTCTGGGTGGTCGCCGGGCTAGCGATCCTGATCGGCGGCGGAATCGACGAAGCGATCGGCGACGAGCATGAGCGCAGCGGCGGCCCAGCTCCGCTGTTCTTCGACGTCAACCTCTACGCCACGCTGCCGTTGCTCGTGATCATCACGCTCCTACTGTTACAGGTGCCCCTCGCAGGCGGCAGCACCGTCGTCGCCGCCGCGATCGGGGCGGGCTACTTCTATGCGCTGGCGGGGGTCACGGTCGCCCACGAGCTGACGCACCGCGTCACGAGCCCGCTTTCGCTCATGTCGGCGCGCGCCTTGCTGGCGTTCACGATCAACCCGACATTCGAGACCTACCATGTTTACGGCCATCATCGGAACGTCGGAAGCTATCACGATCCTGCAACGGCGCGGCGCGGCGAGTACGTGCTGGCATTCGTCGCTCGCACGGTAGTCGATCAATCCGTCGCCGGCTGGCGTCTGGAAGCGGAGCGGCTGTGGCGGAAGGGCCTCTCCACATGGTCGTCGCACAACCGCGTGCTCGGCGGTCTCTTCTGCTCGCTCGCCATTCTTGCGGCGGCGGCCATGACCGCTGGCGTTGCGGGCATGCTCGTATTCCTGGCCGCGGCCGTCTTCGGGCGCATGATCCACGAGATGGTCAACTACGTTCAACACTACGGATTGGTCAGGGCCGATGGCGCTCCGATCGAGATGCGCCATGCCTGGGACTCCTGCCGCCTTATATCGAACGCGCTGCATTACAATCTGCCTCGTCATGCCGATCACCACATGTTCGCGTCGAAACCCTTCTGGGAGCTCGATCTCGCCGCGGATGCGCCGAGGCTTCCGCGCGGGTATCAGACGATGTCGCTGATCGCGCTCTATCCGCCCGCATGGCACCGGGCGATCGATCCGCTGCTCGCCGATTGGGACAGCAGGCTGGCGGACGACGTCGAAAGGTCGCTCGTGCGGGAACGCGGCTGGACCGTGTCCGCCACGCCGAAGCACGCGGCCAACGCGTTCGCATTCGTGGATGGAAAAACCGGCGGAGGACCGCAATGTCCGACGAGCCGCTGATCGCCGGTCCCGAGAGCGCGGTCGCTCCCGCATTGTTGCGACTCGATCCGGATCACGTCCGGCAAATCGACTGGAGCTACGCTGGCGGCATCGCCGCTCTCCACCTGCTGGCTCTGCTGGCCTTCGTGCCGTGGTTGTTCAGCTGGACCGGCGTTCTGCTGGTGGCGATCGGGATGTACACCTTTGGCACGCTCGGCATCAACGTCGGCCTGCACCGCCTGCTGACACATCGCAGCTTTGCGTGCCCGCGCTGGCTGGAGCGCGCCCTGGTCTTGCTGGGAACGTGCGGCTGGATGGACTCGCCGGCATATTGGGTGGCGGTCCACCGCCGGCATCATCAGTTTGCGGACGAGGAACGCGATCCGCACAGCCCGAGCGAGAGCTTCTTCTGGTCGCACCTGGGCTGGTACTTGGTGAAGATGGATCCGGAGCGTCGTGCCGAGCTGGTGCAGCGATATGCCAAGGACGTCTTGCGCGACCCGCTGTACGCGTTCCTCGAGCGGAACGGCAACTGGTTGCTCCCCATCGCCATCTCGTGGCTCGTGCTGTTCGCGCTCGGATGGGGTGCCGCGCTGGCGGCCGGGGCCGGTACGACCGACGCCGTCCAGTTCGGCGCGAGCGTGCTGGTCTGGGGTGGCTTCGTGCGGGGCGTGGTGGTGTTCCACATCACCATGAGCGTCAATTCATTCACCCATCTGTGGGGCTACCGCAGCTATCAAACCAACGACAACAGCAAGAACAACGTCTTCATCGGGATACTCGCCGCGGGCGAGGGCTGGCACAACAATCATCACGCCGATCCCCGTTCCGCCCGCCACGGCCGGCGGTGGTGGGAGCTCGACATCGCCTGGCTGCTGATCCGCTTGCTCGAACGGGCGGGTCTTGCGCGGGACGTCGTCATGCCATCGCCGCCCGTTGCCGCGGCGACGGCCGGTCAAGATCGGCGGTGAGACCGGCGAGCGACCTGCATGGCGTCGCGCCGCATGCCAGCGGCGCATTCACTCGATGCCGGCAAGCTTCGCGCTCTCCTGCCAAAGCCGTCTTGCCGCGTTGTCGTCCTCGGCCCGCGGGGCAGGCACGGTCGGCCGGCACCTGAAGAAATAACCGCCGCTGAGATCGGCGACCTCGGGGGAGGAGGCGAGATGCATGATGGTTTCCGCCCCCTCCTCGGACGAGATCGCAAACACCTGCGCAGCCCGCAAGACGAACGGGAGCAGTCCGCCGCTTTCTCTGCCGAAGTTGCTGGCGACGAAGCCCGGATGCAGGCAGTTGACGGTGACGCCCGTGTGGGCCCATCGGCGTGAGAGCTCGCGCGTGAACAGGATGTTGCACAGCTTCGATCGCCGATAGGCCGACACGCCGTTGTAGGCCCTGGCGAACTGCAGATCCTCGAAATGGAGTTGCGCCCTCTGGTGGGCGGCCGAGGCGGTGTTGACCACCCGCGCCGGCGCCGCCGCGACCAGAGCTTCGCGCAGCCCGTGGCTGAGCACGAAATAGGCCATGTGGTTGAGGGCAAAGGTGCGCTCGAGCCCTTCGGCGGTGAGGCGGTGAAAGCTGAAGATCGCACCGGCATTGTTGACCAGGATATCGATCCGTCGCTCCTGTGCCGCGATCTCGGCCGCCACGCGTTTGACTTCTGCGATGAGCATGAGATCGGCATAGTGCACGCGGTGCGCCGCGTCGGGAGCGCGCGCCCGCAATCGCCGGAGCGTGTCCTCGCCGCGTGCCCGGTCGCGGGCGATCAGCAGAAGCCGTGCACCCATGGCGGCGAGTCGCTCGGCCGCGACTTGGCCGATGCCCGACGTCGCGCCGGTGATGACGCAGGTCTTCCCTTCCAGATCAAGCCGCTTCGCGCACATTGCTCCCTGACCACCGCAATGTCATGCATCGGCACCCGCGAGCTACAACAGCTATATCGGCGCGACGGGCAGCGGCTCCCGAGCCATCGCGCTTCGCTGCCGCAGACTCGCATCGGACGCAATACGCTGGTCCAGCGTATTCACGGCATAACGTGAAAACGGCCCCAGATGCAGGTAGACCAGCGACAGCTTTACCACTGCGCGCAGGCTGCGCGGATTGTGCCACAGGCAATCGAAGACGGTCTTCCACACCTCGGTACGCATGGTGGTGTCCCGTACCATCATATGCCAAGCGAGACGAGAGGCTTGATATACATCGCTTCGGATCGGAGTTTTCGCCCTGCGGCCGCGACAGTCGAGCGCCCGCGCGAGCCGCCGCACACGCCCGAAGTAGCTCGGGGTATCGTAGATTTGCCGGATGACCGTCTGGCAATCGCGCATCACCTGGATCGCGGGCCGTCGCGTTTCGAAATTCAGCGTGAAGTTCAAATTGCTGAAATGCATAAACTCATAATCGCGGTGAAGCCGACCTTCATTTGCAAGCCGCCGAGTGAGCTGAGTGTTGGGCAGCGCCGTAAGCAGTGCCACCATGGAGACCGGCAGCGCCGCGTCTTCGATCAAAGCCACCATCGCACGGGAAACGCTGCCTTCCTCGGTGTCGAAACCGACGATAAACCCGGCGGACACGAAAATCCCGGCTGCATAGATTTTGTGGATGCTCTCGGCGATGCTACGTCTCGTGTTCTGCTTTTTCTTGGCCGCAATGAGCGTGCCGGTGTCGGGGCTTTCGATCCCGATAAAGACTGTGAAGAAATTCGCCTCCCGCAACAGCCGAAGCAGCTCGTCATCGTCTGCGAGATTGATCGATGCCTCCGTCGCGAACTCGAACGGATAGCCGCGCACACGAAGCCAGCGTGCCAACTCGGGCAGAAATGCCTTCAATGCCTTTTTGTTGCCGATGAGGTTGTCGTCGACGAACTCGACGATGCCGCGCCATCCGAGGCGGTAGAGTGCGTCCAGCTCGGCTAGCATCTGATCATTCGTCTTGGCACGCGGCACCCGGCCATAGAGTTCGATGATGTCGCAGAATTCGCAGGTGAAAGGGCAACCGCGGGAGAACTGCACGCCGACGGAGAGGTAATTTTCGAGCTTGAGCAGATCGAATCTCGGGATCGGGCTCTTGGTGACGTCGACCTGAAATTTGGCGGCCTCGAATACGCTGTGCTCCGCTCCGCCCTCGACGGCCGCGACGAAGTCGGCGATGATGTCCTCGGCCTCGCCGATGATTGTGAAATCCGCTTCGCGATAGACATGCGGACTGGAGGTCGCATCCGGCCCTCCGACCGCGACCGGTATTCCGCGTGCGCGGCATATTCTGATGATGTCAAGCGTATCGCGCTGTTGAACGATCATGCCGCCCGTCATGACGAGGTCGGCCCACTCGAGATCCCGCTCGGCCAATTCTTCCACGTTCCGATCGAGGAAGCGCACGCTCCATTCGGGCGGGAGCCGCGCCGCCACTGTGATCAGGCCGAGGGGCGCAGCGGCGCTTCGCCGGCCGATCGCCTCGCAAGCGGCGCGAAAATTGAAGAATGAGTCCGCGACGAAACGCGGATAAACCATGAGGACGTTGCGTGCACGCATGCCCGCCATGACGTGTCCACAGCACCGTGGTTGCGTCCGGTGCGCCCGAGTCAGCGCCTTGCGCGGAAGCAACGCCGCAATTTCAAATGCTTCGGGCTCATCTCGACGCTACCCGCTCTCAATCCCGCGATGTGCGGCGGCGACTTGGGCATGACGATGTCCCTTGCAAGGCCGAGTGCTGCCAGGAGCCGGATCACCCAGAACACCGGATCGAACTCCCAGGCGCGACGGCCCTGCATCGCGGCGTGCGGGTCGGCGTGATGATTGTTGTGCCATCCTTCGCCGTGCGCGAAATACCCGACGAAGAGATTGTTTCGGCTGTTGTCGTTGGTTTCGTAGCTGCGATAGCCCCACAGATGCGAAACCGAATTGACGAAGGCGGAGACGTGCCAGACGTAGACGGTTCTGGCCGCAACTCCCCAGACGACCACGCTCGCGGCAAGTTGCAGCGCCGCTTGCGCGCTCATGCCCGCAAGCAGGCTGCCCGTCAGCGCAGCCGCGGGAAGCAGGATCCAGGAGGCGAGGGCGACTCCTTGCCAGTATCTGTCAAGCCAGACGTAGAGCGGGTCGCGTAGCAGGTCGCCGGCATATCGATTCGTCACATGACCGGCCAGCATGTCCTCGGTCTGGAACGTGATCCACGCAATATGGCCCCAGAGGAAATTGCGGCCGGGCGCATGCGGATCCTCTTCCTTGTCGGCGAACCGGTGGTGCATCCGGTGAATCGCGACCCACCAGGCAGGCGCTCCTTGAGCGGAGCAGACGCCCAGGATCGCAAGCACGTGTTCGAGCCATACGGGGCATGAAAAGCTGCGATGGGCCAGAAGCCGATGGTATCCAAGATTGATGCCGATCATCCCGAAGAGATAAATGCCCGCGGCGAGGAGCACGACGCCGGTCCAGCTGAAGAACCAGGGCACGAACACCAACAACGCGAGCAGGTGAACTCCGACCGACCAAGTCGCGGCAACCCGATCAACGCCTCGAACTGTGTCTGTTTCGCCGGGAGGGGCAGCAAAGGCGCTCGTTGTGTCGATCTGAGCCATGTTCTTGGACATGATCGATCAAGCGTTGCCGACGACGGCCGAAGGCGTAGCTGCTAACGGCACGGTGTCGCGACAACTTTTTTGCTGCGGCAGCGGCTCCTTTACGCGGAACCAAAGAACATAGAGGGCCGGAAGGAATGTCAAGGTCATCAAGGTTGCGACCGCCAATCCACCGATGACGGCAATAGCGAATGGTCCCCAGAACACCGTTGTCACGATGGGGACCATGCCGAGAGCCGCGGCCGACGCGGTCAGCAGGATGGGACGGAAGCGATGCATGGTCGCCGCGACGACCGCATCCCACGGGTCGCGTCCCTCCGCGATCTCCGCATCGATCTGAACCATCAGAACGACGGAGTTGCGCACGTCCATGCCGACCAGAGCGATCACCCCCACCAGCGCCACGAAGCCGAGCGGCTTGCCGGTCAGGAGCAGTGCGCCCACCACCCCGATGAAGCCCAGGGGCGCGACGCTGAGCACCAGAAGCATGCGGCGGACGCTGTGCAACTGAATCATCAGGATGACGAGCAGCAAAAGCGCCATCAGCGGCACCTGGGCCATGAGCGATCGTTGCGACCTGGCACTCTCTTCCGCCACTCCGCCGACCTCGATCTTGTAACCCGCGGGCAGGGTCGCATCGAGCGTGGCGATCTTGGATCGAAGATTGCCGGCCGCGGTTTCGGGCTGAACACCAGGCGCGACGTCGGCTTGAACGGTCAAGGTCGGCTGGCGGTCCCGTCGTCGGACAAGCGGGAGCTCCTGGCCGTATTCGATTGCCGCGACTTGCACCAAAGGGACGGTCCGACCGTTTGGCAGCGGGATCGGTAACGTCCCGAGACTTTCGAGCGACACTCTTTCCTTCTCCGGTCCCCGCATCACCACGTCGATCAGGTGAATGCCGTCGCGAACCTGCGTGACCGTGACGCCGGAAACGACGATCTCGAGCGCCTGCGCCAGGCTCTGAGAGCTGAGATTCAACAGTCTCGCCTGATCCTGATCGACCCTGATGCGCAATGTCTTGCCCGTTTCGATCCAATCGAAGTTCGGATTGCGCAATTCGGGACTCTGCGTCAGCAGGGCTGCGAGCTGGTAGGCGATCTTGCGGACTTGGCCGGTTTCGGGACCGCTCACGCGGTACTGCACCGGCCA
>Ga0075421_100011700_pt1 | contig 10876 bp, 13 predicted proteins | sample SoiMetdeltSBSDD5_FD_75292 | JGI IMG/M metagenome (GOLD analysis project Ga0075421, IMG submission 75292) | Bulk soil microbial communities from a Populus tree surrounding site in Tennessee, USA - Soil MetaG P. deltoides SBSDD5 | ecosystem: Environmental > Terrestrial > Soil > Tree plantation...
CTCGAGGCCGACTCGTTCCAGACCAGCGCGTGCTTCTGGCTGTCGGTGGTCGGCCTGGTCGGCATCACGCTCAACGCGGTGGTCGGCTGGTGGTGGGCCGACCCGGCTGCGGCCTTCGGCATCGCCCTGCTGCTGGTGAAGGAAGGCCGCGAGGGGCTCCGCGGCGAGAGCTGTTGCGACGGCTGCGATTGACCAATATCGAGAGCCGGGGCGGCCAGATCGCGGCACTCCGGATCGATCGAGACCCTCGGCGGAGGGTCGCCTTAGCAGCTCCAAGAGCTTGACTCTGCAGGTTTCTGGTGGATGATACACCTGTATCTCGAGGTGCCTCATGGATCGTGCCGATCCTGCCTGGCTGCTCCTCATCCACCAGCTTCCGCCGAAGCCCGCCTACCTGCGGGTGAAGATCTGGCGTCGGCTGCAGGGGCTCGGCGCGGTCGCGATCAAGAACACCGTCTACGCGCTGCCGCTCCGCGAGCAGAGCACGGAGGACCTTCAGTGGGTCCTGCGCGAGATCGTCGAGGGCGGCGGCGAAGGGACGATCTGCGAGGCGCGGTTCGTCGATGGCCTCGACGATCAACAGGTCGAGGCGCTGTTCCACGCCGCCCGCGACGCCGACTACGCGCAGATTGCCGACGAGGCCCGGCGGCTCGAGGTCGCAACGGTGGAGGGCGGCGACGATCGAGAGGCCGTCGCGTCGCAAGTGAGCCGCCTGCGGCGCCGCTTCGCCGACGTGGCCGCGATCGACTTCTTCGGCGCACCCGGCCGGGAGGCCGTCGACGGTCTGCTCACCGGGCTGGAGGCTCGCATGCATCCGGAAGCACAGACCCGTGACAGCGAGACGCTGTCCGCGCTTCGTGCGCGCACCTGGGTGACGAGGACCGGGATCCACGTCGACCGGATCGCGAGCGCCTGGCTGATCCGGCGCTTCATCGATCCCGACGCCCACTTCAAGTTCGTTCCCCCCAAGGGGTACCAGCCGGAGACCGGCGAGCTTCGCTTCGACATGTTCGAGGCCGAGTTCACCCACGTCGGCGATCGCTGCACGTTCGAGGTCCTCCTCGGTCACGCCGGCCTGAAGGACCCTGCGCTGCAGGCGATTGCCGAGATCGTCCACGACATCGACCTCAAGGAGAGCAAGTTCGAGCGCTCCGAGACGACCGGCATCGGTCACCTGATCGCCGGCATCGCGATGAACCACGCCAGCGACGAGGCGCGGCTGGCGCGCGGCGAGGCGGTCTTCGGCGACCTGTACGAGTACTTCCGGCGCAAGCCCGACGGCGCGAAGCCGCCGGCGAAGGAGAAGTCATGAGACGCACCGTCTGGATCGCGTTGCTCCTGTCACTCCCGCTCACTGCATCGGCCGAGGAGAACAACATGAAGGTCTGGCGCTTCGACGACGCCAAGGTATCGGAGGCCCCGGCGCACATGCGGTTTGACCGCACGGGCGAGGGCAAGGCCGGGCGGTGGGTGGTCCAGGCCGACAAGACCGCCCCGTCCGGTGGCCACGTCCTCGCGCAGCTCGACACCGACGCGACCGACTACCGCTTCCCGGTCGCGGTCACCGAGGCGTCCGCCCCGGCGGACGTCCGCGTCGAGGTCGCGTGCAAGCCGGTCTCCGGCAAGGTCGACCAGGCCTGCGGGGTCGTCGTGCGCTACCAGGACCGGGACAACTACTACGTCGCCCGCGCCAACGCGCTCGAGGGCAACGTTCGCCTCTACTACGTGAAGGCGGGCAAGCGCGTCCAGCTCGCGAGCTGGCGCGGCACGGTGAAGTCCGGGACCTGGCACCGCCTCGCGCTCGAGGCCCGCGGCGACCAGCTGAAGGTGTCCTGGAACGGCACCACGGTGCTCGAACACCAGGACAAGACGTTCTCGTCCGGGGGCAGCGTCGGCGTCTGGACCAAGGCCGACTCGGTCACCTACTTCGACGATCTCTCGATGACCCCACTCTGAGGAAAGCCATGAGCATCACACGTCGCGAAGCGCTCACCGTGACCGCAGGCTCGGCCGTTGCGATCGTCATACTCTCGTGAGCGGCCAGATGAGCGCGACGACGTCCACGCCGAGCTCGCGGGGCTCGCCGTGGACTTTGGCGCATGAGCAGGGGTCGGCGATGAAACTTCGAGGCACATCGGTCGTGGTCGTCCTGCTGGCGCTGCTCGCCGCGCACGGGTGTCGGCAAAGGGCAGGGCACGAGGTCGTCGTCTACACATCGGTCGACCAGGTGTTCGCCGAGCCGGTGTTCCGCGCGTTCGAGGAGCGCAGCGGCATCCATGTCCGCGCGGTCTTCGACACCGAGGAGACCAAGAGCACCGGGGTGGTGAACCGGCTGATCGCCGAGGCGGGGCAGCCGCAGGCCGACGCCTTCTGGTCCGGGGATCCGGTGCGCCCGTTCCTCCTGATCCAGCGCGGCCTGGTCGTGCCGTACCCGTCGCCGGAAGCGGCGGCGATTCCGGCCGCGTTCAAGGCCGCGGACGGAATGTGGACCGGCACGGCGGCGCGCGCGCGGGTCTTGCTTGTCAATCGGGACCGCGTGGCGGCGGGGACGGAACCGCGATCGATCCGCGATCTCGCCGATCCGCGCTGGAAAGGGCGGGCGGCGATCGCGAACCCGCTGTTCGGCACGACGACGATGCACGTGGCGGCACTGTTCGCCTCCTGGGGCGACGCCGACGCCACGGCCTTCCTGCGCGCGCTCAAGGCGAACGGCGTGCGCATCGCGAGCTCGAACGGCGAGGTGAAGCGCCTCGTCGTCGCCGGCGAGGTCTCGTTCGGCGTGACCGACACCGACGACGCCCACGAGGCGGTCGCCGGCGGCGCGCACGTCGAGGTCGTCTATCCCGACGCCGACGGCGCCGGCACGCTCGTGATGCCGACGTCGGTCGTCGTCCTGAAGGGCGGACCGAACCCGGCGACAGCGCACGCGCTGGTCGACTACCTGCTCTCCGCCGACGCCGAGCGCCGCATGGCCGAGAACGGCGCCCACATGCCGTTGCGCAGGGACGTGCCGGTCCCGGACGGCGTGCGCCGCGTCGGTGACGTGCGCGCGATGGCGGTCGACTATGCCCGCGTCGCCGCCGCGATGGAGGCGATCCAGCCGGCGCTGCGCGAGTGGTCCGGGCTGTGACGCCATGTCCGGGTCTCGCTGGCAGGAGCCGGTCATCACCGCGGTCGCGTCCGCGGCGATCCTGGTCGTCTGCTTCGCGCCACTCGCCGCGCTCGCGGTCGACGCGGCCAGCGCAGCGTCGACGGCGAACGTCTCCCTCTGGCGACTGACCCAGCTCTTCGCCTCGACCGTGGTGACGGCCGGTGCCGTCACCCTGGTGGCGCTGGGGATCGGGATCCCGCTCGGCGTGCTCCTCGCCCGGACCGACCTTCCGGGACGCCGAGCAGCCCTGATCCTTCACGCCTTTCCGCTGTTCGTGCCGCCGTTCTTGCTGGCGCTCGGCTGGTTTCACCTGGCCCGTGCCGACGGCGCGCTCGGCAGCGTGCTCGCGGCCGCGGCGCTCTTCGGTCGCGCGGGCCTGATCGCGGTCCTCGGCCTGGCACTCACACCCGCGGCGACGGCCTTGACCATGCTGGGCGTCGACGGCATCGATCCGGCACTCGAGGAGGCCGCTCGCACCGTGGCGCGTCCAGCGGTCGTCGTCCGGCGGATCCTCCTGCCGCTCGCGCGGCCGGCCCTGGCGCTCGCCGGGCTCGTCGTCTTCGCGCTCGCCTTCTCCGAGATCGGCGTGCCGATGTTCCTGCGGGTCCGGACCTATCCGGCGGCCGTGCTCGCTCGCCTCGGTGGCATCGCCTACGCGCCCGGCGAGGCGTTCCTGCTCGTCCTTCCGCTCCTGGGCCTGGCGCTCGTCCTCGCCATCATCGAGCGGCGCTTCGGCGGCCTGCGCACCCTCTCAGCGCTCGGCGTGCGGACCGATCGTCCGCGATGGCCACTCGGGCGATGGCGATGGCCGGTGGCGATCGCGTGCTGGCTCGTCGTCGCGGCCGGCGTGGCGCCGTTCGCCGCCGTCGCCGCCGAGGCGCTCGCGAGCGATCGCCTCGGCGAAGCGGTGACGCCGGCGATCCCGAGCGTCTGGAACAGCCTCCGCGTTGCCGCGATCACGGCGACCGTCGTCACGGCTGGCGGCCTGGTCCTGGCCCGAGCGCTCGTCAATCGGGGCCGCGCCAGCCGGGCCGTCGATGCCCTCGCCGCGCTCGCCTTCATCACGCCGGCCGCGGCGCTCGGCACCGGCGTCACCATCGTATGGAATCGGCCGACGACGGGGTTCATCTACACCGCGCCGATGATCCTCGTCGTCGGCCTGGCGGGTCGCTACGCGGTGCTCGGCATCCGGCCCCTCGCGGCCGTGCTGTCCCGCACGCCACCCCACATCGACGACGCGGCCCGCGCCGCCGGCGCCAGCTACCTGCGGCGCCTCGGCCGGATCGTCGTCCCGATGCATCGGCGCGCGATCGTCGCCAGCTGGATGCTCGTCGCGGTCTTCGCGCTGCGCGACCTCGAGACCGTGATCCTGTTCTACCCGGCCGGCGAGGAGCCGCTGATGGTGCGCATCTTCACGCTCGAGGCGAACGGCCCGCCCGCGGTCATCGCCACGCTGGCGCTGCTACAGGTCGGGCTGACCGCGCTCACACTGGCGGCAGGCGTCGCCCTGCTCGGGAGGCGCCGGTGACCGCCGCGCTCGAGCTGGCGAACCTGTCGGTGCGCCGTGGCGCGGCCGCGGTCCTCGCCGACGTCGACCTCTCGCTCGCACCCGGCGAGATCGTCGCGCTGCTTGGCCCGTCCGGGGCAGGGAAGTCGACCATCGTCCGTGTCGCCCTGGGCCTCATGGCGCCGACCACCGGTACCGTCGCGATCGATGGTCGCCTCGCGAGCAGCGGCAGCCGCGTCCTCGTGCCCCCCGAGGAGCGCGGCATGGGTGTGGTCTTCCAGGATCTGGCGCTGTGGCCGCACCTCACCGTCCGCGACAACCTCGCCTTCGCGTTGCACGGACGGCGCCTCGGCCGGGAGGAGACCGCTGCGCGGATCTCATCCTTGCTCGACGATCTCGGAATCGCGGCGCTGGACCGGCGGTACCCTGGCGCGCTGTCGGGCGGCGAGCGCCAGCGGGTCGCGATCGCGCGCGCGCTGGTCGGCGACCCGACCGCGATCCTCCTCGACGAGCCGCTGGCGAACCTCGACCTCGTCCTGAAGACCGAGCTCCTGGGGGTCTTCCAGCGCGTGCTGCGTCGGGGCCGCACGTCGACGCTGTACGTCACCCACGACCCCCGGGAAGCGGCCGTGCTGGCTGACCGGGTCGCCGTGCTCGAGACCGGCCGGATCACACATCTCGGCTCGCCCACTGCGATCGCGCGCGATCCGAGAACCCCGTTCGCGCGTGCCATCGCCTCGGAGCTGGTGTCCACCCTGTCTGCCACGGACGGGCGCGCCCATGAATGACCGCGCCATCCTCATCACTGGCGCCTTCGTCCGCGCGGTCGCCATCGGCTTCACCGCGGTCGTGCTCGGCCTGCACCTCGCTGCCGCGTTGCACGTCCCGCTTGACTACGGCATCGGTTAGTATCAGCTTACGTTAGCACCAGCTAACGGAGCCGTCATGACCGCCGCCAGCCGTCCGCCGATCAAGCTGTTCGTGTTCCCGCGCATGTTCGAGATCCCGAACCTGAGCCCGTTCTGCTGCAAGCTCGAGACGTGGCTCCGCATCGCGCAGATCCCCTACGAGGTTGTCGTGACCCGCGATCCGCGGACCGCGCCGCGGCGGAAGCTGCCCTACATCGAGGACGACGGCGTCCGCATCCCCGACTCCGGCGCCGTGATCGAGCACCTGTCGCGAACGCGTTCGATCGATCCCGACGCGCACCTCGGCCCTGCCCAGCTCGCCACCGCCCTCCTGGTGACGCGAGCTCTCGAGGAGCACTACGCGTTCGTCCTCGCCTACACGCACCTCGTCCGCGAGGAGGGCGTCAAGCACACGCGGGCGCGCTTCGACGCGCTGCCTGCGCTGATCCGGCCGTTGGTTGCGCGCGCGGTGCGCAAGAACGTGATGAACCTGCTCTGGCACCAGGGCCTCCTGCGCTACTCGCACGACGAGATCGTCGCCCGCGCCATCGACGACTGGCGCGCCGTCCTGTCCTTCATGTCGGATGGCCCGTGCTTCTTCGGCGACCACCCCGCCGGGGTCGACGCGATCGTGTTCGGCACCCTGGCGCCGACCGTGCTCACGCCGATCGAGACACCGATCCGGACCTTCCTGCGGTCGCAGCCGAAGGCGGTCGCCTATGCGGAGCGGATGCGCGCGCGGTTCTTTCCGGAGCTCGCGCCAGCGGCGGCGTCCGCCGAGCGCTCGACGCCGGCGCGCGTCAGCGCGTGAGGGAGGCTTCCGGTGGCGAACGCGCACGCAGAACGAGTCCTCGATGCGCTCGGCGATCCGACGCGACGGGCCGTGTTCGCCCGCCTCCGCGGCCGTGCCCGCTCGGTCGGTGAGATCGCCGCGGGCCTGGATGTTAGCCGGCCGGCGGTGTCGCAGCACCTCAAGGTGCTCAGGGACGCTCGCCTCGTCACCGCGCGCGCCGAGGGAACGCGCCGTGTCTACGCCGTGGACCCGCGAGGCATCGAGGCCGCGCGCGACTGGCTCGACGGGTTCTGGGATCGGGCGCTCGCCGCGTTCAAGGAAGCCGCGGAGCGCGAAGCATCGAAGGAGAAGGGATCGAAATGAGAGACGACAGCCACGTGGAGTCGATGGATCCGAACTCGGTCCGCAAGGTCGTCACGGTGGAGGCGCCCCAGGCGACTGCATGGCGCGTCTTCACCGAGGGCATGAGCACCTGGTGGCCGCTGGCGCAGTACAAGATCGGACAGGCCAACGCGGTCGCGGCGATCGTCGAGCCGTTCGCGGGCGGGCGCTGGTACGAGCGCGGCGAGGACGGCAGCACATGCGACTGGGGCAGGGTGGTGGCCTGGGAGCCGCCGGCGCGGCTCGTCCTGACCTGGGACATCGGTGCGGACTGGAAATACGACCCGGGCCTCGGCACCGAGCTCGAGATCCGCTTCATCGCCGAAGGCGACCGCCGCACGCGCGTGGAGCTCGAGCACCGGCGTCTCGATCGGTACGGCGCTCGGCGCGACGAGATGCGGGAGATCTTCGACAAGGGCGGCGACTGGGGTCGGCTGCTCGCGCGCTTTGCCGAGGTCGCTGCCCACGGCTCGTGAGGACCGATCCGACCGCCCTCCGCCGCCTTTCCCGCCACGGACCAGCGTCCGCCGGGCCCGTAGAACAGGGGCCACCTGATCTGTTCGTACTCGCGGGGTGGCTCGCCGGAGTACTCTCGCCTCCGCGGCCCGGCGTCGGGAACCTCGATGCCCAGGATCCGAATCAATGTTGCAGGCTACCGCTTCCGCCTGGACGGGCCAAAGCCGCTATCGCTTGCCGCGCTCGACGAACGGGACGGCGATCTCGGTGAGCAGGGCGCCGAGCTCGGCTGGCTCGCCGACAACGTCGACGTGGCCCTTGCCCCATCCCGGGACCCGGGACTGGTCGCCCTTCGGCGGCAGGGTTCGACGCTGCGCGGGTCGATGGCAGCGCCTTGCACGTTGCCTGGCCCGCGCAGCACGCTCGGGTCGTCCACTTTCTGGGCCACCTGGTGCGAATCATGCCGCGACGAGCTCAGGAGCGCCCCGAGCCGAGTCCCGTCGGCATCGGCCTGCTCGTCGTCTCGATCGCTGCCATGTGGTGGCCGCGCCCTCGAGGCCGACTCGTTCCAGACCAGCGCGTGCTTCTGGCTGTCGGTGGTCGGCCTGGTCGGCATCACGCTCAACGCGGTGCTCGGCTGGTGGTGGGCCGACCCGGCTGCGGCGTTCGGCATCGCCCTGCTGCTGGTGAAGGAAGGCCGCGAGGGGCTCCGCGGCGAGAGCTGTTGCGACGGCTGCGAGTGACCGGGTGACCTGTCGATCAGGTGGGCTTCCGCGCCAAGACGTTGACGCCGCGCACGCCGTACTTGCGCGCGATCCGTTCCTTCGACGTGCCGAGGAAGCAGTCGAAGCGAGCGACCACCGCGACGTCGACGAAGCCGAGCTGAGTGAGAACCGAGATTAGCTCTCCCTCCGGGAGAGCACCGCCAATTCAACCCGTCCAGAGGTCGACGTCGCGTCGGATGCCCTCCGACAGCTCCGACTCGACCACGATGTCGCCGAGCTGGAGCCGTCCGCCCGGCCTGAGCACGCGCCAGATCTCGCCGAATGCCTCGAGCTTGTCGGTCGTGAGGTTGAGGACGCCGTTGGAGATCACGACGTCGACGGATGCATCGTCGATGGGCAACGCCTGGGCGTCGCCTTGCCGGATCTCGAGGTTGTCGAGACCGGCAGCGCGCGCTGACGCGCGGGCTCGCTCGATCATCGCTGGCGTCATGTCGACGCCGATGGCGCGGCCGGTGGGGCCGACCCGGCGCGCAGCGAGCATGAGATCCATGCCGGCGCCGGAGCCGATGTCGACCACGGTCGCGCCGGGTTCGAGCGGCGCGATTGCCAGCGGGTTGGCGACGCCAGCGAACGACGCGGTCGATTCCGCGGGCAGGGCGGCGAGCTCGGAGGAGTCGTAGCCGAGCAGGTCGGCGGCGTACGCCGGTCCACGGTGGAAGTGGAACTCACTGGTCGGATCGGTCGCAACCCGAGCGTAGATAGTCGCGATCTCGGCGCGCAGCCGCATGGTATCGAGATCGACGGGGCAGGATGTCGCCATACGAGGTCCCTCCGTTCAGAGACGGCTGTTACCCCGGGTACGTGTCGCCGTTGCGCTCGGATCAGAGAATTCCAGCAATTGCTTGAGGAGCTGGAGCTCGCTTCTCTCGTTGACAGCTCTCGAGGGTCATCGTATTCAAGGAGATGCTTGAATGTCAACCCGGAAGCCAGGCCACGGCGCCAAGCAGCGCATCTATGGGCAGTTCGCGCGCATCTCCAAGGCGCTCGCCGCGCCGGCACGCCTCGAGCTTCTCGATCTGCTGATCCAGGGCGAGCGGTCGGTGGACGCCCTTGCTACTGCCACCGCGCTGTCGGTCGCCAACGCGTCGCAGCATCTGCAGGTCCTCGCGGCGGCGCGGCTGGTCGACTCCCGGCGCGACGGTCAGCGGGTCATCTACCGGATCGCAGATGACTCGGTCATCGCGCTCTGGCATGCGCTCCGGCGAACCGCCGAGATGCGCCTCGAGGAGCTCGACGAGGTCGCCCGCGACTACCTGATCGGACGCGACGACTTCGAGGCGATCGATCGCGCCGAGCTGGCGCGACGGCTGCGCAACGGCTCCGTCACGCTGATCGACGTGCGCCCCGCCGAGGAGTTCGCGCAGGCCCACATCGCAGGCGCCATCTCGGTCCCCCTCGCGGAGCTGCCCGAGTTCGCCAAGACCGTAGCGAAGAGCCAGAAGGTGGTCGCCTACTGTCGGGGGCCGTACTGCGTGTACGCGCTCCAGGCGGTCGCTGCCCTGCGGAAGCGCGGCATCCAGGCGGTGCGGGTCGAGGACGGCGTCGCCGAATGGCGTGCCGCCGGCCTGCCGATCGAGGTCGGCGGCGGTGCCTCGTGATCTTCCGTCCGTTCTATCGGTTCGAGACCGGGTGCGCCACCTACGTCTTCGGCTGTGGCGGCAGGGGCATCGCGTGCGTCGTCGAGGTCGGCTCGGCCGTTCTGTCCAAGCCCGCGGGCATGGAAGCGATCCTCCGCTTCAACCAGGGGCGGGGCGCGTGACGGAGCCGCGTCTCGGCATCCGCGCGAACCTGGCGCAGTTCACGCTGCTCGTCGTCGTCAACGGGTTCGTCGGCGCGATGGTCGGCATGGAGCGCGCGATCCTGTCGCCCATGGCCGAACGCGAGTTCCAGCTCGCGGCGAGGACGGCCGTCCTGTCCTTCATCGTCGTCTTCGGGGTCACGAAGGCGCTCACCAACTATCTCGCCGGGAGGCTGTCGGATCGCGTCGGGCGCAAACACGTGCTCGTGGCGGGCTGGCTGGTCGCCGTGCCTGTGCCGTTCCTGCTCATGTGGGCACCGACCTGGACGTGGATCCTGGTCGCGAACGCGTTCCTCGGTGTGAGTCAGGGCCTCACGTGGTCGACGACGGTGATCATGAAGATCGATCTCGCTGGCTCGGCGCGACGCGGGCTCGCGATGGGGTTGAACGAGGCCGCCGGCTACTTCGCGATGGCCGTGGGCACGGTCGCGACCGGATGGATCGCGTCCCGCTGGGGCCTGCGGCCCGAGCCGTTCTATCTCGGCGTGGGCTTCGTCGCCGCCGGCCTCGTCCTGTCTGTGCTTGCCGTCCGCGAGACAAGGCATCACGTCTCGACGGAGGCGAAGCTGCACAGCGTGCCGGCCGCGGGTGTGCCTTCCCCGCGCGAGGTGTTCTGGCGCACGACGCTGCGCGACCGGAACCTTTCGAGCGTCAGTCAGGTCGGCCTCGTCAACAACCTCAACGACGGCATGGCCTGGGGGTTGTTTCCGCTCGTGTTTGCGGCTGCTCAGCTCGACCTCGACCGCATCGGCACCCTCGCTGCGCTCTATCCCGCGACCTGGGGCCTCGCCCAGCTCGTCACCGGCGCCTGGTCCGATCGCATCGGGCGAAAGTGGCTCATCGCGAGCGGCATGTGGCTGCAAGCGCTGGGCATCGCCGTGATCGCGGTCGCCGAGCGCTTCGCGCCGTTTTCCGTCGGTTGCATCCTCCTCGGCCTCGGCACCGCCATGGTGTACCCGACGCTGCTTGCGGCCATCGGCGACGTCGCGCATCCGTCCTGGCGCGCCTCGGCGGTCGGCGTCTACCGTTTGTGGCGGGACCTCGGCTACGCCGTCGGTGCCGTCCTCGCGGGCGTGACCGCCGACGCGCTCGGCCTT
>Ga0075421_100011702_pt1 | contig 10876 bp, 6 predicted proteins | sample SoiMetdeltSBSDD5_FD_75292 | JGI IMG/M metagenome (GOLD analysis project Ga0075421, IMG submission 75292) | Bulk soil microbial communities from a Populus tree surrounding site in Tennessee, USA - Soil MetaG P. deltoides SBSDD5 | ecosystem: Environmental > Terrestrial > Soil > Tree plantation...
CGGCGTCCCTCGAACAGCTCCTGCCACTGGCGCACCATCCCCAGATAGCCGTTGTTGACGATCGCGACCTTTACGTTGCGGATGCCTTCCTGGCGGATCGTGGCAAGCTCCTGGTTCGTCATCTGAAACCCGCCGTCGCCGACGACGACCCAGATTGTCTCGTCGGGCCGAGCGAGCGCGGCACCTAACGCGGCAGGAACGGCGAAGCCCATCGTGCCGGCACCGCCGCTCGTAATGAGCGTTCGGGGTTCCCGCCACTCGATGAGTTGTGCCGCCCACATCTGATGCTGGCCGACGTCCGTCACCACGCGCGTCCGGCGCGTGCGCGACCGCTCGCGGAGCGACGCGTCGAGCGCGGCGTAGACATCGTGGGGCATGAGCGACGACGTCGCCGGGCGGTTCGCGTACGCCTGACGAGGCTGATGATCCGCCTGCAGTGCGCGGATCTCGGCGAGCCAGCGCGCTCGGTGACGCAGACGAGCGTCATCGTGACTCGCGTCGCCAAATGCGTTCGCCTTGACGAGCGCCGTCAGCTCTCGCAGCGTCAGGTCCGCATCGCCCACGACCCCGACGTCGGCGCGCACGATCTTGCCGATCTCCGAGGGATCGATGTCCACGTGGACGATCTTCGCCTTTGGCGCGAACGTTGACGCCTTCCCAGTCACCCGATCATCGAATCGGCCGCCAATGTTGAGGAGGCAGTCGCACTCCTGGAGCGCGCGGTTCACGTGCACCCAGCCGTGCATGCCCGGCATGCCCAGGCTGAGAGGGTGCTGCTCGGGGAACGCGCCTTTGCCGTGCAGCGTCGTGATCACCGGGATGTGCGTTGCGTCGGCGAAGGCGAGCAGTGCATCAGCGGCGCCGGATTGAATCACGCCGTTCCCCGCCAGGATGAGCGGTCGAAGTGATCCCGAGAGCAGCGTCGCCGCAGCGTGTACCGCGTGTGCGGCCGGCGCGCTCACCGGGCTGTATCCTGGCAGGTCGATCGCGATGTCCCAGTCCGGTGTCACGCGCGCCTGCTGCGCGTCCTTCGTAATGTCGATCAGCACCGGCCCAGGACGGCCGGACGACGCAAGGTGAAACGCTTCTCGAACGACGCGTGGGATGTCGCGCGCATCGGTCACCAGATAGCCGTGCTTCGTGATCGGGATCGTGATGCCGGTGATGTCGGTCTCCTGGAATGCGTCAGTGCCGAGGAGCGCGCTCGAGACCTGGCCGGTGATGGCGACGAGCGGAGTCGAGTCCATCCACGCGTCAGCTATCGGCGTCACGAGGTTCGTCGCACCGGGTCCGCTGGTTGCGACGCACACGCCCACCTGACCTGTCGCGCGCGCGTATCCCTCCGCTGCGTGGCCGGCGCCCTGCTCGTGCCGGCAGAGCACATGGCGCAGCCGGTCGCGATACTCCCACATCGCGTGGTAGAACGGCATGATCGCGCCGCCGGGGATCCCGAACATGACCTCGACGCCCTCGCGGATAAGGGCTTCACAGAGGATCTGCGCGCCCGTCCGCACCTCGACGCGCGGTGTCGCCATGGGCGCCGTCATGCGAGCACCGCTCCCTGGCTCGCGTTCGTCACCAGTCGCGCATAACGAGCGAGCCAGCCCGTCGCGAACCGGGCCGGCGGTGGTGCGAACGCGCGTCCTCGATGGGCGAGCTCGTCGTGGGTCACGTCGACGTCCAGCGTCCGCGCGCCGAGGTCGATGCAGATCGTGTCACCGTCGCGAACGAGCGCGATCGGGCCGCCTTCGGCGCTCTCGGGGGAGACGTGGCCGATGCATAAGCCGCGCGTGCCGCCGGAGAATCGGCCGTCCGTGATCAGCGCGACCGACGCGCCGAGCGGCATGCCCTTGAGCAGGCTCGTGAGGGCGAGCATCTCCCGCATGCCCGGCCCGCCCTTCGGTCCCTCGTTCCGCACGATCACGACGTCGCCCGGCGTTATGCGCCCGTCGTGCACGGCGGCCGTTGCCGCCTCCTCGCCGTCGAACACGCGTGCGGGGCCGGTAAACGTCATCTCGTGCTGCTCGACCGCGCCGACCTTCACGACGGCACCACCCGGCGCCAGCGATCCGAACAGCGAGCAGAGCGCGCCACGGTCGGCGTGCGGATTCGTGATTGGCCGAATGCAGTCCGGGTTCCGGTTAGCGACCTCCTCGAGGTTCTCACCGAGCGAGCGGCCAGTGACCGTGCGTGCATCGAGATCGAGCAGTCCCGGTTTCGACGACAGCTCTTTGAGGATGGCTGGCACACCGCCCGCCGCGTGGACGTCCTGCATGTGCCACTGCCGATTGCCGTCCCAGGCGGGAGACACCTTCGTGAGGTGCGGCACTCGTGAGGCAATGTCGTTGAATCGCTCCAGCGGATAGTCGAGCCCCGCCTCGCGTGCCAACGCGAGAACGTGGAGGACCGTGTTCGTGGATCCGCCCATCGCGACGTCGAGTGCCACCGCGTTGTCGATGGCCGCCGGCGTGACGATGTCGAGGAAGTGCACCCGCTCGCGCACTATGCGCAGGAGATGCGTCGCGGCGCAGCGCGCGAGCGTGAGGCGCTCTGGTGTAGTCGCGAGCGCCGATCCGTTTCCGGGAAGTGCGACACCCAGCGCCTCGCACAGGCAGTTCATGGAGTTCGCCGTGAACATCCCGCTGCAGCTGCCGCAGGTAGGGCAACCGTTGACCTCGAGCTCCTCGAGCCGCGCGTCGTCGATGAGCCCTGCTGCCCTCGCGCCGACTCCCTCGAACACCGAGATCAGGTCGATCTTCGCACCGCTGCGATCGACGCCGGCCGCCATTGGTCCGCCAGAAACGAAGACCGTCGGGATGTTCACGCGCGCTGCGCCCATGAGCATCCCCGGCACGATCTTGTCGCAGTTCGGGATGCAGATCATGCCGTCGAAGCAGTGCGCGCTCGCCATTGTCTCGACGCAATCGGCGATGAGCTCGCGCGAGGGCAGGGAGTAGTGCATGCCCGCGTGCCCCATGACGATCCCGTCGTCGACGCCGATGGTGTTGAACTCGAATGGGATGCCGCCGGCGTCGCGCACCGCGTCCTTGATGGCGCGGCCAAACGCCTGCAGGTGGGCGTGGCCGGGGACGATGTCGACGTACGAGTTGCAGACCGCGATGAACGGTTTGTCGAAGTCGTCGGCACCCCGCAGCTGCCCCGTGGCACGGAGCAGCGCGCGGTGCGGCGCGCGGTGGAAGCCTCGCTTGATCGTGTCGGATCGCATTCGAGAAGGGTGAAGACGGCAAAAGGCCCCTTCCGACAGCGGAAGGGGCCTTTCGGCTCATCGTTCACCCCTCCCGCTTCGTGCTTGGTCGGGAGGGCAGTGCTCGCAAGGACTTACATGAGCGCGACCATGCCTGACTCCCGAACGCCTACTACTACCGCGACGAGAATCGCGATAGTAAGGAGGAGGCCAATAAGTCGAGTCTGGGCGGCGAGCTTCATGAAAGCTGGAGTATGTATGACACTATAACGGGTGAGTGACGTCGAACCCCTACGCGCGTATGCCAGTGACGTCGTTCCGCCGCGTCCGCATCGGGCGGAAGCGAGACGCGCGGGTATCGCGCCCAGGTAACGGCACGCGGCCGTGGAGACACAACGTAACCTAACGGGCGCTCGGGCACCACAGGGTTGTCACGCGAATCGTTCAGGCATTTGTCAGCTCAGCGAACATTTCCCCCAAGTTCGCGCCGCGCGGGTCGCCGGCCGCACCTGTTCTACCGGTTTCGCGGCGGCTAATCGCAGGTCGGCCTACCGTGCGGCGACGTGATCAGCGGAGGCCGCAGTGCCCGAGCGTCGCCGACAGTAGCGCGCACCCGGCTGCCGCAGTTTCGCCGCAGTTTCTCCGGGCACGAGCGGGCAAATTTGCCATCTCGAGCGGGCGCCGATGCTCGCTAGGGGCCGTAACCGGGCAGGTTACCCGGGGTGGATACCTATCCACCCCGACTGTTAATCAGGAGGTCGGTGTTTCGAATCCACCCGCCCCAGTCCCAAGTCTCGTATGCGTTTACGCGTGCGGGACTTTTCGTTTTCGAGAGGCTCGCCGTAGTTTCGCCGTAGTTTCTCACGACGTACCGCCGAGTTTTCGCTCCCGCAGCTTCGCCGGCGACTCCATCACCGCGAGCACGCCTGCATCGTCCGCGTGGTGGTAGCACGTTTCCACGTCGAACCGCTTGCGATGCCACGCCTGATTGCCGGTTGTCTGCGAAAAGAGATAGCCGTCTTCGAAGGCCCACAGCTTCGCGCGGAGTGTCCGGATCTCGTTCCACAGGTTCTCGGGGATCGGGATCGTCTGCTCTCGCCGCCGCTTGTCGAACTCCTTTCGCTACGTAATTGCCGGCGGGTCGCTGGCGATGTCCTGCGAGCGAAGGCCTCGCACTGCGCCGATCCGACGGCCCGTTGCCTCGACCAAGACCAACGCAAGCTCAAGCCGCAACCACTGTGCGCGAGCCCATTTCGTCTTCGCCTCCGTCGCGAGAGTCTGAATCGCGCCGCGCACGGCGAGGAAGCGATCATGCGTCGCCACCGGCCACTTGGGACTTGTCTCCTTTGGGAGCGAGAGCCCGCGCAGCGGGTTCTCCGCGAGGAGCCACGTGCCAGCCGGCTGCCTAACGGTGCAGGCCCATCGGATCATCGCGCGAAGCACCTGGAGGTCATAGGCGGCCGACCGAGGACCAACCGGATCCGTCGCGCGTCCGTCCGGCCACCGCTGCCCCGGCGCCGAAGCTCCGCGTAGCGCTCGACGCCAGAAAGCGTTAGGCGAGCCTCACCGAGTCACGGCCGGGGCACACGGAATTCCGGTTCACGCTTGCTGCTGCCCAAACCGCGGTCGAGGCTGATCCAGTGGAAGCGTAGCCGACTGACCGGATCAGGGCTGACCAGCTACCTTGACCGGCAGGGCGCTCGAACTCGTGGAGTTGGCGCCGAGCTGGCCTACGCGCCCAGAGCCCCAGCAGTACACAGTGCCGCTGGTCGTGCGGGCGCAGACGTGCCGAAAGCCCACCGTGATGCTCTCGAATTGGCGACCGCCGGCCACCGCGACGGGTGTGCGCCGTCCCGAGGTGGACCCATCGCCCACCGTGCCGACGCCATTCTCGCCCCAGCAGTACGCGGCTGCCGTGGTCGTTAGGCCGCATGTCAGCCCCAGTTCCTCGTTCCCGCCGGTGGCCAGCTTCTGAAAACTGAGTCCGCCACTGACCGCGAGCGGCAGAAAACTGTCTATCGTTGATCCGTCGCCGAGTGCTCCATCGGAGTTTCCACCCCAGCAATACGCCGCGCCCGCGACTGTCAGTCCGCAGGCATGGTCGCCCAACCCGGTGGCGAGCAACGTGAAGGCGAGGCCGCCCGAAACCGGTGCAGGTAAGGGATGTCGTGTGAAATCCCTGGTCCCTCGTCCGAGTTGCCCGCGCGCATTGGAGCCCCAGCAATACGTCGTTCCGCTGGTGGTGACACCGCAAGTGAAGCCGCGAGAATCGGAGCCACCGGGCGCGATCTGTTGGAACGTCGCTCCAACTGGCATGACGACCGCCACCGGTGTTGAACGCGAAGGCGCGGTCGTGCCATCCCCGAGCTGGCCGGAATTATTACGTCCCCAGCACCATGCTGCACCGCCACTGGTCAGTCCGCACGTATGGCTGTCACCGGCCTCGATACTTGCGAATTTCACTCCGGTTGACACAGCGACCGGCGCGTTCCGCGACGTGAAGGAACTGTCCCCGAGTTGCCCGTAGGCGTTGTTCCCCCAGCACCACGCTGATCCGTTACTCGTCAGGCCGCACGTGTGTGCGTCGCCGGCCGTCAGCTGTGCGAACGAGAGGCCGCCGGCAACGGGAAAAGGCACCAGTCCGCAGGGAAATCCCCCTTCGTCAGGAAGGCAAATCGTGAGCGGAGGCGGCACACCCAATTGACCGCTCTCGTCGCGTCCCCAGCAGTGCGCGGTCCCGGTAGCCGTCACCGCGCACGTATGCGCGCCACCGGCTGTCACGGAGGCGAATGCTGCATTGTCGAACTTCGGACTTACCATCACCGTGGCCGTGCCGACTACTCCCTCGATGGTGGCGTTGATATTCGCGGCCCCTGCACCCAAAGCCTTCACAAGGCCGGTCTCGGAAACCGTTACGACGTTCGGTGACGATGTCTCCCACGCGATGGGTCGTCCGGCGATCGGGTTGCCAATGTCCCCGCGCGCAATGGAGACAAGACGCAGGGTGTCTCCCACGATCATGGAAAAAACGCCCGGGATGACCGCGACCGTCTCGACGACCGACGACGGGCCTAACGCATCATCGTCACCGTCGCACGACGCCGTGAGTATCGCGGCAAGAAGAACGCATGAACAACCGAAGGTCCGGCGCATCGGTGTCTCCAGGTTGCCCCCTCAAATTCCTTCACGCTGGTTATCGCTCGTCAACAGAAAGCGCCAGGATCGCGGGCATCGATCACGGCGGCTTCAGGGATTGCGAACGACCCAAACCTGCGCGTTGAACGGCCTCCCGCCGGCGCCGGCGACGATCCGTGTACCGTCCACGCGCACATCACTGATCGCGAACCCATATCCGCCATCCGCCAGGGGCAGCTGCCGGATGCCCAACGTTTCGGACCAGATGAAAGGTACGCCATTCCCGTTTCCCAATGTGCTCAACCCGACGACCTCGCGCGACGAGTTGATCGCCCAGGCGGAGGTTGACGAGCCGCCAAGCGTCGGCAGCACTCGCGCGCCGCCGTCTACGTACCAGACAATGCCTATGTCCAGGTGGCATGGTTCGAGCGGCACACAGGCCGACCCCACGGTACCCACCAGGTCGCCCGCGCTGTTTGATCCACGCACTATGCCGCGACGGCTGTCGAGCTGTTCGACCCGCCAGGAACCGTTGATTCTCCTCCAGCGAACAGGAACACCCGCGCTGCCCCCGCCCACAATGGTGCCATCGCCGTTGACGGCATAAGCAAATCCGCTGGCTCCGACGCTGAGTGGCGGAAGGGTTTCGCCGCACTGGCCGATCCTCCACACCTGGGGCGTGGAGAAGGACCCGCTGGTGTATCCACCGACGGCGACCTGCGCGGCGGCGCTCAATGCGTATGCTGCGCCGAGTTCACTGCAGCCGAGAACCGAGAAAGCTCCAGCTGAATTCCAGAGCACCGGGCGCGGCGCACTGCCGGGGAAGAACTGTCCCGCCTTGTCTCCCTGGTCATTCACGGCCCGGATGACGGCGCTCGTCGCGGACGCGTCCCACGGGTAGGCGGTGATTTGCCACGCGCCGTTCTGCTGCGACCAGGTTACGGGGTGCATGAATCCCTGCTGGTCCCAGCTGTACCCGCCGATCAGCGTGCCGGCGCGGTTGACCGCGTACGCCTCTCCGTGTACACCACTTTCAAGTGGAGGCAACGCCGTTCGCGTTGCGAACTCAGTTCCGCCGCCGGGCCCTCCCTTCGCCAGGGAGGCAACGTCGACGTCGACCTCCTTGGTCAACTCAACTGGCGTTTTCGAGTCGCAGCCAAGGATGAGCACCGTGGTTAGCGATGACATAACGAGTGAGGCAAGGCGCGTCATGCGGTCTCCTGCAATTGGGCGCCGGGCGTGGCAATCCTCGAGATGTGGCGACCGGCACAACTGAACCCCTTTGCCGTCTATTTCACGGAGCGCGAGCCGGTTTTTGCGCGGTTGAGCGAATGACCGCCATGAGTGTTTCGTCAGACGGCTCCCCGGCGGGTGTCGAGTTGCTCAACCCGCGGCATAGCTGTAACTGCCGATGAGCGTGCCGGCGCGGTCGATGGCGTATGCCTCTCCGTGCGCGCCGCCTTTCAGTGGGGGCATGGCGCCCTCCTGCAACAGGTGGTTACATCTTGCGTTCAGTACCTGCCCCCATTTCACGGAAGGCCTGCTCCCGTTTGCGCCATCGCTGAAAAAGCACGCCGCTATTCCGTTCAATAGGACGACACGCGAACACGTGTCGATCGCGAACCATTCGATTCGGGAGGACCGTGTCAACGCCACACTCGTTACGGTACCGGTCGAGTGGCCGGATCTCGGCGACACTGCTTTTGGCACTCGTCGCGTGCAGCGACGAGGTGACAGGGCCGGTCGTGCCGGTTCCCGTGGCGCCGAGCGAACTGTCAGGTTCATGGACCTTTACTGACATCACCTCAGCGAAGACGGCGGTCGAGGAAACGGTGTGCCTGAACCGCGGTGTGATGACGTTCACCGCCGGCATCGACAACACGGCCGCCGAGCTTCGCCTGACCGGGACGTGCCGGACGCCGCGCGGTCCAGGAGCCCTCAACGCGAAGATGGACGGAACGCCAGTCACGATGGTGGCCGATTCCATCGCGTTCACGGTGAGCGGCGGCACCGTCATCCCCCCCGAAAGCTGCACCTATCTGGGGCGACTGACCGGAGGCCAGGCGCTGGCCGCGCGCGGAACCGTTTCGTGTACGCGGCGCGGAACCGGTACGTGGGAGATGACCTGGGGTCTCGACAGAGGCACCCCGATCGGCAAGCTCGCCATGATCGACATCGGCTTCGGACATACGTGTGCCCTCGATACCAACGGCCAGGCATGGTGCTGGGGCTCGAACAGCTATGGGGATCTCGGCACCGGTGATGACGTACCGCGTCTGGTGCCGGCACGGGTAGCCGGCGGAGTGCGTTTCACCCAGATCGCGGTGGCGCGGGAAGGACCCGTCAATTGTGGCCTGACCGCGGCGGGAGAGGCCTGGTGCTGGGGAAGCTCGTGGGGCGGCGTGCTCGGAGATGGATCGGGCGCGGTCGGTGGGCAACCGGTGACGGCGCCTCAGCGCGTCGTCGGCGGGGAGACGTTCATGCAGATCGCGCCCGCCGGGAGCCACGTGTGTGCAATTACACCGGCCGGGAAGGCATACTGCTGGGGGACGAACACATCAGGTCAACTCGGCACAGGCAATGACACGCCGTCGTCGACACCGGTCGCGGTCAGCGGCAACCTCACGTTCAGGCAGATCTCCGCGTACACGGTGAACACGTGCGGCGTCACGACCAGCGGCGACGGCTATTGCTGGGGGGACGGGACCGCGGGGGCTCTCGGGAACGGCGAAGAGAGCTCCAGTGAAGTCCCCATGCTGGTGAGCGGAGGACACAAGTTCGCGTCGATCAGCGTGGGGTTGTGGATGGCGTGCGGCGTCACCACCGGTGGCGACGGCTACTGCTGGGGGACTGGAGGACCCGGCCTGGGGACCGGCACCGATGAGGGCTACTCGAACACGCCGGTCCTGGTCACGGGCGGGTTGAAATGGAAATCGATTCGGGCAGGAAGCTTCATCGCCTGCGGCGTGACCACGACGAACAGTGGGTATTGCTGGGGCGACAATTTCCTCGGGACGTTAGGCGCCGGCCCGGGCCTGAAAGACGGCTCGAGCCGGCCGGTCGCCATCGCCGGGAACCTCGCCTTGGACCAGGTGGTCATCGACTTTCATGGATGCGGCCTCACGGTGAACGGCATCGCCTATTGCTGGGGCACGGGTGAATACGGCCAGATCGGCGATGGCAACCTCCGGAACCGATTCGAGCCCATGAAGGTGGCGGGGCAGCAATGAAGCAGGACACCGTCGTGACGCGTTTCCCGCAGTGCGGCGATCGCCTGATCGCGCGCGTCTTCCTGCTCACGTTGTTCGCGTGCACCGACAACCCCGACGACGTGACCGGACCCAATTTTTCGCTAGAGAATTCGGAGATCGTCATTACGACGATTGACCCAGACACTGTGACGGTCGACACGATGGTCACGGTCCGCATCACGGGTTCCGGCTTTCCGGACAGTTCTACTGCGACATGGCTCATCGATACGACGACTGCCCCCGGAATCACCACGCTCTCAACCACGTGGAAAAGTTCAACCGAAATCGAAGCAGTCATCCTCGTTTCGCCTGATGCAGCGCTTCAGTTGTACAGCATCCGGATTCGAGGGAAGAAAGGAAAGCAGGGAATCGCCGTCGAGAAATTCCGCGTCGTCGCGAAACCAACCACGCTGCCGGAACCGTTTGGCACGCGCTCCGAATCCTCCGATATCAACGACAGCGGAGTGATTGTCGGAACTGCGTGGGACGCGTCAGGTGCGCCAATGGCCGTGCGCTGGACGCCGACCGCCACGGGGTGGAGTTACACCGTCCTTGGAAACGGCGGCGCGTCCGCCATCAACAATGCTGGCCTGATCCCTCGATCCGCGTTCGATGACGTCGCGCGAGTGTGGCGCACGTGGATCCACTTCCCCTCGGGCGCTGAAGTGGACTTCGGGCCGGCCTCCGTCAGGGACATCAGCGACAACGGCACGATGATCGGCGCCAGGTACGACAGCGCGTTCCGGGGAATGCCAGTGGTCTGGCGACAGGTTTCACAGACGCGCTGGGGTGCCCCCGAGACCCTTCCTATTCCGGCAGGGTTCACGGCGGCCTGGTTCGAAAGCATCAACGGTGTGGGGGACGTCGTAGGGGTGGTGACGAACCCGGACTCGTCGCTCGGCGTGATCTGGAAGTTCCGGAATGGCCAGTGGCTGACGCCGGAGCCAGTGGACCGCCAACTCCCAGGAGGGGCGACTGCGATCAACGATGCGGGCGCGATGGCGGGCTGGGTGTGGCCGTGTATCCAGGGACTCCCAAACTGCTACTCGAGTCTGGCGTTCTGGCCTTCGGCAGGCGGCGCTCGCAGGATGTTGCCGACGCTCTACAACACGCAGGGCTCCGTAAGCGCGATCAATAACGCGAACCAGGTCGTCGGCTGGGCTCCGGTGCACGTCATCGAGGGTTCGGTGCCTCGCGCGGCTCTCATACGGCACGCGGTGATCTGGTTCCCTGGCAGTCCGTGGCCCGAAGACCTTGGTGCGATTCGACTATCGGAATTCGGCGA
>Ga0075421_100011703_pt1 | contig 10875 bp, 11 predicted proteins | sample SoiMetdeltSBSDD5_FD_75292 | JGI IMG/M metagenome (GOLD analysis project Ga0075421, IMG submission 75292) | Bulk soil microbial communities from a Populus tree surrounding site in Tennessee, USA - Soil MetaG P. deltoides SBSDD5 | ecosystem: Environmental > Terrestrial > Soil > Tree plantation...
GTCATCCTCCACGAGCAGATCAACCAGGGGCGAACGCTCATCGAGAAGTTCGAGAAGAATGCCGCCGAAGTCGACTTCGCCTGCGTACTTCTGACGCCCGATGACCTGGGCTATGCGGCCGGCAAACCATCCGACGTCCGGCCCCGGGCACGGCAGAACGTCGTCCTCGAACTTGGCTACTTCGTGAGAGCCCTGGGTCGCGACAAGGTGTGGGTCGGATGCAGCGGCGACATCGAGCTTCCCTCGGACTATCTGGGAGTTGTCTATCACCAGCTGGATGAGCGTGAATGGAAATGGAATCTCGCGCGAGAGCTGCGCGCAGCCGGATTCACCGTCGACTTCGAGAAGCTGGTGTAGCGGCTCGCGTCAGCGCCACCAGCAGGACAGATTCGTCTGGCTGCTCAGGTCAGGATTGATTCGGCAGTCGGCGCCCCACAGACTCACATCGGCAACGAGCCCATTGAAGTCCCCGAGCCGCGCGATGCAGGGGCCCGTCAGCATGTCGTTGTTCTGCAGGACCGGCGGATAGTAACTCAACTGATACTGCCAGTCGGCAGAGTCGGGGGGCATCTCGAGGAAGCGCACGGGATGAAACGAAAGCCCGACCTCCTCGAAGTCACGCAATAGCGAGACACAGATCGTCCGGTAGGCGGCGCCGGCTTCGTAGAGACGAGAGCCTTCCGATCCAACGACGGTGCGGCAGTAGGTCTCCATCACCTGCCACAGTCGAAGCATGTTGGTCAGCGCGGTGCGGGATTTCCCCGACAACACACGATCGAAGACGCGTTCGAGGATGTCGTCGACCACTGGCCCGGAGCTGAGATCCCTTCCGTGACAGGCGTGGGCAAGGCACTTGCGGCTGTCGATGGCGACCTCTTGCAGCGCCTGCGAGAGGTGTGGCAGCTCGAGCTGCGTTCGGCTCAGTAACGCCTCGAAGGAGTGTCTCTTGTGAATGATGTCGAGCACCTGGCCGGCGCTGTGGAGATCGCTGATCGCTCTGGCCAGGACAAGGACGCGATGATCGGGCGTGGCCGGCGCCGCACGGAGACCGGACCTGTTGTCCAGCGACCCGGCATCGTTTCGAAATGGCACTCGCAGGGCTTGGGCAAGCGCGATGCCGCGCTGCGGGACGTGCGATTACCGGTAAGGAACAGAAGAACTGTGAAGCCGATATCCGGCCGTCCGACAGTCTTGTCAGTGCCCCGCCGACATCTGTGATCGCGGATCAGGACGGCTCGCGGGTGCCGTTGACGATGAGTCCCTTGATCGATTCGAACGCGTGCAGAACGAGATTGACCGGGTAGTCGTTCGTGAACGAGAGGATGCCGGGTGCGTTCAGGAGTCCATTCAAGTACGTTCCGCTCAGCGCTGGACCGCTGCTGCGCACAAATGTCTGCGCGGCATCGAAGACATCGATCAAGGCGGCTCGATCGTCCTGGTTGCGGATGTGGGCGTCGAAACCAAGGTCGATGGCCCCGGCGCCGTAGCTGTCCAGGAGGGTCCGCCATCCGTCAAGCAGTGCTCGCACGTTCGCCGTCGGCTCGTGCGTCAGCTGAAACCGTGACGCGACATCACGGGTGATGTGCGCGACGAGCAGCACGTCGGCATCCGGCATCAGGCAGCTGCGATCACTGAATGTGATGAGCGAGTGCGCCATCGGATCCTGTCAATCGAGGTAGACGATCTCTTTCGACTTGTTTGAGCTGGACGTCTGCAACTGCCGATCGATGCTTCGCTTCAGCTCCGCGCGTTGCGCGGCTGACAGACCGGCCGTGTCGACCACGACACGCTTGGTATACGTGTTCGAGCGCACGTCGTTGACGACCGATCGTCCGAGCCCGTCGATGGACTCCTTGGTCACGAATGGCGCTCCCTGTCTGTTGACCAGCGGTCCTTTCAGACTGATCGGTCCGACCTTCGGATCGACGAAATCGGCTCCCTGCTCCTTCGAACGGGAGATGCGATAGCCCACCGACTGTTCGTATCGCGCCCCACCGAGGCCCTCGGCGATGCTGAGACGGCCGCCCTGCTCAGGATTCGACCCGAGCTCGCGGACGCGTTGCTGGTTTGGCTGACGCTTTGTCGACGAAGTCCGGGTCCACTTGTCGGCCTTGTCTACGCGCCGTTCCCGTGTCGACTTGGGAGCGGCCTCGCGTTCCTTGGACGATTGCCGAGAGGTTGTCTCACGCCGAGTCTCTTTGCTCGGTGCCGCGTTGGCCGATCGACCAGCGCGCTCCGCGGGCGCCCCCTGCTTGGCAGGGGCCCCCTGCTTCGCAGGGGCCGTCCCTGACCATTTCTCGGCGCGGGTCGAGCGTCGTTCCGGAGCCGGCGCCTTGGCCTCGGTTTTTCGTTCGACTCTCTCTGGCCGCCCCTTCGGGGGTTCCTGCGCCTGCAGCACAGCGGCCGCGACGAACACGCACAGGCACGCGGTCAGGAGCGGTTTCATCGTGCTCATTCATTGCCTCCGCGAGGACGACCACGGGACGTTTCGAAGATCCTCAAATGACCCGAGCTCCGGCGCAACCGTCTTGGCGACCTCGAACAGCGAGCGTTTGCTCTTCGCGAACGCCTCGATGCCCTCGACGATTCGCTGCGGGAGCAAGGCTCCGCACTCGGAGGCTTCAACCATGCGAATCAGGTCGGCGTGTCCGGCCTTTCGGGCGGATTCGCGTATCTCGTCGAGCGCGCGGGTGCCTTGTTCAGGAAAGAACACCGGTATCAGCTTCGGCGCCACCCATTCGTAGGCGAGGCCCTCGGCGATGTTGGACGCATCGCCTTTTTCCGCGGCGCGAAGTTGAAAGAGCGTCTCGCCACCGGAGAAGTAGGTGGTATTCCAGCAGGTGTCGAACTCCTTGCCCAGATACTGCTCGCCGAGTCCCTCGTAAAACCCGAGAACGTAGCTGGCAGCGAAGAAACGAACCCGGTTCAGCGCCGGCACATCAGATCGATAGAGCGCCGCGATGAAATCGGGATAACCCGACCTCGCAAACACCTCGGGTCTGAAGACCTCCACCGCGGCGCGTTTATCCCCGCAGTCGGCGGCCCGGCGATAGTAGCCCTCCGCGAGATTGAGATCTTTTTCGAGGTACCGCGCGGCATCACCGAGGCGATACAGCGCGCCACAGTGACCGCTGGATTCAGCCGCTCGAAAATTGATGACGGCGTCATCCGGTCGATGAGCGTTGAACTGGGCGACGCCGAGGCGATACAGAACATCGGCATTGCCCGGTGCCGCTTCCATGGCGCGGGTGCAGGTCTCGACGGCGCGCTCTGCCGCACCCACGTCCTGGTCGTCGAGATCGTCGGTCGCGAGCTCTTCGCAGTCCTCCACGAGACTGGTCTGCTGCGGCGAGAGCGGCTCGTTGACGTCTGTGACTGATTCCGGGTCCGGTTCGCCGGTGTGCGCCCGGAATGCGACCAGCCAGACGGTCAAGGCGCCAATGGCCGCCACGAGCGAGACGAGGGCGGCGATTCTGATGCGGGCGACACGGCGCCTGCGCGATCGTGTCGTGTACGCAGTCGCGGGCACGCGACGGCCGAACCACCAAGTTCCCGAACGGCGCATAAATGACCAGGAAGGATCAGAATACAGCAATCCAGCGGCTGGGAACGTCGATATCCGACGGAGAAGCTCCGATATTTCAGCCCTGTAACTTGAACAGCCTGGCGGCGTTTTCGCAGCCAATGCGGAACCGTTCGCCCTCGGGAATCGGAGCGTTGTCGAACCATTCGGCGGCGTCGGCGGTTTCCTCGAAAGGGTAGTCGACGGAGAACAGCACGCGATCGGCGCCGACTTCGGCGATTGCATCGACGAGGGTTGGCGTTCGGAAGTTGCCGCTCGTCGTGAGAAAGACATTGGAGCGGAGGTACTCCGTGATCGTCCGGCGCGCCGGAAGGCCTTGCGGCATCTTGCGCAGGCGATGGTCGATGCGCCACGCGTTGTACGGCAATCCCTCGCCGAGGTGGCCGAGGATCAACGTCAGACGAGGATGCCGGTCGAACAGGCCGCTGCACATCAGACGCAGCGCATGGACGGCGGTCTCCGCCGCGAATGCCCAGACCGGGCCCAGCAGCCATGGATGACCCTCGTAGATCGGCTCGCGCGCCGGCAGCGGTTCGCGCGGGTGCAGATAGAAGGGCACGTCCAGCTCTTCGACCCGGCGCCAGAACGAGGCGTACGCAGCGTGGTCGTAATACACGACGTCCTCGCCGCTGCCGACCTGCGAGAATCCGTTGGCGAGCGCGCCCTTGAACCCGAGCGCTGTGACCGCGCGAGTGAGCTCCTCGGCCGCCGCGTCGGGGTCCTGCAGCGGCAGCGCCGCGAATGCGCCAAGCCGATCCGGCTGGCGCGCAACGGCTTCCGCGAGGACATCGTTGGCACGGCGCGCGACCTCGATCGCCCGAGATCGATTGGCGATCGCCTGAATGGCGGGAGAGTTCAGCGAGAGGATCGCGTACGCGATGCCATGCGCGTCCATCTCCGAGACGCGGTGACCCTGAAGATCCAACAACCGCTGCTCGAGCAGCGACCACGACTGTCCGCTTGCGTATCGAGTGGAATCCGCCAGCGTCTCTGGCAGCGCGAAGTGCTCCTCGAGCGCAATCTTTCCGATCACGACGTCGTGTCCGCCGCTGCGCGACTCGATCTCATCGGCGGTCTATTTCGCCGGCGTGCCCGCGCTCTCCTTTGCTCGAGTGAGTACGTAGGCCTGGATGGCCTTCACCTGGTCGGGCTTGAGCAGATCCTTGAACGGCGGCATGCCGAGCGTCGCACGTGCGCCGCCGAGCACAATCGCCTCGAACTGCTCGTGCACCTGACGCGTGGAGTACCGCAGATCGGGAAGCGGACCAGCCACGGCAGCGAGTCCATGACACTGTGCGCAATTCGCGGTGTAGAGGATCTGCCCCTCCTTGATCACTTCCGGCGACGCATTCACGGTGATCGCCGGTGTGGGCGGCCCGGTTCGAGCGAATGTGCGCGGAGTCAGCGTCGCCTTGGCGCCCAGCGCGAACGTCAGCATGCGCCCGTATCCGGGCTTCATGTTGCCTTGGCCCGGCGCATTGTATGTCGCCGTCGGTCCGCCCCATCCCGCCATGAGGGAGACGTACTGCACGCCATCGACCGAATAGGTGACCGGCGGCGCCATGATTCCGGTCCCCGCATCGAATTGCCACACCTGCTTGCCGTCGGTCGCGCGGTACGCCGCGAGGATTCCGTCAGCACGACCCTGGAACACCAGGTTGGCGGCCGTCGTGAGGACGCCACCGCCTTCGAGCACCGGATACGCCGCGCGCCAGGCGGCGCGCTGCCTGATCGGATCCCAGGCGACGAGCTCGCCCTTCGGCGGCGGCATCGATATCAGCTTCTGGAGGAGCGGACCCTCGTACCGCGCATCACCGCCAAGATTGGAGTTCTTCGGGTTGTATTTCCATTGCGCGTCGGGCGCGTGCAGCCCCTGCGTGCCGTTTTTCGCTGCCAGATAGACGAGGCCGGTCGCAGGATTGAACGCAATCGGGTTCCAGTTGTGCGCACCGCCGGGACCGGGTGAGACGAGCACGGGTTTGAGGCCCTCGTAGGCCACGGGCGATTCGATCGGTCTACCGGTCTTCGGATCGAGTCCGTTGGCCCACGTGATCCCGCTCACGAACGGCGTGCCCGAGATGAATTCTCCGGTTTGCCGATCGAGCACGTAGAAGAATCCGTTCTTCGAGGCCTGCATGATCACCTTGCGCGGCCTGCCCCCGATCGTCAAGTCGGCCTGGAGCAGCGGCTGCGTCGCGTCGTAGTCCCAGTTGTCGCCGGGCACCGTCTGAAAGTACCAGGCGAGCTCGCCGTTGCTGGCCCGCACGGCGAGAATCGACGCTGCATACAGGTTGTCGTCTTTCGACGTGCCGCGAAGGTCGCGGTACCAGGCCGTCGGATTCCCGGTTCCGAAGTACAGCAAGTCGAGCGACGGATCGTAGACGATGCCCTCCCATGCCGTGCCGCCGCCGCCGACCTTCCACCACTCGCCGCTCCAGGTCTTCGCCGCCTGCTCCATGGCTTTCGACTCGAAGGGACGCTTGGGATCGCCAGGAACGGTATAGGTGCGCCACACCATCTTCCCGGTCTCGGCGTTGTAGGCCGAGATGTATCCACGCACGCCGTACTCCGCGCCGGCGTTGCCGATCACCACCAGGTCCTTGGCAATTCGCGGATACCCTGTCACGGCGTACGGCTGCGCCGGGTCGGTGGTCGCCACGCTCCACACCGGCTTTCCCGTCTGCGCGTCGAGCGCGATCAATCGGCCATCCAGCGTACCGACATAGACCTTGCCGCGATAGAGCGCGACGCCGCGATTGACCACGTCGCAACAGATGAACAGCGCACGCGTTCGCGGCACGGCCGGGTCGTACATCCAGCGCACGTTTCCCGTCTTGGCATCGAGCGCGTAGACCACACTCCATGATCCTGTCGTGTAGATCACTCCGTTCTCGACGAGAGGCGTGGCCTGCAGACCGCGGGTCGTGCTGAGTTCACGGCTCCACACCAGGCCCAGCTGCCCGATCGTCTGTTCGTTGATCTGCTTCAGCGGGCTGAACCGATGGTCGTCGTAGGTTCGGCCGTACATCAGCCAGTTGCTGGTGTCGCTGTCGGCACCGGTCAATCGGGCGTTGTCAACGGTTTTGGGGGCCTGCCTCGCGGCGAGGCCGATCATGGCGAGGACCAGAGCCGACGCTGCGAAGAACGCGACACGCATCTGTTTTCCCTCTCTGCGCTGGACGTTTCGGATGGTGAAGGATAGCGCAAGGCGGCATGCTACGATCCGCGGCATGAAACTGTATGGGATCCGAGCTGTTGTTGTCGTGTACGGAGTGTTGGTCGCGGGCGGCGGAGCGATGTGGGCGCAAACTCAAGGAAGACCTGGCGTACAGGTCGCCGTACCTCAGGGCAGCACGCAGGATCAGGCTGCGGCCACCGCGCAGCAGCAACGACAGCAGGAGGCGCGCAACCGGCTGGCCAGCGAGCCGCCGCCGCGCACCGCCGAGGGGCGCATCGTGCTCGGCAACACGGCGACGCGGAAGGGCGTCTGGGTCGGTGGCAATCTCGGGTTCTGCAACTCGAACAGAGTGTCGGGGCCCTCGTCGCTGAATCCGGGAGCGGCTGCGGGACGCGGGGCGGGCGCCGGCGCTGCCGGTGGCGGCCCTGGTGGTCCGGGCGCAGGCCGAGGTGGTGCCGCTGCTGCGCCGTGCACGCCGGTCCCGTACATGGACTGGACCCTGGCCGTGTCGGATGATCGCCGCCGCAACGAGCTCGAGCCGCACACCCGCTGCAAGCCGTCAGGCGGACCGCGACAGTGGCTGACGCCGTACGGCGCCGAGTTCGTCGAACTGCCGGAACTGAAGCTCGCGTACATCTTCGACATCGGCGGGCCGCATACCTACCGCACGATCTACATGGACGGCCGCTCACATCCTCGGACGTTGACCCCGAGCTACTACGGTCATTCGATCGGCTGGTGGGAGGGGGACACGCTGGTCGTCGACACGATCGGCTTCAACGAAGGCTTCTGGATCGATCGCGGCCAGCTCCCGCACACCGACCAGCTCCATCTGCTCGAGAAGTACACGCGCACGGCGATGGGCTCGATGAGATACGAAGTCACGATCGACGATCCTGGCGCCTACACGAAGCGCTTCACGGGAACGTCGAACCTGCGCTGGGAGGACGGCACCGAGCTGTTCGAATACGTGTGCCAGCAAGCGAACCAGGCCTACACGCTGATGGTTGGTGAGGGGACATCAGTCGACCGCACCAGCGTGATCGTGCCGTAGGCACCAGGGTGAGCGTGCCGTAGGCGCTCTGGCCCAGGGCGTCTATTTTCCCCGTTGGCGTTCGAAGTGTGAGGCCAGCGTTTTGAGCGTCTGATCGTTGTTGCGCTCGAAGAACTGCCGCATCGAGACCGATTCTTCGTCAGTGCCGTATCCCAGGCTGGCCGCGCGCACGTGCGTCCGGCCGCCGTCGAGCGGCGTCAACGTCACGACCGTCCATGAACGCTTCCACGCCTCCTTGAACGGGAAGCCCGTTGGTGTCTTGCGAATCCGGATGGCCAGCATCCGCGGCGGCTCGTAGGCGAGAATCTCGTTCTCGATCGTGTGTTCATCTCCCAACGTACCCGTGGGACTGTAGCGAGACCTGATGAGCCCGCCGACGCGAAGATCGACGTCAGCCAGAGCCACGCCGAGCGTCTTGTAGCCTTCGGACGTGGACCAGACACGCCACACGTCCTCGATCGACGCGTTCACGACGGCTTCGTTCGCGAACGACACGCCCGAAGTTTGCGGCGACTGCGCGCTCGCGACGCGCGCGGTCAGCAGAAGTACGGACACGACGACAACGACTCTCATCACCTGCTCCGTTTCCTTTTCTTTGATGGCGTTCGTATGCGGCGTTTGGCCACCGGAGCGCCAAGCCGGGCGAAGTAGTCTTTGAGCACGGCCACGGACTCGTCGAACGGCGCCAGGTGGCCCGCGGCGCGCGCCTGCATCAGTCCACCCTCCAGCACGGTCAGGACGAATCGGGCCAACACGCGCCGATCCACCTCCGGCGGCAGCCGCGAGTCCTGACCAAGCCAGGCGTCAATCCGGTCCGCCCAGTTCTCGAAGTTCCTGTGCACGAGCGATCGCGCCTTCGGATTGCCGTCGCTGACCTCGAGCGCCAGGTTGCCGATCGGGCATCCCATGCGGCACTGCTCGCGCTGCATGCGCTCGCGATATCCCTGCAGCACGGCGAACACGCGGTCGACCGGGTCGGTCACCGAGCGCTCGACCGGGTCCATCACCGCGGGTGACAGATAGCCGAGTGCAAACTCCAGCACGCCGAGCAGCAGATCGTCCTTGCTCTCGAAAAAGTGGTACAGGCTGCCAGGATTGACGCCCGCTTCGCGCGCAATCGTCGCCACGCCGGTGGCGTTGTAGCCCTGTTCGTGAAACAGCTGAAACGCGGTCCTCAGAATCCGCTCGCGGGTTTCCGGACCGGATGCGACGGCTTGAGCGCTCACTCAAGCGAACTTAAGCGATCGCTCAAGACGTGTCAAGCGGGGGAGCCGAGACACCGTGGTACGATCCGAGGTCCAGTGGTCAGAGTCGGCGATCGACGTGGCGCGTATCGGAAGGCCTGCGCACGGGACTCGAGATCGCACAGTGACACGAGGAGGAATCGCAGTGGCACAGTTCCATCTCGCGCAGGTGAACATCGGGCGCTTCCGCGCGCCGATCGACGATCCGATCATGGAGGGCTTCAGGATTCAGCTCGACCCGATCAATGCCCTGGCCGACAGCACGCCGGGCTTTGTCTGGCGGTTGCAGACGGAGGACGGCAACGCCACGGCAGTCCGGCCTGACGCGGCGGACCCGCTGATGGCCATCAACCTGTCGGTGTGGGAGTCGATCGACGCGTTGCAACAGTACGTTTACCGGAGCGCTCACGTTGGTCCGCTCCGCGACAGGAAGCAGTGGTTCGAACCGATGGAAGGACCAATTCTCGCCCTGTGGTGGATTCCGGCCGGGCACATTCCCACCGTTGCCGAAGCCATGGATCGTCTCCAGCACCTCAAGGAGCATGGGCCTACGGTACACGCCTTCACGTTCAGGTCTCCGTTCGCCGCTCCCGATGCGACCTCTCCGGACGTCACCGGCGTCGACGCCGCGTTCTGCGAGTGGGCGACGTAGGGTTGGGCGGTCTCGAGATGTCACCAGAACGCAACAACGAGCCGGCCGCCGCGCGCGTCTTCAATCCGCAGTATCGCGAGCGTCTGTTCGCCCAGATCAACGACGCCCCGTTCGTGCGACACATCGGCATGCGCATCACCGACCTCGCCTGGGGCCGCGCGACGTTCGAGATGACGGCAGCGGAGTTCCGCCTGCAACCCTTTGGCGTCGTCCACGGCGGCAACATCGCAACGCTGATCGACACGGCGACGTTCTGGGCCTGCTTCCTCTCGATCGACAGCGACGAGGACGGGTTGACGTCGGTCGACCTGAAGTTGAACTACCTGGCGCCGGCGCGTGTGGAAGCGCTCCGCTGCACCGGCAAGTTGATCAGGACGGGCAAAACCATCTCCTATGCCGAGGCGGAGGTGATCACCGCCGACAACCGTCTGATCGCCCACGGCACGTCCACGCTCATGCGCCTGCCGGGTCTCGGTGTAAAGCTCGGGATTCCGCTCTGGGCCGAGTAGCGGCCTGGTGCTTGCTGACAATCACTGGGCAAGTGATGCGTCGCATGAGCGCGACCTCGAAGGGGTGATTCATGATCCTGGCGCACGATGGGAAACGGCCTGTCATTCACGAGTCTGCGTACATCGCGCCGAATGCCACCGTCTGCGGAGACGTTCGCGTCGGCGCTGGTTGCCGGATTATGTTCGGCGCTTGTCTGATCTCAGAGGGTGAGCCCCTGGTCGTCGGCGACGACTGCATCGTGATGGAGCACGCAGTCATTCGAAGCACCGATCAGCATCCGATGTCCATCGGCACGCACTGCCTGATTGGACCGCATGCTCACCTGGTCGGATGCACCCTCGGCGATTGCGTCTTCATCGCCACCGGGGCGACCGTCCTCCATGGGGCACAACTCGGTTTCAACGTGGAAGTCCGTATCAACGGCGTGGTCCACCTGCGGACAACGCTCGCCGACCACGCGATGGTTCCGATTGGATGGGTCGCGGTCGGTGCGCCGGCGGTCATCCTGCCTCCCGACCAGCACGACGCGATCTGGGCCGTGCAGAAGCCGCTCGATTTCCCGCGCTTCGTTTACGGAGTCGCGCGAGCGGGCGAAGGTCAGAGCAACTTGCCCGAGATCACCAGGCGTCGATCGGAGTCACTCGGCCGGCACCG
>Ga0075421_100011704_pt1 | contig 10875 bp, 7 predicted proteins | sample SoiMetdeltSBSDD5_FD_75292 | JGI IMG/M metagenome (GOLD analysis project Ga0075421, IMG submission 75292) | Bulk soil microbial communities from a Populus tree surrounding site in Tennessee, USA - Soil MetaG P. deltoides SBSDD5 | ecosystem: Environmental > Terrestrial > Soil > Tree plantation...
CTCTCGTCGGCCTTAAGTGATGTGAGAACATTTTCGCAACGGTTCCATGCACCTGTTTGGATCGGCGAACTTTCGTGTGTTAACTGGGCTCCTAAAAATAGTCAGGGTGAATGGACATCCACGAAGTGGATCGATGATGATATAAGTATAATAGAAGCTGAAGGCTGGAGCTGGTGTTACCACGCATGGCGCGAATTTCAGGCGTGGGACGCGGAAATACCTTCCTCGTTTTATGATTCATACACATTCACAAACGGCGCGCCTTTTACCAAAAGTGGCAAGCCTTCAAACTGGAGTTCGGCCAGAACATCCACCGCGCCAACAATCGTTATGCTGAAAAAATGGTTCGGATTGAATGGAACACTTGCAACTAATGCATTGCCAACCGTTCAAATAACAAGTCCTTATAACAATGCGCTGTATGATACTACACAGTCGATCATAATCGAAGTAACAGCATCTGACATCGACGGCAATATTGGCAAAGTAGAATTTTACAATGGAGATACTTTGCTTGGTACGAAGCTTACCAGTCCGTACTCGTTCGCGATAAACAATCTCCGATCAGGAAGCTATTCAATAAAAGCGAAGGCATATGACAACAATGGCGCGATAAGTACAACTCCACCGGTTCCGGTCACAGTATCGGATGTTCTGTTAACTATTCTGCCCCTTCAATTGCTTTCATTCGACCTCACAGCACTACCAGACGGCAGAGTGCAACTGAACTGGACCACTAACAGCGAGTTAAATACAAGCATTTTCGAAATAGAATATTTTGATAAAATAAGCAGTAAATGGAAAAAGATCGGCGAACAAACAGCCGCAGGATATTCCCATTCGGCCAGAAAGTACACATTTATTGCAGCGGCCAATGAAGGCGTCACCCAATTCCGGCTGAAGCAAATTTTTCAGAACGGTGAGTACATATATTCTCCGATAAAGTATTTGAACGTCGGCAGATCCAACGAACGATTATTCGCGTTTAACGCTTCAAGCAGGGAAATTATATTAACAGGCCGTAGCAGCCCAGGTTGCCATGTCAGGCTGGTAGATATGTCGGGGAATATCATTTTAAATAAGCACAACACATCTAACGGGATGAAAATAAAGGTTCCTTTCGTGCCCGCCGGAATTTATGTGGTAAGTATTGGCGATAATGCAGGCCGGTATGCGGCAGAGAAGGTGTTTGTACCCTGAGGCGCGGTTTTTTTCCATCATATTTCCCAACGCTTTATATGAATTAAATTACTTCATATGTGATTTAAGATCAGATATATATGAGCGGTTTTAGTATAATCAAAAAGTTTTTATATCTTTCTGCCGATCTATCTCTGATATATAGATTTATCAACTCTTCCGTATCCTGATTTTAGCATTTCTTGAGAAAGACGATTTATCCATTTCCAAAGTAAAATTTTGCAATTCAACAGGGTGGTCATGAGACTTCCGGTTAATAAATCATATTCGGCATTACTGCTGAAGTAACTTAGAATTAAAGTTCAGGACATGAGTGATTTGAAATACAGGACGCTAGATCAAAATGATGATACAATAGCAGAACAGCTCGCATCCAAGTACCTTCCTCACTGGCCGGTGTTTTTGATGGCGCTGTTAATCGGGTTAGGCAGTGCATTCCTTTATCTGCGTTATAAAATACCTATTTACCAGGCCAATGCCTCTATCATTATTAAGGATGAGAGAAAGGGTAATGAAGAAGCCAAATTAACGGAATCACTTGATTTGATCTCTTCAAAAAAGACTATCGAAAATGAAATCGAGATTCTCAAGTCAAGGAACCTCATGTTGCCGGTGGTAAAAGAACTGTTTCTCTACGCTCCTGTATATGTAAAGGGGCGAATTCACAACATTCTGGCATATACGAGATCCCCGGTTACCGTTCAGGCACAAAATCCGGATTCGTTGCACCAATACGGTGAAATCCTTCTGGATATGACCAGCGACTCGCAAAACGTTGTTCTTAATAAGCAGTTTATTTATCCTTTGGATACTTTTGTTTCTACAGATTATGGAAAACTGAAATTCACCCGTAACGTTCATTACTTCCCCGGAGAGGAAGACGCCGACACTGATAAAAAGCAATTGTTTTTTACCCTCAATGACCCGGAAAGTGTCGCCAGCAGCCTGATACAGAATTTGACCGTGGAGCCATCCAGCAAACTTTCCAGCGTTGTGGATCTGAGTTTTTTCGATCAGGCAAAAGGACGCGCCGAAAACATTCTGCAGCATCTACTGCTTGCCTATGACCAATCAGAGGTCAACTACAAAAACAAGATCGCCCGAAATACGCTTTCATTTGTTGAGGACCGGTTGCAGATCGTTGCGCGTGATCTTGATTCAATAGAAAAGCGGATACAACAATATAAGTCAGGCAGAGGAGCAGTTGATGTAAGTACGCAGGGTCAGTTGTTTTTGAAGAATGTAAGTGAGAATGATCAGAAGCTCAGTGACATTAATATGCAGTTGTCGATATTAGACCAGGTAGAAAAGTTTGTTACTGATAATAGCAATGCGGGTTCCGGTATTGCACCGTCTACTTTGGGTGTAAGTGATCCGACACTCTCGCAATTGGTTGAAAAGCTTTACAATTATGAACTTGAATATGAAAAGCTTAAAACAACCGTTGGTGAGAATAACCCGACGCTGGTTGGAATCAGGGACCAGATAAATAAGATAAAGCCGGGAATCATTCAAAATATTATGAGCAGGCGAAATAGTCTTATTGCTGCAAAGGCCAATCTTAATTCGACAAATACCAATTACAATTCGATCCTGCAAACCGTTCCGCAAAAAGAACGGCAATTGCTTGAGATAAGCAGGGAACAGGCAACAAAAAGTAACATATATTCATTCCTGCTTCAAAAACGGGAAGAGAGCGAACTTGCTTACGCGTCTGCCAATTCCGATCATATTGTTGTAGACAATGCAAGGTCTGAGGAACAGCCTGTAAGTCCCAACAAGATGCTCGTTTTCGTCATCTTTATCGGGGGAGCAGTGGCTTTATGCTTTCTGATCATAACTATCAAGGAAACTTTTACCGGTAAGATCTTATACAGGCACGAAGTAGAATCGAGAACAAGTATCCCAATTATTGGCGAAATAGCATTTAACAAATCCAGGACGCTGGTGGAAGCTGGAACAAGAAGTTTTATCGCCGAAGAATTCAGACGATTAAGATCTTCCCTCTCATTTTTAGGTATTAATGCATCGAACAAAAAAATTCTGATAACTTCCAGCATATCAGGCGAAGGAAAAAGCTTCATTGCTGTTAATCTTGCCGTGAGTCTCTCTATAACAGGAAAGAAAGTAGTGATCGTCGACATGGACCTTAACAATCCCACTGTTGGTAAAATTCTTGACATCCAGACTGAAAACGGTGTAACGGAGTTCCTGCTGGGCAAAAACAAGGCAGATGAGATTATAGAGGCCGTTGAATCCTACGAAGGACTATACTATATTTCAGCAGGAGACATTCCTGAAAATCCAACAGAACTTTTGTCTAACGGAAAAGTTGAAGAGCTGCTGGATTATCTGAACGCCCGGTTTGATGTTGTTGTTGTAGACACGTCGCCTATTGTTCTGGTTACCGACGCATATATTTTATCTCCACTCTGCGACGCAACTTTATATGTTGTAAGGCATAATTACACGCCGAAGGTGCTTATAAGAAGAATGGACAACAATAACCATGTAAACCCGATAAATAATCCTGCAATTATTTTTAATGGAGTAAAGATGAAAGGATTTTTCAAGAATAATTATGGATATGGGTACGACTATGTGTACAGCGAAAAGTCGAGAAAGAAAAAAGGTAAACAAAGTAAAAAGCTGGTTGCTAAAAGCAAGCGTTAGTGAGACAATTGACAGTGATGAATTTTGACGAAATATTTGTAGATGAAAGGGAAAAGGGATATCCCCGGTTAAGACAATGTCAGTTGGTGATGTTGAGAATGCTTAAGATTTTGGACTACCTCTGCAATGCTTATGATGTAAAATATTTTCTTGTTGGCGGAACCTTGTTGGGTAGCATCCGGCATAAAGGATTCATTCCATGGGATGATGATCTGGACGTAGGAATGACGAGGGAAAACTATGAGAAGTTTGTAAAATATTGTGTTCCGCAATTGCCGAGGGACATTTTTTTTCAAACAACCGAAACAGATCCACCCTTTCCGGTTTGTCATCAGGTAGAAGCTAAGCTGCGCGATAAGTACAGTTCATTATATAATCCTCACAACAAGCAAGGATATCATGACGGAATACAATTGGATATTTTCGTGTATGATCGCTCCTTTCTTCCTCACAACTTCTTCATTTTTTTACTGAATAGAACTATAAAGTTTCTTTTCAAACGAAACGGAAATAAAAAGAGAGCCAATGTGTTGAAATGGATCGAAAGTAATTCTCCTTTTCCTCTCGTGTATGCGAGCAGTTTTATAAGCGGTCGCAAAATGGTAAGACTTGGTGCAAACTATATACGAAAGGAGGAACTGGATAAACTGGTGAAGGTGCAGTTCGAAGATATGCAGGCATACATACCCGGAGGTTGGGATAATTGCCTCAAAAGACAGTATTCAAATTATATGCAGCTTCCCTCGGAACATCAGCGCAAGGGACATCACAGCACCCACATAGGTGATCCGTTCAATCCATGCGATCATAAGGAGATATTACAATGGAAAGACAGAAGGATCAGCGATAACAGAGAAATAAAGGAAGCAAGAAATGGGATATAAAAATGTATATGTAATTGGTGTTTTCGATATGTTTCATCGCGGGCATGTCGAATTCCTCAAAAAGGCTAAGTCGCTGGGCGAACGGCTGATCATTGCGGTTAATGGTGACCAGATGGTTGGTGAGTACAAGAGAAAGCCGATGATGAGTGAGCAGGACAGGCTCGAAATAATTAAGGCTTGCAGGTTTGTTGATGACGCGTTTATAATCAGGCAGTTTGACAACAGGTGTTATATCGAAAAGTATCAAATTGATGCGATCGTTCATGGCAGCGATTGGGAAAGGCAAAGTTATCTCGATCAGATTCGTGTTACAGAAGACTACCTGAGGGAACATAATGTTGACCTGGTATTCGTTCCATATACATCCGGGATCAGTAGTTCGGGAATTATCAAACGGATCAAAAGCGATAAGGATCCGGCTTCAAATTCAGTTTTGCTGCCGACGATCTTCCAGGTTAATGAAAATATCATTGACAAAATTCCGGATTTTTTAAAGAGAGCCGGCTCCCGGTTTAAAAACACGCTTGTTGTTTCGGGTAGTTCCAGTTCTTTAAAATATGCTGAAATGGTGCTCAATACAATGGATGCACACAGCTATAAAATCCACAGAAACGACTTAAGTACCGTAGAAGCTTTAAGAGACTACTGCTTAACAAATAATATAGATCTTCTTATCGGTGTTGGCGGCGGATCAGTATTGGATATGGTAAAACGGGTTAGTTTACTGGCAGACATCGATAACCTGCTCGTGCCTACCACTATATCAAATGATGGTCTTGTTTCTCCCATTGCTGTTATTAAAGATGTAACTGATCATACGTTAAGCCTTCCAGGTAAAACGCCCTACGGAGTGGTTGTAGATGTTAACATAATCAGGAATGCGCCTCATAGGTTTTTGCAGGCTGCGGCAGGCGATATTTTATCGAACATCTCTGCTACGAATGATTGGGTTTTGTCATATCTAAATACAGGTGAACGCGTGGACGATCTGCCATACATGCTTTCGAGAAGCGCTGCATTCGCGCTCATTCACCATGAATCGAAGGATATTAACAACAGAAATTTTCTGAAGCAGGTGGTATATTGCCAGATTAATTCAGGCATATCTATGTCTCTTGCGGGTACAAGCCGACCATGCAGCGGCAGCGAACATTTGATCAGTCACGCGATTGATTATGAAAAACTGTCTGAAAATACCTTACATGGTTACCAGGTGGGATCGATCAGCATTTTTTGTTTGTACCTGCAAAAAAAACTCGATGCCAAGTGTATCAACTATGCGCAGGAACTCAATATTCCTTTGGCATTTCATCAATTGGATGATAAAATAGCCGATAAGCTGTCATTATTATATGAAACGTCTTTCAAAATGAGGCCAGGCAGGTTTACTGTCCTTGATTTATGCAAGGGGAAAAAATTCGATGACATTTATTACGACTTTTTGAATTTTCTTGAACGGTTCAAAGTTTAAAAAATGCCGGCACGCTGGAAAGCGGCCACATTTGTTTACGATGATGAGAATAGTTTTTCTAACGAGGCTGGATCCGTTTGACTTCAGATCATGGTCTGGAACATGTCACGAGATGTTTATACATCTCGCAACCCATCACAAGGTTCAATGGATAGGGAGCAGGCATTTATCTTTATGGCTAAGATGCCTGATCAGTATTCAAACGGTAATTGAAAGGATAATCGGGAAAAAAAGAGGCTATTCTCATTTTAATAAGCGGCATTGTTATCTTAAGGCGAAACAAGTGGAGCGTAAGTTGAAGAACGCTGACTTTGATCTCATTTTTGCACCCAACTCGCCCGACTTCATCGCTTATTTAAACACTACCATACCTATTTTATATTTCCGGGATACCACTTTTAATCTGTTTGTAGACTACTATCCAAGTTTTTTTGGCATGAAGAAACCGCAAATCGATGAAGGAAACGAAATCGAGAGGCTTGCCATTCAAAAATCCTGGAGAATTATTTACTCTTCAGAATGGGCGGCCAGATCAGCAATTGAATTTTATGGCGCGGCGAGTAGCAAAGTTTCCGTATTGCATTTCGGCGCTAACCTGGTTTATGAACCCAACTGGGAAAATGTCGACCTGGAGTCGTCCGGGAAAGAAGTGTGCAACCTCCTGTTCGTGGGAGTTGATTGGGTTAGAAAAGGAGGTGATGTAGCGTATAGGACTTTCCGGCAGCTAAAGAGTGACGGATTTCAATGCAAATTGTTTATCGTTGGGTGCCAGACGACCTTGCATGACAAAGATCCTGATATAGAATTTATTCCCTTTCTAAACAAGAATAACCGCGAAGAATTTGATAAGCTGTTCGAAATATATTCGAAGGCCCACTTTTTATTGTTGCCAACCATTGCAGATTGTACTCCGATCGTATTCTCGGAGGCAGCCGCTTTTGGGATCCCTGTTCTAACGAATGATACAGGCGGCAATTCAAGCGTGATCCGCGATGGAGTAAATGGATATTTGTTTCCTGCGGGATCAGACGAAACGTTTTATGTTAACACAATTAAGAAAGTGTTTTCTGATAAACAACTGTACTCAACAATGCGCAAAAAAAGCAGAGCGGAGTTCGAAAAAAGGTTGTCATGGAGCGTCTGGATCGATGAAGTAAATAAATTGCTCAGCACGATCGATGCTCCTGATATTGTTGAAGCAGATAAAAAAGAATACTATAAGTAACGTGCAGATAAAGATGGCAGATTTTGATACTTTATTTCCTGACGTAAGAGAAAGCGAAGAAACGCTGACAAAGCAGTGCCAGGCAGTGATGCTCAGGATGCTTAAGATTATAGATTACTTATGCGACAGGCACAATATTCAGTATTTTCTTGTCGGCGGATCTTTACTTGGTGCTGTGCGGCATAAAGGATTTATACCGTGGGATGATGACCTGGATATCGGGATGACACGAGATAATTATAATAAGTTCGTGGAAGTTGCTGTAGCTCAGTTGCCCAATGATACGTTTTTTCAAACGTCTCAGAGTGATCCAACATACCCGGCTTGCGATTATGTTGAGGCCCGTTTGCGCGATAAATACAGCAGTTATATTTCAGAAAATAACGGGTCAGTAACTTACCATCTCGGGCTGCATGTCGACATCTTTGTTTACGACCGTGCGTTTTTGCCTTTCAATCTTTCGATAATTACCCAGAATTTTTTGCTAAAGAAGGTATTAAAAAATAATACGAAGCGGGCGAATGTACTTAGAATGATCTCAAAAAAATTTCCCTTTCGTTTGGTATATGCCAGCAGCTATCTTCAAAACTTTGGCATGTGGAAATTCGGAGCGAACTACATAAAGGAAGATGAAATTTCAACTCTTACAAAGGTGCCGTTTGAAGATATGAAAGCATACATACCTGCAGGATGGAACAGATGCCTCAAAAGACAATACGGCAACTATATGCAATTACCTCCCATTGAAAAACAAAAGGGTCATCATGGCGAATTCGGTGTACCAAATCCGTTTGTTCCGTGCCGCCATACGGAAGTTCTCAATTGGAAAAATCGCTCCCTGATTAACACTAACCCGTGAAAGCAAAAAAAAGAAATAGACGGTTAAATGCTGAGTCGGACGAAAAGTTAGACTGGTGGCTACTTTTTTTACTGCTTGGGTTCGGAGCAATCAGCCTGCTGATATCTGCGAATTTATTTACCCTGGCGCTTACAGCAGCAGTCATCGGCATTTTATCTTTTGACAGGTTTGTTTATTATAAAAGTGCAATCAAACTGCTTTTGCCGTTTGCTTTCCTCATAATTATCGGGTTGCTTACAGGCATTCAAAATAGCAGGCACGACTACTTACGTGATATCCTTATTTTCTCCAGGAATATTGTTTATTTTATTTCAGGCATCGCGCTTGGCCGGTTCATTAAAAACTTCGCTCAATTCTTCCGGTACTTTATAATTGTGGGCTTTGTGGCATCATTGATACATGTGGCGAGGATCGTACTTCATTTGGGCGACATCAGTTCCCTTCAGTCAATTCGGACCATAGCTGGTTTTTCAAACTCCATAGAGGGAATCATTCTGTCAATAGCCGTTTCCCGCTTATTGAGCAGGAAGTTTAAGGAAGTAACAGGACGGTTAAAGCCCATTCAAAAGTTGATGTTGTTATTTACAACCCTGTCTTTCTTTCTCTATTTTTCGAGAAGCTTAATTGTTTTGTTTGCGGTGGTTTGCCTGTTTCTTTGTGATTCGATATATATACGCAGAATATTTTCGCGGAAGAACCGGCGCCTTTTCGTGGCAGTGTCATGTTTCGCCGGCTTGTTGGCAATCATCTATTTCGGGTCATTATTACTTCCTCCGCATTCCCCCGTTCGAACGCTGATACAAAAATTTGAAAATATTCCAGACGAGATAACCTGGAATAAGGACAGAAACCTCGGCGCCTCGAAGGGAGACATTCAGGAAAACTGGAGAGGATATGAGGCCTATCAGGGCATGTTGAAATTTGATGAAGGCAACCGCCTGCAACAAATGTTCGGATATGGTTTCGGCGCAAGGGTTGACCTGGGACTAATAATGAAACTTGGAGGCAAAGATTATGAAGATGTACCTATTTTACACAATGAGTACGTAATGCTTTTAGTAAAAACAGGGATTGTCGGACTGCTTCTATACCTTCTTTTTTTATATAGGCTGGGCTTCGGATCACCTAAAGCCGGTGAAATAGAAATTCCGGAAGTCTATTATTCATACCAGATGATCTCTGCCTTAAGTGTAATCATGCTGATCAACACTTATACAGGTTTTGGTTTATTGGACCCTGCAAACCAGGCGATCCCGGTATTCCTTGGACTTTTTTGGGGAAACATTCAACGGAACAAAATCACTATAAAATCTAAACAGGCTAAATCAGCTGAGCATCAGCAGCTTCAAGGAATTAAACATTATAGATGAAGGTAGTAATGATTTCACGCAGTACTCTATTCTCTTCGCCCGGTGGGGATACTATGCAAATTAAGATGACAGCAAAATATTTGAGGGAATTGGGAGTAGAGGTTGACATCCTCACTTCCGAAAAACATGTGGAGTATGAAAAATATGATCTCATCCATTTCTTCAATATCATCAGACCCGATGATATTGTTCATCACATGCGTAAAAATCAACGTTTTGTTATCTCAACGGTATTTGTCGATTATTCGGAATTCGACAAGAAAGCCAGGCCAGGTATTTCGGGTCTGATTTTTAAATTGTTGAACCGATATGACATCGAATACGTCAAATGCATAGCCCGGTTCATACTTGGGCGCGACACCCTGAAATCGTTTTACTTTCTCATGCATGGCCAGTACAGGTCAATAATGCATATAGCGAGAAACGCAAAGCTTTTGCTGCCCAACTCGCACAGCGAATACAGGCGTTTCCAAAAAGAGTTTGGTGATTTTCCTTACAGAAAAGTGGTTAATGCTGTGGATACAAGTGTGTTCAATCGCTCCGTAATACCCGATGAAGCTTATCGGGATCACATTCTCGTTGTTGGGCGAATCGAAGGCATCAAGAATCAATTAAATGTGATCAAGGCTGTTTTGAACAGTGAGTACCAGCTTACCATCGTTGGTAAGGCATCCCTGAATCAACGCGAATATTATAATGCATGCCGGAAATTAGCGGAAGGCCACACAAATATTCACTTTGTCGAAGAACATGTCGGTCATGTGAAGCTGGCATCCATATTTAAGGCGGCGAAAGTGCATGTACTCGCCAGTTGGTTTGAAACTACCGGCCTGGTTTCACTCGAAGCTGGCCTCATGGGATGTAATCTCGTTGTAACGAGGAAGGGCGACACGGAAGAGTATTTTCAGGAAAATGCTTTTTACTGTGAGCCGGATGATATTGATTCCATCAGGCGTGCAATAGATGCAGCATACCATGCTCCGGCTAATCACAATTTGATTTCATTGATATGTAACAATTATACCTGGAAGCAGGCAGCCGAGCAAACCCTGGAAGCATATCATAAAGCATTGTCGATTTAAATGAAAATAGTTCATAAACTTGATTACTTAATAAATACTTGATCTGGATTAAGTGATTTTTTCGAGTTCATCTCGTTGATCTCCGTATATTTAAATCGTAGATCGCCCCCC
>Ga0075421_100011706_pt1 | contig 10874 bp, 8 predicted proteins | sample SoiMetdeltSBSDD5_FD_75292 | JGI IMG/M metagenome (GOLD analysis project Ga0075421, IMG submission 75292) | Bulk soil microbial communities from a Populus tree surrounding site in Tennessee, USA - Soil MetaG P. deltoides SBSDD5 | ecosystem: Environmental > Terrestrial > Soil > Tree plantation...
CCACAGCAAACATCGGTGCCATCGTTACAGCCAAGAGGCACGTCCGAGCCGCCCCAATGTACCGTTTGTGCCATGTGCAGCGCATCTTTGAGTCCGACGAACATCGCGTGGTGAACGTCGTTCCACACACGGCCGTAGTAGTTACTGGAAGTGGCGCCGGAATTCGCATAGGGATAACCGCTGAGGCATTGCGACCCGCTTGAGTTGCAGGCAGCCGCGGCTTCGAAGGATGGGAAGATCCAGCAGCCGCCTGCGCGATACCGAACCTGCTTTTCCCTCGGTAGGACGCCTTGGAAGCCAATGGCGCTGTTCATCAGTTCCTCGGCCTTCCAGCCCATCGCGGTGAGTCTTTGGATCCAGTTGCCCGGGAATTCGCTCTCGGTTGCGTAGGTGGTGCAGAACCTCCCTTCGCCGAAAAGCGCGAAGGACTTACCGGACTCCCAGTCGCGGCGGGGGAAACCGGGATGAAGATCGTCTCCATACTCCGGATGCGATTGGCACTCCTCGTCGCCGGAATCGGTCTTTGTATCGCCGTCGTTGTCTAGGTGGTCGACGCAATGGGCAGCAGGTGGGGGATCAAGATGGGGGTTGTTGTCACAAGGCACGCCGATCATTTCCGTGCAGAACCAATTGCACGCGGGTGAGGCAAAGTTCCCTTGGCAGTTGTTGTACTGCGTGCCGCCGAAGGTTCCGAGGCTCATCAATTTGACCGCGACAATTCCCTTCGGATTGGGGGCCAGGCCGGGGGGAGCGGGAACAGAATCAAGCTTCAAAGGACCGGGGCCGCCAGCCTCAAATTCGAACCCTGCTGCGAGTCCGGTGGCGAAAAAACCGCCGTCGCTGCCGGCGATCATGGTCGCCCAGGCGCCCTTCACCGGTGAGGGGCGGCGGGGGTTGAATCCCTGATTGAAGTACTCGTATAAGGTGGGCCGAAGTACCCTGGTTTTGATCTCTCCGTTTGGAGAATTCGGCACGCCGGAACGCTCGATGAATTCCAGGTCGCCCGTGCGGTGTTCGAGCACAAGCGCGACCGTCTGCGTCCGATCATCCGAAATCGGTATGACAAGGTTGACCTGCTTCGCACCTTTTGTCGCCTCGAAGGCGCTTGTGGCGTCGACGAGGAACGAGCCCACCGGCCAACGATTGACGGCAAGCTCGTTGCGAGTGGCTCGGCGAAAGAGGGTTTGCTTAGTGCCACTGTTGGCGACGCTCCAGAAGGCTGGGTCGGAAAGTCCGGCCAGATGTTGAGGCGTACGGTCGCAGGGCAACCCCTCTTTGGTACCGCAAGGGGTTCCGGCGGGACCGTCCCACCGGACGGCCCCGGTGTTCTGAATCTGGGCGACGAGGTTCGGTGCAGCAATCAGGAATAAGGTTAGAGCAAACGGCGCCGTTGTAAAGGATGCCGTTGTCCGCGACAAGAGACGGGCTTCCGCCCGGTAAAAGCTTACGCTCATGGTGAAAATCTCCTCGGTTAGCATGAGCGAGAACCAGGACTGGAATGGAGCGCTTTGAGCAGCGTAACGTGCAATCGGAAGCCTTCCAAAATTCTTACCAATTCCTTACAGAGATGTATTCCTAGAATTTTGAATGGGTTGAGTCCGGGAAACGAAAATGAAAAGGGCGAACCGCTATGGGTCCGCCCTTTATTGGTTGAGCTGTAAGTCGCTCTGTTACGCTCGCGGCGCCTTCGGCACAATCTTGAACTTCTCTTTGTCGAAGTACAGGACGCGGCCTTCGCGGTAGCTCTGCACTGCCATGGTGATCAGAACCTGGGCGCGGCCGGCGGTGTCCACGTCGAGCGTGGGTTTCTGGCGTGAGCGCATGCAATCCAGGAAGTTGCCGACGTGGGTCTGCATGGTATTCACTTCCTTGACTTGCACTTTCATCTCAGTCTGGCCCTGGAACTTCTGTTCCAGTTCGGGCACCACCCATTTGCCGCCCCTGCCGACCTCGGCCTTCAGTGTGATGTGCGGCGCGAAACCCTCGAAGCGGCCGTGCTCGACCATCGTGAGCGTGGCGCCGTGTCCGCGGATGAGGCCGGGGATGTGCTGCGAGTTCGCCATTGAGGAGCTCAGCACAAGCGAGTGACCCTTCTCGTATTCGCCGATCAGGTGGAACGTGTCAGGCACTTCGCGATCGGGCTTCGAGTTGTCCTCGGGCAGCTTGTCGAACACATAGATGCCGCCGCCGGCCATGACCTTGTGCGGGAACTGCGCTTCACCCCAGCAGACGTTCATCGGCGCCACGACATGGAAGAACAGGTCGGTGGCGATACCGCCCGAGTAGTCCCAATACTTGCGGAACCGGAAGAAGCGGTCGGCGCCCATGTCGCGAACCCAATCGCGCTTCGTCGCGTTACCGAGCCACATCTTCCAGTCGATGTAATTCTCGCCCTTGCCGTCGGGACCGGCTTCCTTGTCAATGGTCCAGTTCCACTCGCCTTCGACCGAGTTGCGGTGGTAAGAGCCCTGCGACAGGATCATCTTGCCGAGCATGCCCTCGCCGATGAGGCGCTTGGCTTGATGCCACTGGTCGCCAGACGTGGTCTGTGAGCCGACCTGTAACACCCGCTTGGTTTCCTTAACGGTGTCGCTGAGTTGCTTTACCTCGTCCACCGTGTGGCACATTGGTTTCTCGAGGTATACGTCCTTGCCCTTGTCCATGGCGGCGAGCGCGATCGGTGCATGCCAGTGGTCGGGCGTGGCAACGATTACGGCGTCGACGTCGGAGCGGTTCAGGATCTCGCGATAGTCGAGAGTGCCGTCGCACTTGTGGAATTCCTTGTTGGCGGTAACGCGCTTCTGGTAGACGTCGCAAACGGCGACGATCTTCGCGTTGTGCGTGGATGAACCAGCCTTGGCAAACTCCTTGCCCACATAGGTGCCGCGTCCGCCAGCGCCGATAATGGCGACATTGATGCGGTCATTGGCGCCCAGCACCCGGCCCGAGGCGGGCTTACTTGCCGGGCGCGCCAACAAGGGAGTAGCGGCGGTAAGAGCGGTCCCGACGGCGCTCGCGGATTTCAGGAAATTTCTCCGATTCACGTTCGTTTCTTGATTCGACATGGGCCAATCCTTTCTGGAAGCGACTCGGAGTACTGTGAGCCGCGGGTGGCGTGGATCTGTTCTAGTTTATCGCTTAAGGGAGCGTGTTGGAAGAGACAATGGCCCTGGAATGAGCACTTCAGGTGAGACGAGTGGTGCTGGGGGCGGGTTCGTCCGTTGGCTCGACTACGGGACGGAAGGAATTGGAGGAGGGCCGCAAAGCCCAACATGTCCAAATCCAGAGTGCGAGGGCGAGGAGAGCGCTTACGACGACCACGCCGTTTCCGGTAACGGCGAGGCTGCGATCGATCATGCGCAGCGAGTGGCCGATGGCTTTGCCGGTTGTGAAAATGCCGACGCCAGCGGCGAGCATGAGCATTTGGCTATCGCGGCGGCGGTATTGGAGAAGGCTATTCCACAGAATGATGTTGAGAAGGGCGGAGCAGAAGCTGAGGTTCCGGCTGAGCATGGTCATGAAGTAGGCCGTGTGGCGCTCGGCCGGGACCGATGCGGGCGGCGTCTGTTTCAAGGTTGCCAGGGCGAACGACACAATGATGATAGCGCTGCCGATCAGAAGTACCTTGCGCATCCGCGCGGGGTCTGCTGCGAGAGCAAGGAAGATGAAATGGAGCATCGCAAACAGGAGAAGGACCTGCAGGATGATCTCGTTGGACCAATAGTAGCTGGCGAAGCTCTCCCGTTTTATGGTGGCCCACTCAACAACTCCAGCTAGAAGAAGGACTAGGCTATATAGAAAAAGGAAGGGATATCGACGATAAAGGCCTTTGCGTTGCATCGATCCCACGAATAGGATCTGCAGCACAAAGGCCAGTATTCCAAAAACTTGCCAGACCGGGCTCATTCCACCTTCTCCCTAATCTAATCGGAAGAGAGCGGCAAATTCTTCAACGAACTAGGCTACTTCCCAAATGTCCGGAGGCGGAGCGATGTGGGCCAATTCCCAGATATCCGGCGGAGGGGCGATGTGCGCCATCTCGTAAATATCGGGAGGCGGAGCGATGTGCGCCATCTCGTAGATGTCCGGCGGCGGAGCTATATGCGCCACTTCGTAAATGTCCGGAGGCGGGGCGATGTGAGCCATGTCCCAGATATCGGGCGGAGGGGCGATATGAGCCACTTCGTAAATATCTGGTGGGGGAGCGATGTGCGCCAACTGCGACGGCTGGACGCTGAGGCCGACGAGCGCGGCAATCCCCAAGAAAAGAGCAAGACCGATGATTGCGTATTTGGCTGTAAACGATTCCCTCATCTTGAGCCGAACCTTTCTCTGGCTTTCACCTGAGATCCCTCTTAGGCAGAAACCTTAGATAGTGTACTACAAAAAGAGGTTAACTAAAGCGGAGACCCTAGGTCCATAGGATTTATCTTAGAAAAGCCTAGGAAAGTTGCGAGTCAGGTGGGGATTGAGACGAGGGCATGTCGGATTGTCGTTCCGACGGAAACATGCAAGTGCTTTGTTTACAACCGCAAACAGGCGTCAGACGCTACATGAGGTACCCGCAGCCGAACGGCGAAACGTTACATTAAAATTTAGCTATCTTGCTAGTCTGTGCGGCTGAAGTGAGGGGTTGGGCGGAAGGAATCTTCCTGAAGGGGGGGAGTTCGGTGACGGAAGCGGCGGCCGGGCCATTCTAGGCGCATGTCCTGGGCGACCTCATCGAGCATCTCTAACGTAGTGTCGCGGCGCTCTAGTGCAAAGGCAGTGAGTAGGAGGTTGTCGCAAAGGGCGTTGATGAGGCGCGGAATTCCCTGGGAACGGACGTGAATTTCACTCAGCACCTCTTGCGAGAACACATCTGAAGTTTCCATGCCGGCGCGGCTGAGGCGGCTGACGATGTACTCCGTTGTTTCGGCTTCCGTAAAAGGATGCAGGGCGCAGCGCAAGACGATCCGCTGTTTCAACTGGCGGAGGTTGGGGGCATCCAACTTCCTATCAAGCTCGGGTTGGCCAGCCAGGATCACTTGAAGCAGCTTGCCGCCCCGATTCTCAAGATTGCCCAACATGCGGATCTCTTCCAGTACTTCCCATTCGAGGTTGTGAGCCTCGTCGACAATGAGGACCGTCGTGCGGCCTTCGCTTGCCTGCTGGAGCAAAAGCTGGTTGAGTTTGAAAAGGACTTCGGTCTTCGATGGGCGTTCGCAGCGCAAGTCGAGATCGTAGGCGATCATCTCGAAGAATTCGATCGGGGTAATGCGGGAATTGAAGACGAAGGCGAACTCGGTGCGTTGTGCGTAGAGGAAGTCGCGTAGGCACTCAAGCATCGTAGTTTTGCCGGTCCCAACCTCACCGGTAAGTACGATGAAGCCTTTGCGGGACTGGACCCCGTAGATGAGATTCGCGAGTGCTTCCTCGTGCTGAGGGCTGCGGTAGAAAAACGTCGGGTCAGGGCTGAGATTAAACGGGTTCTCCGCGAAGCCAAAGAAAGCGTTGTACATGATTAACTATCGCCCGATCCTCCGAAAGATTGTAGAGACGCAAACCTCCACGGTTTCTTAATCCTAGCATGGAAAGCGGTAGAGTGAAGTAGCCAATCGGGGGGAGTATAGCGGGACGATTTGGCTGGGTAGTACCTGGTACCGATTTGGACGAGCGCGCTAACGTAATTGGATAGATGCCACTCTTTATTGGATAGATGCCACTCTTTTCAGTCTTCGGCAAGAGCGTTGGCGGTGTTGTATTGGTGTCGGCCGCACAAGCCGTGGCCGCGTTTTGCACTGAACCGGCCTGGCCGCAATTTCGCGGACCGGAAGCGAATCCTGTGGGAAGGCATGTCAGGTTGCCGGAGCGTTGGTCCCCGACGGAAAACGTGGAATGGTCCTCAGAGATTCCCGGCCGGGGATGGTCGTCGCCGGTGGTCGTGGGGAACCGTGTGTTTGTGACGACCGCGGTGACCGACGGCCCTTCAAAGAAGCCGCAACTGGGCACGGACTTCAGCAACGACTATGCGGCGGAGCTAAAGAAGCAGGGGCTGAGCGACGCGGACATAATGGCCCGTGTCAAGGAACGCGACATGGAGATGCCGCACGAGGTACTGCTGCACTATTACCTCTATTGTCTGGACTTACGATCCGGCAAAGTGCAATGGCGGAGAGAATATCACGCAGGCCGGCCGCCCGTGGGGCGGCATCGAAAGAATAGCTTCACTTCTGAAACGCCTGTCACCGATGGTAAGAGGCTGTATGTCTACGCGGGCAATCTGGGGCTCTACGCATATGACCTGAATGGAAAGCTAATTTGGAAGACGCCGCTGGAAGCCTATCCAATCTATTTGGATTTCGGGACTGGCGGGTCCGCGGCATTGCACGAGAATCTTCTGATCATCGTGAACGACAACGAGAAGCAGCAGTTCATCGCGGCGTTCGACAAACGCACGGGAAAAGAGGTGTGGCGTGCGTTGCGCGATTTGAAGGAAGCGGGGGGTCCACCGAGGCAATCGGGCTGGTCGACGCCTTATATATGGAAGAATTCGCTGCGCACGGAGATCGTAACCAATGGGCCGGGGACCTATGTCAGCTACGATCTCAACGGCAAGGAGCTGTGGCGGATGCGTGGAGTGTCGGTGTTACCGATCCCAATGCCGTTCGCCTACGACGGTTTACTGTACGTGAATGGCGGGGCGGGCAGGCGGTTATTCGCGGTGCGCGAAGGTGCAGTTGGCGATATCACGCTTGAGGCGGGGCGGGCATCGAACAAGTACGTTGCATGGTCGCAGGAGCGTGCGGGCACTTACTTGCCGACACAGGTAGCCTACGACGGAGCCTTGTATGTGCTGTCTGAGAAAGGCATCATGGCTCGGTATGAAGCGAAGACGGGTAAATTGAGTTACAAAGCGAGGATCGATGCAGAGGCGGGAGCGTTTACGTCGTCTCCATGGGCTTATAACGGCCTCGTGTTTTGCATCAGCGAAGAAGGCAAGACGTATGTCTTGAAGGCGGGGGAAAAATTCGAGCTGATGAGGGTGAACGAACTTGGCGAGATGGCGCAGGCGACGCCGGCAATCGTGGGCGAGCGGTTGCTCGTGCGCACGGAGGGGCGGTTGTGGGCGGTGCGGCGGAATAGCGGCTCACATTAACACGCGGTATGGACCTGTGCGTGCAACTCAATTCACAGGGATCAGGTGAGCTCGCTCCGCGATCAGGAGGTGAACCGTATGCTCCGAAGCGTCAATGTGTTACGAGGCACAGCCGTGCACGCGACAGATGGTTTGATTGGGGACGTTCATGACCTTTACTTCGATGACCACAAGTGGATCATCCGCTATTACGTGGTGGACACGGGAAAGTGGCTGCCCGGAAGAAAGGTTCTCATCTCGCCTCATGTCATCCAACCGCCAGACTCGCGCGAGGAGTGGTTGCCGGTTGCACTCACGCGGGCACAGATCGAAAACAGTCCCGATACCGATACCGACCGGCCGGTAGAACGGCAAGCGGAAGCGTCTCTCTATGACTATTACGGATGGACACCGTACTGGTTTCCACTAGAGCCGGCACCGCAAATTATGGTGCAAGGCGATGCTGCCGAACGAGAGAGTGTAGCGACTGCAGGTCAAGCTGGAGGCGATCCGCATCTCAGAAGCGCGAAGGAGGTGATTGGCTATCACGTCGCGGCGAGCGATGGCGAGATCGGGCACGTTGAAGATTTCCTTATCGAAGATCAGAAGGCGGAAATTCGTTATGCCGTGGTGGACACACGCAATTGGCTACCGGGGAAACATGTGCTCATAACGCCGAAGTGGATCAAAGAGGTGAAGTGGGCTGAGTCGAAGGTGTTCGTGAACGTGACGCAGGAAGCTGTGCGCAAGAGTCCCGAGTACATCTCCCTGGATATGTTGGACGGAGGATATGAGTCACGTCTGCACAAACACTACGGTTACCCGATTGAGTGGTTGTGAAGAATTACTGAACTTCCAGCTTCACCCATCCAGCGAGCGTTGCGGGTTGGTCGTTGAGGAACAGGATGCGACGGGATTTGGGGAAGGGGAGGCCGCTCGAGATTGTGCGGCTGTACGGCGGTAGCGCGCCAAGGAGCTTGCGGTAGTTCGCGTCCTCGGGATGAGGCCATCCGGTTTTGCCGAAGAAACCGCCTCCCCATCCAAGGTTTATAAGGCATGAGGCCGGTGATGTACCCGAGAGGGTATCCTTCAGACGGCGGACGGATGCGACGACACCGCTCAAGCCGCAGGCGGAGGCGAATTTTTCGTGGAGCGTAAGCGCGGTGAGCGAGTAAGCGTTCGCCGCGGCGCAGATAGTTTGGGCGTTTACATGTGACCGGATGTGGGCGAGCTGGTTCCAGCGGCCAGCGAAAGTCGTTCCGGGTTTTGCCATTTCGGCGAAGCGCGCGGCGGCGTCGGAGAGGCGATTGGGTTCGACTGTGTTGCGTGAGACGCCTTTCCAGCCCCAGGAGACTTTTCCGCCACGGTTGTCGAGTTTCGCCGTGCGCCACAGGTAGACCTGAAAGTTGTCGCGAGGGATGGGTGAAGAATCGGCAAGCGCGAGGGCGCGCATGGGGTCGTGGCTAGGGCCGCCGAGCGATTGGCGCTCGAGGTCCTCAGCTGCAGTGCGGCGAAGAGTTCCTTCGTCGAACTTGGCGGCGAGGCCTTCGAGGTGTTTGGACTGCCAGCGCGATGCAAGCAATGCCGTGCGCAGCGCGCCTTTGAGGGCGCTCGCCGGAAGATAGGGCCCCCCCGTGGTAGTGGCGAATTCGGGGATGAATAGGTGATCGGTGGGCATGCGGTTCCAGTGACCGACGGCGGAAGGATGCTCAAAGGAGATACGTCGGCCAGCGTAGTTTTGTGCGAAGCCGCCCCACGAACCGAAGTCGAGCCGGTCGGCCCGGCGGATCTGCGTAAGGTAGTTGTCCAAACGGGGACCACGGGCCAGAAGCTTGAAAATACGTGCCTGATCTAACACATTCACTTGATCACGCCAAACCATATAATCGATTGGCGATAGCGCCTCGCCGGATCCGGCCAGCGTAGGCGTAAGAACAGTGACGCGATAATTCATTCAGGCGCCTCCGTTGTGGCTGCGACGAGCTCGGCCTCAAGTTCAGAGGCGGCTGCCGCGGGTTCAGGAGCGGGCGGTTGAATGACGTCGGGTAAAGCCAGCGCTACAGCGAAACCGGAGCGGAAAACGGTATGCGGATGACCTTCTGGCGTGATATCGGTGGCGCGGCCTAAGGGCGCCGCGCTGGAGGAAAGCACGCTTCCTTCCGCAATCAAATCGACGGTTCCTTTGAGTGCGCCGGTGGTAGTGCGCCCGGAACGGGGAGAGAGCGAGTAGTTGCCAGCAGTCCAATCGATGGAGTCGGCTGGTGCGGCATCGTAAAGAGAAAGCAGCCACCAGTTGTTAGAGCTAGCCGGCAGCGGATTGGAGCGCGGCATGAGGAGCGTTGCGAGTTTGTCGAATTGAAACCGGAGTCCGGAGGCCCGTCCCCAACCCCGGGAGCGTTCGCCGCCAAGGCCTGTGTCTCCGAGCAGGCGGAAGGCCGCTTCCACTTTGTCGCGCCACTGCTGACCGGCGGACTCGGAGTCGAACGTGGCCGCGCACCAGTAGCCGGCATGTTGCGCGAATTCGATGCAAGCGGTTTGGTGCGGGGTTGCGGAGCCGTTCAGGCGATCGACGGCGGCTGAGGTTCGCAGCGCATAGCGAAATGGACCGGAGTGGCCGGGGCGTCCGCTACGAGGGACCAGGCACTGGCTCATCCCATCGACTTCCCATCCATCTTCGCGGAGCGATTGACCGGAGGCGAGAAGGGAGACCACGCGAGCGGGCACGAAGCGCGCCCCGGAAGCGCGTAGGCGGCCAGAAACATTCGGAGGCCACAATGTTTTAGGAGGCGGAACATAAAGATCTTCTCGAAGAAACGGGAAGAGCGAGGTGAGGCGCACTGCCGGCGCCGCGGCGCGTGCGGTGGAATCGAGCCACTCATCGATGTCGTAAAGTTCAGCCATCGCGCCGGTCAGGGCGGCGAAGAGAGAATCGCTGTGGCATACGGGGTCCACCCGGTCGCGCGAACCGGTATGAGGGCCGTTGCGCCAGGGACCGGCGGGCGTGATGCGAACAAGCAGAGCGAGCGGCATTGCGTAAATCGACTTAGCTGAGCAGGGAAGCGAAACCGTCGCCGGAAGCCAGCGTGAGAAGTTCACCCGTGCCAGCCGATGCGGCGAGTTCGGCTTCCGCCACGCCCTTGGCGTAGTATTCACGGCCGCGCCACACGGCTCGAAGATTGGCGAAGCGAACACGGCCGGAGCCGCGCGAGCCGCCGCCGCCGAGCGAATCGTCCTCAAGAAGACGGAGGCCTTCGGCGAGACGGGCAATGAGGGCTTTGTCCTCTTCGCAGAGTACGTCGACGACCATGCGGATCTGAAAGCGTGCACTGGCGGGAACGCGCTCGAGCGTCCGAGGATTCACCTGTGAGGTAAGCCGGTCGATGGCATTCTCGCTCTTCACTTCCGTGATCTCGTCGTCGAGGTTCTCGCGCATCTGCGTGGTGATGGAGTCGAGGTCGAGCGGCGCGTCGTAGACGGTGAGCCGCGCGGGTGTGGAGTGGGAGCCTTCAATGGCTTCGCCGGAAACGCGTTCCATGCGGCCGGGGCTTCGTCCGAAAAGGAGACAGATTTCATCATCGGGGCGGTCGCTTTGATGGATGCGGACTTCCTGGCCACGCCGGCGCGAAAGGTACACGAGTTCGTCAGGCGAGACGAGTCCATCCGCGTGTTCGAGCAGAGCACGGAGGCGCCCGCGAAGGGAACTGCCGGGAATATAGGGACGGCCGAAAGAATCCTTGATTACGGGGTTATCGGCGCC
>Ga0075421_100011708_pt1 | contig 10873 bp, 12 predicted proteins | sample SoiMetdeltSBSDD5_FD_75292 | JGI IMG/M metagenome (GOLD analysis project Ga0075421, IMG submission 75292) | Bulk soil microbial communities from a Populus tree surrounding site in Tennessee, USA - Soil MetaG P. deltoides SBSDD5 | ecosystem: Environmental > Terrestrial > Soil > Tree plantation...
ATAGCGTATCCAAATCATCCATAACGAGACGCCTGAGGAGCAGTCTATTTGTTTCGAGGATTTTTGGTTGTGAGGTGGTCATTGTGCTGACGCCATAGCTGCTTTTAACGCAGCATCAACTTCATCCAAATGCTCATTACGGTGCAAGGCACGGATCACCCAGCGTTTGTTGTAATTATAGATTTTTTCAAGCAATTCCTGCGAATATTCTTCTAATCGCTTATCCAGTGTCTCTGAGGTTTCGATGCAAATCCGTGCCGCATCGCGTGGTGGGATGACTGCCCATAGCGGCAATGATAAATCATTCACAAATATATCGATCTCCGGGATGAACAGCTTGTTATCTTTTTCGGTCATATCCAGCACATACATGACCCGACGGTCCCACCAGGCAAGGTGAGCGAGTGCGACCGATACAGTCCAGTGTTCGCCGACTTTTGTCTGCATCTCCTCATCGCTGAGGCGAGCGATCAACGCGCGGATACGTTCAGTAGAGGCGCGGTTTTGTTCAATATAAGTGGGGTCTAGTGCCATATAGAATCTCCGGTCGTATCAAGATGCTAGGCTTCCAGAACGCCTTTTAATTTGCGCAAATGATCCTGGTTCTGTTTTCGGACATAGCCAGCCATCATAGGTTCAAGTAATTTGAAGAAACCGCGAAATTCAGGCCGTGGAACCAGGGTGACCCTTGTTCCGTCTGCGACAGGCTCAAAAAGGAAACTTCCATTGGGCTTCGCAGGACCTGTGGCTTCTGCTTCAAACGCGATTTTCTTATTGATTTCATATTCCGTAATTTCGAACTTCGATGTGGCCGTTTGGCCTGGCAACTTGAGTTCGCATTGATAGGTTGTACCTACACCGGATGGTGTCGAAGATAACAGCTTCACTTTCTGAAAGTTCGATTCCCATTTGGGGTGGTTTTCAAAATTCGCCACAAAAGCAAAGACTTCTGTGATTGGACGTTTTATGACTGTGCTTTCCTGTACGTTTATCATTTGCACATCTCCTTTTGTTAGACCATGATCATATGAAATTATACGCCGAATGCGAATTCTCAATCCCCCTCAGCTTCCAGATTTACTTTTGTTTCTTGCCCGCTTTGAGCAAATTTATCATCTCACGGATCTGCGCTTTACGTGTTTCGATAGCCTTGTTTTTGAATGTCAAAAGGCAATTATGGAGAATATATACTCAGTTTGATTAAACACTGTGATATCCATTTTGTTTTTGTTTCCCATTCCTTTACTGCTGATTTATCTCCACTTTTTCCATCGGGAATTTCTGCCAGTATATAGCCGGGTTGAGGATATTGCTTTTCGTTGTTCAGGAATAAGAAATTTACTTTATATAACAGCGATTTGACTCCATTGCCAGTGATCTTTTGCTGGACATATTGCTCGAGCCATTTTCTTTCGCTGAAGAAACTTGAGAGCCTGCAATCACAATAAAATCCAAGGGTACCCATCTCGCCATCGACGAGGATTGTACTTCCATCATCATGTTGCTTGAGCCACATCCCGATCATCTTATATTTTTCATGTGTAGCCCAATTCGTGTGGATTGGCATTTCTGTAACCAGCAAACCATTCCGTGTGAGGATGTAAAACATGCCTCCTGGCTGGAAAATAAACAGGATCAATATAAGGCTTTGGATGCCTTTTTTTCTCCATACGCTAAGGTTGGAGTCCTGAAATAATATCCCGAGACCCAAACTTCCCATTAGGATGCTGGCTGTAATTTCAGGAATATAGTACCAGTAATATGGGGGCACATTCAGGATCGAATAGCCCACAAAATGTGCAAGGCCAGTTAGTAATAAAAACCGTATTGGTGGCAGGTCTCTTACCCGTTTATGGAAAAGCAACATGAATAGTGGCAGAAATGCAAACGAAAGGATTGTCTCCAGTTGATAGACCCGAAAGTAAAGATCCAGTCCGTTGAAAAAGTCCCAGTGCTGCCAGGCGCGTTGATATGTCTTGATAAATAATGTGTCTGGAAAGAACGATCCCAAATACACCCACGAGAAAATATACCAGGGGATCATACATAACAAGTAGATCGCTGTGAACTTAACCCGCAATTTGAATGTGGGCACCAGCAGTAAGGTTACGATAAAGAACAGGATGCCATCAAATCTTGTGATCGTTATCAATCCCAAAGTGATGGCCAGAAGCTGCCACTTGTTGTTAAGGTAAAGGTATGTGGCAAAGACATAGAGACCTGCAAATAATATGCTCTCAAGTCCGAGGGTTGAGATAACGAGAGGGTTGAATACAAATGCAACTGCTGCCAGATATCCAAAGATTGGATTCCTGAACAGCTGGCTGGATATTTCTACAAGGATGAGGACAGTCAATGACAGAATAATGGCAGACAACCAGATCACAGCATTGACGGTCGCACCCAGAAAAAGACTTGCAAGCCCTAGCAGGAATATATTTAATGGGGAAGTAACCGCATTCGTTACATAACCTGGAAGAAACCCCCATGTTCCGGTATCCAGAAATGTTTTTACGTAACGGAGGGTGATGAATGCATCGTCCGTCAGTGCATTGGCAAAAAGATTGAGGTAAAAATAGGAAATGAGGATTAAAAGGACCAGTGCCGCATACTTAAATTTCATGTCAGGATCGTTGATGAATGTTCATCGGAAACAAACGTATTACGAGACGCTTATTTTTGTTTCTTGCCCGCTTTGAGCAAATTTACCATCTCATTAATTCGCGCGGTACGTGTCTCAGGTCGTTTGGCGCTCTCGATCCATTTGATATATGTGTTTCGATAGAAAGTAGCTAGAGACTCGAAAAAAGCCTTGGCTTGTGGCGTGGCATCCAATGCAGAAGCGACATCGGAAGATAAGCTTTCGGACTGTGGACCTTCCGGCGATAGAACCACATCCACTTTTGCGCCGGCATCCAAACCGCAACCACGCCGCCAGGCAGCGCCCAACGGAAGAAAATATTGCGTCCCATCAGAGCCGAGAGAACCACGCACAGCATGACCATTAACTGTACCCGTAATATAGTGACGTCCTTTGACACCCCAGACATCATTTGGGTTGAACGGAAGCGCGATAAACGTTCTAGTTCCTGATTTGTTGATGGTTGTCTTGAAATGCTGTGAGGTCAAGCGGTGTTCCCAGACAGTGGAGCTTCGATCACAACACGCGTCCCCGTGCCAGGTTCTGATGTCATATCCATAGTACAGCCCAATAGGCTCAAACGGTCTTGAACCACCAGCAAGCCGTGGGCAGCTTTCGGATCATTTATGACTGCTCCAACATCAAAGCCTTTGCCTGCGTCGCTGATCGTGATGCGTGCCCTCTCATTGACCTGCTCAATAGTAATTGTAGCTTGTGAAGTATCCGCATGCTTGACGATATTGAAAAGTAGTTCACGAATGGTCTGAAATAGCATCAAACGCATTTGACTATCAAGGATATTGAGATTATCTTTCGCATCCAACTGCACTTGCAAGCCATGCTGATCTTTCATCTGAGCAGACAGCCACAGGATGGCTTCATACAGCCCTTCTCCCTGCAGGACGATTGGGCTGAGATCAATGCTCAGACTGCGTGTGATGCCAATCGCATCTGAAAGCCAGCGTTGAACCTGCCTGAGATCCTCTGTCATAGTTGGAGAGCTAATGTTTTTTTCGCCATCACTCATCAGGAAGGACAACTGTGTCTTGATTGCGAACAGCCGCTGTTGCAGGTCATCGTGCAAAATCTGGGAGATGCGCTGGCGTTCCTGCTGCTCTGCCATGTTCAACTGGGAGGCGAGAGCGCGGATCTTCTCCTCGGCCTGCATGCGTTCGGTAATATCCGTTGCAATGATGGAGATCCCGCCAGGATCGTCGGCGGTAAGCCGATAGATGGACAGCTGTACATGCAAGCAATTCCCATGGGGTGGCTGCAGACAGAACTCCCCTCGCGCGCCACGCTCAGCCTGGGTAAAGAGCGCCTCGAACGCGCTTTGTTCTTCCGAACGGATCAAGTCCTGAAACCGAATCCCAATGAGCTTTTCAGAATCCATTTGAGCCATCTCACTAAAGCGCGGGTTGCAGTAAAAAATTGTCCCGTCCGGGATCACAGTCACCGCGCCCTCGTTCATCGCTTCCACCATCCTGCGATAAGGAAAATCCGCGTCACTGAGCGTAACGACCTGTGTTCCGCTCGAGCGGGTGACAACGAATGCGTCTACCATATACTGGCGGATGGCGCGCAGGGTTTCTTCTGTTTCTTCAAGACGGCTTTTTAATTCAACCGTTTCGTCTGGGGTCTGGTTTCTTTTCGCCATATCTCACCTTCTAAACGAAGCAAATACCATGCTTATTTCTGCTCACGTAAGTTAAGCCCAACTAATACACGTTCTGTATCTGAGAGATCGCCGATGATCTTCCGGATGGGTTCAGGTAATTTTCTCACCAGGGTTGGAATGGCAAGGATCTGATCGCCGCTGGCCAATTGCGGCTTCTTGATCAGATCAATGACTTCAATGTGATATTGACCTGCCAGGTGCTCCTCACAAATCTTCTTCAGGTTCGCGAATGCCGCCAAACTCCTGGGCGTTTGCCCGGCTACATAGAGGCGCAACTCCCAGATCTTCTCTGGACGGCGGGATGAAGAGCGTCGCTTCGGTTTTTCCACTAATCGACTCCTTGTACTATGAATTGATAACACTACAAAAACAAATAGATGTGTTTGAAGCGACTCTTATGATTCGCTCAACGCTGATCGGCGCCCGGCAAGATCCATCTTGCCAATCTTGATGCCATCATCGGTCAGTTGGAAGGAACGGATCTGATTCGAATGAGCCATGCCACGTGACTTCAGCACAAACAGACCGCGATGACGCTCCCCATTATTTTCCAGGTTGCGCAGGCTCACCCAGGCATCGATGAGTGACGATACACCCACAACAGATTGGTCGATGCCATCCCCTTCTGTTGTATAACTGGTGAAAAGTCCTGTGATTTGTTTGCTTTTTAAGAGGTCGATAATTCGGGTAATAGCGGCTTTAATCTCAGTACTGTTTCCCATCCCGCCAAAGTCAGTAATGGGATCCAGGACCACGATATCTGGTTGGTGTTCATTGATCAGGTCGTACATCGTAACCAGGTGCATTTCAAGTCCATAAATGGTTGGACGGGCAGCATGGAATTGCAGCAGCCCTTTTTTTACATGAGGTGCCAGGTCAATGCCAATGGAACGCATGTTCCGGATGATCTGGCTCGGCGATTCTTCGAAGGCAAAATATAGACAACGTTCTCCACGCCAGCAAGCGGCATCCACAAAAGCCGCCGCGAGACTGGTTTTCCCTGTACCCGCTGTACCAGTGAGCAGAATGCTGCTGCCACGGTGAAACCCTCGGCCGTCCAGCATATTGTCAAGTTCCTTGTTCCCAGTCGAGACACGCCCTGAAGGTACTTTGTGCTCAAGTCCCAGTGAAGTGATGGGCAATACCGAGATACCATTCTTGCCAATGAGAAACGGATATTCGTTTGTGCCGTGCAAGCTACCGCGATACTTGACGATCCGCAATCGACGTGTTGAAACCTGTTCAGTCACGCGGTGATCGAGCAGGATGACACAATCTGCAACATATTCTTCCAGTCCAAAGCGCGTCACTGTCCCCTCACCGCGTTCTCCGGTCACGATCGCGGTCACGCCTTTGCTCTTGAGCCAGCGGAATAGGCGATGCAATTCAGCTCGCAGAATGCCCTGGTTTGGCAGTGCAGCGAAGAGTACTTCGATAGTATCCATGACGACGCGCTTGGCACCAATTCTGTCAATTGCATAGCCCAGACGAATGAACAACCCGTCCAGGTTGTACTCCCCTGTTTCTGCAATCTCAGAACGTTCAATACGAACGTAATCAATGATCAATTTTTTGCGTTTGATTAGGTCGTTTAAATCGAAACCGAGCGATGTGACGTTTTGTGTCAGCTCCTCGGCATTTTCCTCGAATGCGACAAAGACCCCGGGTTCATCATATTGGATGGCTCCATTAACCAGAAACTCCATTGCGAAAAGCGTCTTACCGCAGCCCGCGCTACCCGCGATCAGAGTCGGCCTGCCTTTTGGCAAACCGCCGCTGGTGATTTCATCCATGCCCGGAATTCCGGTTGGGGATTTGGGTAAAGGTTTTGGCTGTAGTTTGGTTTGCTTTGCTGGTGTCATGCAATATTCCTCTTGAGATTATTCAGGAGGTATTGGTATTTCTTTCTATCCATGTTCAATTAATAGTTTTAGGGGACTATGATGGGCTACGTTATCGAACCAGCTAACTGTGTATTATCCCTGTAGAATTTCACTTTATATCAGTGCCGTATTATACAGTATAAACTCCTGACGATTGTCCATCGTCCGGAGTTTTATTCTCGCTTCTAATTTTAGTTTGCTTTGATATGAGTCAATTAAATTGTGGGACTACCTCACGACCAATTCGAACGACTTCTCTGGCAAGCAGGTCAAAATCCTCCTGCCTACTGCGGTGGTTCGCAATCGCGATGCGCAAACAATAGCGACCATCCAAAGTTGTATAGGATGGCGCGGCGATTCCCTGTTCATGAAGTTGCATCAGAATCTCTTTATTTAGTGCGTTCAGCTTTTCATCATCCAACCCTCCCGGGTTGAAGCGGAAACAGACGATATCCAAACCGATGGGTGCCATCAATTCCATGTTTGGTTCGCGCTCCACCAGTTCACCGAAATACTGAGCTTGTTCGACATTACGCGCGATCATTCGCCCAAACCGATCGAGACCATGTTCCTTGATCGACATCCACACTTTGAGGGCGCGGAACTGACGCGACAATTGCAAACCATAGTCAGTGAACCAAAGGTGCCCGGCTGCCAGCCCGCGTGACTCATGTGCCAGGTAATCAGGCGTCAGTGAAAATGTTCGGCGGTGCGCGTCGTTATGACGTACAAGGATACAGCCAGCTTCGAAGGGCACGTGCATCCATTTATGTAGATCCAGCGCGACCGAATCTGCTCGTTCAATTCCTGAAAGTTGCGCTTTTACATTCTCTGCGAGCACAGCAACCGCTCCTATTGCGCCGTCCACATGAAACCAGATATCTTCACGCTGGCACAAATCCGCCAGCGCGTTCAAATCATCAATGGCCCCTGAATTGATCGTGCCCGCGTTTCCAATCACACAGATCGGACGGTAGCCAGCTTCACGGTCCGCTTTGATCGCCTGCTCCAATGCTTTCAGATCGATGGTGTAATCATCATTTACAGGGATCTTTCGCAGATAATCATGGCCCAGTCCCAACAGCTCAACTGCTTTTTGGACGGAGCTGTGCACTTCTTTCGAGGTATAAACAGTCAATTTTTGAGGCGCCGCCTGCATCCCGATCTCGCGGACGTTGAAGCCTGCCTTTGCATTCCGAGCCACTGCAATGCCGACAAAGTTTGCCATTGAGCCCCCGCTGACCAGCAAGCCGCTTGAATCGCCGGGCAGCCCGAGCATCTCCTTCATCCAATTGATTACCTGTTCCTCCACCAAATTCGCGACGTGATTCCCACCTCCCAGATTGGAATTCATAGTGGATGCCATGAGATCAGCCAGCGCACCGAAGACAGTTCCGGCACCCATGTACCAGCCCCAAAAGCGCGGGTGTGTCGTCCCCATTGGGTAGGGCAGGATCGTTTCGAGGAACTCTTCATAAGTCCTCTCTGCGCCAGCTGGTTCATGCGGAGCAGATACTTTAAATTGGTCAGCGATTTCGTCGGGAATCGGCTGCCAAACAGGGCGTTCGCGCACTGTTTCAAGATAGGTTATGGCATCATCCACCATGCGGTGAGCAAGAGTCCGCATCTCATTCCAGTTATTAGGATCAAGCGTTTCGTAGCGTTGCGTGTTATCCATCGAGGGTTCCTTTATATGGCTGAAGTCGGGTTATTCCTATGAGACGTTTTGTGCTCGGCAAGATTTACCATAGGAGTTGACAATTGTCATGAGCCAATTGCATACAATTTTTAATCATAACTGGCACGCTGTGTATGTTTCGGAAACTTGAGCAACTTATTCAGCAAGCGACAAACACTTAATCCATATCGCCAACCCATCTTTTGAGGTGAATTGGAACTCAATATGTCCCTGGGGTGTAATCAAATCATGAGGAACAGATGGCTGTATGAAAATCCTTGAAGCTCCAAAACGTGGGGAATTTTATCGTATTGCCTGGCAGAGCGCGCTTGCGGCCAGCATCTGTCTAGGGTTGCCAGCGGGGCTACTATTCTGGCTTATTCTTCTTCAACGCATCATGCCATCTCATCCTGTTGAAAGGCTCGTGACTTTTCTACAGAACAATGGAGTACTCGAGATCATCGGCACGTTGTTTGGTGCGTTTGGATGGGGGATCATACTCAGCCAGATCAGTGGCTATCGCCCGTGGTGGCGGCTTGCTGTGGCAAGTATGCTGGGCGTCTATGTTGGTCGACGGTTGTTTTGGATTATTTATTACTGGTTTAATTATGATTTTTCCAATATGCCCATGCATGTGGGTTTCCTGATTCATATAAGCGGACTTATTTTGAGCATCACATTTTGCACCGGCTTGGCGCATGGTTTGGCATTGCCAAACTGGAAGGCTGCAGTGACACTTGCATCGATCACAGCGTTTGCATCTGTTCTGGTCACGATTCTGACTTACTTCATTCTGGATGGACTAGGGATTCGCGTAGGGACAGGCAACGCCGCCATGCCTAAGGTCACTGCCATTTGCACGATGATGGCGGGCGTAATTGGCGGCGTGACGCTAGGTGTTATGTTTAGCAGATTTGTCGGAGAGACAAGGAATTAGCATCTCTTCTACTTTCGCACTTTGCAGATTGAAATGATGCTTGGGCCGGATGCAGAAAGTGATTCCTTGTCCCAGTTTCCGTATTGTTGAATTACTTGAAAACCGTTGTAGTAAAGGAGAGCTTCAAGTTCCTGAGGATGTGTAAAACGACAGGCGATGTGTGTTTGTTTGCTATGATCGCGTTCTCCATCGTTCCAGCGACGATAGGATGTCCAGTAAATAACTTGATCAAGTGGGTCATATCGTTGGGTGAATGAGACAGAGACGTGGTGGCCTTCCACACTGATATAACTTTGATCGAATTCTTCCTCAGGCTGGTCTCTAAGATCGTGACCCGTGGGATTACGCGTCTCAAAGGCGAAGGTGCCATTTGGCATGAGATGCCGTTTCACGGAGGTAAACAACGCCTCCTGATCCTCGCGGCGCAGGAAAGCTTGAAAGGCGTTTCCTGTCAGATAAATGAATTTATATTGCGATCCAAGATCAAATGATCGTGCGTCCGCCTCCATCCAGCGGATATTCAGATTTTGACCATCTGCTTTTTTACGTGCGTGCTCCAGCATGGAATAGGCAAGATCAAGGCCTGTCACATCCAATCCTTGTGCCGCGATTGGAATAGTCACCAACCCCGATCCGCAGGCAATCTCCAATACTGGACCACCAACCGATTTGGCCAGTTCACAATAAAACGCAATCCGAGGAGCGGATCGTTCACCCTCTTCGATATCATAGTTGAGTGGATCGGCAAACTCTTCCAGATTGTCACGAGCATTCATGCTCAGCCTCTATTCTATGTTTGGGTTGATGAATCTTTTCTTGCTACCAGCAAATACTCACCAGGTATGCGTGCTACCTCATCGAGCTTATCTCCAAATCTCCATGACTGTTGACTGGGGCTTTCCTCCAGAAGTTCAATGCGCAGCCCCGCCTGGGCCAAGGCCGTTACTACATCGCCCAACGGCCATGAGAATTCAAATTTCTGCTCCGTGGCATTTTCCGCCCCTGAGAAATGAGACCATCCTAAATACATTCCAGGTTTACGTCCGAAGTAATCATCAACAATCCTTACCTGTCCGTTTTGCACTTCCATACAACCAGCGATGGGGTGTTCCTCATCGAGAATGAGTCGCCCATTTGGTTTGAGCAGTTGCGCGATGATGTCTGCCCATCCCCCCAGATCAGGGAGCCACACAATTGCACCGCCTCCTGTAAATACAAGATCAAACTTCTCGTCAAATAATTCTGAAGGTAAGGCGTAGATATCCGAGGCTATAAAACGTACAGTTAAACCAGCGGCAGCGGCTTTCAGTTTTGCCAATTCGATTTGTTTCGGGCTGATGTCAACTCCGGTTGCATCGACACCTCTGTTTGCCCATGAGAGCGTATCCTCACCTGTCGCGCACTGCAAGTGACAAAGAGTCAAACCATGGACATCCCCAGCTACATCCAAAACTCTATCACTCAGGATGGAGCCGCCTTTGGCAAAGAATTCAGCTCTCTCCATTCCTTTGTGTCGAACTTCCGCGATCTCATCCCAAGCCCTGCGGTTCTGATCGGTGTATCGTTCGATTTCTGTCATAGATCATCCCTCATTCATATTTTGTGTGGTTATGAAGCAATCGTCAATATCAATCCTTCATCTTTGCAGGTTCGTTCAATCTGTTGGATGATGTCATCCGGTGGAAAGGATAACGATTCTCTTGATGACCATGTAACATACTGACCGGATGGGATTTCTTCCAGTTTGGATTTTAGCTCATCCAGAGTGGAAAGAACAACATCTGAAGATTTAATTTCATCCAATGTCTTTTCGCGGTTTGTCCCGATCAGCAGCGAGAATTTCCATTGGTAACCATCCTGCCAGCTGTAAAGCTCATAGCCTTTCATGGATTCTCCTAAAGGAGTAGGAGCCTGCTGCGAGGCAGTTCCACAACTGGAAAGCAGCGCACCAAGCAGGATGGCAAACAGAAACGATCGTGTTATTTTCACTTTTCATTCTCCTTGTTAGAAAATGGCGATATCTCATTTTAGACCCACCTGTTATCAAAAGGTTCCT
>Ga0075421_100011709_pt1 | contig 10873 bp, 7 predicted proteins | sample SoiMetdeltSBSDD5_FD_75292 | JGI IMG/M metagenome (GOLD analysis project Ga0075421, IMG submission 75292) | Bulk soil microbial communities from a Populus tree surrounding site in Tennessee, USA - Soil MetaG P. deltoides SBSDD5 | ecosystem: Environmental > Terrestrial > Soil > Tree plantation...
ACGTGTCCGCCTTCGCGCCGACGGGGAAGCGGGATGGATGGAAGGCGTCCGTACCGCCGGGGGCCACCGTCGCCGTCGAGATCCTGAGCATCGACCTGGAGAAGAAAAGGATCGGCGTCGCGGTCCTGGAGGCCGGGTCGTCGAGGGCAGAGAGCGCGACAGGACCTGCGGTCGAATCGCCAGCCCCGCAGCCTCCGACCCGCGTGGAGATCGTGGCCGGGGCCCGCCTCACGGGGAAGGTGGAGCGGATCGAGAACTACGGGGTCTTCGTGTTTCTGGCGCCCGGACGGACGGGACTCATCCACGTTTCGGAGAGCGGAGTCGACAAGGGGGGGGACGTCCGGAAGGCGTTTCCGCTCGGGAGCGACGTCGAGGTGATGGTGCTCGAGGTCGACCCGGCGGGGCGGAGAATCCAGCTGAGCCGGAAGGCGGTCCTCGAGGCCGGCGAAAAAAGCGAAGCCCGCGAGTACGCGGCCCAGCAGGACCAGGCGCAGGCCGGGAGCTTCGGGTCGCTTGGCGACAAGCTCCGGGCGGCGATGCGGCCGCCGAAGAAATAGGCGTAAAATGCCAGGCCTGACCTGATAACAAGGAGCCCCCCCATGCCGAGGACCGCCCTGCTCGTGCTCGCCGCGGCCGCCGTTCTGGCTGCCACACCGGTGAAAACCGGGAACCCCCTGCTGCAGAAATGGACCGGGCCGTACGGCGGGGTGCCGCCGTTCGACAAGGTCAAGGTGGCGGACTTCAAGCCGGCGCTGGAGGCGGCGATGGCGGAGAACCTGAAAGAGGTCGACGCGATCGCGAAGAACCCCGCGAAGCCCGACTTCCAGAACACCATCGCGGCGCTCGAGCGGGCGGGGCAGACCCTCGATCGGGCCGGGACGATCTACGCCGTCTTCAGGTCGACGATGAGCACGGACGACTTCCAGAAGGTCGAGACGGAGATGGCGCCCAAGCTGGCGGCGTTCACCGATCAGATCGTGCAGAACAGGGAGCTGTTCGCGCGGATTTCGGCGGTGTACGACGCGCGCGAGGCGAGCGGCCTGACGGCGGAGCAGAAGCGGCTCGTCTGGCTGAATTACACGAACTTCGTCCACGCGGGGGCGCGCCTCGAGGGGGACGCCCGGAAGCGCGTGGCGGACATCAACGAGAGGCTCGCGACACTGTTCACGACGTTCTCGCAGAATCTGCTGGCGGACGAGACCGACTACGTGCTGTTCCTGGAGAAGGAGTCGGACCTGGCGGGGCTCCCGGCCGGGGCGAAGGCGGGGGCAGCCGAGGCTGCCGAGGCGCGCGGGCACAAGGGGCAATGGGCGATCCTGAACACGCGCTCGAGCATGGAGCCGTTCCTGACATACTCCGACCGGCGCGATCTGCGCGAGAAGGTGTGGCGCACCTACTACGCCCGCGGCAACCACGGCGACGCGAAGGACAACAACGCGACGATCTCCGAGATCCTGAAGCTGCGCGCCGAGCGGGCGAAGCTCCTCGGGTTCGAGTCGCACGCCCACTGGCGGCTCGAGGACACGATGGCGAAGACTCCCGATCGGGCCATGGGCCTGATGGAGGCGGTCTGGAAGCCGGCCGTCGCGCGCGTGCGCGAGGAGGTCGCCGACATGCAGACCCTGGCGGACACCGAGGCCGCCAAGGGCGGCTCGAAGATCACCGTCGAGCCGTGGGACTACCGGTACTTCGCCGAGAAGGTCCGCAAGGCCAGGTACGATCTCGACCAGAACGAGGTCACACCGTACCTGCAGCTCGAGAAGATGCGCGAGGCGATCTTCTGGAACGCCGGGCGGCTCTTCGGCCTGCAGTTCAAGCCGACCAAGGGCGTGCCCGTGGCGCACCCGGACATCCGCGTGTGGGAGGTGACGGACGCCGCCGGGAAGCACGTCGGGCTGTGGTACTTCGACCCGTACGCGCGCCCCGGCAAGCGGTCGGGCGCCTGGATGAACGCGTACCGGAACCAGTCGAGGTTCGACGGCGTCGTGCCGACGATCGTCTCGAACAACTCGAACTTCGTGAAGGGGAAGCCGGGCGAGCCGGTCCTGATCAGCTGGGACGACGCCTCGACGATGTTCCACGAGTTCGGGCACGCGCTGCACGGGCTCCTGTCGTCGGTGAACTATCCGTCCCTGTCCGGCACGAACGTCGCGCGCGACTACGTCGAGTTCCCGTCGCAGCTCCTCGAACACTGGCTGTCCGCGCCCGAGGTCCTGAACCGCTTCGCCCTGCACTACCAGACCGGCAAGCCGATCCCCAAGGAGCTGGTGGAGAAGATCGACCGCGCGTCCAAGTTCAACCAGGGGTTCATCACGGTGGAGTACCTGGCCGGCGCCCTGGTCGACATGAAGCTCCACTTGGCCGCCACGCCGGACACGACGATCGACCCCCAGGTGTTCGAGCGCGACACGCTCGCCTCTCTCGGCATGCCGAAGGAGGTCGTGATGCGGCACCGGACGACCCAGTTCAGCCACATCTTCTCGAGCGACAGCTACTCCGCCGGCTACTACAGCTACCTCTGGTCGGACACGCTGTCGGCCGACGCCTGGGAGGCGTTCGTCGAGGCCGGCGGACCGTACGACAAGACCGTCGCGAAGCGCCTGCGCGACAACATCCTGGCGACGGGGAACACCATCGACCCCGCCGAGGACTATCGCAATTTCCGCGGGCGTGATCCGGGAATCGCCGCCCTGATGCGCAAGCGCGGGCTGCCGGTGGCGACCGCGCCGCAGGGCGGGGAGAAGGCGTCGGAGTAGGATGCTCAGGCTCTACTACAGCCCTCTGTCCACCTTCTCCCAGCGGGTGCGCATCGCGCTGCTCGAGAAGGGGATTCCCGCCGAGCTGGTCGAGGTCGATCTCCCGGGGCGCGCCCAGTTCCAGCCGGAGTACCTGGCGAGGAACCCGTACGGGCGGGTGCCGGCGATCGACGAGGACGGCTGGGGGCTGTACGAATCGACCGCCATCCTGGAGTACCTCGAAGCCACCCGGCCGTCGCCGCCGCTCGTGCCGGCCGACGCGCGCGGCCGGGCGCGCGTGGCGATGCACATGAAGCTGTGCGACCTCGAGCTCGCCGGGCCGGCCCGGACCATCCTGGTGCCCAAGCGGTTCCTGCCGAGGGAGCGCTGGCTCCTCGAGCCGATGGAGAAAGCCAGGGGGAAGATCGAGAAGCACCTGGCGATCCTCGAGCCGGAGATCCAGGGCAGGGAATTCCTGGCCGGCGACCGGTTCACGCTGGCGGATCTGTGCTACGCGCCGTTCCTGCAGTTCCTCCCGATCCTGGATGTCACCCCCGGGCCGGCGGTCCAGTCCTGGGCCGGGCGGCTTGTGGAGCGCCCGAGCGTCAGGGAGACCAGGCCTCCCCGGTGAATCAGAACCTCAATCTGGCCTGCACGGTGGCGATCGTCGATGGCGAGGCATCCGCCGGGAAGGCGCTGCCGGGCTGGAAATACCCCCCGGTGAGCCGGAGCTCGAACTCCTGGCGTGGCTCGTACCCAACGACAAGGTCCCACTCGCGGCCGAGGTGCGGGTCGAGACCGGAGGGATCGGCGTCGAGCTCGGCGTTTTCGATTCGCGGCGCCGGGACATCCTGACGGTAGCGATGGAACACGACGTCCACGGACACAGGTCGGCCGGGGCGCAGTCCGGCACCCAGGGTCTGGATCCGGAGATTGGTCAGCTCGGGGTCGAGGACCTCGCCGTAGTAATGGAACGAGACGACGCCGTTCATGCTCCCGCGGTTCCTCTGGAGTCCGCTCTGCCTGAAGGTCCCGTCCGCTCCGTTCGGCCGGTTGTCTCCCGAGCCCAGGGCGAACGACGCGGTGAAGGAGGGATCCAGAGCGACCCGCGGCCGATAGGTCAGGCCGACGTCCAGGGCATGGGCGTGGATGTCCCGAACGACGATTTCACCGGTCGTGGAGTCGAGCCGGCCCCGTGTCCCGCCCTCGTGCGCCAGATCCGCCCAGAACTCCAGATGGCTGCCGGGATCCCCGAGCATCCGCAGGCCGAGGATTTCCGGGGAATTCTGGAGCGCCGTCCGGTCTTCTCGATCCAGATAGAATGCCTGCAGGGCGACCTCGTGCCCCAGGTCCCACCTGAGCTCGGCGATCCGGTTGGTCGCATCCTGGTCCCGCTGGTTGCGTGTCTCGTCGAAGAGATCACGGCTGACGGAGACCTGCAACGCCATCCGGCCGTGCTCTGCGAACATCCGGATGGCGTCCAGGTTCCTGTTGTCGTAGTACCACCTCCGCTTTTCGAAGAACTTCTGCCGGCCGACGACCAGCGACAGACCCGGCCCGGGAAAGCGGGCCAGGCGGAAATAGGCCTGCCCTCCTCGAGCGCTGCCGGCTTCCTCCTCATCGTCGGAGCCCGGATCTCTGGGGAAGGAGTGCTCGTGCTCCCCCAGCACCTCGGCGTAGGCCAGGAAGGCATCGTATTCGGTCAGCAGGCCGACGATACCGAACTGGGCCGGGACCTCCTTGCCATCGAACGATGAGCGGTCCAGATCGAGGTTCGTGGGTCTCTCGACGCGCAGCCTGAGCTCCCCCAGCACGGCCAGGTGATCGCCGATCTGGTTCCGCTCCGTGACGAGCAGGTCGTCCTCGTCCCCCGCCGTGAGCCCGACCGGCAGCGCCGGCCGGCTCGGTCCGTTCCCTTCGACGAGGTCGGTCGTCGCGTTCACAACGACCGGCAGGCCCAGCACGTGCACGATGGCCAGACCAACCCCGGAGCGGGCAATCGACTCGACAGGCCCCACGATCTTCTGCTCGGGGGTCGGGTTCTGGCGGATGCGGATCTTCTTGGCGAGAAACGTCCCCTCGGGCGTTCTCTGTCCCTCCACCTTCACGCGGAGTCCGGGGGCCAGCTCCTCGAAGGTGACGGGGATCGCCGGCTCCCTGTTCAGCCGGGTCTCGGGGGTCACCTCGACCGCGAATCCCAGGAGCTTGAGGCGCCGGGCCCTCGGATCCACGGACTCGATGATCCCTCGAAGCTCCTCTCCCTGAGCGCCCTTCGGGCCCACGTCGATCTGATCCGCGAGGAATGATCCGTCCGCTCGAAGCTTTCCCTTGATTTCCACCTCCACTCCCACGACGAGCTGCGGGGCGAGACCGCTGGCCCTGCCTGGAGACGAATCCGCAAGGGCAGGGGACAGGGCGGTCAGGATGGCCGGCCCCAGCAGCATGAACCGACCTCTATCCGTCCGCATCGAGCGTGGCCTCGCAGGAGTCCAGCAGGCCCCCCGGAATCCTGTCGGCCCACCGGTCCCTGCGGCTGTAGACGCCGGCCAGCCGGAGAAGGGAAGCGGCCTCATAGAAGGCCACCCGTCGCGGCAGCGTCTCCATGCCGGACGCGCCGGCGCGTCGCCGCGCGTACTCCGCGAGAAAGACCGGCCGTCCGAGTTCGCACCCGGGTGCCGCGTCGGCGAACTGCAGGGACCGCAGCCTCAGATGGGCGAGGAAATTACCCATGTCGAGGGCCGGATCACCGAGGCGGGCGTCGTCCAGGTCCAGGAGCGCGCTTCGATCTCCGCAGTCGCGGACCTGCTCGGGGTAGAAGTCACGGTGAACGGGGCTCTCCGGGACTTCGGGAAGCAGCGCTGCGCGCCGACTCAGCGTCCGGAGCAATCCCGCGGCGCGCCCGGGGCAGGCCGCCGCCCCGATCGGCGAGCGGCCGAGCCACTCTTCGGTGTTAGCCGTTTCCTGCTGCGCGCTCCAGCGGCGGTCGAGACGCGCCTTGCATCCATGCAGCGTGGCGAGGGCCGCGGCCATGCGTCGCGCCGCGGCCTCCGACGTTCCACGGTATACAGGGGTCGCGAGCGGCGTTCCCTCGAGGTACTCGGTGACGAGGAGTCTCAAATCGGGGAGATGCCCGACCGGACGGGGAATCAGGAGGACCTCGCGCGGGATGGCGGCGGCGATTCTCCCCATTGTCTCGAGAATATCCGGCCCACGCTCGCCGGAGAGGATTTTTCCGAAGAGGCGCCGCCTTGTGACGGGGCCGTCCAGCGTGTAGCCGAGGGCGCAGCGCCGGCCGGGCGTGTGCTTCAGGATGTCCACTTCGACGACGCGCCAGGGGCTCGGTACGGTCGGCTCTTCCCCATGGAGGAGCGGGGCGAGGCGAGACAGTCTCGGCGTCATCGCTTCCGGGTCGAGCGCCTCCGCGAGCCCCGGCAGGGCAGGATCGGAAAGATGGATGGCCCTGGTCATTCCTTCGCCTCGCCGAACAGCCGCCGGAACGGCCCGACCCCGGTCAGAAGCTCGGCCGGCGGGCCGGTTTCGACCACCCGGCCTTCCCGGATCACGATCACCCGTTCGCAGTCGAGGATCTGCGAGAGGTTATGGGCAATCCAGACGCAGGTCCGCCCTCTCGCCATCCGGGACAGGGTCCGGCGCACGTCCAATTCGGTGCGGGGATCGAGACCGGTCGTGGGCTCGTCGAAGACCATCACCGGCGCGTCCCGCAGGACCGCCCTCGCCAGCGACACCCGCTGCTGTTGGCCGCGCGACAGCGAGGTGCCGCGCTCTCCCAGGATCGAGTCATATCCGTCCGGCAGCGCCTCCAGGAACGGGTGCGCGCCGGCCGCCGTCGCGGCCGCCCGGACCTGCTCGCGCGTCGCTTCGGGACGCCCGCAGCGGATGTTCGTTTCGACCGAGTCCCCGAACAGGAACGGCTCCTGAAGGACGATGGCGATCTGCCGGCGGTAGGACTCGAGCTGGAAGCGGCGGATATCCTGGCCACCGACCAGGATCCTTCCGGCCTGGGGATCGTAGAGCCGGAGCAGCAGGGCGAGAATCGTGGACTTGCCGGAGCCCGACGGCCCGACGAGCCCCACTCTCTCTCCCGGAGCAATCCGGAAGGAGAGATCCTGCAGGACCGGACGCCCCTCCTGATAGCCGAACGTCACCCCCTCGAAGGCGATCTCTCCCGAAAGTGGCGGGGCCGGGATGGCGTCGGGTGCCTCGCGCACCTCCTCGCCGGAGTCGAGAATCTCCAGGATGCGCTCGCCGCACACCGCCGCCTTGCTCGCCTTCGCGCCGATTCGAACCAGATCGCGGGTGGGCTTGTAGAGCCCCTTGAGGTACGCCAGGAAGACCACCATCTCGCCGGGGGACATCCCGCCCGCCAGCGAGCGCCGGGCACCCACCCAGAGAACGAGGCACGAGCCGACGGCAATCGTCATCTCGACAATCCGGCCCAGCGACTCCTCGAGCCGCAATGAGCGCAACCCGGCGCTCAGGCTTTTGAAGTTCTGCCTGGAGAATCGGGCGGCGACCTCCTCCTCGCGGGAGTAGGCCTGGATCATCGTCACGGAGGCCAGCGCCTCGCTCGCCACGGTGGCGACCTTCCCTTCCTTGCGCCTCTGTTCCCTGGACGCCTGCCGGATGAGCCCTCCATACCGTGCCGTGGCCACCAGAAGCAATGGAAGGGTCGAGACGGCGATGAGCGTCAGCGTGGGATCCATCATCGCCATGAACGCGATCATGCCGAGAATGACCAGCGCCTGGGTGGTGAACTCGAGCACCATCGGCACCAGGACCTCGCGCAGCATCGTCACGTCCCCGGTCAGCCGGACCATCAGGTCGCCCGTACGTCGCCGGCTGTGAAAAGTCAGCGAGAGACGCTGCAGCCGCGCGAAGATGGCGACCCGGAGGTCCGAGACGACCTTCTGGCCCACCGATTCCGCCAGGATGCGCTCGCTGTAGGAGAACAGGCCCTTGAGCGCGGTGAGGACGACGACCGCCAGGCAGCAGACGGCGAGAAGCTGCATCCGATCCGACGGGAGAATTCCTCCCAGCCAGAGCATGAAACCGCGGCTCCTGCGTTCGAGCAGCACGCCGTCGATGACCCCCTGGATCGGCCAGGGGCCTACCAGGTCGGTCGCGATGAACGCCAGCATGAAACAGGCGGAGAGGGCGAGGCGCCGGCGATGGGGCCTCAGGAGCGGACCGAAGCGGACGAAGAGCCGGGCGATCCTCCCCAGCCGGGTGGCGCCGGACGGAGTCACGCTCGCGCCTCTGCACGGGAATGGCTCGAGGCGGCCGTGCGGAATACCTCGGACAGCTCGCTCACATTGCGCCGCGCATCGAACAACCGGGCCACGTGACGCCGGGCCGCCAGCGTCCTCCGGGCGGTTTCACCTCGATCCTGGAGCGTCAGGGCGATCGCATCCGCGAGAGCCTCAACGTCGGCGGGGTCGACGAGGAGCCCCGCCTCGCCGTCGGGCACCGCTTCGGGGATCCCGGAGAGCCTCGTGGAGACCACCGGCACCCCCCGGGCCATCGCCTCGAGCAGGGTGGTCGGGATCCCGTCGCGATCGCCGTCCGGCGCGATCACGCAGGGCTGGACGAAGACCGACGCCTCGGGAAGGTGCACCGACGCGATCTCCTCCTGACTGGCCGGCCCCCTGAACTCGACGCGCCCGTCGAGGCCGAGCGTCCGAGCCTGCTGCCGGAGCAACGGCTCCTGGGGCCCCGATCCGACGAGGCGGCACTGCACCGCAACCCCACGCTGCGCCAGGACGGAACAGGCCGCGAGCAGATGGGCGAGCCCCTTCTTTTCCACCATCCTGCCCACGAAGAGCAGGCGCGGGGGCTGAGGTGCGGGGGGATAGGGAAGGGCGGGGAACCGGTGCAGATCGATCCCGTTGTAGACCCGTTTCACCCGGGCCGCGGGTGCCAGCGACTGAAGGAAGGCCCGGTTCGCCTCGCTGATGGTCACCACGGCGGACGCCTCTTCCTGAAGGAGGCGCAGGCGACGACGGTCCACCTCGTTCCAGTAGATGTCCTTGGCGTGCGCCGTGAAGGAGAAGGGGATGCCGGTCAGGAGGGACGCGTAGCGCGCCATGGAGGCGCTTCCCGTCGCAAAGTGGGCGTGGATCAAGTCGAAACGCTCCTCCAGAGCGCGCTCTGCGACGGCTCCGGCCAGGAGCCAGGCCCGCATCTCATTGCGATTCTCGAGCACGAGCGCCGACTGGAGGGCCGCCTCATGGGCCCGCCCCAGCCGGCGGGCGAGACGACGGTGGATGACGAACGGCTCCCAAAGACGCTCGCGCAGCATGGGACCCAGGTCGATCACCCTGGCCCGAAGGGACTGAAGAGCGCCGTGGGAAACCGGCTCATCGACCGCTCGTCGCGTGAAGATGGTCAGATCCCACCCCAGGCGCTCCAGCTCGAGAACTTCCGTGAGGATGAAGGTCTCCGAGAGGCGCGGGAAGCATTTCAGGATGTATCCGATTCTCATTGGACTACGCTCCTGCGGTCGGCCGGGTGCGCGTCGCCGAGCGACTCCAGCAGACGGATCAGCCCGTCCGTCGCCCCTGCCAGCGACAAGTGCTCCTCCGCGACGTGCCGCCCCGCGCGGCCCAGGAGCCGGCGGAGATCGGCGTCCTCGGCCAACCGGTCGAGCGCCCGCGCCAGGGCCGGCACGTCCCCGGGTGGGACCCGCAGACAGGACACACCGTCGCGCAACAGGCGGTCCAGGTCGCCGCAGGTCGTGGCGACGACCGGCAGTCCGGCTGCGAGGTACTCGCCCAGCTTCAGCGGTGAGAAGTAGAAGTCGTCCTGTGGACGATACGGAGCGACGGCGATCTCCGCCGAAGCGAGAAGCGCGGGGACCTCCCTGTGGCTCACCGCGCCGGTGAAGGTGACGTTCGAGCCGAGATTCATCTCGCCGGCGCTTCTCATCAGGCTCCCGCGCTCGGGACCGTCTCCGACCAGGATCAGGCGCGTGCGATTCCGATGCTCGACCACGAGCGCGAACGCGCGGAGAAGGTCTTTCACCCCGTGCCACGGCTTGAAGCTTCCCGTGAAGATGATTCCGACGTCCCCCGCTCTGCGCCACCCCGTGCCTCCCGGGTCCGCCATCGCGGCGTGGAATTGGTCGAGATCCACCGCATTGGGAGACAGGTAGACTCCCTCTCGGCTTCCGCGCAGGCGCGCGAAGCGCTCCCGCAGCGGCGAGGAGACGCAGAGCACGGCATCGGCCCGCCGAGCGAGGACCGTCTCGATCTCCAGGGCCACGTCGACCGGGTCCACCTGGCGGTAGCGGGACTGCTCCTGGACGAGAGGCGCGTTGACTTCGAGAACCAGCGGCGCGGCCAGGCGCTCCGCGAGCACGGCGCCCGCCAGCGACCAGAGCGAGTACCGCTCATAGATCACGTCCACGTCGCCGGGCGAGAAGGGGAGACGACGGTCGAGATCCCCGGACGAGGCCAGGGCCGCGGCCTGGGCCGCGACCGGCCTCCCTGCCTTTCCCTGGAGTCGCGCGAGGAGCGCTTCGGCCGGAATCACCCGACCGGGGACTTGCCCGGGCGCTCCCGGCCTCAGGGCCAGGACCGTGACCTTCACACCCCGGCGCGCCAGCGCGCCGATGGTCTGCCGGACGTGCACCGAGGCTCCCTTCGTCCCGTCGAGCGGAATCCCGGCATCGGCGCATATGTAGAGGACTCTCATGTCCGGGCCCCGGAACTCTCCTCGGAACGCCCGGCGTCCGCCAGGGTGCGGGCGAGCGTGGCGACGTTCCGTCTCTGGTCAAAGAGCTCGCGCGCCCGCCTTCGTCCCGCCGCTCCCATGGAGCGACGCAGATCGGGATTCGCGAGCAGTTCGGCGAGGGCGGCCGCAAGCGCGTCCGGGCGGCCCGGCTCCAGCACCCGACCCGTTCCGCCATCCTCCACCGCTTCGGGGATCCCGGTCACCCGGGTGGTCACCACCGGCACGCCGCTGGCCATGGCTTCCAGGATGACGGTGGGGAGACCGTCCCGGTTGCCGTCCTGACCCACCAGGCAGGGGACGGCCACGACCGCCGCTTCCGGAAGCCGACGCATGAGCTCGCCGCGCGGGAGCGGGCCGGCGAGGGTCACGCGGTCTCCCAGATCGTT
>Ga0075421_100011710_pt1 | contig 10872 bp, 11 predicted proteins | sample SoiMetdeltSBSDD5_FD_75292 | JGI IMG/M metagenome (GOLD analysis project Ga0075421, IMG submission 75292) | Bulk soil microbial communities from a Populus tree surrounding site in Tennessee, USA - Soil MetaG P. deltoides SBSDD5 | ecosystem: Environmental > Terrestrial > Soil > Tree plantation...
GAGGTGGTCGTCAACGACGCCTACGGGGCGGGCTGCTCGTCATCGATAGCCGCGGCGCTCGCCGCGGTGGATCCGCGCTGCGACGTGATGGTGCTGATGCTCGGCGACCAGCCGGGCGTGACGGCCGAGACGGTGCAGGCGGTGCTGGCCGGGCGCGGCGACGCGCCGCTGGCCGTATGCCGCTACGACGACGGCGACGGCCATCCGATCGCTTTCGCCCGCAGCGTGTTCGCCGACCTCGCCGACCTCCACGGCGACAAGGGCGTGTGGCGCCTGCTCGACCGGCGTGCCGCCGAGGTGGCGAGGGTGCGGATCGCGGGTCCCGTCCCTCGCGACGTGGACACGCCCGAGGACTACCAGGCCGTGCTCGACGAGCTGACCGCCGCATGAACGAGGAGCTTCGCCACCTCGTTCCGGATGTCGAGACGCTGGCCCGGCGCCTCGCGGCCGTCGACTACCTCGTCGACGAGGGCCTCGCGACCTCGATGTTCCTCAGCCTCCGCCTTCCGCAGCCGCTGCTGCTCGAGGGCGAGGCGGGCGTCGGCAAGACGGAGGCGGCCAGGTCGCTTGCGGCCGTGCTCGACACGCCGCTGGTCCGGTTGCAGTGCTACGAGGGGATCGACGCGGCGGAGGCGCTCTACGAGTGGAACTACCCGCGCCAGCTGCTCAGCATCCGACTCGCCGACTCGAGCGACTCCACGCTCAGCGAGGAGGACCTGTTCGGCCCCGACTACCTGATCCGGCGACCGCTGCTGCGGGCGCTCGAGCACCCCGGCCCGCGACCCGCCGTGCTGCTGATCGACGAGATCGACCGCGCGGATGACGACTTCGAGGCGTTCCTGCTCGAGCTGCTCGGGGACGCGAGCGTGACGATCCCCGAGCTGGGCACGGTCACGGCGACGCACCCGCCGATCATCGTCCTGACCTCCAACCGGACGCGCGACCTCCACGACGCCGTCAAGCGCCGCTGCTTGTACCGCTGGATCGACTACCCGACGCCGGAGCGCGAGGTCGAGATCGTGCGGCGGCGCGTGCGGGGCGTCTCCGAGACCCTGGCCGTGGAGGTGGCCAACGCGGTGGCACGCATGCGCGGCAGCGACGTGCAGAAGCCGCCCGGGATCGCAGAGGCGATCGACTGGGTGGCGGCCCTGAGCCTGCTCGGAATCGATCACCTCGACGCGGCGGCGGTGGATCTCACGCTGGGGTCGGTGCTGAAGTACGACGAGGACCAGGAGGTGATCCGCGCGGCCGGCCTGGAGCAGCTCGTGCGCAGCGGTGGCTGACTTCGAGGTGGAGACGATCCACCTCGACCTGCCGGCGCTCGCGGGGTCGCTGGGCCAGCGCCTTCGGGCGGCCGGCGTGCCGGTGACCCCCGAGCGCTCCGCCGGGTTCGCGCGGGCGCTCACGCTGGTGCGTCCGAACAGCCGCCGGCGGCTGTACTGGACGGCCCACTCCGTCTTCGTCTCCGACCAGTCCCACGTCCAGGCTTTCGATGCGGTATTCCGCGCGGTCTTCGGCGGCGCGGCGGAGGCCGAGACCGGGGAGCCCGACGACGAACGGCCGGCTGCCGATCGAGCGACGGCACCCGGGACGCAGGCTCGCCAGGAGGGCGAGGCGGTGGCGGCGTCGGCTGCGCCGCGCTCGGACCGCGACGAGCCCGATGAGCGGGAGGTCCACGTCCCGCGGGCGCTGGCGAGCGACGAGGAGCGCCTCGCAGGCAAGCGCTTCGACGCACTCGAGCCGGACGAGCTCGCACGGCTCTACCGGCTGATGTCGCGCCTGGAGCTCGCGACGCCGCTGCGGCGCACGCGTCGTTACGAGCGAGGGCGCCACGGCCAGCGCATCGATCTACGGCGGACGCTGCGTGCGAGCCTGCGCTCCAGCGGAGATCCGATCCGGCTCGCGCGCCGGCGCCGGCGCACCGTCCGCCGCCGGCTGGTGATGTTGTGCGACATCTCGGGCTCGATGGAGCCCTACGGGCGTGCCTACCTGCAGTTCATGGCCTGTGCGGCCGGCAGTGGTCCGAACGCTGAGGCCTTCGCCTTCGCCACCCGGCTCACCCGCTTGACGCGCGCGCTGGCCTCCCGCCACCCCGAGCGGGCGATCCAGCGCGCCGCGGCGGCGGCCCCGGACTGGTCGAGCGGGACCCGCATCGGAGCCGCGCTGAAGGAGTTCAACGACCGCCACGGGCGCCGTGGCATGGCCCGCGGCGCCGTGGTCGTGATCCTGTCGGACGGCTGGGAGCGCGGCGACCCGCAGCTCGTGGGGCGCGAGATGGAGCGCCTCTCGCGCCTCGCCCACCGAATCGTCTGGGTCAACCCGCGCGTGGGGGCCAGCGATTTCGCTGTGCGGGCCGGCGGGATGGTGGCCGCGCTCGAGCACTGCGACGCGCTGGTCAGCGGCCACAGCTTCGAGGCCCTCGGCGAGGTCGTTGACGCGATCGGGGCCCCGTCATGGGACGAGCCGCCGGCGTTCGAGGCGCCGCCGGTCGAGGAGGAGGAGCCCTGGGCGAGCGCGACGCCCGTGCCGGGCAGCTCCGTCGCGATGCCCAGTGGCTATGGCCCCAGCAGAGGGAACACGACCCCGGGGTGGGGCAAGCGTGACGACGGATAAGACCTGCATCTATCCAGGCTGCGAGCGGCCCGCGGTGCCTCCGCATCCGCTGGGCGGGCCGCAGCCCGCGTTCTGCGATCGCGAGGACCACAACGCGCTTACCGCGCACAAGGAGCGCGAGCGTCTCGCGTCCCAGACCGCCGCCACGAACGAGGAGGACGAGAGTGGCTGATGAGGCCTACCGAGCGGTGTTCCTGCGGGTGCACCCGACCGGCAAGATGGTGCTGAGTCTCACCACGGAGTCAGACGGCAGGGAGTCCGAGTACGCACAGCTCGTCGCCGGCGAGCTGGGGGTGCCGGCCCTGGACGTCAAGGTGGTCCCGGCGGACACCGATCGCTTCGGCGTCGGACACGGCTTCAACACGAGCCCCTCCGATGGGACCACGGCAGCGATCGTGCTCGCGACGGAGAGGATCCGCGACAAGGCGCGACTGCTCGCGGGCGCGGCACTGGACACCGACCCGGACGCGCTCACGCCGGCGAGGGGCGGGTGGGCCGCCGGCGACGGCAGCGACCCCGCGCAGGTGAAGACGATCGAGGACATCGCCTTGTACGCGCACGGCACCGGGGCGCTGCCGCCGGGCGTGGAGGGCGGCCTCGACGCGCAGGCCGTCTACCGCGACTGAGCGTCCAGGTGGCCCTCGAGCACCACCTGGACCTCGTCCTTGACCTTGAGCGCGCCGAACAGCGCGGAGTAGGGCTTCATGCCGAACGCGGTCTGCGTGACGACGGCGCTGCCGCGCAGCTCGACGCCATCGCCGCTGACGAGGTCGAACTCGACCGGCTGGGTGTTCCCGACGATCGTCAGGTCTCCCTGGGCACGGAGCGTGTCGCCGTCGGCCTGCACGCTCGTCGAGCGGAAGCTGATCTCCTGGCGCCTGAGGACCTCGTCGTCGATGGTCTGATGGATGCTGGCCACGTCCTCGTCGCCGAGCGCCTGGATGCCGCCCGTGCCCTCGATCACGCGCAGCGAGGTGGCGTCGGCGGTGAGCTCCATGGTCGTGCCGCCCGGGTCCTCGGCGACCACGAGCGTCGCCTCCCAGACGGTGACGTGGATGAGGAGATCGTGCCCGGCCTTCGCCGCCGCTCCCGCTCGCTCCGTCCGCACCGCAAGCGTGGCATTCTCGGGCCCAAGCCGGTATCTGCCCGCCTGGAACGACACGCGCCCGAGCATATCGCCGCGACCCTGCGACAAGGAGACCAACCGAATGGCCGTTGAACTGGATCATCGCTTCTCGACGTCGAAGTCGATCGACGACAGCTTCGCCGCGATCACCGACCTCGAGCGCGTCGTCCCGTGCGTCGAGGGCGGGCGGGTGCTCGAGACGATCAGCCCGGAGTCGGTCAAGGCCGAGATCGTCATGACGATGGGAGCGATGTCACTGACGTTCACCGGCACGGTCGAGGTCGCCGAGCAGGATGCCGGTGCGCATCGCGCGCTGCTGCGCGTGAAGTCCAAGGAGGCGGGGGGTCAGGGGCACGCCAACGCGGACGTCGCGTTCCAGCTGGAGGACGGCGGCGGCACGATCCACACGAAGGCGCAGATCACGGGAAAGGCGGCGTCGATGGGAGAGGGCGTGGTCATCGGGGTGCTCGACGCGCTGATCACCGACTTCACCGGAAAGCTCGGCGAGGTCTGACCTGCCATGGCGATCGTCCGGATGCGAGAGATCCGCGAGGGCGAGGTGCCCTTCGACGGGGGGACCGCGATCCAGGACCCCGCCGACCGGCCGGCGTTCATTGGCAACGGCCCGGATGACTACGTCTGCGTCCGCTGCGGCAACGTCCTGGCCGAGTCGATGCACGCCATGCAGATGACGAAGAAGGTCCGCGTGCGCTGCGCGCGCTGCTCGACGGTCAACGTCGCCGTAGCCGAGGACTCCGACGACCCGACGGAGCGGTGACAACAGGGTGGTGACGAAACACCCCGAAACCCACCGAACTCGACCCCGGATCAGCCGGCCGCTTCGTCGGCGCGGCGGCCGATCAATGGATCGATCAGCGCCATGTAGTCCACCAGCGAGTGGGTGCCCAGGAAGTTTTGGCGCACCCGTTCGCGCGCGGCGGCGCCGAGCGCGGCCGCGCGGTCGGGGTCGCGCAGCAGCTCCAGCACGGAGGCGCCGTACGCCGCGAGGTCGCGCGGGTCGTCGAGCAGCAGCCCGCTGCGATCGTGCTCGATCTGGTCGCTGATGCCACCGATGCGGCTAGCGACAACGGGGCGCGACTTCCACATCGCCTCAGCCACAGTCAACCCGAAGCCCTCGGCCAGGCTCTTCTGGACCACTACCGTCGCGCAGCGCTGTAGCGCGTTGACGATCGCGGCGTTCTCCTGGATGTCCTGCATCGGGAGCATGGCCAGATGGACGCGCGCCCGTATTTCCTCGGGCAGGGTGCGGCGGCGCTCGCGAGCGGCCTGCAGCACCTCGCCGCCCTCCGGGTCGTCGTTGACCGCGAGCACGTCCGGGCCTGCATAGAGGAGGTGCGCGTCGGTCCACGGCGCGACGTGGTCGACGAAGCCGTCGACGACCCCGTGCGGGTCCTTGAGGCGGTCCCAGCGCGACACCTGGAGCACGTAGCGGTCGTCCGGACGCAGCGGTGCGCCGCCGTCCAGCTCGGCCCGGCTTCGCACCGTGGCCCTGGTTCCGTCGAGCCGGTCGTACTCCGGCGCCGCGCGCCCCGCGTCCATCCGCAGGCCGGCTGCCGCCAGGATGGCTGCAGCCCCGCCGTCCGGGAGATTCTGGTTCTTCGGCGCGAGGGCGTCGATCGACGGCGCGATGATTGCCCGCCGGCTGGGCTCCACGACGTCCCAGGCGAACCGGGTGCGCGAGAACACGACCCGGTCGGCCCGCTTGATGTAGGGAGCGAGGAACTGCCAGACCGAGCGGGCCAGGTCGTTGGGGTCGTCGATGCCGACGTGGCAGCGCCAGATGACGGGGTTCCCGGCGTCGGCCACGCGCGGCACGAGCCCCGCGGTCTGCGGGTCGTGGAGGATCACGACGTCGCGCGGGCCGATGCGCTCGAGCAGCGCCTCGCCGGAGTCCGAAAGCGCCGACTCGTAGGCCTCGCGCTCCTCCGGCCCCAGCGGCCCGCCGTCGCCCTCGGCCCCGTGCAGGCGATTGTGGATGCGCTTGGTGACCCGGAAGAAGTCGGGGGTACCGGTGATGACCAGCCAGCGGCAGTCGATCCCGGTGCCGCGCGCGTAAGCGACGAGGGGGAGCAGCATCTCGGCCACGCCGCCCCCGCGCGCGGTGGAGTTCACGTTGATCACCGCTCGGTCGGCGAGCTCCGCGCGGGCGCGCAGCGCCGCGTCTCGAACGCGCTCGGCCTGCGCGCGGTCCAGCAGCGCCACGAGGCGCTCGAGATCGAGTGACCCGGTGTCGACCTCGGTCAGCACGCGCTTGGCGACTCCACGATCGCGGCCGATCATCGCACGCCGCGCCCGTCGCGCCCAGCGTGGCAGATTTCCACCGTGAGCTCGGTACTCGCCATCGACCTCGGTGCGTGGACCTCTGGGACCGGCTCTGACGGATCAGTAGAACCCCCGTAGCGCTGCGCGGTCACCCACGGATGACGCCGGTCGGCCATCGCGGGAGGCTTTGAGGAGGCGAAGGAGGTGAGGCGAATGATTCGCGCGGTTAGGCACTTCCTCTGGTACCTCGACCACCACTCGAGCGGCGGCCGCCGTCCGCGCCCGCCCGAACGGCCGTCCGTCGTAGGGCGACCCGGCCGGGTTCAGCCGACGTCGACCACGAGCGCCGGATCGAAGTCCTCGACCGGCTCGTGAGGGTAGCCGCGGGGGTTGCTGATGAGCTGCGTCCCGGCTAGCTCAAGATCGGCCGATCGGTGCAGGTGGCCGTAGATCCACAGGTCCACCCGGTCGCCGCCCATCAGTGCGCTGAGGTCGCTCGCGAACGCGCCGGTGAGCGCGCGGTGGATCGGCGACGGCGGATCGCCGCGCAGCAGCGGCGCGTGGTGCGTGATCACTACCGTCGGCCCGTCATGGCGGGCGCGCAGGCGCTGCTCGAGCCAGTGCCGACTCTCCGCGTGCAGAGCCAGCGTGTCCTGGGGCCGCAGCGTGCGCCCCTCGTCGCTCCAGGTGATCACCTCGTAGTCGTTGAGCAGCCGCGCGCAGATGGCCATCGAGCGCTCCCTCTCCTCGGCCCCGGCGGCGCGGAAGTCGCTCCAGAGCGTGCAGCCGAGGAAGCGCACGCCGTCGAGCACCAGCTCGTCGTTCTCGAGCACGTGCACCTGGCTGTCGCGCGCGGCCGCACGGAGCTCACCGGTGAGCGCAGGAAGCGCGTGCCGGTAGTACTCGTGGTTGCCGGCGACGAACAGCACGGGCCGGCCGGCGGACCAGCGGCGCGCGAGCTGCACTCCTGCCACCCCGTGGCCGACGTCGCCGGCGAGCACGAGCACGTCGGCCTCGACCGCCGGGAAGTGGAAGGCTGCAAACTCGACGTGCAGATCGCTGACTACGTGGAGACGCACCCGGGCCGGAGGCTACGCTCCGGGATAGAGAGGAGCGCATGAGCCACGTCGTCTTCCCGATCCTCTGGGGGATCGCACTGCTGGTGTTCTCGGGCATCCTCGCCGGCAGGGCGCGGCTGCTGCTGCGCGCGCGCCCGGCGGCGCGCCTGGATCGGATCCCGGAGCGGATCTGGCGCACCGTCGTCTACGGCCTGGGCCAGAGGAAGTTCCTGACCGGCGAGCAGCCGTCGGGCATCATGCACGCGCTCGTCTTCTGGGGCTTCGTCGTCCTGATGCTGCAGGTGGCGATGCTGTTCGGCCGCGCCTTCGACGCCGACTGGAGCATCCCCGGCTTCGCTGCCGACGAGCCGCTCGGCCCGCCGTTCTTCATCGCCCGCGACCTGCTCGAGGCGGTCGTGATCGTCGGCGTCGTCTACATGCTCTACCGGCGTGTCGTGCTCCACACGCCCCGGCTGTTCGGCCTCGGCCGTGCCGAGCAGCGCTACCGCGAGGCGCGCCACTGGGAGGGCGTTCTGATTCTCGTACTCATCCTCCTGATCATGCTCGGCGGGCTGCTCTACGACGCCGGGCGCCTCGTCGCCTTCGACATCCGCGGCAACGAGCGCGACTTCGCGCCGCTCGCGGCGCTGGGGGCCGAGGCGCTGGGGGGCGTGAGCCGCTCCGCGGCGCGCACGCTCAGCGAGGTCGGCTGGTGGGTGCACTGCGTGACGGTGCTCGTCTTCCTCTGCCTGCTTCCGCTGTCCAAGCATTTCCACATCATCACCGGCATCCCGAACGTGTTCTTCGGCAAGCTGCCGCCGCGGAGCGTCGAGCGCCCACTCGCGATCACGCACGTGCCCGCGGCGCCGGTCGCCGAGCTGGACGGCTCGCCGGAGGGCCTGGTAGGGGTCGCCTCGCTCGCCGATGTCAGCTGGAAGCAGGTGCTCGACGCCTTCGCGTGCACCGAGTGCGGCCGCTGCACCGCGGCCTGCCCCGCGACCGCCAGCGGCTCGGTGCTGGCGCCGCGGCAGGTGATCCTCGACATCCGCGACCGCCTCTACCAGCACCCGGAGGAGCAGCGCGACGGCGACGGCTCGGCCGAGCCGCTGATCTCCGAGGACGCCCTCTGGGCCTGCACGACCTGCATGGCCTGCGTCGAAGCCTGTCCGGTCGCCATCGAGCACGTGCCGACGATCATCGACATGCGCCGCAACCTGGTCAACGAGGGCGACCTCGACCCGCTACTGCAGCAGACGCTCCAGAACTACGGCACGCAGGGGAACTCGTACGGCAAGTCGGCGCGCATGCGCGCCCGCTGGGCCAAGGCGCTCGACTTCAAGATCCCCGACGCGCGCAAGGAGTCCGTGGACTACGTCTGGTTCGTGGGCGACTTCGCCTCCTTCGACGAGCGGGTGCAGCTCGCCTCGCAGAGCGTGGCGCGACTCCTCCACGACGCCGGCGTCTCGTTCGGTCTGCTCTATGAGGGCGAACGCAACGCCGGCAACGACGTGCGCAGGATCGGCGAAGAGGGCCTGTTCGAGATGCTCGTCGAGCAGAACATGGGCGCGTTCGCCGAGGCCCGGTTCGAGGCGATCTTCACGACTGACCCGCACTCTCTCAACGCCCTGCGCAACGAGTATCCGAAGTACGGGCTCGACAAGCCGGTGTATCACTACACCGAGCTGCTGGCCGATCTGGTCGCGCGCGGGGTGATCTCGCTGCGCACGCCGCTCGCGGGCACACGCGTCACCTATCACGACCCCTGCTACCTGGCGCGCTACAACCGGATCACGGAGGCACCCCGGCGCTTGATCCAGGCGACCGGCGCCGAGCTGGTGGAGATGCCACGCAACGGGACCAACACGTTCTGCTGCGGCGCCGGCGGCGGGCGCATCTGGATGATGGACGACGACGAGGTCCGGGAGCGGCCGAGCGAGCAGCGCATCCGCGAGGCGCAGACGCTGGGCGGGCTCGACTACTTCCTGGTCAGCTGCCCGAAGGACCTGGCGATGTACTCGGACGCGGCCAAGGTGGTCGGCGCCGACTTCGAGGTCGCCGAGCTGACCGCGCTGATCGAGCGGGCGCTGGCCCAGGCCGAGCCGGTCGCCTAGTCGCCGATCAGGTTCGTCAGCTCGTCCGCGACGTCGAACAGGTCGGCCACCACCCCGTAGTGGGCGATGTTGAAGATCGCCGCGCCCGGGTCGCTGTTGATCGCAACGATCAGCTCGGCCCCCTGCATCCCCTCGACGTGCTCCGGCGCGCCCGAGACGCCCAGGGACAGATAGAGCTTCGGGGTGACTTTGGCGCCCGACTTCCCCACTTGGCGCACCTTGGGCAGCCAGCCTGAGTCGATCACCGGTCGCGACGCTCCGAGCTCGGCGCCGAGCGCTTCCGCGAGCTCCTCCGCGATCGGGATGTTGTCGGCGCCGCCGATGCCTCGCCCCACGCAGACGATCCGCTCCGCCTTGGTGAGGTCGACGCCCTCGTCCGGTGGGACGACCGGCTCGACGAACTTCGTCCTGAGTTCGCTCAGCTCGGCCGGCGGTGCCAGCTGGGCCCGCTCGCCACGACCGGCGCCGCGGGGCTCCTCGTGCAGGGCTGTGCTGTTGATCGCGAAGACGGCCGGCAGCGAGGTGCGCACGGTGGCCTCGAGCTGCCCGCCGTAGATCCCGCTGGTCGCCTCCGCCTCGCCGCCATGCACGGACAGTCCGACGCAGTAGCCGACGAACGGGAGGTCGGTGGCGGTCGCGCAGCTGGCCGCGAGGTCGTAGCCGGAGGTGGTGTTCTCGAGCAGGACGAGGTCGGGCGTCCGCTCCCTGATCGCTGCTGCCAGCACGGCCTGGTGCGCCTCGGGCAGGTAAGGGGAGAGCGCCGGGTGCGCCGCCTCGAGCACGACGTCGGCGGCGGCCAGGCCATCGCCGTCCGGGGACTCGGCGCCGGCCACGAGCGCGACCAGCGCGCCGCCGGCCGCCTCAGCGAGCGGGCGCGCAAAGCCGAGCAGGCGGTCGTTGACCGGTGACTCGACATATACGAGGACGTCGCCCATCAGCCCGCCAGAGCCCCTCGCTCGCGCAGGACGGCGAGGATCCGTTCCGCCGCCTCGTCGGCATCGCCCTCGATCATCGTCGCGTGCGCCTGCGGCGTCGGCCGGCTGAGCGAGATGAGCTCGGGCGCCGTGGCCGGCGCGTCGACCCCGACCTCGATCGTCTCGGTCTGCGCCTCCGTCATCGCTTGGCGCAGCCGCGCCATCGCCACGTAGCGCGGCGGCGAGCTCGCCGACTGCACCCCGACCACCGCCGGCAGCGGAAGGTCCAGCACGGCCAGCCGCCCCCCGGCGTACTCCTGGATGACGCGCGCCGCGCCGTCGGATGCCTCGACCCCGACGACGACGTTGGCCTGGGGCCAGCCCAGCGTCGCCGCGAGATAGGGCGGGATCTGCCCGAAGAGATCGGTCGGCGCCTGGACGCCGGTGAGCACGAGGTCGGGCGCCAGCTCGCGCAACGCCTCGGCGAACGCGAGCGCCGCCGTGCGCGAGTCGTACGCGTCGAGCTCACCGGCCTCCACCAGGACGAGCCGGTCGGCGCCGCGCGCGTAGGCCAGTCGCAGCGCCTGGTCGATCCCCTCCGAACGCAGGCCGACGGCTGTGACCGTCGCGCCGGTGGCCTCCTTGATCAGCACGGCCTCCTCGAGCGCCTGGTCGTCGAAGTCGTTGAGGACCATCTCGACGAGGTCGCGGTCGATGTCCGTGCCGCTCTCGTCGACGTCGATCTCGTCGCCGATCTTCGGCATCAG
>Ga0075421_100011711_pt1 | contig 10872 bp, 9 predicted proteins | sample SoiMetdeltSBSDD5_FD_75292 | JGI IMG/M metagenome (GOLD analysis project Ga0075421, IMG submission 75292) | Bulk soil microbial communities from a Populus tree surrounding site in Tennessee, USA - Soil MetaG P. deltoides SBSDD5 | ecosystem: Environmental > Terrestrial > Soil > Tree plantation...
TAGGCGTTATTGATCTGGGCGCCGAGCGGGATATTGACCCCATTAAAGCGCATGCCGACCGTCTGATTACTGCCATCGTTGACCAACTCCAGATCGGTACTGGCCAGCGAGACGCTGCCGCTGGAACTCTCTTCGGCATCGTCCGAGCCAGCTGCCACGCGTACTTCGAAGGTTGTGCTTCCCTGCTGTGCCGCGACCGAGGATTGCCCCGCTAGCGAAAACAAAAGGGTGACCAAAGTCAGGAGCAATGCAAAGTTCAGCAACCGCTTTTGTAAATGCATAATAACCATATGAAACTCCGATCCAACAGAATAAAGGGATTAATAACCTAGTATGAAAAATTCGGCAGTAATTTCGAAATAAGCCAGCTGCACTTGTCCAAATTGGTCGTAGTGAGTAGCTCCTCAGCATGCTACGACCAGATTTAATTTGAGATCCGCACATCTAAGTAGATAATGATTGGATTTTTGGCCAAATGATTTTTTGGGCCCTCTGTCCTTAAAAGCAGGACGATTGGTTACAGAAAAGGTTACTGCAGTTCAATGTTTCTACATTGAAATTGGGCGGCCTGGTATTTCTTGAGAGTCTAGAAAAAGGCACGAAAAAGAAGGTAATAATGGATTTCTGAAGTGCCACAAAAGCGTGACCTGCCCAAACAAAGTAAGAAAAGTACTGGTATATGCACCGGTACACCGTATAGCTTATTCATTTTTGCCTCAAAACAAGAAGGTTTACAGACAACCTCGTCCAGACAAGCCTGCTGCTAAGAGCAAGCTCTTTGGTTACTACTTTTGCCCGACCCTCAAACAAGGAAAATAAACTGCGAACGGCGCCTGAATGCAAGGGTTCAGCGAACCACACCGGTCTTGGGTGCTAGAACCCGACCGTGCTGAAACGCTCTGGAACTTTGCACTGTGCTCGTGAGAGGGTCTTCTATTCCATTTTCGAAATTTAACATCTTATAAATGACTGCTTCTTGCAAAGCTAGGATCAGCCATAGCTCCCGCGCATGGAAAACCTGATGCGTTAGGGATTCCGCCAGGGTTGAAACCAGGATGGCCAGAAAAGCGACAATCTCCAAGCGCCCACGGGTTGGAAATTGCTTATAAATCTTGAGTATGTAAATGGCCCTAGCAAATGCAATCCCTGCAAACAGCACCAGGCCCAACTCCCCAAGTGCGCCTCGCTCGACCAGGAACGCCAACATGTCATTATGCAATTGATTTGATCCCCCAGTATCCACTTCCTTAAAATTCCCGGGACCAATCCCCCAAATAAAAACATCATACTCCCTGAAGACATCGAATCCACGTTGCCATAGGCTAAATCGGCTCCCTGATGATTTATCAAAACGTCCTACAGCAATTCTCTCAAATTGATTAAGATAAGCCTCATTTTGGCTCACAACAATCAAAAACACACCGCCCAGCAGCAGAAGTCCCATCGCCAGTTTCACAGATAACTTTACTAACATCAGCGGCCGGTTTTGAAGATACGAAATCATAAAGAGCGCAACGACCAGGCCCGACAAAAACGCAACGGTTGCTCCCATGGAGCCGGTGCCCATCATGCTTGCAAATAAAATGAGCCCCAATAACATGGTTGTTCGCTTAGAGAAGCTTGCCATCAGCAACGGCACAAATCCCAATACTTGAAAGAAAGCTGCTTTGTTCGCACATCCGGCTGCGTCACAAATGAACAGACCAGCCGGCCGATAAATCTCATGTGTGACTACATCCCCGCCTAACGAATTGGTAAAATGCCATAAATCTGGTGAAAGGAACTGCATGATTATGATCATGCCATGAAAAACCACTGCCCCGCTCCAAATACGCAAGATCTTCCGAAAGTCCTCTGCGGTAGTGATCGAAAGAAAAGTAGCTACGACCATAAACCAGAAAAACAAATACATCTCTTTTAGGATAATGGTCAAACTTCTGGAGACAGAAGGGGCCGCAAAAGTACTGGCCAAACTGCCAATTAGGATGAACCACATGGGTATGGCATAGGCTATATTAATGACTCGAGAACGCCTGAAGCCATAAAACACCAAACCGACAGGCAACCCCATCAAAATCCAGAAATCGACCAGCTCGAAATTAAAGGGCAGATTCAGAATCTTTACCGGCAAAAAGACTGCTGTGCCAGCCAGCCATATCACCACAAAGCGGCTGAAAAATTGTGATGCACTCGATTCTAAAAGTTTCATCGGGTTTTTCAGTGAATACTTTTCTTTCCAAGTCAGTTGTTTTGTCATAGTGGCAGCCTCTGTTGAACAAAACCTTATTTGGTTTTGTACACTTTTTGGATTCGGCCGAATAAGCTTTTTCTCTGATCACCTGTCAAACCAACATAAAAAGCTATCAGGGAAAGCAAAATTACTGTTAAACTTCCTGCAAGCACTAGAGAAAACCAGCTACCTACAACGAGAGACTTTCCAAGGGCAAGTATCAATCCAACATAGGTGACCGTTACAAGAACAGGTCTAAAAATTCCTCTAAGCTGAGAGGAGAGTGAAACTCCAAGGTAGCGGCCAACCAGCACGGGGTAACCAACACTAAGTACCAACTGACCACAAATGAATCCTATCGTCATTCCAATAATTCCATCGCTTAATATCCTGATCAATATCAGGGATAAGCCTGCTGACAATGCGGCCGACAAGAAACCCATCAAAACCTTTAGTCTCAGATCAAGGGTGAGGTCCAGGATATTGGCGTCATTTCGAATAATCACGAATTGTGAGACCATTAATATCATCAGTGAATTAGCGATCGTACCAGCATAATACTCTTCACCTACCCAAAGCTGAACAAACGAATGATTCCATAGCAACATCGTTGAACCAAAAACTGTCACAATAAACCAAGTCAATGTCATAATTTCATTTCGAACCCGATCGGCTCTTTTTAGATCCCCACTGCCGATGATGCCGCCCAACCCGGGCGTAATGCTGAATACTACAATCGCCACCATACCGATAATAATCTCCGGAACATATTTTGTGAGAGAATAACGTGTTACAGATTCAGCAGAGTCAAATACGCCCAATACCACCATGTCTCCGGCTTTCAATAACTGCAAAACCAAATTCCAGGCCAAAAACCACCAGCTTAAGCCTAAAAATTTTCGAACGGCGCTAAACATGGGCTTGGCGATGCCAAACCATTCCACATAAGAACGCGCTAATTTAAAGAACAATATCCCGGTTATCGCCGTTGATACCAAATTGGCAACCGCGACCCCAACAATTCCAGTGTGGAGAAACAACGCCAGAGCCATGAGCACGCCTCCTAAAAGAGCAAGGACAGTCGTGAGGCCCATACGTTTATAGGCCAGGTTTTCTCCACGCAGTACAGATTGCGGCAGCTCGACCAGATTCGTAAATATCAGGTTTGCGACCAGGACCGAGGTAGCCCATCGAACGCTAGGATAATATTCGAGCGGCGCATCCAGCCAATTGGGAACAAACCAGACAAGTACCGCTCCTAAAATTGAGATAAGTGGGAGGAACATGAACCAGACTGTGACGGCACTCCCAACCTGACGGCGCTTTTCATCATAGTCAGTGGAGGTCTGTTGGCTGGCAATCGTCCATTTGAGAGCCTGGGTCGGGCGCCCGCCAGCGGGATTAATATATCCAATCAACCGACTCAGCACCTGCCATACCCCATAGCCAAAATCACCGAGGCTCGTTACCAATAGCGGATTAATGGCGAAGGTTACAAGCCATCTAGCCACATAGTCCAAGACAGACGCAATGGCAGTTAATATAGCCTTTTTCGTCAACGTGTCGCCAGAAAACATGCTAGAAAGCTTATTAGTAAAGGAATGTATACGAATCATCATGAATTAATGAAGCCTTATTTGTGAAATAATTGTGAGAGAATTAAGCCTTGAAGTCGATAGTATAATAGCCACATGTTTCCTGCAATTTTTCTTGATCGAGATGGTGTATTAATCGAAAACCGTGCTGATTATGTGCGAGATTGGTCACAAGTAAAGATTTTTCCTGAAGCACTCGATGCACTTTCTCTGTCAGCTGCAAAAAACTATAAGATTGTTATCATTACCAATCAATCCGCCGTAGGGAGAGGGTTAATCACACTGGAAGCGGCCAGGGACATCAATGATCAACTAGTTGATTTAATCCATGGTCAAGGTGGGCAAGTGGATGGTGTTTATATGTGCCCACACAAGCCTGAGGATGGTTGTAGCTGCCGTAAGCCGCAGCCTGGGCTATTCTTTCAGGCAGCCGCAGAATTATCCTTGGATCTAAAACGCTCATGGATGATCGGCGACGCCTGGAGTGATCTGCAGGCTGGGCAGGCAGCAGGGCTGCAACACGTCATTCTTGTAAAAACTGGTCGAGGTGCAGAACAAGTATTACAACCGCGCCCAGATCAAATTTCAGACCATCTTACTTGCGATGATCTGCCTCAAGCTCTGGGCGCCATTTTCAGCAGGGACAGTCGTACCTAGTCGCCTAGAACATCAGCAGGGAAACTGGCAATGGGCGCCTGGATATATGTTTCTGATTCGACTTGCTCTTTGATCGTCTTTACGATCATGTGCTCCAGCATCAGGTGAATATCCTCCACGTGTTCGATAATGTTGCTCTTGACATGAATGTTGATATTTACCATTTGCGCCAAGCGACCACCGTCGAAGCCAGTAAACCCAATTGTGGTTACATTGTATTTTTGTGCTTCTTCCATGGCATTTAGGACATTTTTCGAGTTTCCACTCGCCGAAATTCCAATGACTATATCGTCGGGTCTGATCAAATTCGCCAATTGTTTTGAGAAAACGTTCTCATATCCTTCATCATTGGCATAAGCCGAGAATATCGCCATGTTATCCGTGAGTCCAATCACGCGGAAATGTGGAAGGCCCTCCCGGCGGGTATTTTTTGCCAAATCACAGACAAAATGGGAAGCCGTCGACGCAGAGCCGCCATTTCCCATGATAAACACCTGGTTATCCTGCAGGCGGGCACGCTGTAATACGGCAATAACATCGGCTATGAATTGCCGGGGCAATTGTTCCATGGTTTGTTGAAGTGTACTGATGTATTCCTGGATTTGTTTCATTATGACCTACTTTTCTATTGTTGTAATAAGATCTAGGAACGACGATAATTGAAGATTACTTTCGTTCCATCGGCTTCCAATCGAAATGGCAATTCCTGCAATCCCTTCAATGCAGTTCGAACTCTGTTTTGACATTCATACGGAACGCACAGCAAAAGAAACCCACCGCCACCTGCGCCTGTAATCTTGCCACCGATGGCGCCAGCCCGCTGGGCAGCTTCATACATCTCGTTAATACTGCCATTACTGACTGTTCCAGCCAGCCGTTTTTTCAGCTCCCAGGATCGATGCATCAATTCGCCAATCGCATCAAAATCCCCCTTTTCGATATCCTCTCGAGCCTGATACGCCATCTGTTTGATTTCTCGCAATTCAACTTTTCGATCCTTGATGTTACTCTTTTGCTCGGTGAGGATCGAAGAAGAACGGCGACTAACACCCGTGAAGAACAACATGAAGTTATCATTCAAGACTCGCTGTGCTTCAGGCGAGATGTGAACCTTATCCGCTTTGATTTCTCCACTTGGCAAGAATTGAAAGAACCGCAACCCGCCAAAAGCGGCTATATACTGATCCTGGATTCCAATCGGCTTTTTCAATGTATCTATCTCGATGGTACATGCCTCCCGTGCCAGTCTTTCGGCAGTGACAATCTCGCCCTGATAGGCATACATGGCATGCAAGGCGCCAACGGTAACGGTACTAGACGATCCGAGCCCTGAACCTTCAGAAGGTATGTCGCCCATGGTGGTAATCTCCACGCCATGATCGATCCTGATGAGACGGAGGGCTTCCCGAATCAATTCATGCTGGATCTCATCGATGTCATCAACCATTTCAGTCTGGGTATACCCAATACGCAACTTCTTATCGAAGCGTTCCTTGATAGTTACAAAGACAAATTTATCAATTGCCGAGCTTAAAACACAACCTCCCTCTTCCATAAAGAATGATGGGAAATCTGTGCCCCCCCCAAAAAAACTTACGCGGAGTGGAGTTTGAACAATGATCATAGGACGCGCTCTGATTCCTTGAAATACGCAACGGTCTTTTTCAGACCCTCTTCCAGCGTTAAGGTCGGAGACCAGTTCAAGTCCTTTTTGGCTTTTGTCGCATCAAGGTAAATATGACGTGTCTCGCCAACTTTTGCGGGCCCGTATGCCACCTGCAACGTATACTCCGTAATCTTTGTCAAGGCATTAAAAATGTCATTAACAGAGGTAGGCCGACCCCATCCGAGATTATAGATTCCAGGCTGATGGTCCACGGTCACCGCAAGATAATTTGCATTCGCGCAGTCACCCACGTAAACAAAGTCACGCGTTTGCTCACCATCGCCATTAATCATTACTGGCTCACCAGCCAACATTTTCCCCGTAAAGATCGCGACGACACCAGCCTCACCATGTGGATCCTGCCTAGGTCCAAAAACATTGGGATAACGAAGAACCGTATAATTCAAGCCGTAGTTGACGTTGTACATGTACAGATAGTGTTCGACCGTATGCTTGCTGGCACCATACTGGCATATGGGATTGATTGGATGGGCCTCATCACATGGAAGCCGTTCGGGCTCTCCATAAACCGCGCCACCCGTTGAGATATAAACAAAATGCTTCACCCCAAATTCCTTGGCACATTCAATTAAATTAATGGAACCAAGGATGTTAACATCGGCATCAAACAGCGGTTGAGCGACGGAACGACGCACATCCATTTGAGCCGCGTGATGGCTGATGTAGTCTGGTCTTTCGTTGATGAAGATCTCACGGACCTTGGGGTCGCGTATGTCCATCTGATAGAACTTTGCCTGTGGATTGATATTGGAAGATCGCCCGGTTGAAAGATCGTCCAGGATGACGACCTCAAAACCCTTCTCAAGGAACAATTCAACCACATGGGAGCCAATGAAACCAGCTCCGCCCGTCACTAATATTTTTGCCATACTATTTCCTCTTTGCTTAAGTTGATGAATTGATGTTACACATCATCCCGCGGGCCTTCACACAAAATCGTTTCTGCTCAAACCTGCGGGATATTTTGCGTATGGTGATTAATATGCCCCACGGCTCCTTAGCACTGCTGGAATTGTTTGGAATAATAATTGAAGATCGAGCCAGATGCTCCAATTACGAATGTAATACATATCCAAACGTACACGTTCCTCATAAGAAATATCCGAGCGCCCACTCACCTGCCATAATCCAGTAATTCCAGGTAATACAGTCAGAAGATTCATATCAAACTGCTTATACATCGATACTTCCTGCGGCGAGATCATTCGAGGGCCGACCAATGACATCTCACGTTTGATCACATTGAACAATTGAGGAAGCTCATCCAAACTGAATTTCCGCAAAAATGCGCCAATTCGGGTAATGCGCGGATCAATCTTCAGTTTGTGATTCCTGGCGAGTTCTGCTTTCAGTTCAGGATATCTCTCCAAAACCTCATCGCCATTGGTAACCATGGTGCGAAATTTCAGGGCGTAGAACTGCTTGCCATTCAACCCCATCACTAACCTTTTATGAAGGACGGGTCCCGGAGAGCTGATTTTTATCAATAGAGCAATTATTGCAAAGAAAGGCAAAAGCATGATCAGACTGATTATCGCAAGAATATAATCAAGAAAGAGTTTCACAACAATATCGTTGCCAGTCAATCGAACTTTATTGACGTAGACCAATGGCACATACGCAAACTCATTGACGGTTAATCCCGTTGTAAGAATTTCGTACAACCCTGAAGACATACGAATATTGACCTTGTCGGATACGCTGTAATTCCTGAAGATTTCCAGCAAGTGATCACGTGTGGAGAAAGCGCTTGAAGCTAGTATCACTTCACCAACACCGTATCTTTCGATGATCTCGCCCAGCCGGTCGACTGTTCCCAGGGAAACCAGATCATGGAACAAAGGAAAAGTAGCTGGCGTTTTCTTATCTACGAAACCAACCAAATGTAGGCCAGATGTTTCCCAGTTCAACAATTGTTCGGCAAGCCAGCGGCCCTCTTGATTTGCGCCAACGATTACAGCCGGCGTGAGAAAAAATCCTTGCTTCCGAAGAGCATATACAACTCTCCTTAATAAAAAGCGCGCCATGGACACAAAAAGGAAGGTAAACACCCAAGTCATTAGCAGCCAGCCGCGCGCAAAAATCAAAGACGGACCGAGAAAACCCACGATCACTATTAACAAAAACCCCTCAGTTGCAGAACGGAAAACTCTTGAATACTCTCGCGCCCCGTGGAGGAGACTGTCTTTAACATATAACCCATTGATCGCGAAAATCACAAGCCAGAGAAAAGGCATTGGATAGAGTAAAAACTTATAGGTCCCAGGAGAAACCAGGGCATTTGCATCAAAATATTGAACGAAGAGTTCAACACGAAAATAATAAGCCAGCCAGAAGGAAAGCAGGATCATCACCGTATCAGAAAGGAGTAATACGGCGATATAGAGTGACCATTGCAGATTTCTTGGAATAATGGCGTTGGCTTTTTTAATTTTCTTCGCAACGACCACCAAAGGAAAATTGCCCATCTCAGTTCGGATATTCATGGATAATGACTCCTCCACTTGATTGGAAGACCTAAATAATGTTGACAAATACACAATGGCCTGACACAATCAAAGGGATAAATAAAACACAAAAAATCAAAGTTGGATTTCTTTTGTTGCCACATGACGCAATGCATAATGAATAGTTACAATCCTGAAAACTCATCATTGTGATCCCACTGGTGTGGGCCTCTTAGACTGAAAAGGGTTAAAAAGAGAGCCTCACGAAATCGTGAGGCTCTCACAAATCAAGTGTGGTGACTCCGGGGGGATTCGAACCCTCAACCAATTGATTAAGAGTCAACTGCTCTACCATTGAGCTACGGAGCCAACTTGCGGACGGTATTATACCCGAAGGTAAAGGCCTGTCAATAATCGGATCAGCTATCTCGTAGAAGGAGGCGGTGCCTTTCACCCAAAGTGTATGCGTCCTCAGCTATCCTGTATAATTGAATAGCATGGATTACACCGAATCACCCTCGCAACCCTCACCTGACCCATCGCAGGATTTTGTTTCGGCGCGTGCCAGAAGAAGACGCGCCCAGCGCCGCGCCTATTTTCCTGCAGATGAAGTGGGCCGCAATGCCTTGTTTGAGCACCTGGCACGGCGTGCATTTCCATCGTATGAATTGTTTGTATTTTCGCTCGTTGCAGGCGTTTTTCTAGGTGTAGGTTTTTTCTTCAATGCCCAGGCTCTCTTGATCTTCGGCATTCTAGTCGCACCCCTGCTCACACCCTGGATCGGCATGGCACTCTCAATTATTGCGGGCTCGGGGAGACTCTTCGCACAAACCTTCACTGCGCTGTTTCTAAGTTCATTGCTTATCTTTGGAAGTGGTTTGCTGGCAGGCTTTGCTTCACGGGTGTTGCCAAATTCGGCACGCACCTTCACTGAGGCCTTCATTCACAGTCGCCTATGGCCGCCTGATCTGTTCGCGCTCACCATAGGGGCCGTCATTCTAACGATCTCCTTTGTTCGCTCAGAGGAAAGACCTTATTTACCCAGCGCATTACTGTCGTATGAATTGTTGCTCCCACTTTGCGCAGCCGGATTTGGCTTGGGAAGCGGCGTAAGCGGCATGTGGCCCGAAGGCGCGCTGGTCTTCCTCGTGCATTTCGCTTGGGCAACTTTCTTCGGAATTATCACGCTTTTCTTTCTACGCTTCTATCCAATTTCACTGGGCGGTGCAACATTTACCGGATTTGCCATCATCGCGATTCTGGCGATCGCGACTTTCCTGACAGGATTCAATCAATGGATCCGGATTCAAGCGGGTCTGGCGACGCCGGAACCGGCTCCTGTACCCCAAACTGTCATCTCCCCTTCACCCCTTCCGAGCTTCACCTCATCGCCCGAAGGTGCAGAATCCACAGCGCTCATTGGTGTTCCCACTCAGAGTGCCACGAGCACACCGACGCCCACGAACAGGGCAACATTGAGACCCACCGAAACATCCACAGTGACAGCGGAGCCGACTCCCATTATTGGGCTTATCAGAGCTTCGGAAGGTGGTGGCGCGCTGGTGCGTGAAAAACCGGGTGGTAAAGTGCTCGCCATTCTCCCCAATGGATCCACCGTTACCATTGTGCCCAATGATCTGCAGGAGGTAAACCGAGTGATCTGGGTGCACGTTATGGCACTGGTCAATGATGTGCGCGTGGACGGTTGGATGATTCAATCCGTGCTGGTCACTGCCACCCCCGTCGCAGAGTGGCAGCCATCACCTAGCCCGGCGTTCACAGCAACACCATAATCGTAATCTTTGCTCCATTGGGACTTCTCCATCAGGAAGCGTTCACAAAACCAAAAGGATATTTCAAATGCCCATTCACTTCGGCACGGACGGCTGGCGGGCCGTGATTTCGGACACGTTCACCTTTGATAATTTGCGGATCGTGGCCCAGGCAATTGCAGATGCAGTTGCATCAGATCACTGGGAAAAGCTTGACAACGGTGAACAAGGCTTGGACCGTAAAAAGATCGTGGTCGGGTTCGATACGCGTTTTCTCTCCGATCGTTATGCAGGTGAAGTCTCGCGCGTGCTTGCGGCAAATGGCTTCACCGTCATGCTGGCACATGCCGATGCACCTACGCCAGCAATTTCTTACGCAGTCAAACAACAGCGCGCCATTGCAGGTGTGATGATCACGGCCTCGCACAATGCCCCACGCTATAACGGTGTCAAGCTCAAGGGCGCGTTCGGCGGCTCCGCCCTG
>Ga0075421_100011712_pt1 | contig 10871 bp, 6 predicted proteins | sample SoiMetdeltSBSDD5_FD_75292 | JGI IMG/M metagenome (GOLD analysis project Ga0075421, IMG submission 75292) | Bulk soil microbial communities from a Populus tree surrounding site in Tennessee, USA - Soil MetaG P. deltoides SBSDD5 | ecosystem: Environmental > Terrestrial > Soil > Tree plantation...
GCGTCCGTGAGCCATCAGGAGCGAAACCCGCGCGGCTGGCGCGGCCGCGGCGCCGGACGCCGCGGCGCTGCGTCGTGTAGGTGACCGGCCGGTCCCAATAGAGCACGCCGTCGCGCTCCTTCAGCGCGAAGGCGCGATGTCCGCTTTCGCGATCGTCCGCGACACGGCCGCGCCGGCGGCGGATCTCGCGGACTTGGACGTCGAGCGGCCGCGGATCGTCCGCATCGCGCACGTCAAAGGCGCTCCCTTTGTCGCCAAGGATCTTCAGGAACGAGTCGGCATGATCGTCGACGCTCATTTCGCCCCCCGGTTCTCCTGCGGCGTCAAGATAATCGGCAACGGCGTGACACTTGGCTGCGCCGATCGGGCCAGCCTGATGTCGAGCAACGAATCGAACTCCTCCGGCGTCGAGAGATTGCCGGCCCCTTCCTCGAGCGCCTCATTGAACGCGTAGTTGAAGCACAGGCCGGTCGCCTCGAGAAAGTTCAACTTGTCGTCTTTCAAGTAGCCCAGAATTTCCGTGTACTGCTGCGTCGCCAGGCGCCAGCCGTACTGATCGACGAGCGGCAGCGCCGTGCGACGCGCCAGCGCGCCAAGCGACAACCCGGACGATGTCGGCACGGCGGACACCTGACGGAACCTGTCGTGTTCGTCGCAGTCACGCCAGTAGCCGACGAACGCGTGCCCAGAGAGGAGCACGATGACCGGGTAGATGTCGATGTACTCGAGGCACGACGCCAGCAGCAATGCCAGGTCGATGCACGTTCCTGAGCCCGTGCCGAGAATTTCCGACGGCGTGCGCAGGCGCTGAGTGCGCTCAGAGTACGCCGGCGGTGGGTTAATGTACTGCGGCTTGCACTCGTGGACCAGGGCTGCCCAGATCGCCTCCACTTGCAGATCGACGAGTTCGGTGGTGTCCTTGAGCGACCGCTTGCTGGTCCGGTCGATCGACTGATACCCGTCAAATCCTACCGTCGCATCATCGGCGAGTGTGATCAAGTGCCTGCGCGCCATGGAAACGATCCGCGCGACCGCGGGATCGCGTGGCAGCACGAACGACGGCAGCCACGGGTTGTTCGCAGTGTCGTCGAGCCACTCATCCACCGGCAACAAGGTCACGTGCTTCGTCTGCTCATGGGCGACACGCCCCTTCCACGTCACTTTGACGTAGAGGCTGCTCTGCACCCGCTCGCGGGAAGTACGGAGCAACGGCGCCGTAAGCGGCAATTGCACCTTGTCAGCGAGTGCTACCTGGTCGTCCTTCATGAGCACTTCGGTGTGCCTGAAGGGGAGCGAGACTTCGCCGACATTCAGGTCCACGGTCACGTTGACTTGCTCCAGGGCGTGCGGGACCAGCTTGGTCAGATTCAGCTTGGAAAGAAACGGACGGGTGTTGTGCAGAAGCGAGTAGTTGACCGCTGGAGGCACGTCCACTTCGACCTGCAGGATCTCGGACATGGGCTTTTTCATCAGGCTTTTGTGTTGGATCTGGCTCGGCAGGGTCGTGGGAGCCCGGCGGGGCGGGGCCGCGACTCTCGACTCGAAGGCAGCCTGGTGGTCGAAGGCGGACTGTGCGGTCCAGAGCATGATGCCGGTGCCGTAGAGGTCTCGGCCCTGCTCGATCAGGTCGTCCCACGTCCTACCGAGAGCCCGCGGCAACCCGACCAACGAGTTCTTGTACCAATGGCGGTAGAACGCCTGGAAGAAAAGTTCGGCCAGTTCGTCGTTGACCTCGTCCTGGAAGCCGAGCGCCGCCTGCGCGCCGCGACGCACGCACTCGGCCGCGATCCTCGTGCCGGAGTGATAAAGGTTCAACGTAATCAGTTGGGGATTTGTGCCGCCGGCCATCAGGGCCTCCGCGAGTTCGTCGAATCGCAACGGCTGTTCGCGGACTACAGTACCGCGAACGACCATGCCGTCGGCGGCGCCGTCACCGAACCGCTCCTGGATCGTTTCTTCGTCGTAGGATTCGCGCATCAGCCGTACGGCTTGGTGATTGTCGATGCCGGACACGTGGATGGCATCGGCCCTCACCTCCTTGAGCCGCCACCTCAACGACTGGAGTGTCTCCGACTGCGATCGCGCCCACCGTGCGTGTCTCGTCCCCCGCGGCCCGCCCGTGGCCACCAGAAGCCGCTTCGCTTCTTCATCGAACGAATAGACCCCGAAGAGACAACCAGGGGCGCTCTCCACGAATGCGAACATCCTCGGCGGCGCCGCCGACGGCTTCACCCCATTGGTGAGGCGACGCGTAATCAGCAGCGGATCAACCCGGCCAAGCTGGCTGGTCGCCGCTGCCAGCATGAACTCCCAGGGCATGGCGGCGGCAGCCTGCTCAACTTGGGTCAACTCCAGCCCAGTTCTGTGGTCGCCGACGAACTCGAGCTCGAGCTGCCGCACCTGCTCCTTGAAATCGTCAGTCCTGATAAGTTCGTTCAGAACGCCCTCCTCGATGCCGAGCACACCGAGCGCGTTCAGCGCACGCTTTGCGATTGTCTCGCGGATCTCGGCATCGTCCTTCCAGCGGTAGCGGTTGCGCAGGATGTACATCCACTCTGCCGCCAGCGCCTCGACACGGTCGCTCTCACTGACCGTCGCGACTACGTTGCCTTTGCCCGCGAGCAAGCGAATGAGCGGTTTCGCGTTCGCGCCGGCATCGTCGGTTGGTGGGGCCGCCTTGTTCTTGATTCCGCTTGCCCTTGCGCGTTTCACCGAGCGTCTCGCAGGCGCGCTGGCGATGGGCATCTTTCGGGTACCGCGTGCAAGAGGCGCCGCGGCCGACTTCCGGACGGGGCGCGGCAGTGCGCGTTTCGGCATGGCTGGTTCCTGTCGTGTCACTACACTTGAAGGGACTAGCTTTGAGGGGCCCCCGATTTTCGGTTCACTCGGAGAGTGAGCTGGCGGCCGTTTGGAGCATCCTTTCTGCAAATTACCGAGGGCTGAGGCCCTTGAGAGCTCGGTGAGGGCGCGGTTCATGCTCGTCGCGCTCGCCGCTGTCCTTACTGTCGCGGTGAACAGTTGAAAACCGGCAATTTGTACGCCGCGCGACCCGAACGCCTGTCGGCCGCGAATTCCCACATTTGGCGAAGGTGCTACTTCACGTTTTCATTGGGTCGAACGATCAGTTGCGTTCAACCAGAGGCTCCAGGTCAAGCTCCGCTCTGGCCGTCATGTCGGCCGTGACCTCGACGGGCACGCCGAACGTGAGGTACTTGGTCTGGGAAACGAAGAGCCTGTACTCACCTTTCGCTACTCGCATCTGCGCGATGCCACGCTCGTCGGTGACAGCTTTATATGGATGCATGACCACACGAGCACCGCCCAGGGGTGTCTGACTGATCCTGTCGACGGTCTCGACCGTCACCAGACACTCCGGATGGCTGACGATTCTTACGCCAAAATTGTTGGAGCCTTCCGCGTGCGGGACGCCGACATCCGATCCCGGCCCCTTGACGCTCCACGAGTAGAGACCCTCCGACGCCGGGGCTTGCAGTTCGACCTCTGCAACATAGAGGCCGGTCGTGCCGGGCCAGCGGTCGCCAGGCAGCGTCCCCTTGGATACTTGTATCCCCTCGTGATCGCAGATTTCAAAGTCTCTGTTCGCGAGGTGGCATTCACTGGAACACTTGATCCCAACCTTTATCCTGAAGCGTTCGCCGATCACGATAGCGGATGGTATGTCCCATGCCACTAGATGCGTTGTGTGACTCTTGACCGTGAACGAAATCGGGGTTGACGCTTCGACATATGAAATGCCTTCCTTCACAACTGCAGGACACACGGCCAACCACGTATATGCCCCGGCCTTGACCGGCGCCTTCACGGCGAATGCATCGGTTCGGTTGGTCTCGCCGTCGAATTGGGTGAGCTCAACGCTGCGCGCGTCGGCCCGGGCCTCGTCCTTGACCAGCAGAGCGTGCCCCCGCAGGTCGCATGTCGGCGCGCACGACACCTGACCCTGCAGCGTCAACTCGGCCCCGGCATCAACGACGTCGGGAGAGACGTGGATCACACACGTCGATTGACCGCGCGTCTCAACGCTTCCCGAATCCATTTCAGGACGTACGCTCCCCGGCGGCGTTCGTGCCTGCGATGTAGCCATGCACGAGGGCTCTCCCCAGACCATGCTGGTTTCCGCCACCGCTCGATTCGCCGCCCGCATAGAGGCCGGGTATCGGCTGACCCTGCATGTCGATGACCTGGGCTCGCCCGTTGATCCGGAGACCACCGTACGAATCGTGCCAGACCGGATAGAGTGTTGCCGCATAGAACGGCGGCGTGTCGATCCTGTGCATCGGCGCATCCGGCCCGCGTGCGAACTCCGGATCGTTGCCCTTGTCCACAAACGAGTTCCACTTGGCCACAGTGTCTGCCAGGTACTTGAGCGGAACCCGCTGGAACTCATGGCCCGCGTGAATCCTGGCCGCCAACTCCTCAATCGTATCGGCCTTGAAGAAGTACCCATTCGTCGGCGACGTGAACGGCGGGTCGATCTTCCATTTGTCGCGCTCCACTGCAGCGCGATCGAAGATCGCCCAGATCGGCCCGGAGAAGAAGTCTGGCGCCTGCGAACCCTCATTCATCGCCAACGCCGCATGAATGCTGCTGGGCTCGGAATATGTCGCCCTGATGTTTTCAACGCTGGCGTTCCGCCAGTCGAGCGGCACGTGCTGGAGTCCCGACTTGGGCTGGCCCTTGGCGGGTCTCGCGGGAAACGCGGCGCCACCCTCCCTGGTTGTGATCAGCATCTCGTTGAAGAATCGCTTGCCTACCTGGTTCACTACGATCAGGTGTTGGAAGGAAGCGTTGGGCAGGTTGATGCCCGTGGAGCCTCGCAGCGAGAATGTCGGATGGCCCGGAAGCATGTCCGTGTAGGGATCACGTGTCGCCAGATTGCCCGGGATATGGAACGTGCTGCCGTACGAAAGGTTCTGGTGCATCCCGGCGAGGTTTGCCCCGATCCGCATTCCCGCGATGATCCCGCTGGCGTCCTGACCGCGGGGTCCGAGAAGCGCCCAGCCGCTCGACACGAACGCGGGCTCTCTCCACCCCGGATAGAACATGCTGCGGAACTCCGGATTGGCCCCGTGCCCTCCGGCGCCGACGATGACGGCCTTGCGAGCCCTGATGAAGATCGTCTCAGTGCGATCGTCGACGTTGCCGTTCTGCCAGAGACTCTCCAGACGCGCACCGGTCCGCGGGTCGAACCTCGGTGAGTAGCTGGCCCGGATCCCCAAGACTCTCCCCGAGAACTGCTGCTCCCTGATGATCTCGTCCATGTGGCGGTTGAGGATGAACCGGACGCCTTTTTCACGAGCGCTGAACTCCAGTGGCCTGGCGAGCGCGGCACCGTTGGCACGAGCGCCCGCGCTGGCGACCTTGGTTCCGTCCTCCATGAGCCGCGGCGCAAAGTGGCTCGAGCTCACGCCCGCGACTCCGGCATCCTGTTTCGACACGGTTCCCTTCTTGATGTCGGTCGTTGGACCTTCCATGAGAAAGGACACAGCCCGCCTCGCGCGCGACATGCCGCCATTGCCGTGCGTGCCCGCGATGCGGCCCATGCGCACGTAGTTCGCCATCAGGAATTCCCTGGTGGCATAGCAGTTGTCGGCGTATGCGCGATGGAGGTCGCGTTCGTTGTACCGGTATGGCGCCTGCGCCGCGGCGTCCATGACCGACCAGTCGGTATGATCCCTGAAAAGGAAGTCCGCATCCTCGGTGAGTTCCTCCACCGTGTGCTGCGGTGGAGCCGTAACGAATCCCTCCCGATCGCCGTTGCCTGCGATGTCCCTCAGTTGGAGGGGATCCCCGCCGCCAAGAGAGATCTGTCCGCCGCTATGCAGCATCTTGCCGCCGGGGTCGAAGTTCTGATCGACGACAATCACGGACGCTCCAAGGTCCCGTGCCCGAATAGCGGCAGGAAGCCCGGTGCACCCTGCCCCGATGACAACGACATCGGCCTCGTAGTTCCATTTAATAGCGTCGGCAGGGGAGACTTGCGTTAAAGCTGTTCCCGACGTCGATAGAACCGCCGCACCGACGCCGGCGGCAGCTCCGGTCTTGACGAAATCGCGCCTGGTAACGGCCTTACCGCCCCGAAGCTTTCGATCGTTGCGATCGTTGTCGCGTTTCTTGGCCATGTGCTGACCTCGCTTGAAGCGCCACCGGGGAAACTGCCAATCGGACCTGACGCGGTGATCCGCAAGAAATCACGCTGCGACTGCCTGAAGGCGGTACCGATGAGGTCGTTGCGATTCGAAATCGTGCACGATGAAACGATGCGCTCTCGCCGGTAAAGCGGTCCGGAACCGCCGCTCCAGCACCCGCGGTTGGATGTGTTTTCACGTTCCAGTGCAAACAGTCGGCGCGTTCCGCCGTCTGGCACGGGGAAGCTTACACCCGGCGGAACCGAGCCGTCACGGTCACGAAGAAATGGCCAGTTGGAGCCGCTGCCCCCCTCGAACCATTTGCCTGCGAGCTTGCTGCGGCCGAGCCGTTCGGTGTCGCCCCAAAGGCAATCCAGCGCTATCATCGGCGCGATTTACTCCATGTAAGGGCAGAATCGGACGATGAGAGCGATCTTCCTCAGCCACACGCGTGTACCGCTTCTGAACCGGCCTCCAAGACAAAGAGCGTGATCGCGCTGCTCGTATCGAGATAAAGCGTCACCGGCGGTCCTCGAGCACGACCGACGAAGCCGTCCTCCTGCCGGTCACGGCGACTGGCTTCCTGGCGCCGGTCGGTGCGCGACAGCCTTGCGCCGCAGTCCTGCGGTGTGGACGCGGCCGGCGCGGGACGCTCATGAGTTACGCGTCGAGGTCTCGATGTGCTGCGGTCAGTCATCGTCAGCGATTGCATCGAAAGGTCGAATCGTTTCGGACTGGACCGGAGAGGGATGTTCATGTCAAAAACATCGTGACCTGCGCGAACGGCGGCGGCGTTCAACGGGCCATCCGTCGGATTACCGTTTGTTGGGGCTCAGCGTTGTCGGCGACAGGGGTTTGTCGTAGGCTACCGCTTCCATGAAATTGTGCAGGTTTATTGCCGCCGCCAGCCCGGACGTTCGCGTCGGTCTCATCGCGAACGGCCGGAGCGTGATTGACCTGACTCACGCCGACGTCCGTCGGATGACGGGCCTCATCGAACGCACTGACCTCGTTGACGAACTGACACGCCTGATGCAGCGCGGACTCCCGCAGTATGCGCTCGACAGCATCCGGTTGTTAACACCGGTTGAATCGCAGGAAGTGTGGGCTGCCGGCGTGACGTATCTTAGGAGTCGCGACGCGCGCATGGCAGAGTCCGAGTTCAGCGCGAGCGCGTACGACCGAGTGTACGACGCGGTCCGTCCGGAAATATTCTTCAAATCATTTCCTGAGAAAGTCGTCTCTCCCGGTGAGGCGGTCGGCATCCGGGAGGACGCGCGCTGGAGCGTTCCGGAACCGGAACTGGCGTTGGTGGTGAACTCCTCGGGCGCGATTGCCGGATTCACAATCGGCAACGACATGAGTTCGCGCGATATCGAAGGCGAGAACCTGCTCTACCTTCCTCAGGCGAAGGTCTACACCGCCTCCTGCGCCGTCGGTCCGTGGATCGTCGTCGGGCAAACAGAAGACGATGCACGTCGGTGGAGCATTCAGCTCGAAATCCGGCGCGCGGGGACACAGGTGTTCGCCGGCGAGACTGGCGCCGGACAGATCAAAAGACCGTTCACCGAGCTCGTGGACTATCTTTTTCGCTCGCAGAGGTTCCCGAACGGCGCGGTGCTGCTGACCGGCGCTGGTGTCGTCCCGCCGGACGAATTCACGCTCAAAGCGCACGACTCCGTCCGAATCACGATCTCCGGAGTCGGCACGCTCGAGAACCCGGTCGCGGTCGTGTGACGGGACACCTCGTTTATCAGGAGTCTTCGATGTCGCGTCCGATTCAACTCCATGCCGATCTGTCGATCGACCCCGCGCGCGAGGCCGAAACGATCGACTACTTCGAGACGGTGTACCGTCCCACGGCAAGCAGGTTCGAGGGCTACATCGACCTGCGGCTGCTGAAGCTTCAAGGCGCGCTCGCCGGCGCGGCCCCCGCCGGCATCAACTACCGGTTCTCGATCACCTTTGCCAGCGAGACGCTGCGTCAAAGGTGGGTCGCGTCGGCGCCGCATCAGGAAGTGTGGGGGAAGCTCGAGACTTTTGTGACCAAACGCGAGTACGACTTCCTGCTGTTCGAAGTGATCTAGCTGGCTAGTCGGAGGGGCGGGGCCGATGAATCCCCGGCCATTGTTCGTTGCCAGTTTCCGCGCGTCATCGGCGGGTTCGTCCCACGGCTGAATCCAGAGGCGGAAGCGGCGTGCTGTTTCTCGGACTCGAGCCTACCGACCGCACGATCGATGACGCAGGGAGAATGTGTTGATGGCCAAGACGTCGGACGCGGTTGAAGTCAACGACCCCGCACTGCTCCAGCTGATTCAACCTGACGCGCCGGTCGAGCAGCTCTGCACAGGGTTCCGGTTCAGCGAAGGGCCGATCTGGAACCCCAAAGAACAGTGCCTCTACTTCAGCGACATGCCGAGCGACATCCGCCGCCGCTGGAGCCCACGCGAAGGCGTCCTCGAAGTGCGCAATCCGAGCAACAAGTGCAACGGCATGACCTATGACGACGCGGGGAATCTCTACGTCTGCGAGCACGTCACCAGCTCACTCGTCATGGAAACGGCCGCGGGTGAACGCAAGGTTCTCGCCACGCACTGGCAGGGCAAGGAGTTGAACAGCCCGAACGACGTCGTTCTGCGATCGGACCGGACGGTCTACTTTACCGATCCGACCTACGGACGCATGCCCGTGTTCGGGCTCGAGCGGAAACAAGAGGTCGATTGCCAGGGTGTGTATCGCATCTCGCCGGACGGCGCCTTGCAGCGCGAAGCGGACGACTTCAGCCAGCCGAACGGGCTTTGCTTCTCGCCTGACGAGAAAATCCTCTACGTGAACGACACGACGCGCGCCCATATCCGCATGTTCGACGTCGCCCCTGACGGCTCGCTGAGCCACAGCCGCACATTCGCCGAACATATCGGCAGCGGCGATTACAACGAAGGCGTTGTCGACGGCATGAAGGGCGACGAGCAGGGAAACATCTACGTCACGGGTCCGCGCGGGATCTGGGTGATCAGCGCTCGAGGCAAGCACCTCGGGATCATCCGCATGCCGGAGATCGCCGGCAACCTGAATTGGGGCGGTCGCGATTGGGACGAGCTCTATTGCGCCTGCTCGACGTCGATTTATCGCGTGCGGATGAACGTGCGCGGCACCCCGGTCGCTTACATGCGAACCTGGTCATGAGTGGATTCGATCGACGCAGATTTCTCACAAGCGTCGCCGGCGCTGGCGCATTCGCGGCGGCCGCATCGTGGCCGCTGGCAATCGGCTACGCGCAGGCCGGCCGCGGTGTCGCACGAGCATTTCTCCGCCGTTTACCTGGCCGGGCCGCCTTCGATCGGCGCCTGCTCGGTTCGTTTTTGGAGCACCTCGGCCGCGCCGTTTACACCGGCGTCTACGAGCCGGCGTCCCGCCTCGCGGATGGGAAGGGCTTCCGCACCGACGTCGCGCGCGAAATCCAAGAGCTCGGCGTCCCGATCATTCGCTACCCGGGTGGAAATTTCGTGTCCGGATACAACTGGCTCGACGGCGTCGGTCCGAAGGCGCAAAGGCCTGTCGTGCTCGATCGCGCGTGGAACTCGCTCGAGACGAACCAGTTCGGCACCAACGAGTTCGTCGACTGGTGCGGCGTCGTCGGCGCCGAGCCGTTGCTGGGGATGAACTTCGGCACCGGCACGGTCGAAATGGCCGTGGCGTACGTCGAGTACTGCAACCTCGATCGCGGCACACGCTGGAGCGAGCTCAGACGATCGCACGGCTACGAAAAACCGCACAACGTCCGCTACTGGTGCCTCGGCAACGAGATGGACGGGCCGTGGCAGATCGGCCAGCTGCAGGCGCGCGAGTACGGTCGCAAAGCGCGCGACGCGGCCAAACAAATGCGCAGCATCGATCGGGAGCTGCGGCTGATCGCGTGTGGATCGAGCGGCACCTTCATGCCGACTTACTTGACCTGGGATCGCGAGGTCCTGGAGGAATGCTATGACCAGGTCGATGGCATCTCGCTCCACGCCTACTACGGCAACACCAAAGCGTGGTCCGGGAACAGCGCCGCGCGCTATCTCGCCATGAACCTGGACATGGATCGCCACATTCACGAGGTTGCAGCGGTCTGCGACTACGTGCAGGCGCTGCAGCGATCGAGCAAGCGGCTGTGGCTATCCTTCGACGAATGGAACGTGTGGTACCGCGCCCGCGACGCCGAGGCGACGAACGGACGCCGCGCCGCCGCGCCGCGTCTGCTCGAGGAGGTGTACAACCTCGAGGATGCGCTCCTTGTCGGCGGGTTCGTCAACACCCTGCTCCGCAATTCGGATCGCGTGCGGGTGGCGTGCCTGGCGCAGCTCGTCAACGTGATCGCGCCGCTGGTGACGAACGAAACCAGTGTGCTCCGCCAGAGCACGTACTACCCATACAGCTGGGCGCTGCGATACGCACGCGGCCGGGTGCTGGATCTCCGCGTCGAATCCGATACCTATCAGATCAGTCGGGAGGGATTGCAGGCCGATTTCGCGCGCGACGGCAACGTACCCTTCGTCGATCTGGTCGCGACGATCGATGACGCCGCCGGCCAGGCCACTCTGCTGATGCTCAATCGCGATCTCGATGGCGAGCGCGAGGTCGTACTCGAATGGGAAGGCATTGTCCCGACGCGCCTGCTCGCCTGCGAGACCCTGACCGGCCCGGATCTGAAGGCGGTCAACACGTTCGCCGATCCGCGTC
>Ga0075421_100011713_pt1 | contig 10871 bp, 5 predicted proteins | sample SoiMetdeltSBSDD5_FD_75292 | JGI IMG/M metagenome (GOLD analysis project Ga0075421, IMG submission 75292) | Bulk soil microbial communities from a Populus tree surrounding site in Tennessee, USA - Soil MetaG P. deltoides SBSDD5 | ecosystem: Environmental > Terrestrial > Soil > Tree plantation...
CCCGTCTGGTCGGAAATGACGGCGCTGTCCGCATACAGGCCGAGGAGCAGCGTCAGGGTGCGGAGTGTGTCCTCGTTCAAGGCGAAGAACGGCATGCGCGTGACGACGATGACCCCGAGCAGCTGTTCGCCGCTCGTCGATATCGGCGCGACGACGAGGTGTTCGGTCGGGAGCTCGGGCCCGAGTTTTTCGGTCTGCAAGTGCGCGAGCGTGCGCTTCTCGAGCGCATATTCGAGGAGGCTGTCATTCGCTCGTACGGGTGGTGGATCGCCGAGCTTCGCCCGCAACACGTAGCCGCCGTCGGCGATCTCGTAGATCGCGGCGGCCTCGAGCTGGCAGTGATGAGCGAGCAGCAGGAGGATCTCCTCGGCTGCCGGAAGCGCCGTAGACGGCTTCGGTGTCGCGCGCGAGGACATGAGCAGGCGAAGCTCGTAAAGCGCGTCGCGCAGCGTCGCCGGCTGTGTGATGAGATCGTGCTCCAGCGCGTCGTGCGAAATGCGAAGCACGTTGAGCTGATTCATGATGCGCGTGAAACGCTCCGTCAGATACGCGTTCAGTTCGCCGACGCGTCGGAGCCGCGTGCGCCAGGTGGTGCTGTATTCGCCCGAGATCATCACGAGAATCACGCCGGCAAGGAAATAGAGCTTCGGAAAACTCGCCTCGGGCGGCGCGAGCAGAAACCAGCCGATGAGCAGGACCGCTGACGACGCGATGCCGGCCATCACGCCATAGCGCAGCGCGACCAGCACGGGAGCGAACCACGTCCACGGAAACTCGCCTCTATTGACGAAGAAAGGATCTTCCGGCGATGCCAGCCAGCACAGCGCGATCCCGAGAACGGGAATGACCAGCGCTTCGAGCCACAGCCAGCGATTGGCAAGCAGCGGGGAAAATAAAGCAGAAAGCCGCGTCTCGCCCAGCAGTTCTTTCTGTGTACGACGGTCCATTTAGGGGCGCCAGTTACTTTGCATGACGTGGAGCGCCGCGGCGCCTGCTGCACGACGCTTTGCTTGCTGCACTTCCGTCCGACCCACCCGGATTTGTTCCAGCCGGATTGGGTGTGCTCGCTCAGGCGCCGATATGTCGCAACCGCCGCCCTCGTTTTCCCCGCTTGCCTCGCGCAAATACACAAGCGTCGCGATTATGGCCATTCGGCGCCGCCGCGCATATTCGTTTTCCAGCTCACCGATTGCCTCACAAAGCCGCCCCAGCCGTTCGTATGCAGCGACGAGTGCTCGCCACTGCCTCTGGCTGAGCGCCCTTGTGCGCGCCTCATTTCGCAGCACATCGATCAACCCCTCGTCTTCAGTCAAGCTCGGGGTGAGGCGCAGCACGGCTCGCCAGGCATTCGCATTACCTGTACGGCGCGCGATGAAAAGCCACTGCTCGAGTGCTTCGCCCGACTTGCCACTCCGCTCGGACACTCGAGCAAGACGCTCCCGCCAGCGCATGTCGTTCGGTACCTGGTCCACCGCTGACCTCGAGACGCGATAGGCGTCCTGAAGAGTTCTGCTGGCGGAAAAGACCTCGTAAGCGAGATGGTAGATGTACGGCTCGTACCGACGCATGCGGCGTGGCGGCAATCTTGCTGTGTCTCCAGTGGCCCTGGCCATCGCGGAGCGGATGGTGAGACAGGCAAGTGCGTCGATACAGTACCCCGATGAGCTGCCACTCGAGATGCGCATCAGCCGTTTGGCATACGTTTGCGCGCGCAGCATGTCGTTCGCCATGCGCGCAAGCTCGATCATGAACTGCAGCGTCTGGTCGTCGTTGGCCAGCGGCCCGAGGTGCGCGTCCGCGGCCTGAAGCGCTTCGCGCACCATGTTGCCTGCCTGGTATGCCTTCATGGCCTGCGTGAGGTGATAGCGCTTCTGTTCGAGACTGGACGCCCGCACCTGGGCAATGAAATAAATATCTGCGGCGGTCCGGTACTCGCCGTCGGCGAGTACTTTCTGTGCGGTCTCATCGATCCACTGTCGCGAGGCTTCCTGGTCGTCGCGCACGATACGGTAATACAGCTCGGCCGAGAGCTTTCGTGCGCCGAGCTGATTCGCAATATCGGACAGCTCACGCAGCCCGGCGACGTCCCAGTCGTACTGCGCCATCGCGATGAGCTCGTGCCGCAGACGGGCGCTTTCGAGCTCGCGCTCGGCCGATCGCGCATCCAATGTCTGCATCTGCTGCATCTGCAGTTTGAGTTCGGAGAGCCGCGCACGCTGACGCACCGCAGGATCAGGCGAGTTATACAACCGCTTCAATGCCGCGCGCGCCTCCGCAAAATTCCCAATCTCCCGCTGCTTCTCGGCGAGTGTGAAGTTGAGCTCGGCATTGTCCGGCTCGTTGCGCGCCAGGTTGCTGAGATGCGTGAGACCGACCGGACCGTCGTGTTGCTCGATCGGCGTGGGCGTAAGCAAGCCCCGTCCCGGAAAAATCGATACGAGCGTGACGCCCACGACAACGGCAATCCCGAGCAGCGTCCACGGTGACGTGAAATGCTGGCGCGGCGGCTCAGGATGCGCTGGCGTTCGCGGCTCTTTCGCTTGCATTTTTCTCGAGCCGCCTACGCAGCCAATTCCCGTTACCCATCGCCTCACCGGCTACTTATTTGCTAGCAACGGCAACGTGCAAACGGCAGATGGTGAGAATCAAATTCAGCGCAGCCCTGCGCCCCTGTGGCTGACTGCTTTTACCTACGACTGCCCCATGTGCGGCCTTAGGGCTCGCTTTATGTTGCGCATCCTTACGGATGGGCTCGTTCTTATTACCAGAACCTATTCTATAGCGGGCCTGAGGCGTTGCAACAACGCCCACGCGACATGCTCGCGAACGAGTTGCGATGAATCGCTTGTGCGTTGCCGCAGCGCGTGCGTGATCTGCTCGATTTGCGCCACGTCCGAAGACCGTCTCAACGCGTTCCCCAGGCCAACGGCGAGATTGCGCAGCCAGCGCTCGTAACCGATCCGATGGATGGCGCTGCCGGCGAACCGCTCGTGGAACTCGGCCTCGGTCCAGCTGAAAAGCTCGACGAGCTTGGCGCTGTCGAGTCCGTGGCGTACGGCGAAATCTCCTTCCCCCGAGATTTGTGCGAAGCGGTTCCACGGGCAGGCGAGCTGGCAATCGTCGCAGCCATAAACGCGATTTCCGATGAGGGGCCGCAGCGGCTCGGGTATGGATCCTTTGTGCTCGATCGTCAGATATGAAATGCAGCGGCGCGCGTCGAGCTCGTACGGCGCGACGATGGCCCCGGTCGGACAGGCGTCGAGACACTGGCGGCAGGTGCCGCAGTGATCGGTCGCGGGCGCATCCACGGGCAGCGGCAGGTCCGTATAGAGCTCGGCGAGAAAAAAATACGAACCGGCACTGCGGTTGAGCAGCAGCGTGTGCTTGCCCCGCCATCCCAGCCCCGCCTTCTCGGCGAGCGCCACTTCCATGACCGGAGCGCTGTCGGTGAATGCGCGATAACGAAACGGTCCCACCGCTTCCGTGATGCGGTCGGCCAGCCGTTGCAGACGGCGGCGTATGACTTTGTGGTAATCGCGGCCCAAGGCATAGCGCGATACATAGGCGAGCGTTGGCTCTTCCAGCACGGCAGGCGCCCGCGCCGTGGCTGGCGGCACGTAGTTCAGCCGGGCCGAGATAATACGGACGGTGCCTGGAACCAGCTCGGCAGGCCTGGAGCGCTTAACCCCATGTGCTGCCATATAATCCATATCGCCGTGCCAGCCCCGCGCGAGCCAGGCGCGCAACCGCTCCTCAGCGGCGCCGAGCTCGCAGTCGGTGATGCCGATCTGCTGGAAGCCCAGCTCCTCGCCCCAGCGCTTGATGTCGCGGGCGAGCACGGCGAAATCCGGCATCGCAACTTCTTGCATAGCCCTAATCTTAAACCGCAAATCACGCGTTTCCTGCCCGCGGAGTCCGACACCGTCGAGCTGGGGGCAGCGCTCGGCCGCGCGCTTCACCCGGGCACGATCGTGTACCTCCTGGGTGAGCTTGGTGCCGGCAAAACGACGTTTGCACGGGGGGTCTTGCGGGGCCTCGGCTATGGAGGGCGGGTCAAGAGCCCGAGCTTTACCCTGGTTGAACCTTATAGTTTTTCTAGGTTAAACTTGTATCACTTTGATTTTTATCGATTCAACGATCCGCACGAACTAGCGGATAGCGGGCTCAGGGAGCATTTCAACGAGGCCGCGGTGTGTCTGATCGAGTGGCCCGAGAAAGCATCGGGTCTGCCTCGCGCTGACATACGAATTCAAATTGGCGTGACGAGCGGCGGAAGAACCGTCGATTTGCACGCCGAGACGGAGAACGGCAGGCTTTGTTTACAGCGGCTGCAGGATATGAACGCAAGCTGACGCGCGCGCGAGTGCGCGGAAGCTGCTCGCGTGCGTATCGCGCGCTCATCGGGACGTGCGCTCTGCTCTGCACGTCGAGCGTGCCTGGGCACGCCGCGGAATCGGTGCTGTCCGTCCATGCAACAAGAGTTTGGCCCGCATCGGAGTACACGCGCGTCACACTGGAATCGGCGGAAGCGATCCAGCACACGCTCTTCACACTCGAGAACCCCGAGCGCGTCGTGCTCGATCTGGAGAACGTGAGAGTCACCGCGCCCCTGACTGCGCTCACCGAAAAGATCGGGGAAACGGATCCTTACGTAAAGGCCGTACGCGTCGGCCGCTTCAAGCCCGGAACCGTGAGGCTCGTGTTCGATCTGAAAGCGATCGTGAAGCCGCAGGTTTTCTCGCTCGCCCCGGTCGGCAGCTACGGTCACCGGCTCGTGCTGGACCTCTATCCGGCGGTGCCGCCGGATCCGCTCATCGCGTTTCTCGATCGACAGGAAACGCAGCGCAGCGTCGTCACGCCGCCCGAACGGCCGCCAGCGTCGGCGGACGCGGGAGCTGCACGCTCGGAGGTCGTTTACGAGACACCCACGCTCGGTGCGACCAGGACTGCGCCGCCCGTCACCCCTGGTCCCCGGCCCCCTTCGGTGCGACTCATCACCGTTGCGATCGACCCCGGGCACGGCGGAGAGGATCCGGGGGCACTCGGCCGCAGCGGCACGCAGGAAAAAGACGTCACGCTCGCCATCGCACGCAAGTTGAAGGAGCGCATCGACCGCGAGCCCAACATGCGGGCCGTGCTCACGCGCGACGGCGATTACTTCATCCCGCTGCAGAGCCGAGTCCAGAAAGCGCGACGCGTGCACGCGGATCTCTTCGTCTCCATCCATGCGGACGCGTTCATCAAGCCGCACGCGCGCGGCTCGTCGGTGTTCGCGCTGTCCGAGCGCGGCGCGACTTCCGTCGCAGCACGGTGGCTCGCGAAGCGCGAGAACGAGGCGGACCTGATCGGCGGCATCAACCTCGACGTCAAGGACCGCTATCTCAAGCAGACCCTGCTCGATCTGTCGCAGACGGCGACGATCAACGACAGCCTCAGAGTCGCGAAGGCGGTGCTATCCGAACTGAGTGAAATCAACACCCTGCACAAGAACTACGTCGAGCAGGCGGGCTTCGCCGTGCTGAAAGCGCCCGACATTCCGTCGATCCTGGTCGAGACGGCGTTCATCAGCAATCCGCAGGAGGAAGCCCGGCTGCGGAGCGAAACGTACCAGGCGAAGATGGCCGAGGCGCTCTTCCAGGGCATCAAGCGCTATTTCGCGAGGAATCCGCCGCTTGCGCGCGAGCGCATCGCGATGAACCGGTAGCGCACCGAATGGTTAGCCTAGACTTTAAGCGCCAGAGGCGATCCGTCGCGCCTCCTGGTGCCGCAAAGCATGTCCGTCGAGCGCGAAACCCCGTTCGCGGCGGCAGGTCAACACACGACCAACCGCACACGAACGGCGCGCCCGACGGACTGCAGCACAAGTCGGCCCGCCGGCTCGTCTATGCCGCGTGCGTGCACTGCGGCGCTGGGGCGGGCGTGGCCTTGGAGTCCCTTGAGAGGTGCCCGAGGAGCGCAGCCAAGGCGGGGGAAGTCGGCGAGGACTGTCGAACCTCGATGTCGTATCTATCGGCAGTGCCTGGGCGCGTAGATGACGCGGATAAGCATCGCAAGAGTGCGTGAGTTCCGCAGCCGCCCGCCTTGGCGAGCACTCGCAGGGTGAAACCGCCACGCGCTTGCGAGTGGCGGCGCCGAACAGGGCGAGAAGGACGCGGCCGACTCGGCGCCTGCGTAGTACCCATGCGCGATCACTGTGCTCGCATGACAAAAAAACGGCCGCGCCTTTCGGTCGCGGCCGTCGTGCAGTGGTGCTGTGTGATCTACGCTTTGAGCGCGACCAGCACCTCGTCCAGCATCTTCTTGGCGTCGCCAAAAAGCATCCGGTTGTTCTCTTTGTAAAACAGCGGATTGTCGACGCCTGCATAACCCGAGGCCATGCTGCGCTTCATCACGATCGACGTTTTTGCTTTCCACACTTCGAGCACCGGCATGCCGGCGATCGGGCTGGTCGGATCGTCCTGCGCGGCTGGATTCACGATGTCGTTCGCGCCGATCACCATCGCGACATCGGTGTTGGGGAAGTCCTGGTTCAACTCATCCATCTCGAGCACGATGTCGTAGGGCACCTTCGCTTCCGCGAGCAACACGTTCATGTGCCCCGGCATGCGTCCGGCGACCGGGTGGATGCCGAAGCGCACGTTGACGCCTTTCTCACGCAGGTGCTTGGTGATTTCATAGACCGTGTGCTGCGCCTGCGCGACAGCCATGCCGTAGCCCGGAACGATAATGACGTTCTTCGCTTCGCGCAGCAGCTCGGCCGTTTCCGCCGAACTGATCGGAGACACTTCCCCTGCCGGCTGTGCACCTGCCGCGGCGGCGGGCGTGCCGCCTTCCGTGCCGAAACCCCCTGCGATCACGCTGACGAAATTGCGGTTCATCGCGCGGCACATGATGTAGGAGAGAATTGCGCCGCTCGAGCCGACCAGCGCACCCGTGACGATCAGGAGGTCGTTGCTCAGCATGAAGCCGGTCGCCGCTGCCGCCCATCCGGAATAGCTGTTCAGCATCGAGACGACCACCGGCATGTCCGCACCGCCGATCGCCATCACCATATGGATCCCGAACAGAAGCGCAATCACCGTCATGATCACGAGCGGCGTCATGCCTTCGGAAATCGAGTGCGTATTGATGAACCATCCGCCGCACCAGATCACAACCAGCAGGCCGGTCAGGTTTATCCAGTGCCGGCCCGGCAGCAGCATCGGTTTGCCGCTGATCTTCCCGGAAAGCTTGCCGAACGCGATGATCGAGCCCGAGAACGTCACTGCGCCGATCAGAACGCCGATGTAGATCTCGAGCTCGTGGATCGTCTTCTCCGCGCCCTGGAAGCCCGCGCTCGCCGCCGGATCGATATAGTTCGCGTAGCCCACCAGTACCGCGGCGAGACCGACCAGGCTGTGCATCAGCGCGACGAGCTCGGGCATCTGCGTCATCTTCACCGTGCGCGCCGCGTAGAGCCCGATGACCGCGCCGATGAGCAGCGCGCCGACGATCCACGCATAGCCGGCCGACGTGACCTGAGGTCCGAACACCGTCGCCAGCACGGCGATCGCCATGCCGATCATCCCGTAGAGATTGCCGCGCCGCGAGGTCTCGGGATTCGACAGTCCCCCGAGGCTCAGGATGAAGAGAATCGTGGCCCCGACGTAAGCGACCGTAGAAAGGGTTGCGGGCATGAGTTGTTTTCCTTTACTTGCGGAACATCTGCAGCATGCGCTGCGTCACGGCGAACCCACCGAACATGTTGATCGCCACCAGCGCAATGCTCACGACCGCGAGCCCGATGATCCAGGCTTCCGGCCGGTCAGCCGCTCCGCTGATCGGCGGCGCGACCTGCACCAGGGCGCCGATCGCGATGATGCTGCTGATCGCATTCGTGACGCTCATGAGCGGCGTGTGCAGCGCGGGCGTCACGTTCCAGATCACCATGTAGCCGATGAAGCACGCCAGCACGAACACCGTGAAGTGCGCGATGAAGGCCGGCGGCGCATACGCCCCGATGAACCAGAAGAGCCCCGCAGCGACGAGGAACGCGATGGCGGTCCCTTTCGCGGACGCGGGTGCAGCGGCGGCGCCATGGCCGTGGGCTTTCGCGGGCGCGGCAGGAGCAGGCTTCGCAGCCGGGGCTGCGGGCGCGAGTGAAAGCTTCGGCGCGGGCGGCGGCCACGTGATGCCGCCTTCCTTGATGACCGTCAGGCCGCGGATCGCATCGTCTTCCATGTTGACGTCGATCTTGCCGTCTTTTGTCTTGCAGAGCTCTTCGGTGAGCCGCAGCAGGTTCGTCGCGTAAAGCGTGCTCGACTGCTTCGCGAGACGGCTCGGCAGATCCGTGTAGCCGATGATTGTCACGCCGTGCTTCACGACCGCCTTGTTCGGCTCGGTCAGTTCGCAGTTGCCGGCCTGCTCTGCCGCCATGTCCACGATGATGCTGCCCGCCTTCATGCTCTTGACCATATCGGCGGTGATCAGCCTGGGCGCCGGCTTACCGGGGATCAGCGCCGTGGTGATGATGATGTCCACCTCCTTGGCCTGCTTTGCGTACATCTCACGCTGGGCCTGCTGGAAGCCCTCGCTCATCACCTTGGCGTAGCCACCGCCGCCGGAGCCTTCTTCCTCATAATCGACCTTCACGAATTCGCCGCCCATGGACTTCACTTGGTCGGCCACTTCCGAACGAGTGTCGTTGGCGCGCACGATGGCGCCCAAGCTAACGGCGGTGCCGATCGCAGCCAGGCCGGCCACGCCAGCGCCGGCGATGAAGACCTTGGCCGGTGGGATCTTGCCGGCGGCAGTCACCTGCCCGTTCAAGGGGCGTCCGAACGCGTGGGCGGCCTCGATGACGGCGCGGTAACCGCTGACGCCGGCCATGGAGGTCAACGCGTCCATCTTTTGCGCGCGGGAGAGCGTGCGAGGCAACGAGTCGATGGCGAGCACCGTCGCTTTTCTCGCCGCGAGCTTCTGCATGAGCTCCGGGTTCTGCGCGGGCCAGATGAAGGACACCACGGTTTGCCCCGGGCGGATCATCGCGACTTCGTCCTCCTGCGGGGCACGGACCTTGAACACGATATCGGCGCTCGCCCACAACTGGGTGGCGTCCGAAACGATCTCGGCGCCCGCAGCGCGATAGGAGTCGTCGTTGAAGTTGGCTTCGTCGCCTGCGCCTGACTGCACCACGACTCTGAAGCCGAGCTTGATCAGCTTTTCGACCACTTCAGGTATTGTGGCGACCCGCTTCTCACCCGGAAAGGTCTCTTTCGGAACGCCGATGACCTGCGCTTCCGCAACGGCTTCGGGCGCCGACGTTACGGCCCCCTGCGGCACTGCCATGACATGAGCCATGAAATCCCCTTCTCTTACCCGACTGTGGATACTGACCTTTTACGACCCGCGAACTATAGCAAAGGGGGCTCCGAAGCCATTGATCTCCATCAACGTCCCGCGTTCCTGGAGAAACCGTCGAGATGCGCCAGGAGAAGCTGCCTACCGCGGGCCCGCCTGCCGATACGACCGACAAATCAATCAGTTCCCATCTGCAAAGCGCGCCGCTCTTCGTAGGGGCACGGGGTCGCGCAGCTATAATTCGGCATGCCGACGATCAAAGTCCTGCCTGAGCTCCTCGTCAATCAGATCGCGGCGGGCGAGGTCGTCGATCGCCCGTCCTCCGCACTGAAAGAGTTGCTCGAGAACAGCCTCGACGCAGGTGCGCGCGCGATCTCGGTCCAACTCGCCGCGGGCGGTATGCGACTCATCAAAGTCACGGACGATGGCTGCGGCATGGCGCGCCATGACCTGCCGCTCGCGCTGGCGCGTCACGCGACCAGCAAGATCGCTTCGCTGAACGACCTCGAGCGCGTTGCGAGCCTGGGTTTTCGCGGCGAAGCGCTGGCGAGTATCGCGTCGGTGTCGCGGGTCAGCATCGTCAGTCGGCGTGCCGACGACCCGCACGCGTGGGCCGTTTCGGCCGAAGGGCCGGAAGTCGCAGCCCCCACCCCCGCCACGCTTTCGGCCGGCACCACCATCGAGGTGCGCGATCTCTACTTCAACACGCCTGCGCGCCGCAAGTTCCTGAAATCCGAGACCACGGAATACGCGCACTGCGACGAAGCGTTCAAGCGGATCGCGTTGTCGCGCTGCGGCACCGCCTTCTCGGTTCAGCACAACGCCCGCGCCCGCTGGCATCTCAAGGCGCAGTCGCTCGACGCACGCATCGGTGCGCTCCTCGGAGAGGAATTCGGAAGCTCCGCCTTGCTGCTGGACGAAAGCGCAGCCGGTGTGCGGCTGTACGGTTGCGTGGGCAAGCCCGAGCAGGCGGGCGCCGCGCGCGAGGCGCAATATTTTTTCGTGAACGGACGTTTCGTGCGCGACCGTTTGCTTGCGCACGCGCTGCGTCAGGCATACCAGGATGTGCTTCACCACGAACGGCATCCCGCTTACGTGCTCTATCTGGACGTCGATCCCCAGGCCGTCGATGTCAACGTGCACCCCACCAAGATCGAAGTACGCTTTCGTGACGCGCGTGCGATACATCAGTTCGTTTTTCATGCGGTCGCCAGGGCTTTGTCGAAGAGCGTCGCGCATGCGGTGGCGGCGGAAACACGCACGGAAGAGTCGAGCGCGTCGCCGCTGTCGGTGACGCCGTATGTGCGCCAGCAGGCGATCGCCCTGGGAGCCGCGCAAAGCGCCGGCTTCTACGAGACCCTTTTCGGCAGCCGGCCTGCCGCTCACCCGCCGCCCGCCATGTCGGAAGACGCCGCCATGCCGCTCGGGTCTGCGCTCGCGCAGCTTGCCGGTGTGTACATCCTCGCGCAAAACGAGCACGGGCTCGTGATCGTCGACATGCACGCGGCGCACGAGCGCATCGTCTACGAGCG
>Ga0075421_100011714_pt1 | contig 10871 bp, 9 predicted proteins | sample SoiMetdeltSBSDD5_FD_75292 | JGI IMG/M metagenome (GOLD analysis project Ga0075421, IMG submission 75292) | Bulk soil microbial communities from a Populus tree surrounding site in Tennessee, USA - Soil MetaG P. deltoides SBSDD5 | ecosystem: Environmental > Terrestrial > Soil > Tree plantation...
CGGCGGCGGGCCCGCGGGGGTCGGCGTCCCATAGGTCACCGGCGTCCCGTGCGGGGAGGGCTCCCCGTTTGGACCCGGCGGGCCATAGGTCGCCGGCGTCGGGGTGCCGTACGTGGGCGCGGAGGTCGGGGGTGGCGTCGGGGGTGTCGAGCCGTAGGTCGTCGACCCGTACACCGTGGAGGAGCCGTAGATGGACGGCGCCGGAGCGTCCGAGGGCGGCGGGTAGGCGGGGCCCGCCGACGGTCCGGCGGGGAGTGCGAGCGGCGGCCGGTGCGGCATCGAAGGACCGGCCGGGAGCGCGAGCGGGCGCCGCCCGCCGGGTGGCAACGCGTGGGGCTGCCCGCGCCCATGTTGGCCGCCGTGTCCACCGCCCGGTCCACCACTGGGTCCGCCACCCGGCCGACCCGGGCGCGGTGCGGCCTTCGCGGGCCCGCGCCGGCGCTTGCGGGAGCGGTCGCCGCGACGGTCACGCATGGACACGGCGATCCCGTAGATGAACAGCCCGGCGCCGATGAGCACGACGAGGAGTGACCAGATCACCAGTACGGATCCCGTACCGCCGAAGTCGAGCACGGGACTTCCACTGGTCACGAAGCGAGGATGTCACGTTCGTCGAGTGGTGCCTACCTCTACACCGGCGTGTGGACGGTCACGGCTGGGTCTCACTCGCGCACCGCGTCGATCTCGGCACCGAGGAGGACCGCGAACGCGCCCAGATAGAGCCACAGCATGAGCACGATCACCGCCGCGAGCGACCCGTACACCTTGTTGTAGTTGCCGAAGTTGCTCACGTAGAACGAGAAACCGAGCGACCCGAGGATCCACACCGCGAGGGCCGCGACGGACCCCCAGCTGACCCAGCGCCAACGGGGCCGGCCGGCCGGATCCGGCCCGAACCGGTAGAGCACGGCGAGGCCGAGCTCGACGACCACGATCAGCAGGATCCAGCGCAGCGCCTGCGCCACGGCCGCGACCGCCGGGTCGAGCCCGATCCGGTTGAGCACGACCGGGAACGCGGCCACGAGCGCGAGCACGACCGTGACCATGAGCATCGCGCCGAGCGTCAGCGCGACGGCCAGGACGGCGCGGCGCACGAAGCTGCGGCTCTCGACCACACCGAAGATCACATTGAGCCCGGCGATCAACGCTCGCACGGCGCCGGCCGACGCCCACACCGTCGCCGCGAGGCTGATCGCGAGGCCGAGCGTCAGCCCGCCCGCGCCGATCTCCGCGGTGGCGGTGAGCTGCGTGGTCAGCAGGTCGGCCGCCTGATCCGGGAGCATCTTCGTGATCGGTCGGAGCTGGTCGGAGATCCGTTCGGGATCCGCGACGAGTCCGTACACGGTGACAAGCGCGATCATCGCTGGGAAGATCGCGAGCAAGGCGTAGAAGGCGACGCCGGCCGCCACCAGCGACAGGCTGTCCTTCTTGATCTCATCCCGCAGGCTGCGGACAACCGCCGCCGACTGAGTCCCATGGTCGGCTCGCGAACTCGCCGACTCGGCCACACCGCACCCCCCGTCGTGTGGCACCCGTACCGCCACATTCTGCCGGCCCGACCGCTTCGACCGGCGCGTCATCGCGAATGTCGGTGCCCGGTGCGAGAGTGTCGGCCCAGGACGCCTGAGGGAGGGATCGATGCGGCTGCTGCTGTTCTCCGATCTGCATCTCGACGCGCCGTTCGCCTGGGCCGGGCCGGAGCTCGCCCGATCGCGGCGCCGAGCGCTCCGCACCTGCCTGCTCAACGTCGTCGAGGTCGCGCGACAGCTGGGCGTCGATGCGGTGTGCTGCGCCGGCGACCTCTACGAGCAGGAGCGGGTCACGCCCGACACCGCGGCGTTCCTGCGGGACGCGTTCGCCCGCCTGCATCCGGTCCCGGTGTTCCTGGCACCGGGAAACCACGACTGGCTCGGCCCCACGAGCCTCTACCGACTGGTCGACTGGACCGACAACGTGCACGTCTTCGGAGAGCCGCGGCTGGAGCCGGTGCCGCTCGCCGACGGGTTCACCCTGTGGGGCGCGGCGCATGCCGCCCCGGCGAACACTCCGGGGTTCCTCGACGGGTTCCGGGTCGACCGCGACGGTGTCCACATCGGGCTGTTCCACGGCTCCGAACAGGGCGAACTGTCCTTTGAGGACGATGACAAGCGGCCGCACGCACCATTTCGCGCGAGCCAGATCGAGCCGGCCGGTCTGCATCACGCGTTGGTTGGCCACTTCCACACGCCGCGGGACGCGAGTTTTCACACGTACGCCGGAAACCCCGAACCGCTCACCTTCGGCGAGACGGGGGAGCGCGGCGCCGTGCTCGTCACGGTCGACGGCGCCGGCCGGGTCACGCGCGAGCGGCACCGGGTGGCCGTGTCCCGGGTGGGCGACGTGACGGTGCCGCTCGACGGGGTGCGCCACACCGCGCAGGTGCGGGAGCGCATCGCCGCGGCGGTGGCGGGGCTGACCGGTTGCGTCCGTGTGCGCCTGGAGGGCGAGATCGCGCCCGAGGTCGACCTCGACCCCCGGGAGCTGGACCAGCGGGCGCTCGCCGGGTTGGCGACCCATCTCGACGCGCTCGTGCCGGTGCTGGGCCGGGTCACCGTCGGATACGACCTCGACGCGCTCGCGTTGGAGCGCACGGTGCGCGGCCAGTTCGTGCGGGACGTACGCGAGGCCCGCGACCTCACCGATGACCAGCGGCGCCGGGTGCTCGTCACCGGACTGCGCGCCCTGGACGGCCGCCGTAGCGACCTGGAGGTGCACTGATGCTGATCCGCCGGGTCACCGCCCACGCGTTCGGCCCCCTGGTCGGGCAGACGCTCGACTTCGCCGAGCGGATGACCATCGTGTACGGCGGGAACGAGTCGGCCAAGTCCTCCTGGCATGCGGCCGTCTATGCCGCTGCATGCGGGCGGCGGCGGGGCGCAGGACGCAGCGGGGACAAGCGGTTCGTCGAGCTGCACCGGCCGTGGGACGGCCAGGAGTGGGTCGTCAGCGCCGAGATCCTGCTCGACGACGGGCGCCGGATCGAGATGCGGCAGGACCTCGACGGTCGCGTCGACTGCCACGCCAAGGACCTCGACCTCGGCCGGGACTACTCGGCCGAGATCATGTTCGAGGGCAGCCCCGACGCGTCCCGCTGGCTCGGGTTGGACCGGCGCTCGTTCCTCGCCACGGCCTGCATCGAACAGGCGCAGTTGCTCGCCGTGCTCGACCAGGCCGACGGACTGCAGGAACACCTGCAACGGGCGGCCGCGACCGCCGGGGCCGACGAGACCGCAGCCGCCGCCCTGGACCGGCTGGACGCGTACCGGCGCGAGCACGTCGGCACCGAGCAGGTCAACGCCGTCCGCCCGCTGCGCCGGGCGATCGACGCAGCGCGCCGGGCCCGCGAGCGGCTCGATGCCGCCCAGGCCGCCCACGCCGACGTGCAGCGGCGGATCGCCGAGGCGCGCGGGCTGCGGGCCGAGGGCGACGCTGCTGCGCTCGCGGTCCGCCGGCACGAGGCCGCGCTCGCGGCCGCCGTGGCCGCGGAGCTCTCCAACCGGCTCGCCGCCGCCGTCGAGCTCGACCGCCGCACCGGCGGGGTGGAGCCGCCGTCGGCCGCGGTGGAGGCCGAGAACGAACGGCGGGTCGCCGAGGCGCTGTCGGCGTGGGCCAGCCTGCCGACGCTCGACGCCGGCCCGCCCGGCAGCGGGTCGGGGACCGATCCCGCCGCGGGTCCCTTGGACGCGGAGGAGCTGCGCGACCTCGCCCGGACGCTGGCCACCGGTGTCGCCCCGTCCGGATCGCCCAGCGATGGCGCCGAAGCCGCGGCGGCCGACGCGGCGGTCGTGGCCGTGCGCGGGCGCGTCGACGCGCTTGTGGCCCGCCGGGGCCGGCGGCGCCGGTGGCTGCTCGCGGCGGCCGCGGTGGTGCTGCTCGCCGGGGCCGGGCTTCTGGCGCTGGGCCGCCCGGCGGTCGGCGGCCTCGCGGTCGCCATCGGTGCGCCCGCGCTCGCGGTCGGACTGGCTCTCCTCGCCGCCGCCGCGCTGGGAGGTGGCGGCGGTGCGCTGGCCGCGGCACGGGCGGCGTTGACCCAGGCCGGCACCGACCAGGCCGCGCTGCGCCGGGTCGCCCAGCTCGCCGCGTCGCAGCGGTCGGCGGCCGTCGCGCGCTGCGCCGAGCTTGGGGTCCCCGCCGACCCGGCGGCGCTGCGCTCGCTCGCGGCCGGGCTCGCCGAGTCGACCGTACGGGCGAGGAACGACGAGCGGTGGCGCAATCAGGTCCGCGAGGCCACGGCCCGGGCGCAACGGATGGTGCTCGTGGCGGTCGGATCGGTAGGCGTCGATGCCAACATCGATGCCAACACTGCCGAGGCCGGCGTCGCCGCGCTCGTGCGGTGGCAGGAGGCTCGGGCCGACGAGAACGCCCGGCTCGACCAGCTCCGGCGCGACTGGACCGAGCTTCAACGCCGGCTCGACGGGCGGACCCTGCCCGAGTTGCGGGGCCAGGCGACCGCCGCGCACGCGGCCGCGGCCGCCGCCCGAACCGGCGTCGCCGACGACGACGTCGAGGCAGCCATCACCGGTGAGGCGTTGCCGGATCTGCGGGAGGCGGCCCGGCGGGCGGCGGCCCGGGCCGCGGCGGCGGAGGGTTCGCTCGCCGAGCGGGAGGCGGGGGTGGCACCGGTCGGCGAGGCCGAGGAGGAGCTGGTCCGGGCGGAGGAGGAGCTCGCACGGGTCCGGCGGCTGCAGGAGACGCTCGACCTGACGCAGCGCTATCTCATGGCGGCCCAGGAACGAGTGCACCGCGACATCGCGCCGGTGCTCGCCGCCACCGTGCGGGCGTGGTTGCCAGAGGTAACCGGCGGCCGCTACACGGACGTGGTGGTGGATCCACAGACGCTGCGGGTGGAGGTGTGCGGTCCCGCGCGCCGGTGGCGGGTGGCGGACCGGCTCTCCTACGGCACCGCGGAGCAGATTTACCTGCTGTTGCGCGTCGCCCTGGCCGGCCACCTCGTCGATGACAAGGTGAGCTGCCCGTTGCTGCTCGACGACGTGACCGTCCACGCCGACTCGGGGCGGATGACGGCGCTCCTCGATCTGCTGCTGCGCGAGTCCGAGTTCCGCCAGGTGATCGTGTTCAGCCAACAGGAGCAGGTGCGCGACTGGGCGAGGGTCAACCTGACCTCACCGCCGCACCGGCTGCAGGAGCTCACGCCGTGCGAGGCGGTCTGAGCGCCGCGTCTTCGTGGGTCAGCGGCCGGTGCCCGGAAGCCCGGCGCCGTTGTAGATCGCGAAGCCGGCGAGGCAGAAGAACGACATCAGCACGGCGGTCACGAACAAGGCGATGATCAGCACCCGCCACTCGCTGGCGCGCTTGGGCACGGGCGGCGACGCGTACGGCCGGGGCTTCAACGGTGGCGGAAGGGGTGGCGGCGCAACGGGCGGCAGGGGTGCCGGCGGGATGCGTCCGCGGCCGGGTCGGAACGAGCGGACGCTGTACCAGCGCGACCACGGCGGCAAGCCGCGGAATCCGGAACCTCCGACCGCCGCTGGGGCGCCGACTCCGGCGGGCGTCACGGGTTCGATTGATTCCGCGTGTTGATCGTCGCTCGGACCAGGTGAGGGGTCGTCGGATTCGGGCTCCTCGGGTGCCGCGTGAGCGGGGACGTAGTCCGGACCATTCGGTGCCGGTCCCCGCGTCGACGCTGGCCTCTGTGTCGACATGGCGTAACCTCCGTCGATTACCGTCAACGGTAGCCGTCGCGGTCCACGGATACGGGTGGCAGCGACAGCTACCCTGTGCCGGTGACAGCCGACGTGCTCCCCTCCGCGGAGGCTGCGGTATGACAGGCCGGGCCGTGGCGTACGAGATCGTGGCGCGGCTGCGTGAGGGTGAGTCATCGGCGGCCGGCGGGCGGGGTGCATGGCGGCTCGATCGCCGGGCCGTCGCCGACCGGCTGCATCGGCTCGTGGACGAACCGGGCCTGATCTCACAGGGCCGGCTCAACCTGTGCGGGCCGGCACTGCTGTTCAAGGTGTGGCTCGAGCGCGATCCCGTGGCCTGCGTGACGTTCGCCAACACGCTTTTCGAGCGGGGGCGGGCGAACATCGGCGATCTTCCGGTGCAACCGTCCCGCGGTCTGCGGGAGCACGAGTACGGGCGACCCGGACGCCGACCGACCAACTGTCCCGCCGCCGACTGGATGCTCATGGCGTCGGTTCGCGATGCCACCAACCAGGTCTTTCCATACCGGTACGAGCGCGGTCTCCGCGAGGCGATGGCGGCGATGACGCTGCCGGGTGCGCTGCGCCGCTGGTTGAGCGCGACCGGGGTCTACGGGTCCGTGCGGGACGACACGAACCTGGTGCTGGCCCGGGGCGTCGCCCATGCCCGCAAGCTCACGCCCACGCCGGACCGGGACGTCTTCCTGCTCGTCGCGTCGGAGATGTTCGCGGGGCCCGGGTCGTTGGCGGTACGCGCCCGCCGGCTCGTCGTGAGCCTGCTACCCAACCATTGGGTCGCCCTGACGTCGCGGGTCGTCGAGCCCGGCCCGGGGAAGGTCGCGTTGCGATTCTGGAGCTGGGGCGCGGACCAGCCGCCCGTCCTTCTCGACCGGCGGGCGTTTCGCCGCTGCTACTACGGTGCGGTCATCGCCGACGCGCGTGCCTGAACGCCACCCGGGATTGCCGGAGATCGACGAGGGAGGGAAGGATCAGGGCATGGCTACGAGGCGCCGTTCGGGCACGACCGCGGTCTATCTGGAAGTCGGCAAGTCGAAGGTCTTCGCGTGCGCCGTCGACTGGCCCGGTTGGTGCCGCTCGGGAAAGACCGAGGAGGACGCGCTGGACGCGCTCGCCGCGTACGCGTCGCGCTACGCGGTCGTGGCCAAGCGTGCCAGCATCCCCTTTCCGGCGACCGCGGTGTCCTCTTTCGACATCGTGGAACGGGTGCCGGGCAACGCGACCACCGACTTCGGGGCGCCGGGCGTGCCCCCGGAACTCGACGTCGTCAAGGTCACGCCGGCCATGGCCAAGCGTCAGGCCGCCCTGGTCGCCGCGGCCTGGGCGCTCTTTGACGACGTCGCCGCCAAGGCGCCCGCCGAGCTGCGCAAGGGACCGCGCGGCGGCGGACGCGACCGCGACAAGATGATCGACCATGTGGTCGACGCCGAGGGCGCATATGCCCGCAAGATAGGCATCAAGCCACCGAAGGCGAGTGACGACAAGGCGGAGGCGCAGCTGCGGGAGGCGATCCTGGCCGTCCTGGGTGCGACCTCGGACGGCACGCCGATCGGTGAGAAGGGCTGGCCGTCGCGGTACGCGGCCCGGCGCATCGCGTGGCACGTGCTCGACCACGCCTGGGAGATGCAGGACCGCAGCAAACCCTAACTCTCCACATAGGATAGTCACGCGACACGCCAGGGGCGGGAGGCGGCAGGCGTAATCCCACTCGCTGCGATGGCCCGATCGGCCCACCGGAACTAGACTGGTCCGGCATGACGCCCCTGCAGCGCTACCTCGCCGAAGAGATCGCAATCGACCATGCCGATGGGCTGATTCCCCGCCGGGAGGCGCTGCGCCGGCTGGGTCTGCTGGGCCTGAGCGGCGTGGCAGCGACCACCCTACTGGTCGCCTGTGCCGACGAGGGCGCACGGCCGGGCGGCACGACCGCTCCCACCACGGGTGGGTCGGCGCCGGCCGGGCCCGCGCCGACAGGCACCCAGGCCATCACATTCCCGGGCCAGGAGGGCCGGACCCTGCAGGGCGCCTACGCCGCGGCGAGTCAGCCGCGCGGCTCCGTGCTCGTCATCCATGAGAACCGCGGCCTGACCGACCATATCCGCTCCGTCGCCGGGCGCCTGGCGGCCAGCGGCTACGCGGCCCTGGCGATCGACCTGCTCTCCGCCGAGGGCGGGACCGCGTCGTTCGCCGACTCCGGTCAGGCGACGGCCGCGCTGGGTCGGGTGAGCACCGAGCGTTTCGTGGCCGACATGCGCTCCGGCCTCGACGAGCTGGGTCGCCGGGTGCCCGGAGCGAAGTTCGCGGCGACCGGGTTCTGCTTCGGCGGCGGCATGGTCTGGCAGCTGCTCGCGTCCGGCGAGCCCCGCCTGGCGGCGGCCGTGCCGTTCTACGGCCCGCTTCCGGCCGGTGCCGACTTCGCCGGCTCGAAGGCCGCCGTCCTGGGGATCTACGCCGAGCAGGACACGCGGATCACCTCCGCCAAGGATGCCGCCGAGGCCGCCCTGACCAAGGCGGGCCTCACGCACGAGCTTGTGATCTACCCCGGCGTAAACCACGCGTTCTTCAACGACACCGGCGCACGCTACGACCGGGCGGCGGCGACGGCCGCGTACGACAAGATGCTCGCCTGGTTCGGCCAGCACGTCGGTTAGCGCGGTGCGTGCACGTACTCGAGGATGACGGAGACGACCTGGTCGAGCGGAGCGTCGGTATCGACCTCGAGCCCGGCGCGGCGGCGCAGCAGCGGCTCGATGAGCGGGATGAGACCCAGCGCCCGTTCGATCTCGCCGGGCCGCTTGCCGAACGGGTTGGTCGTCCTCGTGGTCAAACGCTCGGCGATCACCGCCGCCGGTGCGGTCAGCAGGACGATGTGGTCGAACTGCGGGTAGAACTTGCCCTGGTTCGATGCGCAACCGGCCAGGAACAGCACGTTGCCGTCCTCAATGGACAACAGTTCCTGGATGCGGTCCTCGCGCCACACCCAGTCCAACCCGGGTCCGAGGCCGGTGGGTTCGTCGTCGGGCACGCTCACGAGTTCCGACAGGTCGCCCTCGTCGGCGTCGTAGGCCCAGTAGCCCCGGCGGGCCAGCTCACCGATCACCGTCGACTTGCCGGTCCCCGACATCCCGGTGAGGAGCACCCGCTTCATCGAGGCGGAAACGGTGGCAGGTAGGTCGGACGCACGAGTCCTGCCTCGTAGGCGAAGACAACGAGCTGCGCCCGGTCGCGCGCGCCCAGCTTGACCATCGCGCGGCTCACGTGCGTCTTCGCCGTCGCCGGGCTGACGAACAGCTGCGCCGCGATCTCCTCATTGGACAGTCCGGCCCCGACGAGGGCCATGACCTCCCGCTCGCGGTCGGTCAAGGCATCGAGAATACGGGCGGGCGCGGGTACCGCCGCGCGGCCGGCGAACTCGGCGATGAGCCGCCGGGTGACACCGGGAGAGAGCAACGCGTCGCCAGCCGCCACCGCACGGATGCCACGCAGCAGGTCCACCGGCTCGGTGTCCTTCACGAGGAAGCCGCTCGCACCGACCCGAAGTGCTTCGAACACGTACTCGTCGAGGTCGAACGTCGTGAGGATGACGATGCGGACGCCGGACAGCTCCGGGTCGGCGGCTATGCGCCGGGTCGCCTCCAAACCGTCGACATGGGGCATGCGGATGTCCATCAGCACGATGTCGGGGCGGGCGCTCTGGGCCAGCCGGACGGCCGCCGCGCCGTCGCTCGCCTCGCCCACCACCTCGATGTCCGGCTCGGCGTCCAGGAGCGCGCGGAATCCCGCCCGCACGAGGCCCTGATCGTCGGCGAGCAGCACCCGGATCACGGCGTCACCTTACGGCCGGTGGAGTCGGCGAGCTTGCGAGCCGCCCAGTCAGCGGGATCGAGCGGCAGCACCGCCTCCACGCGGAAGCCACCGCCCGGTTGGGGGCCGGCCGTGAGTCGGCCGCCGAGTGCGGTCGCCCTTTCTCGCATGCCCGGGATCCCGTTGCCGGCTCCCGAGCGTGACGCATCATCCACTGTGGACATGAGCGGCCCGTCGTTGTCGACCCGTACCGTGACGTCACGGTCCGACCAGGCGATCGTCACGACGGCCGACGCCGAGGCGCCGGCGTGGCGCCGGACGTTGGTCAGCGCCTCCTGCACGATCCGGTAGGCGGCGCGGTCGACCTCTGCCGGCAACGTGTTCGGCGTGCCTTCCAGGTGGACGTTCACCGGAAGGCCGGCCTCCCGCGCCTGCTCGACGAGCGGGTCGAGGTCGGCGAGTCCCGGCGCCGGCGATCGGGGCGCGGCCTCGTCGGCCGGGTGCAGGGTGGCGAGTACGGCGCGCACCTCCCGCAACGCCTCGGCGCTCGCCTGCTTGATCGCGGTGAACGCCTCGCGGGCCTGGTCGGAGCCGGCGCCGTCCGCACCGTCGGCCCGGGTCGCCTGGCTGTCGAGCAGGTGCAGCGCCACTCCGGCCCGCATGTTGATCAGCGAGAGGTGGTGACCGAGCACGTCGTGCAGTTCCTGCGCGATGCGCAGCCGCTCCTCGCTGGCCTGCCGGCGCGACTGCTCGGATCGCGCGCGGGCGGCCTCCGAGCGGGCCCGGGCCATCTCGGCGAAGTGGGCGCTGCGCACCCGGGCCGCCTCGGCCACCGCCAGCGCCACGGCGGTCCACGCCCCCACCGCCAGCGCGTCCTGAGGGCTGGGCCCGCGCAGCGCGACACCGCCGACCATCACGACGGACACGCTGAATCCCACGTAGGTCAGGTAGGCCGCGACGACCATCACCCAGGCGGCCCACCTATACCGCGACCGGATCGCACCGACCAGAGCCACGATCGCGGCCACGAAGAACGGGCCCTTCGGGTAGTCCAGCAGGGCGTAGGCGAGGGTGGCGAGTAGGGCCCCGCCCAAGGAGACGAGCGGCCACGCCCGCCAGGCGAGCAGGGCGGCCGGCCCCAGCGCCAGCAGCGCGTAGCCGATCCCGTCGAGGTCGCGCGCGTCGAGCTGCCCGCGGGCCGCGAGCGAGGTGCCGATCACCTGGATCAGGCCGATCAGGATCGGCAGGAAGAGCCGGGGTCCGCGCGGACGCTCGCCCCACTGTCGCTCGCCCCACTGTCGCTCGCCCAACGGACGGCCGTCCCAGCGGTGCTCGCCCCACGGCCCC
>Ga0075421_100011716_pt1 | contig 10871 bp, 9 predicted proteins | sample SoiMetdeltSBSDD5_FD_75292 | JGI IMG/M metagenome (GOLD analysis project Ga0075421, IMG submission 75292) | Bulk soil microbial communities from a Populus tree surrounding site in Tennessee, USA - Soil MetaG P. deltoides SBSDD5 | ecosystem: Environmental > Terrestrial > Soil > Tree plantation...
GTCAGGTGCGGCCAGAGGGCCAGGTCCTGAAAGACGAAGCCGATGCCGCGCGCGCTCGGGGGGATAAGATTACGGCCGGTTGCCGCCACGCATTTCCCGCCGATCCAAATCTCACCTTCGTCCGGAGCCTCCAAGCCTGCGATGAGGCGCAACATGGTGGTCTTCCCGCACCCGCTCGCGCCAAGCAGGGCCAGCACCTCACCCTCGGCCACGTCGAGCGAGGCACGGTCAACGACCCTTCGGCCCTCATACCGTTTAGTCACTCCAAGTAGTTTGAGAAAAGCGCCGGCCATCATTCTCTCTGTTGAACCCTACGGTTGAGCGCGCTAAGGAGGACAAGCGGGATGAGGACGATGGCGGTCTGCATTAAGGCGAGGCCCGCTACCTCGCTCGAAGGGGTGTTGGCGATTAGAGTGTAGATGCGAACCGGGAGTGTCGACTCGCCCGGCGGGGCGACGAGCATGGTTGCGCCGAGCTCGCCGAAGGATAAGATGAAGGAGACGACCCAGGCCGCCGCCGCCGCGGTCTTCAGTTGCGGAAAGACGATGCGCGTCAATATGCGCGGCCAACTCGCGCCCGCGACCACCGCCGCTTCCTCTAGTGAGCTCGGCACCTGGCGCGCACCCGCAGCGAGAATGAGCGCGGCGACGGGGGTGAACCGCGCCAGGTAGGCGACGCCGATGATGAGCGGGCTGGTATAGACTTCCCCCATGACCCCCGGTCGATTCCAAAGCCCGATGAGACCGACTCCGACGACCGTGCTCGGGACGGCGAAGATGACGACAAAGGCGAGATCAATCAGGCCGCCGAAGCGCGCTCGTACCCGCCCTCGCGCGTAACCGAGAAAGGTGGCCAGGGCAGTGATCAGCGTGGCGCTGAGGGCAGAAAGGAGGAGGCTATTCAAAATGGCGCCCCGGCCCTTTTGGGCGGCGGCAAAAAGGGGCCGGATCTCACCGGCCTCGCGGGCAAGCACCACGAGCGGCAGTGCAACAAACAGGCAAAGGATAAGGAAGAGCCCGGCGAGAGCCGACACCTCCCACTTTCCGGGCGATAGTTTCAGGCCCGCGTATGCTCCGCGCCGCGCGGTTAAGAGCCTGTCACCGACGACGATCTCTGCGCCAGCGCCAGCCATCAGTGCTACTACGAGGAGCGGCACGGCAAGAACAGTGGCGGCGCCGAAATCATAGAGGGCGGAGAAGGCCGTGAATACTTCGGTCGTATACACGCGCACGCGAAGCAGCCCTGGCACGCCGAACTCCGAGATGGCCAGCACGAACACGATGAGCGCCGCGGCAGTGATGGCAGGGGCGATCAGCGGCAGCGTGATCCGCCACAGCACGCGGGTCCGGGTGGCCACCAGCAACGCCGCCTCCTCAAGCCGGCCGTCCACCCGGCGCGCCGCCGCCTCCGTGGCGAGCATGGGGACCGGGAAAAAAGCGACGCCCATAATGATTGCCGCCCCGGCAAGGCTGTATGTCCAGTCTGAGGGCAGGCCGCGCCCGAAGGCTCGCGCGAGGCTGCCCGCCTCGCCGCCGAGATAGACCCAGGCAAGGGCGAGTACGTAGGGCGGGATGACGAGCGGGATGACCAGCGCCAGCCGCAGCAGTCGTTTGAAGGGAAGTTCGGCGCGCGCCATCAGCAGGCCGAGCGGGGCGCCAATGAGCAGGGCGAGAGCCCCCGCACCCGCTCCCAAGAGCGTGCTGTTCAGGAGCAACTCACGCCGACGGGCGTCGAAGAATAAATGGCGATAATGCCCGGCGCTGAAGCCGCCGCCCGCATCGGTGAGCGAGGCGACCAGCATCCACACCACCGGCAACACACAAAGAATAACGAATGCGACGACCGCGCCCCCGATCAGCGCGCCGCGCGCTGAAGGCCGCGTCCGTGTTAGCCGCAGCAACCTGCCGGGCGCGCTCAATTGTCTGTCGGCGGTGGTCATCTCAGAGCCCGAGGATCGGTTGCAACCGCTTGACCACTTCCTCAACGCGGCTCGCCGCCTTGGCGTAATCGAGCGTCATCGGCTTGAAGGAGCTGACCGGCGGAATGTTCTTCGGCCCCTCGACGCCCGCACGCAACGGGATCTGCACGGCCTCCGACTGCGCGAGCATGTGCTCGACTTCGGGCGAGAGCAGGTAATCAATCAGCTTCTTGCCCGCCTCTGCGTGCGGTGCCCCGGCGATCAATGAAACCATGTTCGGCATCAGCGGGGCGCCCATCCCGTCGCGGTCCGGCAGTGACATCGCCACGGGCAGCTTGTCTTCGAGCGCGACGTTGACGTCGTCCGTATCGGTCAATCCCATCTTCGCCTCGCCCTTCGCCACCAGGTCGCGCACCACCGAGTTTCCCGGCACAATCTGCACGCCGTTAGCTTTCAGTCTGCGGAAGAACTCGTCGGCCTTCTCGTCGCCGAGTTCGGAGTAAAGCGCTGCAACGTGGAACGAGGTCGAGCCGAAGCGCGGGTCGGCGATCGCTACCTGACCTTTCCACTTCGGGTCGGTAAGATCATAGATTGATTTTGGCGCTTCTTCGGGTTTGACCAGCTTCGTGTTGTAGACGATTACGCGGATGCGCGCGGAAAAGCCCGTCCAGAAGCCCTCCGGATCTTTGAAAGTCGCCGGGATGCCTTCGGCATCGGGCGACTGGTAGGGGGCAAGTACGCCGCGTGTCTTCAACACGAGCGTCCTGACCGGCTCGTTCGACCAGAAGACGTCGGCCTGCGGGCGGCTCTTTTCCGCCAGCAGCTTATTGGCCAGTCCCGTGCTCTTGGTCTCTTCGGTGTCATACACGGCGTTCACCTTCACGCTCGCCTTCCGCTCATAAGCGCGCAGGATCGGCTCGGAGAAGACGCGATCTGTCGAGACGTAGACCGTGACCTCTTCCGCTTTCTTGTTCGCGTCACGACTTTCGGGGGCGCCTTGCCGCTGACAGGCGGCGACCGATGCCGTGACGCCGATCAGGAAAGACCAGGCGGCCCGTGTGATTACCTTATGCGCCACTGCTACCTCCCTTGACCGAAGCGGCGATCGGGATGCGGTCGTCAAAATCCGGGCCCCCAGCCGCCGTCATTTTTCTGACTTCAGTCCTTCCAGCAGGACGCGGAGCCTCTCTACCAGCCCGTCGCGGAACTTGTTGTAGTCTTCGCCCACGGGCGGAAGGTCATCCCAGTTCTCGACTCGCACCCCGCCTGCGTAATCGTCGGGCAACTGGCAAAAGGTAATGATGCGCTTGGCGCCGACCAGATCGGCTTTGGATATCTTTTTGGGCGCCGCCTCGCCGGACGCCAGCCCATCGGCCTGCAGCCCCTGCACCGCCTTTGGCGCAATCTCCAGGTCGGGATTTGTCCCGCGGGCAATGGCTCGCAGATTTAGATGTTCCTCTTCAGCCAGCTTATTGAAGTGGGCGGCCGCCACGACGCTCTTGGCCGCCCCGTGCTCGCACACGAAAACAATCACTGGTGTTTGTTCGGCTTTCTTTCCGTCACCTTGCTTCCGTCCGCTAACAGATTGATTGAAGGTTAAAGCCGCAAGTAATATCGCCAGATAAACCACGGTCCGCTTCATCACCATCTCTCCCTTCACGATCGGCTGCAGAGAGCCGCTCATAGCATTTTGATCTGCAGGTCGTCAAAGTAGGTCACTGAATCGGCCTTCGTCCAGAGGCCCACCTTGCCGGCCTCGCCGAACGTCGCGTCCTCCACCTCAAAGAGTTGCGCGCCGTTTAACCAGACGGCGAAGAGATTGCCCTTGGCCGTGACGCGCAGCGCGTTCCACTGCCCGGCCGGCACCTTGACCTGCTTGCCGTAGGTGCGCCCCGAGCCCTTGAGCGGCAGGTCTTCGCGCTTGCCGTTCTGCACCTTGTAAAGCACCACGTTGTTTTCGAGCGCGTTGGCCCGCACGATGTAGTAATTGTCCTTGTCGCGATAGCGCCAGACGACGCCTGCCGCCTGATCCTTTTTGCCGGAGACGGCCTTGAACTTCACGCTCACGTCCACGTCCCTCGCCGTGACGCCGTCATAGACGCAGACCGGGAAGCGGTAACTCGTCGCGTCGGCGTCGGTCTGCGCGAGCACATAGCCCTGATTCGGCGCGCCGTCGTCTTTCATCACCACCCAGACCCCGGCCTTGCCCTGCCCGGTCAATGCGGCCGAGAAGCCCTTCGGCGGCGCGCCGACATTGTCCTTGTTGAAGTCGATCGTCTGTGCCGCCGCGGTCAGCGCCGCGCCCGGCAGCAGGCAGCAGCAGAAGGCGTAACCGACAAACCTCATGGCATATTCTCCTTTTAGAACTCGACGCTCCAGGTGATGTGAAATCGCCCGTTCACCGCGTCATCGTTGAAGGAAGGCCGGTTCTTGAACTGATAGTCAAAGGCGACGCGCGAGGACTCCCCCGTCCGGCGGAAATAGCCGAAGTTGAAGGCACGCACGTTGTAGCCTGCGACCGGGTCGCGGTTGAATTGATCGTAGCGCGCGTAGACGTGGTCCTTTTCGGTCAACCGCAACGTGGCGAACAATGCGCCGCCCGCTGATTTAGCGCCGGGGCGGAAGGACGGGGCAAAATCGGGCTCAATGCCGAGCAGCGTCGAAGGCGTATTGCCCGCCATCAATTCTCCGCGCAACCCGAGTCGCCCGACGGCGTATTGAAAGTCGACCCCGATCAGATTCTCGTCGTTGTCGCCGGTCACTCCGGCGGGCAAAATCTGCTTGCCCAGCTGCGCGGAGATGCCGAGAGCAAGTCTCGGGCGGTCAAAGAGCTTGCGCACGCGCACGATGTAGTTGGCTTGCCGGTTGTTGTCGGCAAAGAAGCGGTTCCCGTTGAAAGCGCCGAGGTAGTAGCGCACGCCTTTGAGCGGCGTGAAGTTCAGGTTGCCGAAGAGCATCACGCCGCGGTCGCGCTGCCCTGGAAAGAAATACCCGGCGAACATCCCGCGCTCCGGCGATTCGCGCACGGCGCTCGATTGCTGGATGTCGAAACCGAAGGGCTTGATGAACTGTCCGACGCGAAACACGGCGTGGTCGTTCAGGTAGTATTCGACGAAAGCGTCGTTGACCAGCTCTTCCGGGCTGCCTTCGAGCGCCGGGTGAAACTGAATCTCCAGCCCCGCGCCGATGCGATCCGTGACCCTGCCGGCCCAGCGCGTCTCGATCCGCGTCATGCTGAAGTTCGGCTCGAACTCACCGCCGGCGTCGCGGATCGGCAGCGCCGAGTAGCGCGTTTGGATGAAGATCTCCGGCTTCGCGCGCAACGCCTCCTCGCGCTCGCTGCCGCCCATCCCCGGCTCGATCACTCGCCCGACGAACTCCGGAACGGCAGGTTCGGCCCGCTGCTGCGTCTGCGTAGTTGCCGTCGCTTGGATCGCCGCCTGCGCGCCCGCCCAGTCACCGCCGCCCTTGATCTTCTCGACCTCGGCGCGGAGCGCCTGCACCGTTTGGCCCAATTGTTCGAGCTGGCGCGTGGCCTGCTCCAGCTTCCGCTCCAAGTCGCTGATTCTGCCCGGCGACTCCTGTGCCCCGACCGGGATCGCCAGGACGGCCACGAGCAGCAGAACGGCTCTCACGTTCATTGAACTGCCTCCCTCGCCTAGGATCACGCCGCTTCCCGTCTGACCGCTTGCTCCCGCGAGCTGACCCAGAAAGTCGCTAGGCCGATCAGTCCCACCGCGCCCGCCGCGCGCAGCGGCAGTCGCGGAGAATGCGCCCACAACAACCCGCCAACGACGCCCGCCGGGACGATCAGCAGGTTGCGGATCGTGTAATAGACGCCGACCACACGCGCCCGCTGGGCCGGGTCGGCCAGATCAACGATGAAGGCTTTGCGCGCCGGCTCGCCCACCTCCTTCAAGCCGCCGATGACAAACGCGGCGATCAGCGCGGAGGAGCCGTCCGCCCACTGCACGGCCAGCGGAAAGAGCCCGAAGAAAAGAAACGTGAGCGCGATCAACGGCCGCCGCCCGGCCAGATCGGCCAGTCGCCCCGAAGGTAGGTACATGACGAGCGCGACCGCCTGCTGCAACGCGTAAAGCAGCCCGTAAGCCGCCGCCGAGTATCCCAGTACGCCCGTGACATAGAGCACGATGAAAGCCGCCGCGACGCCTTCGCCGAAACGCACCAGGCATTCGGCCACGAGCAGCCGCTTCAACCCCGACGGCAGGCGCGCAAAGATCACTCTCGCCGGCAATCTCCCAAAGCTCTGCGCCGGGGTCGTCTGCTCGCGGTAGCCGCGCCGTTGGGCGTAGAGGACGGCGAGCGCCAGCAGCAGCGTAACTGCCGCTGCGACGCGCACGCCCGAGACCACGCCCAGTGACGCGATGAGCAACCCGCCGAGCGGCGCGCCGATCACGCGCGGCAGCCGCACCAGGACCGACTGCACGCTGAAGGCCATCGCCCGCCGCCCCTGCGGCAGTGCATCGCCGATGACGGCAAAGGTGACGGGAAAGGCCCCCGCCTTCCAGGCCATGGCGAGCGCCAGGCCGGCGAAGACCACCGCCCAGTGCTGGGCCAGCGCGTATAGCGCGTATCCGCAGGCCGCCGTCACTGTAAAGAGCATGAGCGCGCGTTTGCGCCCGAATCGGTCGCCCGCCCAGCCGCCCGGGTATTGGTAGAGCCCGTCGAGCAGATCTTTGAGCGACGAAAACAGCCCTACCGCCACCCCGCCCGCGCCGAGCGCGGTCAGGTATTTCGGCAGGTAGCTCTGCCAAAGTTCTTCGCCCAATCCCAGCCCGAAGATGCTCAGCCCCAGCACGGCCAAGTTGCGGTTGAGGCCGAGGTATACGCGCGCTGCTGTCAGACGTCCGGATCTCACCACATTCGTCGGCCTGGTCACCCGCGCATCGCGGCATAGGCCGAGCGGCCTCCCGTGAAGCGGCGGTTGATCTCTTCCCAGTTGACGTTCTGCATAAAGGCGTCGACGTATTTCGCCGCCGCGGCGCCATAATCGATGTGATAGGCGTGCTCATACATGTCCATCGCGAGCAGCGGCCTCGAGAACGGGGCGTTGTGCATGTGATCCCACGACCAGTAGTTGTGCAGCTCGCCGGTGTGGAGGTTGAGCGCAAAGATGACCCAGCCCGACCCGCCGCCCAAGGCATTGCCGGTCCGCTTGAACTCCGCCTCCCACTGCTCGTAACCGCCCCAAGCCTGCTTGATTGCGCCGAGCACGTCACCCGCGGCCTTGCCGTCGCCGCCGAGGTTGCCGAAGTAGATCTCGTGGAGCACGACCGAGCCGGTGCGCACCAGCTCCTCGCGCTTCAGGTCGCCGTAGATGTAAGCCGGCAACTCCTTCTCCTTGAGCATCGCATCAAGGCGCTGCTCGACGGCGTTGAGCGCCCTGACCGCACCCCCATAGTTATTCTCCCAGTGCGAGCGGATGAGCCTTTCGGAAAGCCCTTTGAGCTTGGCCGGGTCAAACGGCAAAGGCCGTGGCTGGTGCTGGCCGCGGAAGGCCGGGGCCGCGCCGGTCGCCTGTGTTTGCGCCCCGGCCTTTGTGATGCCGGCCAACGATAGACCGGCCCCGGCGGTGATGATTGTTCCCACCGCTTCCCGTCTTGAAACATTCATTGCTGGTCCCTTTCGTCGAGTAACTGAAATTCAATCTCCGCCAATGCTTTTACGGGGCAGCGACACGCGGAACCGGCTGCCCCTCCCCTCCTCACTTTCGACCGCCACTTGACCGCCGTGCGCCGTGACGATCGACTGCACGATGGCCAGCCCCAGCCCGGCGCCTCCCATCCGCCGCGAGCGGGCCTTGTCCACGCGGTAGAAGCGCTCAAAGACATGCGGCAAAGCCTCGTCCGGAATGCCGGCGCCGTTGTCTTCGACCTGCAGTATCGCGTGACCGTTTTCGGCCCGGACGTTGACCCTGACCGCGCCGCCTTCCGGCGTGTACTTGATGGCGTTGTCCACCAGGTTGACGATCACCTGCTTGATCCGCGCGGGGTCGCCCTCAATCAGAACCACCCCGTTCACCTCAACGCCGAGCTCTACCTTCTTGTCTACGGCCAGTAGCCGCATCTGTTCGGCCGTTGCCGCGGCGAGTTCGGCCAAGTCAAATCTGACCCGCTCCACCCGCGCCTCGCCCACGTCGAGCCGCGAGATCGCCAGCAAGCTCTCGACGATCCTTGACAGGCGTTCGGTCTCCTCTAGAGAACTACCCACCGTGTCACGCACCTCGCCGTCCAGGCGTGGGTTCTGAGCGATCGCCTCCAGCTCTCCGCGCAGCACCGTCAGCGGCGTGCGTAACTCATGTGAAGCGTCAGCGGTGAAACGGCGGATGTACTGGAACGACTCCTCGAGCCGCGCGATCATCCGGTTGAGGCCGGCGGAGAGACGCTCCAGCTCGTCGCCGGTCTCGGCGGAGGGCAGGCGCTGGCTCAGGTTACGCGATGTGATCCGCTCGGCGCTCCTGGTGATCTCGTCCACGGGCCGGAGCGCTCTCCGCGTGAGCAGGTACCCGCCACTGACGGCCACGGCCACGGTGAGCGGCAGCCCTAGCGCGAGAGCCAGCAACAGGCCGCGCAGTACGTTTTCAATCGAGTCGTAAGGCGCGCCCATCTCGACCAGGAAGCGACTGCCGTCGCGGGCCGTGAACGGGAGATCGTAGATGAGTAGTTCGCCCCCGCCCGGCAGGTGCTCCTCGCGCGCGGCGGCGCGCCATGACGGGGGCGGCACAACGGGAACCTGTTCCGGGTCGAACCTTCCGTTAAGTGGTCTTCCCGAAACGTAGAGCGCGCTGCCGTCGACGCGCGTCACGCGCACGAAATGATCGTTCTTCTCTGGCGCGAGGTGCTCGTTGATCTCGGCAACCACGTAGCCCTCGCCGCTCGTCTGTACGTCGAACAGGAAGCTCTCGCCGATCTGCCGCGCCTGGCGTGCAAGCGCCTCCGTCAGCGAGCGATTCAGGTACCGGGCGAGGCCGAGCCACGTCAAGGCGGCGAAGAACAGGAGCAACCCGGCGAGCAGCCCCGCGTACCAGACCGTCAACCGAAAGCGGATCGAGCGCGTGTTCATTACTCCTCGCCCTCACCGACGACGTAGCCGACGCCTCGCACCGTGCGGATGAGCTTGCGCTCGCGGCCTTCGTCAATCTTGTTCCGCAGGTGGCGCACGTGAACGTCGACAATGTTCGTCGCCCCGTCGAAGCTCTGGTCCCAGACGTGCTCGATAATCATGGTGCGCGACAGTACCCGCCCGGCGTTGAGCATGAGGTATTCGAGCAGCCCGTACTCCTTAACCGTTAGCTCGACCCTCCGTCCCGCGCGCTTAACCTGCTGCGTGAGTCGATCGAGTTCAAGGTCGGCCACGCGAAGCACGTTCGAGCGGCTCACTGCGCCGCGCCGGAGCAGTGCCTTGATGCGAACGAGCAGCTCGGCGAAGGCGAATGGCTTGGTCAGGTAGTCGTCCGCCCCGAGCTCGAAGTGCTCGACCTTGTCGCCGAGCGCGTCACGCGCCGTCAGGATCAACACAGGCACCTGTTGGCTATCCTGCCGGATCCGGCGCAGCACCTCCGTGCCGCTCATCCCGGGCAACATCAGGTCAAGAACGACCAGGTCATATCGATAGGTGGTCGCCAACCCTATGGCTTGAGGGCCATCTGGCGCGACATCAACGGCGTACCGTTCCGCCTCCAGTCCGCGTCGAACGAACCGCGAGACTTTCTCCTCGTCCTCGATCAAAAGCAGGCGCATATCGACCCTCGCCATGAAGGATACCCGGGCAGCATTAAGGGAAAATGAATGCCGGATGAATAATACTTCAGAATTGAGGGGCGGCAGGAAAAGGAACGGGTTAAATCCCACTGAGTGTGTGAATCGCGGCCGTTGACGGCATCGGCCTTTGTGTGGTCCTCATCGTGATGGATCGAATCACCGATCAGGAGGGCCACGACGATAACCGACGAGTCGAGGGTGGGATTTAAGGACTTGCTGCCCAAGGCCGAGGTTGACCGCAACACGGATTTCTCGCGCCACGGCGCATGATTGCTCCCGCTGGCCTTAATGGGGCTCCGGTTCTACCAGCACCTACAGGCGGGCAGACGCCAGCGTACCCCCGGGAGCAAGGACTACCGCAAAGGCTACCACGAGCGGGAGTGGGGAACTCGGGTCGGCAGGATCGACCTCAAGGTTTCGCGGGCGCGCGACCATCGCTATTACGTCCGCTCGAGCGTGGGGACTTTTGTGGGGACTCCCTACACTCACCGAGCATCACCGAGTATCGAGCGTTTCGATAAGCCCCTTATTTTCAACGCGGTGATGCTCGGTGGTGCTCGGTGCTATATGCTGTTTTAGAACTGCAAAACCTTTATGCGCCGGTTCGACTCCGGCCGCCGCCTCCAATTTAGCCAATAATTTGCAAACTTAGAGGGAGTCGTGTTTTTGAGTTCCGACGGCGAACTCTTCAATTTCCGGTGGCTATGGTTCCGACGTCTGACTGCTAGGCGCTCGTTCTGCGTGGGGGATAGCACTCAAGTAATAATAAATGGCCTGGAGATCACGATCGCTCATCTTGCCGTAAACCGGCCACGGCATGACCTGCAACAGTGGGCTGATCTGAGGATGGCGGTTCTTGGTGTCTACGCCAGTGCGCATGGTCGCGATGAACTCTCCCAAGGTCAGCCCGGCCGGGAGATTGCCCCGGTCAGGATTTGGCGTGATGTTGCGCGAAGTGAAGGGGCCAAACATCATCCCCCCCGCCAGGTAATTCGCCGTATTGACCTGCTCCGGCTGGCCGCGGAACGGATCCCCTCCCGGGGCGTAGGGCGGGTTCGTGTGACAGTCGTTACAGCCGCCAGTGGCGTTGACGAGATAGCTGCCCAAGCCGATGAGGATGCGTGTCCTTCCAGCTCCTCCGTTGACCGGGACCGGCGAAATGGCGAAGCCGA
>Ga0075421_100011718_pt1 | contig 10870 bp, 12 predicted proteins | sample SoiMetdeltSBSDD5_FD_75292 | JGI IMG/M metagenome (GOLD analysis project Ga0075421, IMG submission 75292) | Bulk soil microbial communities from a Populus tree surrounding site in Tennessee, USA - Soil MetaG P. deltoides SBSDD5 | ecosystem: Environmental > Terrestrial > Soil > Tree plantation...
GCCGGCACCGAGGCTGCGGATCACCGCCTGGTCGTCGGCGTGCATGGTGAGCATGACGATGCGCAGGCCTGGCCAGGTGCGCTTGAGCGTCGTACCGAGCTCGATGCCGTCACCGTCCGGCAGTTCGAGATCGAGCACGGCTACGTCCGGCTCGGTGGTGATGGCACGGGCCTCCGCGGCGGTCCGTGCTGCCGCGACGAGCTCGAGTCCGTCCTCGGACTCGACCAGAGCCGAGAGCCCCGACAGCACGATCGGGTGGTCGTCGACGACCATCACCTTCGTCATGCTGCTCCCTTCGTCGGCAGCTGCACGTGGAGCAGGACTCCGCCTTCGTCGTGCGGTCTCACGGCCAGCGATCCGCCCAGCTGTTCCGCCCGCTGCTGCAGCGACGTGAGTCCGACGCCCGGGGCGATCGGGCCACCGACTCCGTCGTCCCGTACGTCGACGGCGACGTGGCCGGCGACGGTCGTGGCGACCCGGACCGCGACATGGCTCGCCCGGCCGTGGCGCAGTGCGTTGGTGATGCCCTCGGCCACGGAGCGATAGACGGCGACGGTCACCTCGCGGGGCAGCGGATGCTCGACGGCGATCTCCAGCTCGACCTGCCGGCCGTCGCCGTCGAAGGTCGCGATCAGCCGTTCGAGTGCTCCGGCCAGGTCGGAGTCGTGAAGGGCCAACGGGGTGAGCCCGGAGACGATCCGGCGGAGGTCTCCCCTTGCCTCGGCCAACTCCGGGGCCAGCGATTCCAACAGCGGCGTGGGGCTCCGGCGCAGCTCGGCCTGGACCCGCATGCTCATACCGGCCAGTACCGGGCCGAGGCCGTCGTGCAGGTCGCCAAGGATGCGTGCCCGCTCGGCGTCCCGCTCGCGGGCGACATCCTGGCGGGCGTGCTCGGCCTCGACGGCCAGCCCGACCGCCCGGCAGACGAGCGCGACGGTCGGCAGCAACTGCTCGACCAGGCGCGCCTGACGCGGCTCGGGTCCCTCCGGGTCGTCGGGGTTGAGCAGCAGCGTGCCGACCCGGTCGCCGCCGACCAGCAACGGATGATCGACCCAGCCGGGTGGAACGTCGGGGCTGTCCATACCCAGCACCAGCGTCACCTCGGGGTGGCCGCTGGAGGCGGCCACCATCTCGGCGGCCTTGGCGAGCAGCTCGCGCGGGTCAGTGAGGTGGTGCAGGTCAGCGGTGATGGAAGCGACATCGGCGGGGGTCAGGGTTCCGGTGCCATAGCGGCGCGCGAGCCACGACCGCCGCCACCAGGCCGCCGCCGGCCATGCCAGCGCGGTCGACATCACGGCGGCGAAGGCAGCAGTGGGGACCGGAGCGGGGATGCCAGCGCGGGTGCCGGCCAGTCGCACCACCACACCCACCGCTGCACCGATCGCCAAGATCAGCGCCACCGCGACGACATCGACGAGCGGCTCGTCGACGGGCCGGAACTCGGACGCGATCGTCAGCCGCGTAACGAGACCGGCGAGCGACCACATGCCCAAGGTCAGTACGACGGCCTCCGCGCGCGCGTCGAGCGTCGAATCAGCCACCACGACCGTGCCGACCACGACCGCGGACCACACCAGGAGCCAGAACAGCCGGCGGCGCTGGGTACGCCCAGGGGCATAGCCCATCGCCCAGGCGAGCAGCACCAGCGTAAGGAGCACGACCACGACGTCCGCCGCACGCCACAGGTCCTCGACTCGGCTCCAGACCGTGTCGCCCGCCGTCGGCAGCGCGATCACCACCATCGCTGCCGGGACGAGGGCAAGCGCCGCGAGGGCCCAGCCAACGCGCGGCTCCGTGCCCCGATCGAGCAGGAGTGCAGCCGCAACCCCGAACGCCGGCCACCCCGCGCCGTACAACGCGCCCGTCGAGACACTCGAGCCGGCGAACCCCGCCAGCAGAGGCAGGGCGCCGAAACCGGTCGCGACAGCCGCGACGACCACGCCCATGGACGCGCCCCGCGCACTGGCAACAGCGGTGCTCACACAGACATGATGTGCCAAGCGGGCGCGCTTGGGACCTCCGCGGGACCTCCGCGGGATGTCTCGGGACGACGCGGGACAGCGCGGGACGCCGACGTCCTCGCCGACGGGACACCGACAACGGCACCGTGGGCGAGGGGTGGTCCCGGACCAGCCGGGTCTCCGCAACCAGGGAGGTCACCATGACCACGGAAACGACCAGAGCCACCGACCGCCGGCTGTCCCCGGCCGTCCTCGTCGGCGGCACCTTCGCCCTGACGACGCTGCTCAGCATCGCCTTCCACGTCGGCGAGATCCTCTTTACCGACCACGACCCGCACGCGCCCGAGGGGCCGATCGCGAGCATCGAGAGCGTCGCGGTGGTGGGCGGCATCGGGCTCGCCCTCGCGCTGGCGATCGCCGTTCCGCTCTCCCACGACCCGCAGCGGGCCAAGGTCGGCGCGATCGTGCTCGGAGCTCTCGCGATCATCACGCTGCCGGTGTTCTGGTCCGGCGCACCGGCGACGCTCGGCGCCTCAGCCGCGTGGCTGGGCGGGCTAGCACGCGGAAGCCACCCCCAGGCCGGCGCAGCCCGCGGCTTCGGCATCGTCGGGATTGTGATCGTCGTCCTCGAGATCGTCGCGACCGTGTTCGGCGGGGCCGCCGGTCGGTTGTTCGGCTGAGGAGGGGTCATGACTCTGCGCAGGACGATCCTCACGATCGCCGCCACGCTCGCGGCCTCCGCAGGGGAAACGCTGGTGTCGACCTGAGCTGTGGCGGCGTCCTGCCCGGACTCGTGGTGTTCGTCGAGCCCTCGCCGGCCATCGAACAGGGCGGCGGCAACGTGCTCGCGCAGAACCCGAAGACCTACCTGGACTGCACCGTCTCCCTCACCCCCTGGTGGAGGACGGGTTCACGGTCACCGTCAACGGCACCGTCACCGGCATCCTCAACCCGCCTGGAGCCAACACCTGAGCACGGCCCACCCGTCGCCGGCCCACTCGACGTCGACTCCCTGCAGCAGCGGTGTCTGCTCGCGACAAGGAGCCTGCGAATCGCGAGCCGGCCCGCCTGACCACCAAGACACCAAACATGTCGCAGACACACAGTCGCAGACACACAAAGGAGACAGCTCATGAAGGTCCGCACCAACCCCGCGCGCAATGTTGCCACCGTCGCTGCCAGCCTCGCGCCGTCACAGCGGCCATGGCAGCCATCGCCGGCCCGGCCGCCGGCGCAGTAGACAGGACACTCGCGCAAGCACAGGCCGCAGGCCGGGACTGCAGCCCCTGATCCTGATCGGCGGCCACTACCACTACTCACCCCTGGGTCGGCCGTCCTTCGGTGACATCATCGCGGGCACGGACGTGCCCAGCGTCGAGCATTAAGTGTTCGAGCCCGACGGCAGCTTCGCCGGTACGGAGATCCTCATCCGCGCCGATCTCTTCGCCGGCCAACCGTGCCCAACCGATCAGTGGCTGCCCGTCCCTCCGTTCGGACCGGTCGAGTACTACGCCTGTCACCACTTCAGCTTCACGCCTAGAGCGGCGGCGCGGCGTGCCGCGCCGGCTTGCGAGTTCTCGAACTCCTCGGCCACTACGCCGCCGCAGCGCGCTGACCGGCAACCCCACCGAACCTCCGGCCCTGGGTTCCCCGGGCAGGGTACGCGGCGACATCCGGACATGTCGCAACTGGTGAGGTGGTTGACGCTACCTGCCGCGCCCTGGGCACTAGTGGAATGGAGATCTCACAACCTGGACCGGCCGTTTCCGGTGTCGTCGTCGCCACGTCTCGCGTGCTGCGGTTGGCCGTCGCGGCCTACTTGGCTCGGTTCAAGGGCCAGTCTCGCGTCCATACCGAGTCCGACCTGCGGGGATATCTGGTGTGGTGCGAGCAGCGGGGTCTGGACCCGCTGGAAACGAGCCGGCCACACGTTGAGCTCTACCTCCGCTGGCTCCAAGAGGTGCGCCGGTACCGGCCATCGACGGTGTCGCGCCGCTTGTCGGTCGTGGCCGGCTTCTACCGGACCTGCGTGATCGACGGTGTCCTTGAGCACTCCCCGGCCGAGTACGTCCGCCGTCCCCCCGTGCCAGCCGACTCCCCGACCCTCGGGTTGACGCACCTGCAGTTCGAGGCCATCCTGACCGCCGCGAGGCAGTCACCCAACCGGTGCGACTTCGCCCTCGTCACAATGCTGGGCCTACTCGGACTGCGGATCTTCGAGGCCACCGGCAGCGACATCGACGACCTCGGCGAACAACACGGCCACCGCGTTCTGCGCGTCCACGGCAAGGGCGACAAGACCGCCCTCGTGCCGCTTCCCCCGGCCGTGAGCCGCGCCATCGAACGCGCCATCGACAACCGCACCACCGGACCCATCCTGCTGACCTCACGCGGCACCCGGATGGACCGCCACTGCGCCACCCGCCGACTGCGACACCTCGCCGACCACGCAGGCGTCACGCTGCCCCGGATGCACCCACACATGCTCCGACACACCTTCGTCACCACCATGCTCGACGCCGGCGTCGACCTGCGCGACGTACAAATCGCCGCCCGCCACGCCGACCCCCGCACCACCATGCGCTACGACCGCGCCCGCACCAACCTCGACCGCCACCCCAACTACACCCTCGCCGCCTACACGGCCTCAGCCACCTGACAGGTCATCCGGTACTGCCGAATTGAGGACGTTGGGTCGCGAGAACGGGGGGAGTAACACCCGGGGTTACGGCTTGGCGTTCGGTGCGGCTATTCGTCGTCTTCGCCGGGCTGGGTGGACTTTCTCCGCTCAAGCAGCCAGTGGATCTCGTGGGTGGTCGGGTGTCGCCACTCGCGCATCCGGTACTCGAAACCCGGGAGCAACACGATCGGGATCGGATCAGGGGACGCCGGAGCGACCGCCCCCACCACGATCTTCGCGTCGGTCGGGATGAACGGGGACTCCGCGGGGATGGGTGCGGTCACGATCTCTACTGGTTCTCCATAGGGGCGCGCCATGGAACCGAAGTGTAGCAGGCGCCGCTCCAGTAGACATCTTTAGAGGCGATTTAGTGATCCTATAGAAGCCTGATAGAGTACCGATCAGGTCGCACGCAACGAGCGCGCTGATCACAACGAACACCAAGGAAAGAGACACACACCATGCGCAAGCTCGTCCTCGGCCTCGTGGCCGCCACCGCAGTGGCCGCACCGATCGCCATGGCCGCCTCCTCGGCCAACGCCGCCACCACCGACGCCAATGGCGTCGTCACCGTCACCAAGGGCGACGTCCAGGCCGCGATGGGCTGGAACAACGACCAGTTCCAAGCCCTCGCCAGCACCGTCACCTTCACCGGCAGCAGCAGCGTCACCGGCTACGGCGACGAGACCCACATGATCAAGAGCCCCACCGGTGAGTGGCACGACTACGGCTACTCCAATGTGACCGGCAGCATCAGCAAGCCCGAGGACTGCCAGTGGGCCACCGCGTGGGGCTTCGAGGGCGACGTATGGCAGCCCGCCAAGGCCACCGTCACCGTCACGCCGGTGAAGAACTCGCAGCAGAAGATCACCGGCTGGACCGTGGCCAGCACCGGCTACTCGACCACACGTTCCAACCACGTCTGGTGCGACATGGGCGGGGAAATGGGCGGGTACGACCGCACGACCACCGAGTACTTCGACGGGGGCTCGCTCGCCTCGGTGCAGGTGAACGGCAAGAACGTGGCCGTGACCCCGTACGTGGCCCCCACCGCCTGATCCACCCGCATCACCGCAACGCCCCCGGCCCGCAAGGGTCGGGGGCGTTAGCAGGCCCCGCAGCGGGGCCTACTGCCGCTGCCGCGCCCGCCGGGCGCGGCAGCTCCACTTCGACGCCACAGGAGGCGACGCATGAGCACGACCCCGAAGGACCCGAACAACCGACAGCCGAAGCCGCAGGACGGCCGGCCGTTCCCGCCCTACTACCCGCAGCAGCCGCCGGTCCAGCAGGGCTGGCACCAGCAGGCCCCGCCGTTCGCACCGCAGCCCGGCATGGCGCCGCCCGGCTGGCAGCCGCCGAAGCGCAAGCACACCGTCCGCAACGTGATCCTCATCAGCGTGGTGAGCCTGGCCGGGCTGGGCATCATCGGCGGCGCACTGAACAGCGGCTCGACCGCCAAACCGGCCGCCGACGCGGCCATCCCGCCGCCGAGCTCGAGCGCACCCGCGCCGCGGCCGTCCGCGGAGCCCACGCCGACGCCCGAGGCGAAGCCGACGCCGCCGCCCGCGCCGAAGCCGGCACCGAAGCCGGCACCCGAGACACCCGCTCCAGCCGAGAAGCCGAAGCTGAGCGTCAGCCAGGAGCAGGCGATCGAGTCCGCCGAGAGCTACCTCGACAGCGGCGACTTCTCCAGGAAGGGCCTGATCAACCAGCTCAAGTTCGAGCAGTTCACCACCAAGGAGGCCACGTACGCCGTCGACCACATCGAGGTCAACTGGACCGCCGAGGCCGACGCCAGCGCGGCGCACTACCTCGAAACCGGGTCCTTCAGCCACGCGACGCTGATGAACCAGCTCCTGTTCGAGGGCTACACCAAGGCCCAGGCGGCGCACGGCGTCAAGAGCGTCGGGCTCTGAGACCATGCAGCAGCTGACCGAGCGGGAGGCGGTCGACCGGGTGTGGTCGGCCGCCGCCCGCGCGGGCCACCCGCGGCTGGCCGCGGCGCTCCGCGCGATGGCGGAGCGGATGGCCGCCGAGCTTCGCCGTACCCACGGCATCCGCTACGTCCACGGCTGCTACAGCCTTGGCGACGACCAACTGTGGGGCGTGATGCGCGCCCGCAAGGGCGGCGACCACACCCTCGCGGCCGTCAAGTCGATCCGGGTTGCACGCCCAGACGGCGCCCCGATCTACATCATCTGCGACAACCTGTCGGCCAACACCACCCCGGCGATCTGGGCCAAGCGGAACAAGGTCGAACTGGTGCTGACCTCGACCAGCGCCTCCTGGGCCAACCCGATCGAGGCCCAGTTCGGGCCGCTGCGATCGTTCACGATGGCCAATTCCAACTACCCCAACCACAGCGTGCTCGCCCGCGAGATGCAGGCGTACCTGCGCTGGCGCAACGCCAACGCCCGTCACCCCGACGTCCTCGCCGCCCAACGCCGCGAACGCGCCCGCATCCGCACGAACGCCAACAACGCTGGGGCCGACCACGGCCAAGGGCAGCCTGACCACGGGCCCCGGTGAACGTATGTGGTCAGCGCAGGCCGGCGCGTTCGTCGTCACCCTGCCGCCGAAGTAGCGGCGCTCAGCTGTACAGCGTGCCCTCCTGGACGAAGCACAGCTCGTTGCCCCATGGGTCGGTCACATAAATGAGCGCGCCCCCCAGGGCCGCTCTACCACGTCGCCCGCGGCTGCCCGTGTACCTGGAACGGCGGCAGCATGTTGAGCGACTTCGCACGCGTGTGGACTTTGTCGATGTCTTCCACCGCGAAGTAGATCGATTTCGGTCCCGGTGTCGGCCGCATGCCGCCCTCCGTGACGTCGAGCACCGCGAGTACGACGCCGCCGCAGTCGAAGTAGTGGCGCGCGCCGGGATGCCGGCGCCCCGGTGTGCCGAGCCACGCAACGCCGTGAACGCGCCCGCATCCGCAAGCGAACGTCAATAACGCTGGGGCCGACCCGGGCCGGAGCAGCATGACCGCGTCCCCTGTGTACGTATGTGGTCAGCGCACTAGCTCGCACGGACATGCCGCGGAGAGTGAAGGGTGACCATGTCGATGAGGGCGTGGGCTGTGTCGTGGTTCAGATGCCGAGGGCGACGGCGGTGCCGACTGCGATGAGGACGACGCCGCTGATGCAGCTGAGCAGACGCTGGGCTTTCGGTCGGGAGGCGACGTTACGGCCGCGGGAGACCAGCCAGACAAAGAGTAGGTACCAGCTGGCTGTGACGATCGACCATACGGCGCCGAGCCCGAGAGTGCGCCAGAAGGCGTCGGTAGCGGTGGTGGCGAAGGCGGGGAGCAGCGAGATGGCGAAGACGCCTGCCTTGGGGTTGCCGAGGTTGGTCGCGAGGCCTGCGAGGTACGCGCTCTTGCGGTTGCGGGAATCGGCCGGCGCGTCGCCACTGTGTGCCTCGGTGTTGTTTCGGGTGGCTGTCCAGAGTGTGCGCAGACCAAAGTAGGCCAGGAACGCTCCGCCCGAGCCGAGCAGGACCCGGTACACGGTTGGGTCGGCCACGACTGCAGCGGATAGGCCCGCGGCCGCGGCTACCGCCCAGATCAGGAGTCCGGTCGACGTGCCGAGGATGGTGGCGACGGCAGCCTGCGGGCCGCGGGCGAGGGTCTGCCTGAGCATCAGGGCCTGGCCCACTCCAGGCAGCATCGCGAGCAGCCACGTGGTGATGATGAAGCTGATAAGCATCTGACCTCCTCGATCGACTCAACGGTCGCTCGGACTCGGAGTGCAGAAAAGTTAGGTGAAGCGTGATTGTATGAAGAATTGTGAAGACAGACGTGGCGGACCAACTTCTGCTGCTCGCCCTTGTCGAGGACTACGGGACCTTGGCGGCCGCGGGTGAGGTTCTCGGCCTGACTCCGCCCGCGGTTTCGCAGCGCCTGGTGCGGGCCGAGACGTACTGGCAGGCGCGGCTGGTCGAGCGCGGCCCACGCGGAGCAGCGCTCACCGAAGCCGGCGCCGCACTGGCCCACCACGGGCGACGCATTCAACGAGAGGTCGAGGATGCGCTCACCTCCTTCCCGGCGTACCGGCAAGGCCTCGTGCAGCGACTGCGCGTCGGAGCCTTCCAGGCAGCAGCACTTCACCTGCTCCCGCCGGCCATGACCGCGCTACGGCACCAGGTCGCCGACGTCGACCTGTCCGTGATCGACATCCAGTCCACCGATGCCATCGATCTGGTCTCGCGAGGTGACCTCGACCTCGCCGTACTGGCCTCCTGGGACACCCCTCCGACGCCAGCACCACACCTGCACCTGAACGCCATACTTGACGACCCGATGGTGGTCACCTTCGCCGACGACCACCCACTCGCCGGCAGCCCCCGGCCGGTGTCCCTCAAGACCCTCGCACACGAGTCCTGGGTCGTCATCCGCGGCGGCACCGCCGCCAGGCACCAGTTCGACAGAATCACCCACGAAGCAGGCTTCGAACCCCGGATCAGATTCGAGACCGAGTCCTACGACGTCGCCCAAGCCCTAGTCGCCACCGGATACGGAGTCGCCCTGGTCTCACGCATGGCCCTACGCTCCGATCCCGGCCTCGCGCACCGGCCCCTGCGGCACCGCCGAGCCCATCGCACCGTCCACACCCTCACACCCGCGACCGACCGCGTCACACCACTCGCCACAACATTCAAGAAACTACTGGTCGCCGCCGCAGCAGACCTGCGCTAGCCCACCAAACGTCCGGATCTGCCGCTGTTGGTGAAGCGCGCATGCCGATGATGGACGTACGAGTCACACCGCACTGGTGATGCAGAACTCGTTGCCCTCGGGGTCGGCCATCGTCACGTTGGTGTCGATCCGGTACAGCTCCACGGCCCCGCGGTCGACGAGCCGGGTGACCTCAGCCTCAAGATCGTCGCTGCGCAGATCCAGATGCAGTCGGTTCTTGTGTCGCTTCGGCTCAGGAACTCGCTGGAACAAATAACGGGTCCCCTCACCTAGCGCCGGTTCCACCAGGACCATTGGATCGTCCTCAGGATCGAAGACGCCCATGTCACGCAATCTCTCCAACTCTGCGGAGTCATACTGTGCGACGCGGTATCCGTCGAGCGTCGATGCCCACCAGCGCGCCAGGGAAGCTGGCCTCTCACAGTCGAAGACGATGTCAGCTAGGCGAGCCACCGACTGAAGATAGCACCGCTCCGTGACCGCGTGACGCCGTGCTTCTGGGCGTGCCCAGGCCCCAATCCAAGGGCACGATCATGCCGCGTTGAGGACGCTCCGAAGTCACGAACTGTACGGGTCTTCGACCATCCCAATGTGCGGCGACAGGCTTGTGTCGACCTCCCTGCTAACGCTGCCGCGCCGCATAACCCAGCGCTCCGACGTGTCGGCGACGTCGTCATCGAGGATGTACATCACGCCGTACGATCCGGGCGCGATCCTGGCGACTGAACGGAACAGGCCGATGACTGACTCGTCCCTGTGATTGTGCGAACCTGCCAGCCGTGCCGGAACGTCATTCGTACGCGATCCGCGATGACGCGACCGAGCAGGAGGTCGCCTCCGCGTGCAAGGCCGCGCTCGTTGTGCTCTGGCAAGACCTGGAATGGTTCGAGATCGACCTGACGGGGCTGGACCAGGAGCCCGAGTGTGCCGAAGCCGTGGCAGCGCTCCAGGACCGGCGCCGGCGGCACTGGCTGAGCAAGAAGCTGGAGTCGTCGGCTCACCTTGAGCCGAGTCGGGACGATGACAAGCTCTCTGTCGTCGTGTCGTTGCTCTCGCGGACCATCAGTTCAACCGGCCTGTCGCGTGACCAGGCTCGGATCATCTTCAGCATGGACGACGAGGGAACCTCGTGTCTGTTCGTCCTGACGCCGAAGCAGCTCGGCAGCGTGCGCGACCGATTGCTGGCTGATGGTGTGAGCAGCGACGTCCTGCTCCCGTGGCAGCGGACCTGACGCTGCGTGGGCACGGACGTCCAGCGGCCCGCGGCGCTGGGCCAGGACCCCGAGTGGCGTAGTTGCCGGACATCGGCGCGACCGCGCGGATTGCGGCAAATCCGGACGTCTCCGGGCGACTCGTGCGCGGGTCTCATCCGCGCAGAGTCATGGGTCGAGATACCAGTGGGCGGGTTACAGGGTTTCGGCCTCGTCGTGGAAACGACGATCGAGCGTGCGCATGCACTACGCAACCGAGCTGTCGCCCGTCGTGGGCGACTTTGGCCGATCAGATGGTCGCCGGTCAGCCGAGTCCCGCCTTGC
>Ga0075421_100011719_pt1 | contig 10870 bp, 11 predicted proteins | sample SoiMetdeltSBSDD5_FD_75292 | JGI IMG/M metagenome (GOLD analysis project Ga0075421, IMG submission 75292) | Bulk soil microbial communities from a Populus tree surrounding site in Tennessee, USA - Soil MetaG P. deltoides SBSDD5 | ecosystem: Environmental > Terrestrial > Soil > Tree plantation...
GCAAGCATGCTGAAAACACCTAGACACACGAGGCTGAGCATGACGCGCATGCGATGCATAGAGTTACTCCTTGCCAGAGACATCATGGAATATCCTGAGAGAAGGAAACTGGAAGACGCGCCGTCTGTCAAGTCCGATCACAGCAAGGCATCTATTGCTCTCTAGACAGCGTTAATATAATAGCGGGTGACCGGCTCTCTGGGATACGTTATACTGCCAGCGTTTCTCAAACCGGAAAGGAGACGAGATGATACGGCGATACGAGGGACAGCTCCTGAGACTCTTCCTGCTTCTTGGCGTGCTCCTTAGCCTGAGTCCCCTGTCCACGCCTGCCGCAGGGTCACCAACGCTCCCGGAAGGCCTGGCTGCACAGGACCAGTCGAGGTCTATGCCCGCATTCGAACTGCCAAATGCCAATGGAGAGACCATTCGTTCAGCAGATCTGCAGGGCAAAGTCGTTGTCGTGCGCTTCTGGGCGACCTGGTGAACCATTTGCCAGAGCGAGATGCCCTCCGTGCAGAGGGTCCACGAGACCTTTAAGGACAAGGATGTGGTGGTATTGGCCATCTCTGTCGATGGTGGCGGCGAGAAAGCGGTCAAGTCCTTCATGACCAAACGCGGTTATACCTTCACGACCCCGGTGGACGTAAGTATGGATATTGCTCGGAAATTCGGGGTGCGTGGCGTCCCGACCACCTACGTGATCAATCGCCAGGGGGCGATTGTGGCGCACGGCTTCGGGCCCGTCGATTTTGATAGCCCGGTGTTCGTGCAGTACATCCAGGCCCTCGCGGCTGAGCCGCGTGGGTAAGCATGAGAGAGGAGTCCTGTATGCAGACAAGCCGATGGAGGCGTCTGGTTGTAGCTGTCCTCCTGAGTGGGGTCATCCTCAGTCTGGGTGCGAGCCATGCTCTGGCCTTGCAGGTGGGTGACAAAGCTCCAGACTTTACCCTCCCAGGGACCACGGCGGAGGAAATAAAACTCGCCGACTACGTAGGGAAGAAGCCAGTGGTGGTGTTCTTCTACATCGGCGCTTTTACCAGAGGTTGAACCCAAGAAGCGCTGGCCTTTCAGCTTGACCTGCCCAAGTTTGAGGCCGCCAATGCCCAGGTTCTGGGCGTGAGTGTTGATTTCAATGATGCAAACAAGGCATGGGCCGAAAAGCTCGGTCTCACCTATCCTCTTGGGAGCGATACGCGCCGCCAGATGACGAAAGCCTATGGCGTCCTCTTTGATGACCCCAAAATGGCCGAGGACCCCCAGAGGATCCCCACGTACTTGCGTGCGAAACGCGCTTGGTTCGTGATTGACAAGCAGGGCGTGATTCGCTACATGAAGACGAGTGAGCCACGGGAGTGGCAGCCGCCGAACGACGAAATTCTGAAGGTGCTGAGCGAGCTCAAGTAAAGGGATGTTGCTCCTGGGAGTTCTTCCTATATTGCCCGGCTAGGCTCCTAGCCGGGCAGTACGTCTCGCAGCCTACTTGCCGAACAGCTTGTTGACAAAGCTCTTCACACTCGCCCCGGCTGCTTCAGCACCATCCTTGACCTTGTTTAAGGCGTCCTCCACCTGAGGTTGCGCCGTTTTCCCAGCTTCCTGCATCTTCTCGCCAGTAGTCTTGGCGCCTTCGACCACGGTATTGCCCACACCTTTGGCGGTGTTTTCAACACCATGGCCGACTTGTTTGGCGCCACTTTCTACCTGTTTGGTGGCAGAGCCTACCTGCGACGTCTCTGCAGCACAGGGAAGGCCACTGCTGAGCCCGAGACACGTCAGCAAAGCCAGGCTCATCACTATACGTTGAGCAGCCATATCACACCTTCTCTGAAAATGATAAGAGGGGCCGTCCATGTTAGAGCTCTGGTTCAATCCCGAGCGCTTTGAGTTGGGCGACCAGACGTTCGGCCCGCTGGCGCTCCTGCTCGGCTCGCTGGCGTTCCTGCTCGGCCTGCTGGCGTTCCTGCTCAGTGCGCTGGCGTTCTCGCTCTACGAGCGTGGGAATCCAGCCACCGTGTGCATCGTAAAAGCGTAACCACTGACGCTCTATCCCTTGATAGGCTCCAGCCCACAGCCCTAGTCCTAGTCCGGCCTCAGGAAGCCATAAGCGCTGGTCGTCCGACTGCACGGGACGATACCCTCCTCCGTTGAGCGCGAAGTAATGCACGACATCCGTATAGCGACTGAAGACGACGTAATAGGGCACGCGTAAAATCTGCTCATAGACCTCCCATTTCGTGGGAGGATTATCCGAGCCGCGCTGCGTTCTTCCCAGATCGTCCTGCTCGGTTCCAGGCGATAGCAGTTCCACGATAAGATACGGAGCAGTGCCTTCTTGCCAGATGACATAACTCATGCGTAAGTCATGTTCGTCATACAGGCGTGAGACCCCAAGAACCGCAAACCAATCGGGACGTTTATGCCACATGGGACGGCGCACGTAGTAGTAGAGGTTCAAATCGGTACCGACGAAAAAGTGCTCGGGCGCGTACTGTGGAGGTTGGAAGGTTTCACGCAAGAGTTGGGGTTGATAGTAATGAAATTCGTCCGGCAAACCGGGCTCCTGCGGATCCTCACTCGGCAGGTCGTACATCGTGGGTAATGTCTCGCGTGGCGAGCGTGGCGGATCCGTCTGAGGGGGAAGCCGTAGGGTCTCGAGCAATTTATCAGTACTCATTGTTCTCTCCTCCTCCGGCGATGCCATGCGTAAGCACATTGAACAGCGCCCGATAATATTTCAGATTAGCATGCTCTGCTCCACTGTGGCAACTGCGTTCAACCTTGCTTCACCCATGGAGATAGTTGAGAATAAGAGGGGTTTCGCGGCACGATACAGGGATCAATGGCGAGAGAGATGGCGTGCCACGGATTTTGGGATACAATCTGCTGTCCCTCAGCATTCCCTTACTATAGGAGCCGGCCGGCTCTTTGCTTGGTCTACACTGGAGATGCTATGAGTCATATCCAGCATATACGAACGATGTGTCCCATGAGTTGTCACCCGACCCTGTGCGGTATGCTGGCAGAGGTCGAAGACGGCAAACTGCTCAGGGTCATGGGCGATAAGGACAACCCTGACAGCCAGGGCTTTCTCTGTGTGCGTGGGCAGGCCTCCCAGGAGATCATTGACAACCCACATCGCTTGCTGCATCCACTCATGCGCGATCGGCGTACGGAAGATGCGTGGCGCGAGGCGAGCTGGGAGGAGGTGTTAGAGCGCATCAGCACGCGCATGCAGGCGGCTGGGCGCGAGGCTGTGGGCCTCTGGTCCGGGCATGGTGCCTCCGCCAATAACTATGGCACGCGCATTGGGGCACAATTACTGCGCCGTTTTGCCAATCTCTACGGGAGTCAGTGGTGGAGTGGCGCGATTATCTGCTGGGGACTCGGGGCGTTTGGCCTGGGGTTGACCGGTGTCCTGGAGACCAATACGAAGGAGGACATGGGGCAACATGCGGGCCTCATCGTCCTATGGGGCGCCAATCTGGCGAGTCAGCCGAATACCAGTCGCCATCTCATCGCTGCGAAGCGGCGTGGGGCCTATGTAATTGCGGTCGACGTGCGTGAGACAGAGGCTGCAGCGCAGTCGGACGAGGTGTTGCTACTGCGGCCCGGCACTGATACGGCTCTGGCGCTGGCATTGATGCACGTGCTCATCGCGGAGGGGCTCTACGACCAGGCCTTTGTGGCGCAGCACACGGTAGGTTTTGAGGCTCTCCAAGCCCATGTGCAATCCTCTACGCCGGAGTGGGCCGCAGGGGTCACGGGTATTCCTGCGGAGCGCATTGTAGCGCTGGCCAGACGCTATGCCACGACCCGACCGGCCATGATCGTGCTGGGTGGCAGTTCCATGCACAAGGGAGCCAATAGTTGGCAGGCAGGACGGGCCATTGCGTGTTTGCCGGCGCTCACGGGCAATCTGGGTATCCCGGGGGGTGGGTTTGGGCCACGTCATGGCTCGTCCTCCCATGGTCAGGCACTGGCGAATATTGCGGCTGACGATAGACGTCCTCCGGGTGCCTATATTCCGAGCCAGATGGCACGCATGACCGAAGCCTTTCTGGCCGGCCGTATGCAGGTACTCCTCCTCTTCGGTACCAACTTTATCTCGTCATTTGCCGACGCGAATGCTCTGGCCGCTGGCCTGGCGCGTGTGGGCCTGGTGGTCAGCCATGATCTCTTCATGAATGACACCGCGCGTCGCTTCGCGGACATTGTCCTGCCTGGCACGGCCTGGCTGGAGGAACTCGGCTGCAAAATGACCAATACCCATCTATACCTCATGGAGCAAGCGCTCGCGGCCCCAGGAGCGACACGTTCGCTGACGTGGATTGTCCGGGCTCTGGCAGACCGTCTTGGCCTGGCAGACTTTTTCCCCTGGCCAACGGAAGAAGCCATGATCGACGCTCTCCTCGATCATCCTGCGACCGGGCACGCCACCGTGGCAGCCCTACGTGCCCAAGGGGGGATAGGGGAACTGCGTGTCTCGCACGTAGCGCATCCCGATTTGCGATTCTCGACACCTTCCGGGAAGGTGGAGTTTTATTCTCGGCGTGCGCTAGAACTCGGCATGCCGCCTTTACCAGTGTATGAGGCCTTGCCAGAGACGGCACAACACCTGGCGCTGGCCCAGGGGCGAACGTTAACGCACTTCCACAGCTTTTACGATCATGGGCGGGCGCTCCCTACGCTGGCCAAACTCGATCCGGAACCCTGTGTATGGATCTCACCTGCTGATGCGGCAGCGCGTCAGATCGAGGATGGCAAAGAGATCCGCCTGCTGAACGAGCGTGGTGTCCTCCAGGCGCGCGCACACGTGACCGAGCGTGTACCGGGCGGCACCGTCTGGATGCGTGATGGCTGGCTGGGGCTCAATTGCGTCACCTCGGGGGAGGCGTGTCTTCCTGATGCCGCGGTCGATCTCTTTCCTTTTGCCGCTGGTCAGGCGACATTCGAGGCACTGGTAGAAGCGGCGCCAGTGTAACGCGATACGCAACCTTTATCAGGAGAGGCCTTGAGTTCCCTCTCCCAGAGGGAGAGGGCTAGGGTGAGGGTCCCCATGAAAGTCGCTCTCACCCCAGAATACCTCGCTTTTGTGCGCCAACTGCGACGTGAGCAGACTGACGCAGAAAAACTCCTGTGGTACTGTCTGCGTGGCCGTCAGCTCTGTGGTTTGAAGTTTCGTCGTCAATATCCTATAGGAGCCTATGTCCTCGACTTTTATTGCCACGAGTACAAACTCTGCATCGAGTTGGACGGCGGGCAGCACTATGAGAGAGCAGGAATACAGTACGACGAACAGCGTCAGGCATTCCTGGCATCCCACGGTATACACACATTGAGGTTTAGTGACAGAGATATGCTGCAGTACCTCGAAGCCGTCTTACTGCAAATCGCTGAAGCAATCAAGCCCCTCACCCCAACCCTCTCCCAGAGGGAAGGGCGCCCGTTAAGTTGGGCGCCCTCTGCCGACGCAGTCGCAGGGGGAGGGAGTAGGAGGAACTCACGTATGGCCGTCCAAAGCCAAAACGCCTTGACCATTGCCCGCGAATACGCCGAGAAATACCCAGAATCCCAGCGGCTGCATCAGGAGGCACAAGCGCTCCTGCCGGGTGGCGTGACGCATATGGCACGGACCTTTGATCCCTTCCCGCTCTATGTGGATCGCTGTGTGGGCGCGCACAAGTGGGATGTGGATGGCAATCGCTATATTGATTACTGGATGGGGCATGGTGCCATGCTGTTAGGCCATGCGCACCCGGCCGTGGTCGAGGCCGTACGTGAGCAGGTGGCCCGTGGTACGCATGCGGGCGGGAGCACACGACTCGAAATCGACTGGGCGCGCCTGATTATGGATCTGGTGCCATGTGCCGAGTCAGTCAAATTCACCAGCTCTGGCACTGAGGCCACCCTCCTGGCACTGCGCGCTGCCCGGGCCTACACTGGTAAAAGTAAAATCATCAAGTTCGAGGGCCATTTCCATGGCTGGCACGATTACGTCATGTGTGGAGTCGTGGCTCCCTATGACGTGCCTATGTCCGCTGGTATCCCGGAGGAAGTACAACGCTCGGTCATCCTTGTCCCCTTTAATGACCCGGCAGCCCTGGCGCAGGCGCTCGACAGCTCCGATGATATTGCGGCCGTCATTGCTGAACCCGGGGGCTCGTATGACGACACAGTACCGGCCAATCCTGCCTTTCTCAAACACCTGCGGGAGGCAACGACACGGCGTGGTGTCGTGCTCATTTTTGATGAAGTCGTCACGGGCTTTCGCTATGCCGTTGGTGGCGCCCAGGAGTATTTTGGCGTTATACCGGATATGGCTACCCTGGCCAAGGTGATGGCTGGCGGACTGAACGGCGGGGCGGTCGTGGGGCGTCGGGAGATTATGGAGGTGTTTGAGCCCAGGGCTGACCCGCGGTGGAATCGCTATCGCATGGTGCCGCATCCCGGCACGTTCAATGCTAATCCCCTCTCGGCAGCAGCCGGTATTGCGGCCTTGCAGTTCATCGCCACAGGAGAGCCGACAAAACGTGCCCAGGAGATGACCGATATGCTTATCAGTAGTATCAATCAGGTCCTGGCACGGCGTGGGGTCCCCGGCTGTGCATACGGGCGTGCCTCGATCTTCAAAACTTTTATTGGCAAGGAAACGCCGCGTCTGGCGAGGTTAGACTTCAGTAACCTCCAGGAAGATACAGCCACCCTACTTCAGGGCACCCCTATCGCCAAAGATCTGCGCAAGGGGATGCTCCTCAATGGCGTTGATCTGATGCGCGTGGCAGGTTTTGTTTCTGCTGCCCATACACCTGAGATGATCGCCGAGACTGTGCAGGCCTTCGACCACACCATAGCACGCATGCAGCAGGAAGGGCTCCTCACCTAAGATGGAGCTGGATGGAGGCGGGAGGACAAGGCCAAAGCATGCATGACATCTTTAGCTATATACGCTACTTCCACTGGCAAAGCGTACTTGATGTTCTGCTCGTAGCGTATTTGTTTTACCAGTGCTCCCTCTGGGTGCGTGGAAGCCGTGCGGCCCTCGCAGCTGTGGGGCTCGCCGTCGTTGGCGGGATAGCGCTCCTGGCGCGCTGGAGCGGTCTGATTCTCGCGGGCTGGCTCTTTCAATCGCTCTGGGCTGTGATCTGGCTCATCCTCATTATTGTGTTTCAGCCAGAGCTCCGTCAGATCCTTGAGCGTTTGAGCCTCCTGGAACTCATACGAGGACGTCGCAGTACCCTGCATAGGGAGACCCTGGCGGAGCTCACCGATGCGGTTTTCGACCTGGCACGGGAGCATATTGGCGCGTTGATCGTGCTGCCACAGCGTGATCCGCTCGAGCTCTATTTGCGGGGCGGGGTCCCAGTGGATGCAGTGATGAGTCGGGAAGTCTTGCGGGCGCTGTTCCAGCCACCAGCGCCCACGCATGATGGCGCTGTGGTGCTACGCACTCAGCGCATCGATCAGGCAGCCTGTTTTCTTCCTATGACGACTGCTACCGGTCTCCCCGCCACCTATGGGGCTCGCCACCGTGCTGCCCTGGGGCTCACGGAGCGATGCGACGCGCTGTGCCTGCTGATTTCTGAGGAACGCGGCACCGTTGCACTCGCACGCCAGGGAAAACTCATGCTCTTCAGCGATCCGCGCCGTCTCGGGCAAGAGTTGGAGCGTACGACACCAGAGGAGGTCGATGAGACCTCCCGCTTGAACTATCTATGGAACTGGTTGACCTATCGTCTTGGCGCGAAAGCCCTGGCCCTCGGGGTGGCGCTGGGGTTGTGGATGGCTGTCGCCGGCCAGCAAAGCGCTGAAATGGCCCTGATAGTGCCCATCGAGTATCAACGTATTGCCGCTGGCGTTGAGTTGCGCGGAGAGATTCCTGCCGAAGTGACGATTCGTCTGCGTGGCTCACAGCTCGCCCTCGCGGCGCTACGCGCCAGTTCTGTACGCTTGCGCGTCAGTCTGGATAACGTCCGGGATGGCCTCAATTATGTGGCTCTAACTGCACACCATCTCGACCTGCCACCGGGCGTGGAACTCACGGACATGCGCCCTGCGTTCTTGGCTATCGAAGTGCGGAAAAAGGAAAGTATCACCGTACCCAATGCGGCTGAAGGTTAACCAGTTACGCCACGGCGTGGGCGCCCGCCCGCTTGAGGCCTGGCATGGTGAAGCCAATCTGCTGCAGCGCAGTGATGAACGTCGCTGTCTGGTCCGCGCTCAAGGGCAACAGGGGCGGACGTACTGTAGCCCAGATGGGATCGTCACCAAAATGGGCGATGGCCTGTTTGAGAGCTGATATCATCGTATATTTCTTCCCAAATACATCTCGCACAATATCGAGTTTGGCCTGCTGCACCTCGGCCGCAGCGTCCTGCCATGCTGCATACAGTGCATGGATGGGGGCAGGATTAACATTCGCAGTCGCAGAAATGCAGCCCGTACCACCGTGACGCATATTCGCCAGCAGGAACGACTCGCTCCCCACAAACACATCGAAACCTGAGGTCGCAAAGGCATCAAGCATCGCTTTCGTGTTCTGCCAATTTCCTGAGCTGTCCTTGATGCCAGCAATGGTCCCCGGATAGGCTTTCAGCAGGCGCTCGATCAGCGGCAAGGAAATGCCCACTACTGCCACTGGTGGAATGTGATAGAGATAAATGCGGAGCCGCGCATCGCCGACACGTTGGATGATGTCGCTAAAGGTGCGGTAGAGCCCCTCGTCACCGACGTCCTTGTAGTAGAACGGCGGCAGCATGAGCACGCCAGCACAGCCAAGTTGGACTGCGTGCGTGGTCAGGCGCACCGTATCCGTGAGTGCGCAGCAACCAGTCCCGGGCATCATACGCGTCGTGTCGAGGCCCGCAGCGACCAGGGCTTCGAGCAGTTCCATGCGCTCACTGACAGATTGCGAATTCGCTTCACTGTTAGTGCCGAACACCGCGAGTCCCACATGCTGCGACAGCAGCCAGCGGCAGTGCGCGATAAAGCGCTCGGGGTCAGGACTCAGATCGGCTTTGAATGGCGTGACCACTGGTGCCAGTACGCCCTTCAGGCGTGTAGTATCGTGCATGACGCTGTGCCTCCTGATGATGCTAAAGCGCTTGCTCTCAAGCTTTGCTCGGTTACGAGAGTTGGTTGTAGTCTAACCGGAAATGCCATTGTGGCAAAAAGCCGGCCGAGATACAAGAGTGTCCTATATGCAAAGAGGACGAGCGTAGCACCCCCGCCAAACTGGCGGGGGTAAGTAGCCCTACGCAGTAGCCCCGCCAAACTGGCGGGGGTAAGTAGCCCTACGCAGTAGCCGGGCGCATGCGTGCGTTAGCACGCACGAGCACTTAGCCGGCGCGAAAGGCTGGTAGCACTTCGGCGATACAGCGCTGCAACTGGTCGTGCAGATTGGGTGCCACGAAGCGCAGGACCGGAGTGGTGCAGCCGGCGTCGAGATACGCTTGAATCTTCTCGATCACGGCCTCAGGCGGTCCGTAGGCCAGCCAGAGTTCCGTACGTTCGTGCGAGACAGTGCCGGCGCCGTAATACGAGGTGAGAAACGTTGTCGCCTCCCGGTACGCCTGTTCGCGATCATTGTTGATATTGACCATGAGGTGCAGACAGGATTCAAACTGCGACACATCACGTCCCTGGTGCACGGCATAGGTACGGATCGTGTCGAGGCGCTTGCGGAAGGTGTCAACGGGTGTGGCATCGGTCTGCCAGCCATCACCGTGGATGGCGACGCGTCGCAGGATACGGTCGATCACGGCAGTATCAACCTGCTCTGCCTTCGGGTTGCTCGCAATCAAGATCGGCATGGGCTGCTGCACGGGTTTGGGGAGCAGCTCCACGTCGGTATAACGGTAATACTTCCCGGCATGCGTCACTCGCTCCTCAGCCCACAGGCGGCGCAGCAATGTCACCCCTTCGACCAGGCGCCCGACACGCTCATGGGATTTCACTCCCATGACGTCGAGTTCATGGGCGAACTGCGGTCCATCCTGAGCGCCCCCGCCGATGCATACTGCCAGCACTGTACGTCCGTGTGACAGCAAGTCCAGGCTAGCCCACTGCAGGGCCAGCAGGAGGGGATCACGCAGTGGGAAGCTGGCCAGGCAGATCGTCCCCAATCGCACCCGCTGTGTGCGCGCGGCAATGGCTGACAGCGTCACAAGCGCTTCGGCTCGCGGTTTGGATAGCAGGTTATCGCCGACCCAGATGCCATCAAAATACCCTGACGCCTCCGCCGTCTGGGCAGCAGTGAGCAGGTCGTCGAGTGTGCCCCACCCGAAAAGGATCGCCCGCGTTGACAGGCTAAGACCGAATTGCGCACGCATCGGATGTCGCATAGGGTCCCTCCAAGACTGTGAGAGTCCAGTGCCTTATACAGGGATCAAGTTTACGCATAAGGTGTCGATAAGACACGACATGAGTGCCCAGACAACTCGCCCACCCTATGAGGAGTGAGCCATGCCGGCTATCGCCACATCGTTGTCCCAGACCTGCGGACGTGAACACACTGTATGGCATCGGGAAGGCATACAGAACAGCCGCCTTACTCAGGTGCAAGCCGAGATCCACACGAGTGCTGATATTACCCTGGTGACCGCCGAAGGTGACAAGGTCACCTTGTCAACAGACACGCTGCTGCAAGCAGCGTATACCAGGTACGATGCCCGCGGTCGTTTGCAGGGCCACCATACTGAGGGGCATGCCGACACCCTGCAGCTGGCTTCTGCCAACGATATTTCGCTGCATATTGAAGGGGATTTAAACGACGCAGAACGCGCTGATATTCAGCAAGCGCTCAACACCTTTGAGCAGTTTGCCACTGACTTTTTCAACGGCGAGGTAGATGAGCCACCCAACCAGGTCTTCG
>Ga0075421_100011721_pt1 | contig 10869 bp, 9 predicted proteins | sample SoiMetdeltSBSDD5_FD_75292 | JGI IMG/M metagenome (GOLD analysis project Ga0075421, IMG submission 75292) | Bulk soil microbial communities from a Populus tree surrounding site in Tennessee, USA - Soil MetaG P. deltoides SBSDD5 | ecosystem: Environmental > Terrestrial > Soil > Tree plantation...
GCAGACAAAGCACGCCAGAAAAAGCCAAGCGAGGACTTTGGCTGCGCGAGGCAAGATTAGCCGAGTTTCTTTTTGGCTTCCGCGGGCACTTCAACTTTCGCCGAACCGATCTCGGTAATCCCCGATCACGGCACAACCTGGACCTGGGCGGACTGGAGGTTCATCGAGAGCTTCGGCTGCCCGACCTTTCTGAACTTCGGCAGAAACTACGCCGGTGCTCGCGATAACTTCGTATATGTCTATTCGCAAGGCCATGACAGCGCGTACGAACGCGCTGATCGCTTCGTCCTTGCCCGCGCGCCAAAGGACCGGCTTCGCAACCGCGCTGCCTGGGAATTCTTTGTGAAACGGGACGCGACCGGCCAGCCGGAATGGACCCGGGACATTCGCCAACGCGGGGCGGTGTTCACCAAGCCCGGCGCCTGCTACCGTTCCGGGATCAGCTACAACGCACCCCTCAAACGATATCTTTGGTGTCAGATCGGTCCCGGAGCCGACACGCGCTTTTCGGGTGGCTTCGCGATTTACGATGCTCCGGAACCATGGGGCCCGTGGACCATTGCCTTCCACAGCGACCTTTGGGATACCGGCCCCGGTGAAACCGCGAGCCTGCCCACGAAATGGATTTCCTCCGACGGCCGCACCGTCCATCTTCTCTCAGGCGACGACTGCTTTTCCGTGCGCGAAGGCACCCTTCGTCTGCGGAATTAAAACGTCAGGCTTATCGCGCCCCCGAAGATATCGCGTTTGCCGGTGTTACGCCCGTCGATGGTGTGCGCGTAGAACAATTGGTAATAGCGCCCGCCCGGGTCGGTGAAGCCAATCGATGCTTCCAGGTTTTGGCTGATCTCTTTCACCGTCGGAAAGGTGAAACCGGTATCACCGATGTCATTGCCGGATAATCCCTCAAAGAACCGGTACCCAGCCGTGGCGCTCAGGAATTTCCACGACAAAAAAAGTCCAGCGGAACCAAACCACTCATCGGGCACGCGCCCATCGCGCCACCGGTACCCGACATCGCCATACAATCCGAACCCGGGGCAGATGCTCTTGCCACCCAGCAGCGAGACCTCTGCGCCCGAAGCCCCATCGCCGGCGGAAAACGGAAAGTTCTCGTCGTAGGTTCCCTCGATGATCCCCCCGATGCGCAGGGCCAATGACGGCAGCCACCACAGGCCCAGGGCGGTTTCATCAACGAAGCGCTGCCGGAGACCGAAAGTGGTGTCCGTCAATCCGTCGTCATTCAAATTATCAGTGCCCGCGCCGAGCGTGCCGGCATCGGTCTCGCTCCATACCCAACCCACTGTTGCGTCCAACGCCAGGTTGTCCGTCAGCCCGTAGTCGAATCCAAGAAATGCCGTATGCTGCCAGAGGTCGCCGTCCATCTCCACTTTAGTGGCGCCCATCCAAAACTCATCGAACGACTGATACACGTATGACGGCGTCACCACGAGTTTGTCCGCTCCCGGCAGCCATACCGAATGTTGCGCCGCGGCCGACGCCGCGATCAGCAATCCCGCCACAGAACCCAGGCCCAGTGATTTATTCATAGTTATTTATTTAACAGGAAAGCGTTTGTTCACGTAGTATTCGAGAGCGTCCATCTCCGTCGGCGTCAAACGCCCCGCCAGCACCGTCAAATCGGTCTTCTTTTGCGCGGATTCCGGCAACCGCGTCTGCAACGTCCTCAAGCGGCCCTCTTGCAGCTTCAGCGCTTCCGTGCTCGGCTGCGCGCTGAGCCGCGCCTTGCCCGAGTAAATCTTTTTGCCGAGTTCGTACTTTTCGCGGTCGGCATCCCTGGCCATTTCGATGACCGCCGGCGGGCGCGGCGGGCGGGCACTGTAACTGCCAGATCCCTTGAGGATCGACGGCGCAAATGACAGCGCCAGGATCATGAGTGCATGTGTTTTCATAGCATTTCGGTTAAGCGGGCAGATTCCAGCAATTTGCTAAATTAATTGCAAGCTTGGATAGCACCTGCGCGCAACGGCAAAAACGCTAATGGGGTGAAACGGCCTTTCTCCGGGGTGGAAGGGCTTTTAAATCCGGCCTATCATTGCTACATAGTTAGCGTGTTCCGTCTGATTTTGTTTCTCTTCAGCGCCGCGATAGCGTGGGCGCACGAACCCGGCTTGAGCAGCGCGGACTTCCGCCAGACACGCGACGGGCTCGAACTCGTTCTCACCTTTGCCGTTGGCGACATGGATAGCATGTTCCTGCTGGACAACGACGCGGACGCGAAGGTTTCGCAGCTTGAATTTACCTACAGCAAGCAACGGCTCAGCGCGTTTGCTGCTAACGCGGCAATCGTGGCCGTCGATGGTGAGGGCTTGAAGGGAGGCGAGCCGACCATGCGCATGGATAACCTGAACAATATCGAGTTCGTCATTCGATATCCGAAATCGCTCGGCTCGAACTTCACCTATCGTTGCGCCGTATTCCCCCAACTCCCGGGCGGCCATCGCCAGTTCGCCACCCTGAAGGACGCGTCGGACAAAATCATCGCTGAGAAGTTGCTCCATTCCCAAAACGACACCATGCGCGTGCCAGGCGACGACGCTCAAAGCGCTCCAACAACGAAAACCTTCGCCGGCTTTCTCGTGCTCGGCATCGAGCACATTCTGAAGGGCTATGATCACCTCCTGTTTCTGTTCGCGCTGCTTTTGGTCACGCGCAAATTTCTATCGGCTGTCAAGATCATCACCTGTTTCACCATCGCGCACTCCATCACCCTCGCTGTGGCCACGTTTAACCTGGTTAACATTCCGGGCAGGATCGTCGAGCCGCTCATCGCCGCCACCATTGTTTACGTCGGCATCGAGAACATCATCCTGCGGCGCGAACCCAAAGGCCGCTGGCTGCTGACCTTTGCCTTCGGACTGATTCACGGCTTTGGCTTCGCGGGCGTCTTGCGCGAACTCGGCATCGCTTCCGGCGCAAGCGGCATCGCCGTTCCCCTCGTCGCTTTTAACCTTGGGGTCGAGTTGGGCCAAATCGCCGTCGCCGCAATTCTACTGCCGTTCATTTGGCACTTCAGCAAAACGCCACAGTTCGCCCAGCGCTGGGTGCCCGCGTGTTCGGTGCTTGTGGCCCTGGCGGGGACCTTTTGGTTTATCCAGCGCGTTTGGGGCGGATAGCGAGCAACCCTTCGAACAGCTCCTCCCTCGTCTCGCAATGGCGCACGTTCGCGCTCACGAGGCCGAATCCTGGACCATACGCCGGTCCATTCGCAACACACGCATCGGTGCGACATTTGGCGATTTGTTTTCTTGCTTCCGCAATCACCGACTCGCGATTGCCATCCACTTCGAATTTCCACCCCACCAGCAACGCGTCCGGATACCAATCCCGTAACTCGGCGATGATCTTCGGTGTCGGCACCAACTCGGCAAAGAGATTCTCGAGGCGCGAAGAAATTTTTCCTGACTTTATCGGCACAAGCTGCCCTGCCGCTGTCCGTTGCCAGACTGTGCCGAACGCGAAATCACTCACAGCCGCCGCGTGAAACACCGTCTCAATGCCTTCCGTGGCAGCGGCTTTTAAGCGTTCGCGCAAGTCGGACGTCGTTGTGAAAGTAACAACCTTCGCCTTCACAGCTTCAGTCCAGGTGGCCTGTTCCCCTCGCAACAACGTAACCTCGTGTCCGCGCGAGACAAGGAAGGCCGCCAGTTCCGTTCCCAGGCGCCCTGTGGAAAAATTCGTCAGACGCCGTACGTCATCCAGCGGTTCGTAAGTCGGCCCCGCGGTAACCAGGCATTTCATACGAGTCTTTTACGATTGCGCCAAAGTTCACCGGGCGCGAAAACGCCCTCTGGCGTAATGATCCCCGTGATCAAATCCGCAGGTGTCACATCAAATCCCGGGTTGAACGCGCCGCTGGTCGGGTTGGCGACCCGCACGTACTCGCGCCGTCCATTTCCCAGAACGCCCCACACTCCGAGCACTTCCGCTTCCGCGCGTTGCTCGATCGGAATCTCGTGCCCCGACTTCAACTCCCAATCAATCGTCGAAAGCGGAATGGCAACATAAAACGGCACATCATGACGCCGCGCCAGCACCGCTTTTGTGTAGGTGCCTATTTTGTTCGCCACTTCGCCTGTTCGCCCCAACGTCCGATCGCTTCCCACAATCACCAGATCAATCTCGCCGCGTTCGAAAAGCAAGCCTGCCGCATTGTCCGCGATCACCTGGTGGCTGATGCCCTGCTGCGCCAGTTCCCATGCCGTGAGCGTTGCGCCCTGGCAGCGCGGCCGCGTCTCGTCGCAGAACACATGGAACTTGCGCCCAAGCCGTTGGGCCTCATACATCGGCGCGGTCGCGCTGCCCACGTCCACAAAAGCGAGCCATCCCGCGTTGCAATGAGTCAGCACGTTCATGCCATCCTTGATCAATCTCGCGCCGTGCCGCCCGATCGCTTCGCAATGCGCCACATCCTCATTCGCAAATTCCTCCGCCGCGGCGATCGCCAGCGATTGCTTCTCTTCAACACTTTCTCCCCTGCACATGATCCTAATCACCTCGTTCATCGCGTTCACGGGATCCACCGCCGTAGGCCGCGCCTGCTTCAGCGTTTGATAAACCACCTGAATGTGCTTCTTGAAACGCACCATGTCCCTGCCCCGATAGCTCAACGCCCCTTGCGCCAACCCGTAAGCTGCCGTCGCGCCAATCGCTCCTGCGCCGCGCACCACCATGTCCGAAATCGCCTTCGCCGTTTCCCGAAACGTTTTGGTGGCGACGATCTTGAACTCATGCGGCAGAAGGCGTTGCTCGATCAAATGCACCTGATTGGCAGCGGCATCATAGGTGACCGTCCGGAAATGGCGCGTCCGTCCCTGAACCGAGACTTTCATGGCCTTATCGGACCTTGATGGCGACCTTCTTGAGCTTGGCCTTGACCTTCTCGAACACCGCGTGCTTGCGCAGGCTTTCGAGGTCGGGATCTTTCATCAGCCACTTGAAATCTGAATAGCCCAGGTCCAGTGCGCGCAACAGCGCCGCCCCCGCCTGCTCGTGTCGTTTCGTCAGTGCGTAACTGCAGGCGAGATTATAAAGCACCATCGGGTCGTGCGGGCAAAGCTTCGATAGCGCCTCGTCCACTTCCAGTCCCGCGTCGAACCGTCCGCGCTTGGTGTAGGCATCCCCGAGCACCTGCAAGGCTTCCACAAAATCGGGATCACGACGCACCACTCCCCTTAGAAAACCAATCTCCACATCCAAATCCCGAAGCTCGCGTCTGCTGAGCTTCTTAGCGGGCTTTTTGGGCATATGCTCTGACAATTGTGTCGGCAAAATTTGTAAAAAGTCAACGCTTCGATTTGGTTTTTGGAAGTAATTTTGATGTCCGCATCTGCGCGCCGCGCGCCGACAAACGTGCGTCACGTGACGTTCGGGCTCAAAACGGTGAGAGGATACATGCGAGGTAACGATCATCCTGGCATCGAACTTGTTCCTCGTCGTTTTCCATCCTGTTGTCACGCGTCGCAACCCGTTTCTGCGTTCCCCGTTGGCGGGATATTCGAATTTCGTCGAAAGAAATTCTGTGGGTCATGTTTGTTTTTAATGCGGGCCAGTCGGGCAAAGTTCACCGAGTAAACAGCGGCTGCGCCACCGCTCGCCTCGTAAGTCTGAAAGTTCGCGTAGATCCGTTCATTCACGCTCGGACGCAGCAGCCGTAAGGACTCGTCCGCCCACTGCCTCAGTCGCTGGCCGGTTGCAGGATCGTTCCAGGTGTAGGCGAGTCGGACATTCAGCCCGCCCGCTTCTCGCAGTGGAAAAGCCGTCGCGCTCGGCGCTACCCGGCAAACCTGCCCGTGCATGTAATGACTGATTCCCATGATGGCCTCCGGAGAAGCGCCCTCCAATCGATCCACAATAATGTCGATCAGGTCGTCCGAGAGCCGATCCCGATAAACGGTTTGAATGCCGCGAAAGGCTGGCGGAAGCGTGTTCATCGGGTTCGTCGCCGCCGGTCTTTCAGCGAGCGCTGCAAACTCCTGCCGCTTGACGAATTCTTTCGTCGGAGGCGCGATCGCTCGCAACGATCGCAGGGTTCGTTCGGCTTCATTCTCGCTGCCGGCGTGGCAGAGACTCACGAAAACGCCGCGTTCGCCAGGAGTCAGGTTCAGCGTCGCCTGGAACGCATCGGGCGCCTCATCCATCAACTCGCGAAAAAACCGCAACACCACTCGCGCATCACGGACCGAATAATGAATATCGCCTCCCGTGACGGGGCCAATCGGATGAAGCCGGCACTCAAAGGACGTCATGACGCCAAAATTCGCACCAGCGCCGCGCAACGCCCAGAAAAGGTCGAGATTGCGTTCGCGGTCAGCGGTAAGAACGCGCCCGTCCGCGCCCACGACTCGAGCGGACAGCAAATTGTCGCACGAAGCGCCGTGCAACCCGGAGAGCCAGCCTAGTCCACCGCCAAGAATAACACCGCTCGCGCCAACTCCGGGACATTGTCCGAGCACCGGCGCGAGCCCATGCCGGCCCGCTGCCACCGCCACCTCGCCACTCAACACGCCACCTTCCGCGCGGGCCGTTCGCCGTTGCGGATCGATCGCAATCCGTTTCATTCCGGAGAGATCAATGACCACGCCGTTCGAACATCCCCATCCCAGGTGGCTGTGCCCGCCTGCGCGCGCAGCCACTTCCAATTCATGACGCCGCGCAAACTCCACAGCTCGCAACGCATCCTCCTCGGCCGCGCATCGCACGATGACCCGCGGCCTCCGCTCCGTTCCTGCGTTCCAATAAAAGACACGCCGCGCGCTTTCATATGAGGGATCGCCGGGAACAATCAGAAGCCCTTTGAGTTTGGCGCGCAAACGGTCGATCGCGCCACGACTGGGGTCATTTCCGTCGGTGCCTTGAAGCTGCCGACAGCCGGTGGCGAACCCAACTGTCCCCGCGGCGGCGACGGTTCGTTTGATGAAGTTGCGTCGCGTGTACCAAATCATGCCCGAGCCCAGCGTGCATAAGGCACCCCTGTTCGGCGAGGCGAAAAGTGGACGCAAGCTTCTTACCCCAGGCCGCGTGGGGCTTTGGCCCCATGGCAGTATATAACTCCTCGCGGTAGAAAATTCGCAATTGCCAAATGGGTTCATGACTATCATCGGTATCGTCCAATCGTCGCTTCACGTTTTGCGGTTTCAACTGCTCCCGCTCGCATTCGCTCTGGCTCTCACAGCCACTGCTGCCAACCCAACCAATTTCGTAAACTTTGAAACCGCACCCGTCCATCCCGTTGCTCTCGGACCCGATGGGCGAACACTCGCGATATGCAATCTTCCCGACAATCGCGTCGAGTTCTTTGACGTTTCGAATGGCGTGCCCGTATCAACGGGCAGTGTTCCCGTTGGCCTGGACCCGGTCACCGCGCGTTTCGCTTCCTCAAATGAACTTTGGGTCATCAACCACATTTCTTCCACCGTCAGCATCGTGGACGTCGCGGCGCGGCGTGTCGTAGCAACGTTGGGGACTTTGGCAGGACCGAGTGATCTGGTCTTTGCCGGCAACCCGCGTCGCGCCTGGATCTCCTGTTCGCGCACCAACGCCATCCTCGTTATCGATCCTCAAACCCGTTCGGTGGTGACGAACATTGCTATCGACGGCGAGCGCCCGCGCGCCATGGCCACCAGCCCGGACGGATCAAAGGTCTATGTGGCCATCTTTGAATCGGGCAATGGCACAACTGTTATCGGCCGGCGTTTGACGCCAGTCGGTACCTTCGCCCAGCCCGGACCTGTTGACGATCCCAATGGGCCGTATGGCGGCAAGAATCCGCCTCCAAATTCCGGGACGAATTTTGTGCCCGCAATCAGGATCACAAACACCCCTCCACCCGTGAGCCTGATCGTGCGCAAAAACGCCACCAGCCGGTGGATGGATGACAACAACGGCGATTGGACGGAATGGGTGTCCGGCACGAACGCGCCGTCCTCAGGCCGTATCGCCGGTTGGGATCTCCCGGACCGCGATGTGGCGATCATCGACACAGCAACGCTGCAGGTCACTTACGCACTCCGCCTCATGAACATCTGCATGGCCATCGCGGTGAATCCCGTGTCAGGGCAAATTGCCGTCGTGGGTACTGAGGCTACCAATGAACGGCGGTTCGAGCCGGTGCTCAACGGCGTGTTCTTGCGTGTGAATCTCGCGCTGGTCGATCCGGTTACGCGGACGAATCGCATCCGTGATCTCAACCCGCACTTGAACTACATCACAAGAACGCTCCCGCAAGCACAACGCTCTCTCTCCATCGGTGACCCGCGCGGCATCGAGTGGAGTTCCGATGGCACACGCGCGTACATCTCCGGCATGGGTTCGCGTAACCTCGTCATCGTCGATGCGAATGGGGGGCGCATAAATTCACAGCCGATCGAACTCGGCGAAGGTCCCACGGGCATGGCTTTGGATGAATCGCGCGCACGGCTTTATATCTGGAACCGTTTTTCTTCAACCATTTCGGTGCTCAATACGGCCACTGCCGGCGTGATCACCAACGTCCCGGTTTTTGATCCGACTCCCGGAATTATTCGCAAAGGCCGCCCGCACCTTTATGACGTTCGCAAGACCTCCGGCCTTGGGATTACCGCCTGCGCATCGTGTCACGTCGATGGCCGCGCCGACCGGCTGGCGTGGGACCTCGGTGTCCCCGACGGCAACATGGTAACGAACCAGGGTTTCCCGTTTCATCCGATGAAAGGTCCGATGGTCACGCAAACCTTTCAGGACATCATCGCGCCGTTTTTCGGCAGGGAACAGTCGTTGCACTGGCGGGGCGATCGTAAAAACCTGGAGGAATTCAACCAGACATTCACCAACTTGCAGGCGAATGACGTTGAACTCACCACGAACGAGATGGCCGAATTTAAAGGCATGCTGGCGACCATCTTCTTTCCACCCAACCCTCTGCGCAATGTCGCGAACATCCCCCCTGCGTCCCTTCCTCTGCCCGGTCATTTCGGTCCGCAGCCAACCAATGGCGGCCCGAGGTCACCGCTGCCGCCGGGTAACCCGTTTCGCGGGGAAGAGATATTCGACGACTTCCCCAGTGGAAGCTGCGTGACATGCCACACCGATTTCAATGGCGGCAGAGCAAGAATCGATAGTGCCGAATTCGGTCCCGGTTTCGGTCCCAGCGCGCGCAACGCGCACGAAAGTGCTTTCAAAATCGCGCAACTACGCAGCCTTGCGGACAAAATCGGCATGGACGGAGCCACCACCAATAGCCGCTCTGGGTTCGGTTTGATGCACGACGGCCGCGTCGATACCCTGACTCGATTTCTCGTCGATGGTTTCCCGACCCAGTTTGTGTTTGGCGAGCCCAACCTGCAGAGAGTTTCGGACATGATCGCCTTTTTGCTGTCCTTTCCTCAAAGCGGCGACCGCAGCCAAGTGGTACCCGCGGGCGTTGGCCGCCAGGTCACGTTCGATTCCCCATCACCGCCACCGGTGGGGTCCCCTTTGGACAGAATGTTCAATGAGGCTCGCAGTCCCGGCAACGGTGTCGAATTTGTCGTTCGCGGCAAGAGGGAAGGATGCCCACGCAGTTGGCTGTTCTATCCTGACCCAAATTTTGGTTTTCAAAGCTATTTCCAATCCGACCGCCATGGTGAAACTGCGTCGACGCTCGAGGAAGTGATCGCGCCCGCCGCGCCCGGCAACGAATTCACCGCGATGCTCGTGCCCCAGGGTTCCGGCGTGCGCATCGCCCTCGACCGTGACAGCGATGGTTATTTCGACGCCACCGAGGTCGATAGCGGTTCCAACCCCGCCGATCCAGCGTCATACCCGATCCGCATCGTGAGCATCGCACGGTCCGGAACTGACGTAACCCTTGTCTGGCAATCGGTCACAAACACAACTTACATCGTCGAATCGCGTGCCAGCCTCTCAACAGTCAGCGCGTGGAACGCACTCAGTGGACCGATTCTGGCTGACTCTGAAACCACCAGCTACACCGATTCGCCACCTCCCGCCGAACCGCGCCGCTTCTATCGCGTCCGCACTCAAGCTCGGGTTCCAAAGGCCTCGGACAAAAAACCTCAGCAATTGCTGAATTTTTTGTCCGATATATTTTGGTGGATGTCCGGCTGAAATTTTCGCTGGCCTCAGACTCGTTCCGCGACATATTGAGCCATGCGTCGGTTAATTCGGCTTGCGTTGGCGATCCTGCTGCTCCAACAGGCCCACGCGCAACTCGTCCCGGTTCCCCAATTCGGCGTGCGCATCCCGGCCGGTTTTCGCATTTCGCTGTTTTCCGATTCTGACCTTGCAGACGACATCTATGCGATGACGCTCGATGCGCGCGGCAACGTGGTCGTCACGAGCCGGGGATACATTCGCACATTGCTGGATACGGACGACGACGGCCGGGCGGATACGGCGAGGCTTTTTGCCACTACCCCAACCGGCGGCATGGGCATGTGTTTCGATGGCACGACCCTCTACTTCGTTGGCGATGGCGCATTGTTTCGGTTTGACGATCTGAATGGCGATGGCGTGGCCGATGGCCCTCCGCAGCGCTTGTTCTCGATGGAATTCCTCGAGCATGGCGGGCACGCCGTGCGCAAAGGCCCCGACGGCTGGTTCTATGTCATTGTCGGGAACGAAACGACGCTTACCAACGAACACTTCAATCTGGCCGGTTCGCCGATTCGGCGGCCGGAAGCTGGCACGCTGCTGCGCATTAGTTCGGACGGCCGCAGCTGCGAGATTATTGCGCACGGCTTCCGCAACCCGTACGACTTCGACTTCAACTCGTTTGGGGACATCCTCACTTACGACAGCGACGTTGAAGCCGATTTTCTCCTGCCATGGTATACGCCCACTCGCATTTACCACGTCGCGCTCGGTGGC